>Ga0209551_1000005_pt1 | contig 84020 bp, 83 predicted proteins | sample LauGreSuBDMM15SD_2_FD_187568 | JGI IMG/M metagenome (GOLD analysis project Ga0209551, IMG submission 187568) | Freshwater lake microbial communities from Lake Michigan, USA - Su13.BD.MM15.SD (SPAdes) (version 3) | ecosystem: Environmental > Aquatic > Freshwater > Lake | place: Lake Michigan, USA... | reverse complement strand
GCAGATGTAGAGCGTGGTGCAAAAGCTGCTCACGCCGCCTTTGGCCTTGATGCTGATAGCAATGAAGCCGTTGTATATGGAGGAACTGGACGATGAGTAAAAAGAAGAGCTCAAAGAAGCCATCACTAGCAGTCGTTGGAGCAACAGGTGCAGTTGGAACAGTGATGCTGAGCATCTTGTCCGAGCGCAAAGATGTCTGGGGTGAGATTCGATTGATTGCATCAGCACGAAGTGCTGGCAAGAAGTTGATGTGCCGCGGAGAGGAACTCACAGTCGTTGCGTTATCACCAGAAGCATTTGATGGCATTGATGTTGCGATGTTTGATGTGCCAGATGAAGTTTCGGCACAGTGGGCACCTATTGCCGTAGAGCGCGGAGCAGTTGTTGTTGATAACTCTGCAGCTTTTCGTATGGATCCAAAAGTTCCTTTGGTGGTTCCTGAAGTAAATCCGAAAGAGGCCAAGAGGCGTCCAAAGGGAATTATCTCTAATCCCAACTGCACAACCCTCTCAATGATTGTTGCGATAGGTGCACTCAATAAAAAGTTTGAATTAAAAGAACTTGTTGTTGCTTCATACCAAGCCGCATCAGGTGCTGGGCAACCTGGTATCGATGCATTGCGTGAGCAAATTTCACTAGTTGCAGGAACAAATGCGGGTGAAGTAAGCGGGGATGTTCGCAAGTTAGTTAAAGATCTAGGAGCTTTCCCAGCCCCGCTTGCACTCAATGTAATTCCTTGGGCAGGCTCACTGAAAGCAGATGGCTACTCATCTGAAGAGTTGAAAGTGCGCAATGAATCTCGCAAGATTCTAGGAATGCCAAAGCTCAAGGTTTCAACTACGTGTGTGCGTGTTCCAGTATTAACTACTCACTCATTAGCTGTGCATGCAACATTTAAGAAGGAAGTTACTCGTAAAGGGGCACAAAAAGTTCTTGAAAAAACTGCTGGCGTAATACTTCTAGATGATCCAGAAAATATGAAGTTTCCAACACCTAATGATGCAGTCGGAACAGATGCAACATGGGTAGGCAGAGTTCGTCAATCACTCGATGATAAGAAATCTATTGATTTATTCCTCTGTGGAGATAACCTGCGCAAAGGTGCAGCCTTAAACACTGCGCAGATCGCTGAATTATTAGCAGTAGAGTTCACTGCATGAGCATTAAAGAGCAGCTAAAGAAGGATCTCACTGAAGCAATTCGAGGCCGTGATGAAATTACTTCAGGCACTATCCGCATGGTTTTAACAGCAATCACTAATGAAGAGGTGGCTGGAAAAGAGGCACGCGTTCTCAGTGATGAGGAAGTAATCACTGTGCTATCTCGCGAAGGTAAAAAGCGACGCGAAGCTGCTGAAGCATTTGAAAATGCGGGCCGTGCTGATAAGGCAGCGTTAGAGAAGAGTGAAGGCGAAGTTATTGCAAAGTATCTTCCAGCCCAACTCAGTGAAGCAGATATTGCAGCAATCATCGCTGATGCAATTGCATCAACAGGCGCTCAAGGCCCTGGCGATATGGGCAAAGTAATGGGAGCAGTAAAGCCAAAGATCGCAGGAAAAGCCGATGGTGGCCTTGTTTCTGCCCTAGTGAAAGCAGCGTTAAATAAATGACCAAGTATGAATATGCAACCGTGCCACTACTTTCTCATGCAACTAAGCAGATTCTTGATACATGGGGTTCTGATGGTTGGGAACTCGTACAAGTTATTCCAGCACCAGGAACCGGCGAACAGCTAGTTGCTTACATGAAAAGAGCTATTGCATGAATAAAGTTGATGTTCGTGCAAAGTTAAAGGAACTTGGTCTAGAACTACCAGTTGCTGCAAAGCCAGTTGCTGCATATGTGCCAGCTATTCGCACCGGAAATATTGTTTTCACAGCTGGACAACTTCCACTTGTGAACGGTGAAATGGCCGGAGTTGGAAAAGTTGACGGCGAAATTACACCAGAGCGCGCAAAAGAATTAGCTCAAGTTTGTGCACTGAACGCTTTAGCTGCAGTTGAAACTGTTGCAGATGTCAACAAGATTACAAAGATTGTTCGAGTTGTTGGATACATCAACGGAGTTCCTGGCTATATCAATGCACCAGTTGTTGTTAACGGAGCAAGTGAGCTGTTCTTAGCAATCTGGGGCGATGGTGCAAAGCACGCACGTAGCGCAGTAGGAATTGCGGAATTACCATTGAATTCACCTGTTGAAATTGAACTGACAGTAGAAATTACAGACTAACTATTTACCGCGCTTAGTCAGGCGATCTAAATCTGTAATCAAAACTGCACGTCCATCAAGCTTTAACCAGTTACGCCCTGCAAAATCTGCAAGGGCTTTATTTACTGTTTCGCGAGATGCGCCAACAAGTTGAGCAAGCTCTTCCTGTGTTAAATCATGGTGAACATATAAACCTTCATCGGTTTTCTTACCAAAGCGCTCACCCAGATCAATTAAGGCTTTAGCAACGCGGCCCGGAACATCAGAAAAAACTAAATCACCGACCGCTTCATTTGTGCGACGAAGACGTTGTGCCAAACGAGCAAGTAGATGTAGTGCTACATCTGGATTTTCACGAAGCCATGGAAGAAGTTTTGCTTGTCCCAGACTTAAAAGTTTTGCATCAGTTACTGCAGTTGCAGTTGATGTTCGTGGGCCTGGATCAAAAAGGCTGAGTTCACCGAACATTTCCCCAGGTCCAAGAATTGAAAGAAGATTTTCGCGACCATCACCACTGGAAGTACCTAGCTTGAGCTTTCCTTCAACGATTACATATAGGTGATCGCCATCTGCGCCTTCAGCAAATAACACACTTCCCTTGGATATCTTTACTAAATCCATTTGTCCGCGAAGAGAAGCCGAAGCGGCTTCATCAAGGGCGGTAAAGAGCGGTGCTCTGTTTACGGCATCTAAATCTAGGGTCACAGGTAGTACTTTAGCCTTATGCCCGCAGATAATGAAACCCGAAAAGAGGCTCGGGCTGTATACCGAATATTGAGCAAGACCTATCCAGAGATCCGCTGCGAACTAGATTTTAAGAATCCGCTGGAGTTAATAGTTGCTACAGTCTTGAGCGCACAGTGCACAGATAAGAGAGTTAACACCATTACCCCAGCACTGTTTAAGAAGTATAAAACTGCAAAAGCTTATGCCGGAGCAGATATTCATCAGCTCGAAGAACTGGTGTTTCAAACTGGTTTTTATCATGCAAAGGCCAGGCATATAAAAGGAATAGGCATCAAATTAACCGAAGAATTTAATGGTCAAGTTCCCAGCACACTTGAAGAGTTAATTACTTTGCCAGGAGTTGGTCGCAAAACTGCAAATGTAGTTTTAGGTCACGCCTTTGATATTCCTGGAATAACAGTCGACACACACTTTGGTCGACTCTCTCGTCGCTTTGGCTGGACTAAAGAAACTGATCCAGTCAAAGTAGAGAGAATCGTTGGCGAGCTCATTCCGCAAAAAGAATGGACGAATTTGTCTCAGCGAATGATTTGGCATGGCCGTCGTATTTGCCACTCTCGCAAACCTGCTTGCGGTGCATGTCCAGTAGCAAAAATCTGCCCTAGCGTTGGTATTGGTGAAATGGATAAAGAGAAGGCAAAGTTGTTAGTAAAGACAGACAAGGATTTTCGATGAAGCAATTAGCTATGGCTGTTGCAGTGTTATTCCTTGCTGGATGCTCATCGCCTTCAGAGAAAATAGCAGGGGATGTAGTTTCTTGTGAAAGTATTTTAAGTAGTGCAATGGAAAATTCAATTATGTTGGATTGTCTAGATGGCACTGAAGGTGCATCAATTAATGGGATTAAGGGTCCAGCCATTATTAATGTGTGGGGATCATGGTGTGGTCCATGTAAAGAGGAGATGCCAATCCTGCGCTCTTTCTATGAAAAAGCCCAAGGCAAGTTAGCTCTCATTGGTGTGGATGTTGAAGAGGCTTCCATTGAAGATGGGCGAAAGTTTGTTGAAAATAATGGAATTACATGGCCAAATCTTTATGACGCAGGAGGAAAATCACGCGCTTACTTTGGAATGGGCGTTCCAGTGACCTGGTTTATTGCCGCCGATGGAAACGTGGCCTATAAACACATTGGTGTAATAAAGAGCGAAAAAGAGTTAATTTCTATGACATCAAAGTATTTGGGCATGAAGCTTTAATCCTCAGATTTTGCGCTTTGTAGGCCTGCAGAAATCAACTTCATAACATTTGGATCAGCCAAGGTTGTGGCATCTCCTACTGCTCGATCCTCAGCCACATCCTTTAAAAGTCTGCGCATGATTTTGCCACTTCGAGTCTTTGGAAGCTCATTCACAATCAAAATCTGACGAGGCTTAGCGATTGCACCGATTTGTTTAGCAACGTGATCACGCAAGGCTTTATTGAGTTCTTCACCGTTGGCGTGCTCAATACCTCCACGCAAAATCACAAAAGCCACAATGCCCTGACCTGTCATTGCATCTGCAGCACCAACAACAGCAGCTTCAGCAACTGATTCATGGGAAACCAAAGCAGACTCCACTTCAGTGGTTGAAATACGGTGACCAGAAACATTCATAACATCATCGACTCGACCCAGTAACCAGATTGCACCTTCATCATCTAGCTTCGCACCATCGCCTGCAAAGTAAATGCCATCAAAGCGAGACCAGTATGTTTCCTTATATCTGGCATCTTCACCCCAAATACCGCGCAACATAGATGGCCAAGGTTGATCAAGAATTAAATAACCACCGCGTCCATTACCTACTGCAACAGCATTGTCATCAACAACTTTTGCGCTAATCCCTGGAATTGCATTCATTGCAGAACCTGGCTTAGTTGCTGTTACTCCTGGCAGCGGCGAAATCATGATTGCACCAGTTTCAGTTTGCCACCATGTGTCAACAATTGGACAACGGTTTCCACCAATTACTTCGCGATACCACATCCATGCTTCAGGGTTAATTGGTTCACCGACAGAACCGAGTAAGCGAAGTGATGAAAGATTATGTGCGTTAGGAAATTCATCGCCCCACTTCATCCATGTGCGAATAAGAGTTGGAGCTGTGTACAAAATAGTGACGCCGTATTTTGCGATTAATTCAAAGATACGTCCTTTGTGGGGTGTATCTGGAGTTCCTTCATACATCACCTGTGTAGCACCATTAATAAGTGGGCCATAAACGATGTATGAATGGCCGGTAATCCAACCAACATCTGCTGTGCACCAATAAACATCGCTCTCAGGTTTAATATCAAAGACCATTTTGTGGGTGTAGGCGACCTGCGTTAAATAGCCACCCGTAGTGTGAAAAATGCCCTTGGGCTTAGCGGTGGTGCCCGATGTATACAAAATGAAGAGTGGGTGCTCAGAATCAAAGCTTTCTGCCACATGTTCACTTGATTGGCGGGCAACAATCTCATGCCACCAGATATCGCGATCAGTCCAAGCAGTCTCTTGCTTGGTGCGCTGAACCACTAAAACCTTTTTAACATTGTGCTGACCCTCAAGTGCTTCATCCACGGCAGGCTTTAATGCAAAAGCTGCACCTTTTCTAAATCCGCCATCTGCTGTGATAACTAACTTTGCATCAGCATCTTGAATACGTGATAGCAAAGCTTCAGCAGAGAATCCACCGAAGACAACTGAGTGAGGCGCACCAATTCGTGCACATGCCAACATCGCAACTGCTGCTTCAGGAATCATTGGCATGTAGATAGCAACGCGATCTCCAGCTTTAATTCCAAGTTCAATGAGTGCGTTGGCAGTTTTCTTTACTTCAGTAAGCAACTCGGCATAAGTGATGGTTCTTGTGTCACCAGGTTCACCTTCAAAATGAAAAGCAACGCGGCTTCCGCGTCCTTGGCTCACATGTCGATCAAGTGCGTTAACGGAGGCGTTTAATTTTCCACCGATAAACCATTTGGCATAGGGAGATTGCCAATCCAAAGTTTTATTCCACGGTGAATCCCATTGCAAAGATTTAGCTTGCTCATCCCAAAAAGCCAGACGATCTTTTTCTGCACGTGCATATTCATCAGGCTTTGCATTTGCAGCAGCAGCAAAGTTCGCAGTTGGAGGAAAGTGGCGATCCTCGCTCAATAAGTTTTCTAAGGACTCATGGTCTTGGCTCATAACAAGTGAGATTACCCGCCAGAGCCAGTTATCAACAGAGTTTTTACTGGGGTAGTTCTCACACATGCGGGGCGCCCAGAATGCCAAACGCGAAAGGAGGTCTCACACATGGGAATAACGTCAATCTTCTTGTTGATATTTAAGTTCTTCGGCAATGCCACATTGGTCTCAGCCCTGTTCCGTTTTGTCGGTTCGATCTTTAAGACATATGTCTAGCTAGCACTGTGAATAAAGCCCCTGGTCCACCCGAACCAGGGGCTTTTTCGCGCCTCTTTTGTGGGATTCGGGCCAAAGTGAGAGGATTGGCCGTAAGCCTCTAGACGGTTCAAAGTTGCACTCGCTTTTAGGGATTACACCAAGTAACTAGGAGTCATTGTGCCAATTGCAACCCCAGAAATTTATGCAGATATGTTGGATCGCGCCAAGAAGGGCGCCTTTGCATACCCAGCAATTAACGTTTCATCATCACAAACACTCATCGCTGCTATTCGTGGTTTCGCCGAAGCAGAGTCAGATGGAATCATTCAATTTTCTTGGGGTGGGGCTGAATACGCTTCAGGTTCAACAGTTAAGAACATGGTTGATGGCGCAGTTGGCCTAGCTGAGTTCGCACATGTTGTCGCAAAGAACTACAAAGTAAACATTGGTATTCACACAGATCACTGCCCAGCAGAAAAGCTAGATGGCTTCATGCGTCCACTTCTTGCATTTGGTGCAGATCGTATTAAGTCAGGCAAGGCTCCACTATTTAATTCACACATGTGGGATGGCTCTGCAGTTGATATGAAAGAAAACATGCGCATCGCAAAGGAAATGTTGACGATGTCCGTTGCAGCAAAGACAATCCTTGAAATTGAAATCGGTGTTGTTGGCGGAGAAGAAGATGGCATTGAAGCAAAGCATGATGCCAAGCTCTACTCAACTCCAGAAGATGCACTGCTAACTATTGAAACTCTTGGAACAGATGCCAACGCGCGCTATTTAGTGGCTGCAACATTTGGAAACGTCCACGGCGTATACAAGCCAGGAAACGTTGTTCTGCAACCGAAGATCTTGGCAACACTGCAAGAGGCAGTATCAAAGAAGTTAGGCCTTGCCGCCGGAAGTAAGCCAATGGACTTGGTTTTCCATGGTGGTTCTGGCTCACTTCTTTCAGAGATCCGCGAATCCCTTGATTACGGTGTAATAAAGATGAATGTTGATACAGACACTCAATATGCCTTTACACGCCCAGTGGTTGATCACATGCTTAAGAACTACGACGGTGTGTTAAAGATTGATGGCGAAGTTGGTAACAAGAAGGCTTATGACCCACGTGCGTGGGGTAAGGCTGCCGAAGCTGGCATGGCCGCTCGTGTTGCACGTGCATGTGAAGATCTACGTTCAACAGGAACTTCATCACTTAAGTAATAACACTACGTAATCGGAGAGGCTTTACCAATGCCAGCACTTGTTTTGCTTGGAGCTCAATGGGGCGACGAAGGCAAGGGTAAAGCTACCGATTTACTGGGAGATCGCGTTGATTATGTAGTTCGCTATCAAGGCGGAAACAACGCAGGTCACACAGTTGTTATTGGTGATCAAAAGTACGCACTTCACTTATTACCTTCAGGAATTCTTTCACCTAACGTAATTCCAGTTATTGGTAACGGCGTGGTTATTGATCCAGGTGTATTACTTCAAGAAATTGCTGGGTTAACAGAGCGCGGCATTGATTGCAGCAAGTTAATAATTTCAACGAACGCACACCTGATCACTCCTTACCACCGCACAATCGACAAGGTATCTGAGCGCTTCTTAGGTAAATCAAAGATTGGAACAACTGGCCGCGGAATTGGACCGGCTTATGCCGACAAGATCAACCGTATTGGTATTCGCGTTCAAGATCTCTTTGATCCATCTATCTTGCGTCAAAAGATAGAAAGTGCCTTGCGCGATAAGAATCAAGTACTTATTAAAGTCTTCAACCGCAAAAACATTGAAGTAGAAGAAGTCCTTGAGGAGTATTTGGCATATGCCGAGATTCTTCGCCCCTATGTTGCCGATACTGTTTTGATTCTCAATGAGGCGTTAGCTGCTGGAAAGCGCGTGCTTTTAGAGGGTTCACAGGGCACTTTGCTCGATGTTGATCACGGTACATACCCATTCGTGACTTCAAGTAATCCAACTGCAGGCGGCGCATGTACTGGCTCTGGAATTGGACCAACAAAGATTAATCGCGTCATTGGAATCATTAAGGCTTACACAACTCGCGTTGGTAGTGGTCCTTTTCCAACTGAACTCTTTGATGAAGATGGTGAAGCTCTGCGTCGTATCGGCGGTGAAGTTGGTGTTACTACTGGCCGTGCACGCCGTTGTGGTTGGTTTGATGCACCGATTGCTCGTTATGCAGTGCGCGTTAATGGTTTAACAGATTTCTTCTTAACTAAGTTAGATGTTTTAACTGGTTGGGAAAAGATTCCAGTGTGTGTTGCTTATGAAATCGATGGAAAGCGCGTGGAAGAACTTCCAGCCTCACAAACTGATTTCCACCATGCAAAACCAATTTATGAATACATGCCAGGTTGGAGCGAAGATATTACTGGTGCACGCAAACTCAGTGATCTTCCACAAGCTGCGCAGAACTACATCGCCTTCTTAGAGAAAATTTCGGGAGCACCGATGAGTGCAATCGGAGTAGGTCCCGGGCGCGATGAAACAATTGTCGTAAAGGATTTCATCTAAGAAATGAAAATCCTCCTAGTTGGAAGCGGCGGTCGCGAACACGCCTTAGGACTAGGACTACACGCAGATCCAGAGTGCACCGAACTTCATGTTGCGCCAGGTAATCCAGGTATCGCGCAGTTTGCAACATGTCATCCACTAGAAATAACAGATAACCAAGCAATTCTTGAATTGGCACAAAAACTTGATGCTGAGTTAGTAGTTATTGGCCCAGAAGTTCCATTAGTAAATGGAGCTGCAGATCTTTTGCGGGCCACTGGAATATCGGTCTTTGGACCATCTAAAGCTGCGGCTCAATTAGAGGGCTCGAAAAACTTTGCAAAAGAGGTCATGGCAGATGCTGGTGTGCCAACTGCACATAGCTTCACTTGCACAACACAAGCAGAGATTGAAAAAGCACTTGATACTTTTGGTGCGCCATATGTAGTTAAAGATGATGGTTTAGCTGCAGGTAAGGGCGTTGTTGTTACACGCAATCGCCTAGAAGCCTTAGATCATGCATTAGCTTGCAAGCGAGTAGTTATTGAAGAGTTTCTAGATGGCCCAGAAGTTTCACTCTTTGGAATTAGTGATGGAAAAACAATTATTCCAATGCAACCAGCACAAGATTTTAAACGCGCACTCAATGGTGATCAGGGACCAAATACAGGGGGGATGGGTGCTTACTCACCATTGCCTTGGGCACCATCAGATATTATTGAAGATACATATGTAAAAGTTTTAGCTCCCATGATTGCTGAAATGGCAGCACGTGGCACACCTTTTGTTGGTTTGCTCTATGCAGGTCTTGCATTAACTGATCATGGAACACGAGTGATTGAATTCAATGCACGCTTTGGTGATCCTGAGACTCAAGTATTAATTCCACTTTTGAAAACACCATTGGCACAACTTCTCTATAAAGCAGCAACAAGAAATCTAGAGGGCGTTACTTTGCAGTGGAGTGATGAATCTGCCGTGAGCGTTGTATTAGCCAGTGATGGTTATCCAACAGCGCCACAATTAGGTGGAGTAATTGGGGAGTTCCCAACAATTGAAAAAGTTTCTATCTTTCATGCAGGAACTGCCAGTAGCGATAAAGGCTTAGTGTCTAGCGGGGGACGAGTGGTAACTGTGACCGGAATAGGCAGTGATTTAACTGAAGCTCGCGACCGTGCTTATCGAGCAATCAGCCACATCTCACTTGATGGATCCTTCTATCGCACCGATATCGCGCTCAATGCGTCGGTGGCAGAGAAGGGCAATTAAATGAAGGATAATTCGGGCGTGAGCCTTCTCGCTAACCGTTATGCATCAGCTGCGATGCGTGAAATTTTCGCACCTGAAGCGAAAATCATCGCGGAAAGAAAGCTCTGGATAGCAGTAATGCGCGCTCAATCAACTTTGGGCCATTCAATTTCCAAGGATGTAATTACAGATTACGAGAAGGTAATTACACAAATGGATCTTGCCTCCATTGATGCCCGTGAAAAGAAGACACGTCATGATGTTAAAGCTCGCATCGAAGAGTTCAATGCCTTAGCTGGCCATGAAGCCATCCATGCAGGAATGACTAGCCGTGATTTAACTGAAAACATTGAAGCGTTGCAAATTCGAAACGGCCTAGAAGTTGTCCATGACAAGGTCGTCACAGTTCTTGCTCGACTTGCAGAGCGCGCAACACAGTATGCAGATCAGCCAGTTGCAGGACGATCACATAATGTTCCAGCTCAAATCACAACTCTTGGAAAAAGATTTGCTTCAGCCGCAGAAGAATTACTCTTTGCATACGAGCGCTTAACTGCTTTGCAGGATCGCTATCCAATGCGCGGGATTAAGGGGCCAGTCGGAACTGCGCAAGATTCAATTGATTTACTTGGATCAACAGATGCTCATGCAAAACTAGAAAACACAATTGCAAAAGAGCTTGGCTTTAATCGTGTTCTGGATTCAACTGGTCAGATTTATCCTCGTTCTTTTGATTATGATGTTGTTACAACTCTTGTTCAGCTAGCCTCTTCTCCCTCATCTCTTGCTACCTCAATTCGCCTTATGGCAGGTGCTGAACTTGTGACTGAAGGATTTAAAGCAGGCCAAGTGGGCAGCAGTGCAATGCCACACAAGATGAACACACGCTCATGTGAGCGAGTCAATGGTTTATCAGTTGTGCTGCGCGGATATGCATCGATGGTCAGCGAACTAGCTGGGGATCAATGGAATGAAGGCGATGTTTCTTGCTCTGTGGTTCGCCGAGTAGCGATGCCTGATGCTTTCTATGCAATAGATGGTCTTCTTGAAACAATGCTGACGGTTCTAGATGAGTTCGGCGCATTCCCTGCAGTAATTGCCGCTGAATTAGAGCGTTATTTACCTTTCTTGGCTACAACAAAGATTTTGATGGCAGCAGTTAAGGCCGGAGTAGGGCGCGAAGTTGCCCACGAAGTTATTAAAGAACATGCAGTCAAAGCAGCACTCGGAATGCGCGAAGGAAAGAAGAACTCACTTCTAGATGATTTAGCTGCAGATAATCGTTTACCACTTGATCGTGCAGCTTTAGATCTATTAATTAGCACCCCACTTGAATTTACTGGCGAAGCTCGCCAACAAGTTGCTCGAGTTGTTAGTCGCATTGGCGCGATTACTTCCGCGCACCCTGCCGCTGTGCAGTACAAGCCCGGCTCTATTAGGTGAGCGGCTTCGGCATAGCTGGCCCACCGCCAGCGCCTTCAATACCTGGGTGGACACACCTGCGCACCGGAAAAGTCCGTGACTTATATACAAATGATTTAGGAAATATTTTACTAGTTGCATCAGATCGCATCTCTGCTTACGACTGGGTAATGCCAACCGAGATTCCGGGTAAAGGCGCAGTCCTGACGCAGTTATCTCTATTTTGGTTCGACTTGCTTGAAGATATTGTTCCTAACCATATTGTTTCAACAGATGTGCCTGAAGAAGTTGAAGATCGAGCAATTATTGTTCAACCTCTTGAAATGTTTGCAATTGAGTGCGTTGCACGCGGTTATCTCACTGGCAGTGGTTGGAGTGAATACAAAGAAAATAGCGCGGTTTGTGGAAATGAATTACCCACAGGACTACTTGATGGATCGGAGCTTCCAACAAGCATTTTTACACCGGCCACAAAGGCAGCGATTGGTGATCACGATATAAATATTGATTTTGATTCGGCATCAAAGATAGTTGGTGCAAAGGATGTTGCTGAGCTTCGCGATTTAACTTTAAAGCTCTATGACGTTGCAGCAGATTTTGCCAAAAGCCGTGGAATCATTTTGGCTGACACTAAATTTGAATTCGGTCGCAACGCTGCCGGGGCAATTATCTTGGGCGATGAGGCTCTCACCCCTGATTCTTCTAGGTTTTGGGATCAATCCGCATGGGCACCCGGGGGCACGCAACCCTCATTTGATAAACAATTCTTACGTGACTACCTCGTAGCCAGTGGATGGGATAGAAATAGCCCACCCCCTGAACTGCCAGCAGAGATCGTAGAAAAAACTGCAGGTTGTTATGAAGAAGCGTTTTATCGTTTAACTGGCAGCAAGTTCTAACTAAGGGAGAATATAACAATGGCAAAGATCGTGGTTGATGTGATGTTGAAGCCAGAGATTCTTGACCCACAAGGTAACGCTGTTGCATCAGCTCTGCCTCGCCTTGGATTCTCCTTTGCTAAATCAGTGCGCCAAGGAAAGCGATTTGAAATTGAAGTCGAAGGAGAACCAACTGCTGCGCAGTTAGCTGAAGTTGAAAAAGCTGCTGAAGTTTTATTATCAAATCCAGTAATTGAAAACTTTGTTGTGAGAGTTGAGAAGTAATGCGCGTTGGAGTCATAACTTTTCCTGGCACTCTCGATGATCGAGATGCTGCTCGGGCAGTAGTTGCCGGCGGATCAGAGGCGGTATCGCTATGGCATGCCGATGCTGATCTAAAAAGCGTTGATGCTGTGATTTTGCCAGGTGGATTTTCATACGGTGACTATCTGCGCTGTGGTGCTATTTCTCGCTTTGCTCCAGTAATGAGTTTAGTTATTGAAGCTGCAGGTAAAGGAATGCCCGTTCTAGGCATTTGTAATGGTTTCCAAGTTCTCTGTGAATCACACTTGCTTCCAGGCGCGCTGACTCGTAACTCTGATCTTCACTTCTTATGCAGAGATCAAGAGATTGAAATAGTTAACAACACAACTCCATGGACTACCTCCTATAAAGCTGAAGAAAAGATTGTTATCCCGCTAAAGAATGGTGAAGGATCTTTTCAGTGCGATGATAAAACCCTTGCTGAACTAGAAGGTGAAGGAAGAGTCATTGCCAGATATGTGGGCCACAACCCTAACGGGTCAAGGAATTTGATCGCTGGGATAACTAATGCACGGGGCAATGTGGTGGGCCTTATGCCTCACCCAGAGCATGCAATTGATGAGTTAACAGGTCCATCGGCCCAAGGTCTTGGCTTCTTTACTTCAATCCTTAATGCGATGGTGAAATAAATGGCGCTAGATACAGTTGCTATTGCGCAATCTAGCCCGGATAACGTTCAACCATTTGCTGAGCTTGGATTAAAAGCTGATGAATATGCGCGTATTAAAGAAATCTTAGGTCGCCGCCCTACATCTTCTGAGTTAGCAATGTATTCCGTGATGTGGTCAGAGCATTGTTCTTATAAATCATCAAAAGTGCACTTAAAGCAGTTTGGAGAAAAAGCACCAAAATCTGATGCGTTGCTGGTGGGCATTGGAGAAAATGCAGGTGTTGTAGATGTTGGTCAAGGCTATGCAGTTACTTTCAAAATTGAATCACATAATCATCCTTCTTTCATTGAACCGTATCAAGGCGCAGCAACTGGTATTGGCGGAATTGTTAGAGATATTTTGACGATGGGTGCACGTCCAATTGCAGTTATGGATCCTTTGCGATTTGGTCCAGCCGATGCACCAGACACGCGACGCGTTTTGCCCGGCATCGTTGCTGGTGTTGGTGGATATGGAAACTGTTTAGGTCTTCCTAATATTGGTGGCGAAGTTGTTTTTGATGAAACATATATTGGGAATCCATTGGTTAATGCACTCTGTGTTGGAGTAATGAAGCACAGTGACATCAAGTTAGCTAAAGCTGCCGGTGCTGGAAATCTTGTAGTTCTCTATGGAGCTAAGACTGGCGGAGATGGAATTGGCGGCGTATCAGTCCTTGCCTCAGAAACTTTTGGCGCTGGTGGTTCTACCAAGCGTCCAAGTGTTCAAGTAGGAGATCCATTCGTTGAGAAGGTTCTTATTGAGTGTTCTCTGGAAATCTTTGCTGAAGATCTAGTTATTGGTATCCAAGACCTTGGTGGAGCAGGCTTATCGTGTGCAACGAGTGAGCTGGCATCAGGTGGCAGCGGGGGTATGAAAGTAGCCCTAGATAAGGTTCCTTTGCGCGATCCATCACTTTCTCCGGAAGAGATTTTGATGTCAGAGTCACAGGAGCGCATGTGTGCCATTGTTGAACCAAGCAAGATTGCACGATTCCTAGAGATTTGTAAGAAATGGGATGTAACAGTCACAGTCATTGGCGAAGTAACTGATGGTGACAGATTAGAAATTACATGGAATGGCGAAGTAATCGTCAATGTTCCACCACGCACTGTGGCTCATGAAGGCCCTGTCTATAATCGTCCACTTGCACAGCCTGCATATATCAATCAAGTTAATTCACAAAAAGTAAATGTTCCAATGCCAAGCGGCGCCTCTGAGATTAAAGCAGCAGTTCTCAAACTTGCAGGTACACCAAACTTGGCTGACAAATCCTGGGTGACCGCTCAATATGATAAATATGTTCAGGGCAATACCATTCAAGCCCAACCAGATGATTCAGGAATGGTTCGCCTTGATGAGAAAACACATTTAGGTGTTGCAATCTCAACAGATGCAAATGCCAACTGGTCGTATTTAAATCCCTATCAAGGTGCAAAGTTAGCTTTAGCTGAAGCGGCACGAAACATCGCAACTGCTGGTGCTAGACCACTAGCTGTTACTAATTGTCTTAACTTCGGCTCTCCTGAAGATCCAGGTGTTATGTGGCAGTTTGCTGAATCTGTGCGTGGTTTGGCCGATGGTTGTTTAGAGATGGGATTGCCTGTTACAGGCGGAAACGTTTCTTTCTATAACCAAACAGGCGCAGTGGCTATCTTGCCAACACCTGTTATTGGCGTGCTGGGTGTAATTCAAGATGTTCGCAAGCGAACACCGATGAGCTATAAAACAAGTGGACTTGAACTATTTTTATTGGGAGAAACTAAAGAAGATCTAGCGGGAAGTGAATGGGCTTTCTTGCATGGGCAGCGCGTTGGACAATCTCCAGATGCTGATTTAGCCCGTGAAATGCGCCTTATCGAGCTCCTCCTTGAGGGCAATGCTTTCTTTAACGCTGCTCATGATTTAAGTCAGGGTGGACTATCAGCTGGATTAACTGAAATGGTTTTGCGCCATAACGTTGGAGCGACTATCTCCTTATCTTATCCAGCAGTTGATCTTTTAAGTGAAACCCCTGGACGAGTTATTGTGGTGGTAGAAGCAAGTAAGGCTTCCCAACTACAAGCTCTAGCTACTAAGTACTCCATTGCAATCTCCAAGCTGGGTACTACTGGCGGAGATTCACTGACGATTAATGATGTTGTGATTTCATTAGATGAACTGCGCACAGTTCATACTTCTACATTCCCACGATTGTTTGGATAAGAAGTATGCGCGATCAAGTGGTCCTAGAGGAAGTAAAGAGCACACTTGCGCTCCTTGCTGCCAAGGCACCTGGTCGCGCTATTGAAGTTCGGGTCCCACCCTATGCAGCTGTGCAATGCGGTGACGGACCAACACATACTCGAGGAACTCCAGCAAATGTTATTGAGATGAGCGCCCTAACATGGTTAGCGTTGGCTAAAGGAGAAATCGCTTGGGCCGATGCGCTAAATAATGGCGACATCATCGCTTCAGGGGTTAGAGCAGATCTTTCAGAGTATTTACCACTTAGGATTCAATCATGAGACGCCCGGATGGATTACTCAATCACAACGTCCTGGGTGAAGATAAAGGACCACAGGATGCATGTGGTGTTTTTGGTGTGTGGGCACCTGGCGAAGAAGTTGCAAAGTTAACTTTTTACGGTTTGTATGCCCTTCAACACCGCGGCACTGAGTCTGCGGGAATTGCAACAAGTGATGGAAGTAGAATTCTTGTTTATAAAGACATGGGATTGGTTTCACAAGTATTTACTGAAAGTGATTTAGCCACTCTTCCTGGTGATTTAGCAATTGGTCACTGCCGATACAGCACGACGGGATCGAGCACTTGGGTTAATGCCCAACCAACGCTGCGCCCAACCAAGTACGGCACACTGGCTTTAGCCCACAATGGAAACCTCACCAATACTGGCGATTTAGCAGAGTTAGTACAAAAGCTTGAGCCAAGTAATGCCCATGAGAGTGGAGCAACAACAGATACTGAAATTATGACTGCACTCATCTCATTACAAAATGAGAAAAATGTTGAAGCAAGTGCAATGACAGTGCTCCCACAACTTGAAGGCGCTTTTTCTCTTGTCTTTATGGATGAACACACCTTGTATGCAGCCCGTGATCGCCACGGTGTTCGGCCATTAGTACTAGGTAAGTTAGAAAATGGTTGGGTAGTCGCATCTGAATCAGCTGCCCTAGATATTGTTGGCGCAGCATTTGTTCGCGAGATTGAACCGGGTGAATTTGTTGCAATCGATGCCAATGGTGTTCGTTCAGAGCGCTGGGCGGTAGCTGAACCTAAGGGTTGTTTATTTGAATATGTCTATTTGGCTCGACCTGATACAACAATTGCAGGTCAAGGAATTCATGCAACCCGTGTTCGCATTGGTGAGCGCTTGGCAAAAGAGGCACCAGTTGAAGCAGATCTAGTTATTCCAGTCCCTGAATCAGGAACACCTGCTGCCATTGGATATGCAAAAGGCTCGGGGATTCCATTTGGAATAGGTTTGGTTAAGAACTCATACGTTGGTCGAACATTTATCCAGCCTTCACAAACAATTCGCCAACTCGGTATTCGCTTAAAACTTAATCCACTTCGAGAAATTATTGAGGGCAAGCGCATTGTGGTTGTTGATGACTCGATTGTTCGTGGAAATACTCAGCGGGCCATTGTGCGTATGTTGCGCGAAGCTGGAGCGCGCGAGATTCACGTGCGAATCTCGTCGCCACCAGTCAAATGGCCATGTTTCTATGGAATCGATTTTGCTACTCGCGCTGAATTAGTTGCTAGTGGGTTAGAGGTTGAAGAGATTCGACGTTCTATCGGCGCAGATTCCTTGGGCTATGTCTCACTTGAAGGCTTAATTGAATCCACCCAAATCGATGAAAATAAGCTGTGCGGGGCGTGTTTTACAGGCCAATACCCCATCAAAATCCCTGCCGATATGTCTGAAGGAAAGATGCGCCTTGAAATCACAGAAGTGCATGGTCATTAAGTGAGCACGTATAAAGATGCTGGCGTAGATATCGATGCAGGAGATCGCGCAGTTGAATTAATGAAAGCATCAATTGCCAAAGCATCACGCCCAGAAGTAATGGGTGGCATTGGTGGCTTTGCTGGGTTATTTGATGCAAGTGCTTTGAAGAATATGAAAAAGCCTTTACTTGCAACTTCAACGGATGGCGTGGGAACAAAGACTGAAATAGCACGGGCAATCGGTAAATACGACACCATTGGTGAAGATCTTGTTGCAATGGTTGTCGATGATTTAGTTGTTTGTGGAGCCGAACCATTATTTATGACCGACTACATTGCCGTCGGAAAAGTTATCCCAGAGCGAATTGCTGAGATAGTTTCAGGAATTGCACGTGGTTGCAAAAAAGCAGGAACAGCTTTGATTGGGGGAGAGACTGCTGAACATCCAGGATTACTAACTGATGATGAGTTTGATGTTGCAGGTGCTGCAACTGGAGTTGTTGATGCAGATCTGCAGTTAGGAGCACACCTAGTTCGAAAAGGTGATGTCTTGATTGCTATGCCATCAAGTGGTTTTCATGCTAATGGCTTCTCACTTATTCGACATATTATTAAGACTGCCAAGCTCTCACTTGATGCCCACGTGAGTGAATACGGCAAAACATCCGGGGAAGTGTTTTTAACTCCCACTGAAATCTATGCCTTGGATTGTTTGGCATTAATTAGATCAATGCAGGGAAAGCTGCGTGGGTTTTCACATATTACAGGCGGTGGAATTGCAGAAAATACTGCGCGCGTCATTCCAGGTCACTTGAGTGCAATTTATGATCGCTCCACATGGTCAATTCCAGTTGAGATGGAGTACTTATCTAAAGTTGGTGGGGTGCCACAGGCTGATATGGAGCGAACCTGGAACTGTGGCATTGGAATGACGGCAATAGTGGCATCTGATTCAGCCGACGTAACCCTTCGTTCCCTGGCTGCTCGGGGAATGAAAGCCTGGGTCGCAGGCGTTGTAGAGGAGCGGGTGGCTTCCAATCCACGCTCATCTTTGGAAGGCACCTACAGAGCGCGATAACCTACGCCTCTGAACAACACGTACTTAGTGAAGGAGCTCGCATATGGGTCGCGGCCGAGCCAAAGCAAAACAGACAAAAGTTGCACGTGATTTGAAATATAACTCACAAGATATGGATTTAGACCGTCTTGCGAAAGAACTTCATGGCGACGTTGAACCTTCACGCAATCGGGATGATGATGATCCCTTTGCTGAAGGCAATTACATTCCACGTGCGTGAGACCTACACCCTACGTAGCTTCACTGAGAGTTTACGAACCACTCTCAGCATTTGAACCTGCCGATCGTTTGCGTTGGCAATCAGTTGATATCAGTGAACAGAGTTTTGTAAATGAAGAGTCCTTTGCTCTGCATCGCACCGTAGTCCCTGAGCCACCAGCAGGTCGACCAGATGGTGTTCACATTTTAGATATTGAAGGCGAGAGATATGTTGCACCGTGGTCAACAGCCACTCGTTGTTGGGCAGCACTAGATAACTTTAAAGATTCACTACCAAGTAGCGTTGTACCGTATTTTGTTTCACCTGCAATGGAAGATGTCATTACTGCAGGAGTGGATTTATTGGAAGATAAAGTCCCACATATTTTAAATGAGACCTGGGTTATTCCACCACGTTGGTTCTTACTCTTTATGCCAGAGGAGAGATCTCGTGGCGAGAATAAGGAGGGGCTATTTACAACGGCGTGTGCCACTATTGCAAATGCAAAAGCACGGGCAGAAGTAGCACACACCACTGTTGTGAATGCTTTTGGTGAAGGTCCGGTTGAACAGGATCTAGAAAATCTACTTGCTTGGTTAGAAATGTTTCATCCAAAGTCATATGTTGAATTAGATTACGGCGGGCTTGCACAGTATTTAAATAAAGCGCTGCGAGATAACAATGAAGATGGATTAATGGCTGACACATCCATTGAAGATGTCTTGCAATCTCTCTCTGGACTTGCAGCAGCCGATGGTTCATTGGCGGGTCAGGGATATGAGCGTTTGATGTCACGCTGGCGCAGGGTTCAAGCCCTTGAATCAGCCAATTAATTCATCTTTTTTACCTTGCGCAGTCAGAGCTAAATGGGAATACTTCACCACAATACGGAGCAATTCGGACACCGCGTACTGGAATAGAAGGAGATGAACATGGCTCGTTTGCCTGATGCTGAAGTTCTATTAACTCCTAAAGAGGTAGCTGCCCGTTTTCACGTTAATCCAAAGACTGTCACCAGATGGGCAAAGGCAGGCAAGTTAACTGCAATCCGCACCCTAGGCGGACACCGTCGATACCGTGAATCTGAAGTTCTTGAGCGTCTACGTGAGTACAAAGAGAGTTCAAGTTAACTAGTAAGGTTCTCTCATGAGCGAAAAAAATGATGACATGAAGGCAAGAATGCTTGCTGCCCTTGAAGCTAAGAAAAACAAACCAGGTGCACCAGGTACTCAGACACATGCTGAAACTGGATCAAAGATTCGCGGCGGACAACGCAGTGGAGGAGCTCCACAGGTTCAGCGCAAGGCTGGTCCGTCAGGCTCTGGCTCTGCTGGTTAAGTTTTAGTTCAACTTTTAAAACTATAACAAACCGCGACGCTTCAACAGCGGCTCGATCTTTGAATCTCGCCCCCGGAAATTACGGAACATCTGCATTGAATCAATAGATCCACCGCGACCAAGCAATGTGTTTCTAAAGTGCTCACCGTTCTTGCGTTGCAAGCCACCGTTTTCTTTAAACCAATCCACGGTGTCAGCATCTAGTACTTCTGACCAGATATAGCCGTAGTAGCCAGCTGAATATCCACCAGCAAAGATGTGTGAGAAGTAGGTGGAACGGTAACGAGTTGGAACTGGGGCGAAATCAAGGCCATAGTCCTTAATTGCTTGGGCTTCAAAGGCCTCTACATCCGTGACTTTTGCTGCCTCTTCAGTAGTCAATGAGTGCCACGCTAGATCCAAAATAGCTGCAGCTAAATAACTTGTTGTCGCATGTCCTTCATTAAAAGTCGATGCAGCATCGAGGTTATCAATCCACTCTTGTGGCAGTTTCTCGCCAGTTTCAAAGTGACGTGCATAATTTTCAACAACTTCAGGCCACAAAATCCACATTTCATTGACTTGAGATGGGAATTCAACAAAGTCACGCTGAACACTTGTGCCTGATACACGTGGATATTTCACTTGCGAAAGCAGTCCATGCAAGGCATGTCCGAACTCATGGAACAAAGTTGTGGTTTCAGAGAAAGTCAGCAAAGTTGGTTTTCCAGCTGGAGGCTTTGGAATATTGAGGTTGTTAACGACTACAGGCAGTTGTTTGAATAAGAAGTTTTGTCTTACCAAACTGTTCATCCATGCCCCACCGCGCTTTGAATCACGGGTGTAGAAATCACCAATGAAGAGTCCGAGCTTTGAGCCATCTTCATTAAGGACTTCAAAGGCACGGGCTTCTGCATGATATGTAACTAGATCTGGACGTTCTTTAAAAGATATTCCAAAGAGTTTGTTAGCTGCAAAAAAGATTCCATTCTTTAATACTGATTCCAGTTCAAAGTATGGACGCATCTTGGTTGTGTCAATGTTGTATTTTTCAAGACGCACTTGCTCGGTATAGAAACCCCAGTCCCAGCTTTCAATCTCTGACCCAGCAGATTTCTTTAGATCCTCTGCCTCCGCCTTTGCATTTCGCGCAGCAGCTGGTGCAATCTTTCGAAGCATGGCATGGACGTTGTCTGGGTGCTCTGCAGTTTGCACTGCAATCACATGCTCGGCATGAGTGTTTTGACCGAATAGTTTTGCGCGCTCAGCACGCAACTTAACCGTTTGCAGAAGGATGGGCTTGTTGTCATTGCCGTTAGCGCGGTTAGCTTTAAGAAGTGATTCCTGCATGATTTTCTTGCGAAGTTCACGGTTAGTCAGAGAATCAAGTACTGGATTACCAGTGAAGTTGACCATTCCTATAAGCCATTTACCTTCATGTCCACGATCTTTTGCAGCAGCGGCAGCTGATGCGATTTCATTCTCACTTAACCCATCAAGTTCTTCAACAGTATGAACTAGTACGGCTAGGTCATTGGTATCGGATAAAACATTTTTAGAAAACTGTGTTTCTAGCTTTGATAGTTCTTCATTGAGTTTCTTAAGGCGCTCACGCTCTGATTCTGAAAGATGGGCGCCGTCATGGATGAGATCTTTGTAATAGCGCTCAAGTAGCCAAGCATCTTCAGTGTTGAGGCCAATAGATTCGCGGTTGTCATATAAAGATTTGATGCGGGCAAAGAGCTCAGGATTTAAACTAATTGAATCTTGATGCGCAGCCAGCTTGGGAGCGATCTCTTGCTTGATTTCATCTAGTGAATCACCTGTGTCACTCGATGATTTGTTAAAGAAAACTAACAACATTCGAGTGAGCATCTGCCCGCTTTTTTCCAAAGCAATAATGGTGTTCTCAAAAGTTGCAGCACCTGGTGTGTCCAGAATTGCTTGCACTTCTGCTAACTGTTGCGTGCAACCTTCATAGAAGGCGGGGAGGTAGTGCTCCTCTTTTATGAGTGCAAAAGGTGGCAACTCATAATCAAGGGCGCTTCTTTGGGCAAATGGATTCGCGTTTGTCATGGCGCAAACCCTACCGAGAATTTCTAGTTAACGAGGACGGCGGCGGCGCTGACTTGAGTTCGGACGAGGGCGCTTATTGCCACCACTTCGCACTGACTTTTCAACGATTGGCTGGATGTATGGAACACCAGAAGGCTCTTGTGCTCCAGTGATCTTCATTAACTCAGTACTCAATGGGGTGACACCAACAAATTTTGGAGTAACGCCAGCACGAGAAGTGAGTCCACCAATTGATTTCTGCTGCTTAGTTGTAGCAATTGTTACAACAGTTCCAGCTTCACCAGCACGGGCTGTGCGGCCTGCGCGGTGTAGATAATCCTTATGATCTGTTGGCGCATCAACGTGCACAACAAGTGAGATTCCATCAACATGGATACCACGAGCAGCAACATCTGTTGCTACAAGGGCCGCGTTAGCTGAATCCTTGAAGAGTGCAAGTGTGCGAGTACGAACGGCTTGTGATTTACCACCGTGCAAAGCACCAACTGCAACACCTGCATGAGCAAGTTTGTCAGCTAAGCGATCAGCACCGCGTTGAGTCTTAACGAACATAATCGTCTTACCGTTACGTGCAGCGATTTGATTTGTGATGTCATCTTTATCGCCTGGGTTCATAACAAGAACAAAGTGCTCCATAGTTGAAACTGAGGCACGGTCATTTTGTAGTGAGTGAGTCTTTGGGTTCTTCAAGTACTGACGAACCAATGAATCAACACCACGGTCAAGAGTTGCTGAGAACAACAAACGCTGTCCATCGAGCTTTGCTTGATCCAAAATCTCTTTAACTACTGGCAAGAAGCCCATGTCAGCCATTTGATCGGCTTCATCAAGAACAGTGATCTGTAACTGATCAAGTTGAACTTCACCCTTATCAAGAAGATCAATGAGGCGACCTGGTGTTGCAACCAAGATTGCTGTGCCACGGCGCATTGCAGTGATCTGCTTTGCATATGACATTCCACCGGCAACAACAACTGATTCGTGACCAATTGAGCGCGCTAGTGGCATTAATACTTCATCAATTTGCTGAGCAAGCTCACGCGTTGGTGTTAATACCAACGCAAGTGGCTTATGTGGCTTTGCGACTTTGCCATTGAGGTTATTAAGAAGTGCTAGACCAAATGCAAGAGTCTTACCTGAACCTGTTTGTCCGCGGCCCAAAATGTCATAACCAGCCAGTGCATCTGGCAATGTGGCAATCTGGATTGGGAATGGATGCATGATTCCCTGTTTTGCAAGGGCATTTACCAATGGTGCTGCAATTCCAAGATCACTGAAAGTCGTTGTGATTTCAGTTAGGGGAGTTGCATCAACCAAGTTGGCATCAGCTAAATTTGCTGAGATGTAGTTATCGTCTGCGCCAAAATCAACGGCGGCGTTGGTGTGAGTCTTTGATGAGCGCTTGAAGTCATCGCGAGCATAGGCAGGTGAGTCATTGCGGCGGTCACGGACTGGACGCTCTGCACGAAAGTTTGCAGCACGTGTATCAGGAGCTTCGCTGCGCTTCTTTGGACGTGTTGGATCAAACTTTTCTACCTTACGTGGAACAAAGTTTGGACGGCCATCATCATTACGTGAAACCTTTGCTTTGGCAGCATCACGGCGATTAGTTGGTCGTGTATCTGAAGCTTTGTACTCACTCTTTTTGAATTCTGGCTTCTTATACTCTGGTTTTTTGTTCTCTGGCTTTACAAACTCTTTTTTCTTATCAAATGCACGCTTAGTGCGATCATCGCGCTGTGCCACAAACTTCTTAGCTCGGCTTTCCGGGCGTTGGGATTGTTCAATGCGTGCTGCGCGCTCTTCTGGAGCCTCCACTGGACGTGGCTTTGAGGCTGTCTTTTCTTGGAAACGCTTTGCACGAAGCTTTGAGCGATCAGTTAAGCGCTCTTGCTTCTTTGACTGTGTTGTTGAATCAACATCTGAATAACGACGAGTTGATGCAGGCTTACCTGTTTTAGAAGTAGTTGCTGCACTCTTGCGTGCATTCTTTTGTGCAGTTGTGTGGCGGGCTTTTGGGTCAGTTGCTTTAAAGGCAGCCTTCTTCGCTCGCTTAGGTTTACCAACTGATGCTGCGCGACGGGCTTTTCCGGGCGCTGAAGTACGAGGTGTTAATGACATAGAAAATACATACCAATCGAGACGACAAGCGCGTCTCGGGTGTGATCGGCGCACAATGGCCGTCAGGGTGGTGATAAGACTCGCATGTAGCGCTACAGGCGCAGCGCTTAAGGGAAGTTCTTTGATGCGGTTGCATCAACGGATTAAGTCTACCGTGGATTATTGCTTCTCTTTACCATCACTAATTGACCGTGTTTAAAGCTATTTAATCGATTTTGAATCCATCCTTAATAGGACCTAAATCAATTCCAGCTGCAGTGTGATCACTTTGTTCACCACGCGCTAATTGGGCTGCATGGGCCTTGTTATGCCAGCGCTCTTCAATTTTGCCGTATTTCCAGAGCAGTAATGCCACGGTCCAAACCACAACAAAAGCCCCCACAATGAAGTACCCAGCACTATTTAAATTAAAGGCCAGTGCATAATCCCAAAAGCCACCGGTCAGGTTTAACTGTTGGGCAAAGACTTGGCAGAGCTCTAATCCGCCAACAAATAATGCAACTGCCACAGAGAGTCCAGTAATAATGATGTTGTAGTAAACCTTGCGTACTGGCTTTGAAAATGCCCAACCATAAGCAAAGTTCATAAATGAACCATCAATTGTGTCGAGCAAACTCATTCCACCGGCAAAGAATAATGGCAAGGAGAGTACTGCCCACCACGGCAGACCTGCAATGACTGATGTTCCAGCCAGGACTAATAAACCAATTTCTGTTGCGGTGTCAAAGCCTAAACCGAAGAGAACACCTAGTGGATACATCTTCCATGATGCATCGATACGACGCGCAATTGGTCCAAAGAAGCGCATAAGTAATCCACGAGAATCTAAATGCTTTTCTAACTCTTCTTCGTTGTATGTGCCTTTGCGCATTTGGATAAAAACACCAACAATAGAAACTAAAATAATTAGATTAAGAATCGCAATAAGCATTAAGAAGGTTCCACTCACAGTCAGACCGATAAGGCTGGTGTAGTGATGGAGTTGAGAGTCTTCGTCTTTAAGTTGTGAACCCAATGCCTTGATTCCAAAGGTGAGCAGGAGTGCAAGCACTGCAACAACTGAAGAGTGACCTAGCGAGAAAAAGAAACCCACAGCTAAGGGGCGCTTGCCTTCTGACATTAACTTACGAGTCGTGTTATCGATGGCGCTAATGTGGTCGGCATCAAAGGCATGGCGCATACCTAATGTGTATGCAAGGGCTGCTGTTCCCCAACCAAAAAGTGATCCGTCACTTAATTCGTACTTACCAGAGGTTGCTTGCCACATTAATATTGCGCCAGAAACGTGAAGAAAAAGTATGAAGCCAAACATGGCAGCCATACGGCGCCATTCATCGCGGGTGAGCATCTGGCGAAGCGGGACGCGCTCAGCAGGCTTAACTACGACGTTCACGGTTGGCCCCCTAGTTGCGAATGATTTGCAGGTAGAAATGGTAAGTCACGCTCAGGAGGCTGTCTATTTGAAACGAGTTTAAGGTTGGCAGATGAGATGGAAGCTGGTCTGCGCCCTGGTTCTAGGGCTGATGGCACCGGCAGCTGCCCCGGCCCAGGAGTGCACCTTTCAAACCGGTTGGGTAAAGGCTGAGAATGCAAAGGCTGGAAACAAAAACTGGGACTCAGATGTCGTGATGCGCTTTAGCGCAGACTTCACACGGCGCAAAGAAGTCAAGCGGGTTGAAGGATACTTTGATCAGACAAGTATTGGCTGCGGACAAAGTGCAACGTTAAAGATTGTTGGCACAAAATCAGCAGCCGTCTCGCTCTACCGCATTGGGTACTACAAGGGAGCGGGCGCTCGCCTAATTAAAAGCTTTAAATCTGCAAAGAAAATTACTGCCACGCAATCAACTCCGCCAGGTCAGTACTTAATTAAATTAAAGTCGCCGGGCTACCAATCCACTTTTGTTCCACTTGTGATTACAGGGCAAGTAAGCAGCAACGTGACTTTTGTTTCATCAGTCTTAACATGGCAGGCATATAACCATTGGGGTGGAGAGTCTCTATATAAAGGTGCTGACGGAGAAAGAGAAACACGAGCAACATCAGTTTCACTTGATCGTCCCTATGATGGTGATGGTGCTGGGCAGTTTCGGTATATGGAACAACCCCTTGTTCAATTAATGGAACAACTCGGTTTGGACATAAATTATTTAACTGATGTTGATCTTGATCAAGCACCTGAAATTAACTCTGCCTCAATAGTTCTTGGCGGACACAGTGAATTCTGGACACAGTCAATGCGAGATGTGATTGAAAGAGAAATCAATGAGGGCACAAACCTTTTTGTCTTTGGTGGAAATACTGCGTATGCAAAAACATATCTCATTGATCGAACAATGAATGAGAGAATTCCTTATCGCGATATTAATCAACCGGAATCACTATTTATGGGTTCACAGTTTTTTGCATTTGGGATTCACAAAGATTTAGAAGTTCAGGCAGGAGATAGTTGGCCATTTAAAGTTCTGGGCAAAGAGGGCAAAATCAAAGGTATTTATGGCTACGAAGCCGACACAGCGATGGGAACAAGAGGTCCTGGCGTTGAGGTTTTAGCGCGGGCAAGTATCAGTCCAACAGAGAAGGGCTTTGTTGCAATGAGCACCTATTACGCAGCCCCTAGCGGTGCGGGAGTATTGAATCTGGGCACAAATGCCTGGGTTTGCGCGATGGTCAATCGCTGCCCGTGGGGCCACGGCTTTGATACAAAGACTACGCAACAAATTCGACAAGTTACTACTGCGATTATTGCGCAAGCCGGGCGAGAAAAGATCGGGAATTGGCGCCCGGCGTTGATCGATATTCCCACTCGTCCCTAAGAGTTAGCGTATAGAGTCTTACTCGTGAGTGAAGATGACGATATGGAAGAGCTCATCACCGAGGAAATGCTTTGGGATCGTATTCCTGAAGTAGATGGAGAAGAACGTGCCAGCACATACTATGAATTAAGCGCACGAATTTATGCACGTGGACAATATGACGAAGCTTTAGCGTTAGCAGAAACAGCACGCGATATTTATTCAACACTTGGGGACAGTGCACCGAGTGAAGGATTAGCTCAAGCTTATTCTGCAATTGGTTATAACTTGAATCAGTTAAAGCGCATGGACGAGGCTGCAACTGCAATGAGTAAAGCTGTTGAGATTTTGCGCGAGAATAAATCACCTATTGCATTAGAGCTTGCTTGCACATTAGGTGAGTGGTGGTACACCTCTAAGCAGTATGACAAAGTTGTTCAAACTATGAATGAGTGTGCACAAGAACATTTAGTCGATGGAAATGAAATTGGTGCAGCAAATGACCTACATCTCATTGGATGTGCTGAACGCGAACTCAAGAACTATGAAAAATCTATTGACGCTTTCAAAGAGGCTCGCGCACTATTTAAGCGAAACAAAGAAGTAATTCACGTTGCCAGATGCGATCAAAAAATTGCTTCATGCTTAATTGAGTTAGGTGAAGGCGAACTAGCCCTTGAAACTGCTCGCCGAGCAGTAGATGTCTTTGAAACTGGGCATGACCACCGTCGCGAAAATTTTGCTCAGTTTGAATATGGCAAAGCTCAAATTTTGCTTGAGAAGTTCGATGATGCATTGGCCACTCTGGAGCAAGTGCTCTCAGTTGTGAGTGAAGATGAGCCTAAAGACTTCGAATTTATCGTTGATGTTGAGACAAGAATTGCAAAGATTATTCGCATGCAGGGCCGCACTGATGAGGCCGATGAGATTGAACGTCGCCTGAAGTCGGTACAGGAGACGCTAGATGAAGAGCCGCAGGCTTGATTGAGCATCTAAAAACACTGACCGAGATCCGCATAACGATGGTTTGTATGGGAAATATCTGTCGTTCACCTATGGCCGCAGCAGTTTTGTCTAGTCGCACCGCTGATTGGATTAAACCCAAGATCATCGTTGATAGCTCTGGGACAAGTGCTTTTCATATTGGTCAAGGTGCGCACCCAACTTCACAAAAAACTTGGGAAAAAGCTGGATACATCTACTCACACTCTGCACGTGGATTTAAGTCGAGTGATTTCTTTGAAGCAGATTTAATTTTGGTAATGGATTCAAGTAATTTTAGAGATGTGATTAAACTTGCACCAGATGAACAATCTAAAAATAAAGTTTATTATCTGCGTTCCTTTGATCCAGAACTATCAGTAATCGACCCTGCATCATCACAGTTTTTCAAATTAGAGGTTCCAGATCCTTATAACCAATCTGCTGAAGCCTATGAAGAGACTTTATTTATGATTGAGCACGCCGTAGATGGCCTGTTACAAGAACTATCGCACCAATAAGTTCACCGATTATCAAAGGCCACTATGTCATTTTGAGTGAACTAAATTCACTTCATCGTGGCAAATGCTGCAATGCCCAGTGATACATCGCAATTGCTCCAGCAGCTGAAGCGTTCATAGATCTCGTCGAACCATATTGATTGATCTCATAGAGCACTTCGCAGACTGCAATTCCTTCATCGGACATTCCCGCACCTTCTTGGCCAAACAAAAGCACGCATTTTTCGGGAAGTTGCGCCGATTCCAACTGTTGTGATCCGGGAACGTTATCTATTCCAATAATTAGTAATTCGTTTTCTTTGCACCAAAGCGCAAAATCTTCAACAGTTGGGTGATGGTGCACAGTCAAATATCTATCAGTGACCATTGCGCCGCGCTTGTTCCAGTCACGCTTACCTACAATGTGAACTCCTGAAACATTGAATGCATTTGCAGTTCTGACAATTGAGCCAATATTCAAATCATGTTGCCAGTTTTCAATAGCAATTTGTAGTTTGTGTCGCTTTGAATCTAAATCTGCAACAATTGCCTCAACAGTCCAATACCTGTAGTGATCTAAAACATTTCTGCGATCACCATTGAGTAAAAGCTCAGGGTCATAGTGAGCACCCTCTGGCCATGGTTTTTCATGAGGCCCAACACCGACTACTGGGAAAAATTCACCTGGGCCAATTGAGGCTGGGGTAGTTGGATTAGACATGTATGCACTCTAAACTGAATACATGTCAGCTATCAATACGGTTCTTATCGCCTCAATTGGAACTAACAGATAGATGCGCTCTCATAGATTCATAGTTCTACTTGCACTAGCTACGGTTATTACCGCAGCACCTGCAAGCGCCGTGCTATCCCCAGCATCGATCCCAGCAGCCTTTGAAGAACTCTTAAGTAAGCCGTCTCTTTCCAATCCGGCAATGGTTCTGATTGATGGCACAACTGGTGAAGTAATTTATGAAAAGAACTCATATTCACAACGCAAGCCAGCATCAGTTATGAAAGTCTTTGCCGGGGCTGTTGCAGTTAAATACTTGGATATGCAATCACGCCTTGCCACCAATATTTTCTCAGGTATTGAGGAAAAAACACTAGTAATTCAGGGGAGTAATGACCCTTGGATTAGTTTGAGCCATAGCGTTGCAAACAAAATGGATCGCACTTCCTTACCTTATTTAGCATTCAACACATTAACTGCCGTCAAAAAGAGTAATAAAGGTTCGCTCAAGGGCATCACAATTTTGTATTCAAAGCTATATTCTCAAGATGTAGTAAACCTAAAAGCATTTTGGGCAAAACGTGGTTTTAAGCCAGTTATGAAGGCAGTGAGTAGTGATGAGACCTTACTCAATGCAAATGAATTCATTGTCGGCGATCAGTCACCAGAGGTTTCCAAAATTTTGGACTACATGATGTTATGGAGTGACAATAATTTGGCTGATAGATTGGCTCGATTAGCTTCACGGGCCGCGGGAAATTCTTTCAATGACAAAGGCGTAGCTGAAGAATTTGAGGCTTTACTTGTTGAATATGGAATTGACTCGAGCAAACTAGTAACTAAAGATGCCAGCGGGTTGTCTAAAGAAAACCGAATAACTGCAACCATGATGGGTCAACTTCTCTATCAACTGCGCAAAGATCCAAAGTACGCACCTCTCCATAACTCACTTCCCATTGGTGGAATTTCTGGGACTCTACGTTCACGTTTTCTCACCACAGCGCCAACTGCGGTGGGATTAGTCCGAGCAAAGACCGGAACATTAAATGGAACTGTGACCTTGGCGGGATATGTTGAATCAACCGATCGCGAGTATGTCTTTGTCACATTGGCTGATGACATCTCTCGTGGAAATGCTGCTAGTGATAAAGCGCGAGCAGCTATTGACAGAATTTTAGGAAGAATTGCTGCACCGAATATTCCTGCAGAGATATCTGCTGCACCAGCTACACCTTAATTATTTATTATCAAAAATCTTAATTGCGCCACCATAGCAAGCAACCCATGTGCGCGAGGTCGGTGAGTCATACGTAATACCAATTGGCTCATTACATGCCTTTATGTTTTGAGCTACTTTCATGTCACTTGTGCGAACTTTTGAGATCGTATTACTTACAAAATTCACAACAAAGAGTGCGGTTCCATCACTTGAAATTGCAAGACTTCGAGCAGATTTACCAGTTTTAACAGATTTCCCGGCTTTGTTATTGACTAGATCCCACGATGCAACTTTGCCCGATAAATTCATCGTCACGTACATCATTGAGTTATCTGGGGATAAAACAATTGCACGTGGGTTACTACCAATTGGAATATGAGAAGTTGAAAAGTCCTCTAAGTTAATTACATGGATTCGGTTGCCACCCATTTCGGCAACATATGCAAATTTTGAGTCATTACTGACTGCAATACCGCGCGGATAACGGCCAATTTTGATTGTCTTAACAAGCTTTTGTGAGTCCACAGAGATGACTTTAAGATCATAGGAACACCAGTTGGAGACAAGGACAAATTTATTATCTGGAGTTACTTCCACAACTTTTGGTACAGAACCAACGGGATAGACATTATCTATCTCGTAGTTTTCTAAGTTGATTCGATAAAGAAAACTTGTGTCAAAACCAGAGGCTGGGGAGCAGGTGTCATGGCCTTCACGGTTAAAACCTTTGCCATACATGGCGTAGTTAGTTACATATAAATATTTACCATCAGGTGAATAGGCACCCTCCACAGGTGAGCCTTTATAAATTGATGAGTACTTGGAATATCCATATTGAGAGAGTTGGACAGAGTCAGGAACAGTTTTGAGGAGCTCAAAAGTATTTGCGTCATAGATCGTGACGCTGTGTCTGTACATCATGTTATGGGCGCTTACTAGTCCGCTACCGGATGATCGAACTGATTTAGGTGAGATATCACCTGTAATAGTCTTAACAAGTGTCATCTTGGTATCAGCAGAAACAACCTCACTTTGTGCTGGTGTTGCAATGACACACAGTGAAGTTATTAATAGAACTGCTAAAAAGCTGCGGCGCATTCGCTAACTGTAATGGCAATCACTTAGTCATCATCGCCTTTATCCCCCACCCATAGGCTCTCTTGCGAGTGGGTTAGTAACCCCAGGAGAAGTTGCTGAGGCTGAGAAGAAACTGGGAAGAATGCACGAGGTTACTGAGTTAATCTAAGGCAGTGAGCACAGTTATGCGGGGCTACCTCGATCTAATGAAACTTCGGGTGGTTGAACTGCTCCTTGTCTCGACTCTGCCGGCGATGGTTTTAGCTTTTAAAGGCCTTCCATCATTTTCATTAACTGCAGCCACAATTATTGCCGGAACGTTTGCTGCTGGAAGTGCCAATGCTTTTAATATGGTCATTGAAAGTGATATCGATAAATTAATGGAGCGCACTTCAAAGCGACCGATAGTTACTGGAGTTATAAGCAAAACAAAGGCAGCAGCATTTGCAACTGTAATCGGAATCATTTCTCTATCAATGTTTTGGTTTCTCACAACTCCACTCGCAACATTATTGGCATTTATCGCAATAGTTTTCTATGTTGTTGTTTACACAATGGCACTGAAGCAGAGAACCTCACAAAATATTGTTTGGGGCGGGGTGGCAGGATGCATGCCAGTAATCATTGGTTGGGCTTCTGTGACTAACTCACTATCAATGACTGCACTTGCATTCTTTATGGTTATCTTTTTTTGGACACCACCACATTTTTGGGCGTTAGCGATTAAATATAAAGAGGATTATTCAGCTGCAGGTATTCCGATGCTTCCAGTTGTTGCTACCAAGGCTCGAGTCCACAAAGAAATGTGGTTCCACACGATCATGATGATTGCGTGTTCGATATGGCTGATCATTTCGGCAGGACTTCCCTTATGGTCAATGGTTGTAACAGTGCTATTAGGTCTTGTCTTTGCCCGTGAGTTAATTGCATTAAAAGAAGGATCTGAAAACTACGTAAAGACTGCCGCCAAGATATTTCAGTGGTCGATTACTTACTTAAGTTTGCTATCAGTGGTCCTTGTGGCTGCTCAGCTCAGCGTTTGAGCATATGTGGAATATGCAGCTCTTAATCTCAAATTTTAGGCTCGTCGATAAAGTATTAACAAGTAATTAACTGTGCCTTGATTAATATGGCAGGATTACTCCCATGTCCAATACGGCAATTTCAGTTACAGATTTAAGCAAGAAGTATGGAGACCAGGTAGCGGTTTCTCACGCCACATTCGAAGTTCCACTTGGAACTATCTGTGGATTTGTTGGGCCTAATGGCTCAGGTAAAACAACGACGATGCGTATGTTGCTAGGTCTGATTACTCCAACCGGAGGCACTGGCGAAATCTTGGGTGAATCAATTAAGCACCCTGAGAAATATCTGCCACGAGTTGGAGCAATGATTGAAGGACCTGCCTTCTATCCAGCATTGAGCGGAAAAGAAAATTTAAATGTTTTAGCAACTTTAGGTGGGTTTTCAACAGATCGTGTCCAAGGTTTATTGGAACAAGTTGGTCTGGGCAATCGTGGGAAATCTAAGTTTAAGACATATTCATTAGGAATGAAGCAGCGTTTAGGAATTGCAGCTGCCTTGTTACCAAATCCAAAGTTGTTAATGCTAGATGAGCCAACAAATGGTTTAGATCCAGAAGGTATTCAAGAAGTGCGTGCACTACTTCGCTCTTTGGCTAATGAAGGAACATCAGTATTTGTCTCTTCTCACTTACTTTCAGAGCTTGAATTAATAAGTGATTACTTAGTAATGCTTCGTAAAGGTGAAGTGGTTTTCACCGGGAAAATGACTGATTTAATGCTGAGTCAAAAACCAGTGATTATCGCTAAAGGTGCGAATGAAAATGACTTGGTTAAATTACTGGCAATTGCGCAGCAAGCTGGCCACCATGCAACTATCCGTGATGGAGCAGTTCATGTGCAGGGACCTGCTGAGTGGGCGCAGGAATTTAATCGCGCAGCATTTACTGCAGGAATTACCTTGTCCCAGCTCACTCCGCAGTTGCCTAACCTGGAAGAAACATTCTTTGAAATGACAGGTGACAAATAATGTGGAATGTAGCTTTTGCAGAACTGCGCAAACTTCGTCGCCCGACTTTGTTTTTTGGAACTATGGGAGCAGTTGTCTTCTTCAGCGCCCTATTTTCATCGTTACTATTCCTCCTCATTGATTCTCCGCAAGGCAACTCCGATCGTGGTCGCACGGTTGGACGCGAAGTTCTAGGACTTGCAACTGGTGGGGTCCAAGGATTTAGCAATGTCGGGGGATTCTTAGGAATAATTGCCCTTTGTGTATTTGCCGCACAAACTGCCCAGGAATACACCTATGGAACTCTTCGTAATTTATTGGTTCGCCAACCCGGGCGCCTTCGCATCTTGCTTGGAAAATTTGTTGCAATGAAGTTATTTGCATTGCTCATGATTGTTTTATCAGCCATTGTGAGTATTGGTGCTTCTGTGATTTTGGCCCCAGGGGCCGAAGTTTCAACTGATCTTTGGTTTGGTGCAGATGGCCGCCATGCAATTTTTACAACCTTTATTAACGTTACAGTTTCAGTCATTGGCTTTGGCACGATTGGAATGGTGCTTGGTTTACTCCTTCGCTCACCTATCAGTGCAATTTCATTTGGAGTCTTGTGGCTACTCATTGTTGAAAACCTATTGATTGCAGTTAAGAACTCATGGGAAAAGTGGTTGCCAGGTGCACAGCTCAATGCAATTGCAAGTGGTGGGGGTCCAACTGGGCGTTCGGCAGGAATTGAGTATTCACAAGCACTTCTCGTTGGTGGTATCTATGTCGCTGTTGGGGCAACGATTGCATCATTCCTATTTGTCCGCCGTGATGTAGCTAATTAGAGACACCAGCACACAAACCCAGGGTTTTCCAAGGATAAAGGGCGGCTGGTCTCAAGTATCTACAGCCGTAAGGGCTTAATGTCATTTGGTGGTCGGGTCTAGTCTTAAGGCATGAGTTCACAGCTGCCAGCCATCCGCAGTGCAGTCCGGCCTTTCCTAGAAAAAATGGAGGCCGGTGATCGTATTGTCGTTGCAGTTTCAGGTGGTGCAGATTCACTTGCTCTTGCTTATGCACTCTCACAAGAAGTGAAGAAGGTAGCACTGCAGTTAACATCGGTAACAATTGATCATCAGCTGCAAAATAATTCTGCGCAACAGGCCGGCGTTGTTGTTGAGCAAATGAAAAAACTTGGAATTGAGTGCGCTGTCGTGAAAGTCAACGTTGAAATTACAGAAGGCTTAGAGGCATCTGCGCGTAAGGCGCGCTATGGCGCGCTAGATGATTTACAAGCTGATGCAATTTTCTTAGGACACACTCGCGATGATCAGGCCGAGAATGTTTTGCTTGGGTTGGCACGTGGTTCAGGAACACGATCACTTTCAGGTATGGCAGATGTGAATGGAAAATATGTTCGGCCTTTTCTTGCAATCACTCGTGAGCAAACTGAAAGTGCATGTAATGAAATTGGTTTAACTCCTTGGAATGATCCGCACAATAAGGATTCACAATTTGCACGTGTACGAGTTCGCACACAAGCACTGCCGGTATTAGAAGAGACTATTGGCCCAGGAATTTCAGATGCTCTAGTGCGAAGTGCCCAGCTACTTCGAGATGATGCAGATGCACTCGATCAATGGGCAGAAAATGAAATTGTGGGATTAGATCTTCACGATTTGGATTGCTCCTACTTACAGGGCCTGCCAAGAGCCATTCGCTCTCGAATTATTCGCCGAGCTATCTATGCTCAAGGTGCCCCATCAGGATCAGTCACGGCTGAGCATGTGGGAGCTGTTGAGGCCTTGATTTGTGCGTGGAATGGCCAAGGCCCCGCTCATTTACCCGGCGGTGTGAAGGTTGAGCGTTTTTCGGGCAGACTTTCGCTCTCACGTCACCAACCATAGGGAGCACCGTGGATTTAGCAGCAGTCGCAGGCGATATCGAGCGCGTCATTGTCACCGAAGAAGCTTTGCAAGCACGCATTAAAGAACTAGCTGCACAGGTTGATAAAGATTACGCAGGTAAAGATTTACTGCTTATCGGTGTTTTAAAGGGCGCAGTTATGGCTGTTGCCGATCTTTCACGTGCACTACAGCGTCACGTTGAAATGGATTGGATGGCAGTTTCTTCATATGGCTCTGGAACTAAGTCAAGTGGAGTTGTTCGTATTCTTAAAGATTTAGATCGCGACATCACTGGCCGCAATGTTTTAATCGTTGAAGACATCGTTGATTCAGGCTTAACGCTCTCTTGGCTTAAATCTAATCTTGAATCTCGTGGTGTGGGAACCGTTGAGATTCTTTCAATCTTGCGAAAGCCTGAAGCAGCAAAAGTTCATGTGGATGTTAAGTATGTGGGATTTGAAATCCCGCCTGATTTTGTTGTCGGTTACGGACTTGATTTTGATGAAAAATATCGCAACCTCCCATTTATTGCTGTGCTTGCCAAGCACATGTATTCATAAGAATTTATTCCCCACGAAACGAGACAATTGAGTTATGACTGACGCTAAAAAATCAAAGAAGAAAAGCCCAGTTAAGAAGAGCTTTTCTGGAAAATCACCATCTAAGAGACCAACAACTCGCTCTGGTCGCATACTGCGCGGACCGTTGTTCTGGATTCTTGTTGCAATTTTTGGTGTTTCAATCTTTGGTCAGATTAGCTCTGCCGGAAATCGTTATACCCAGATTGAGACTTCTCAAGCTCTAGATGCAATTGCACGCTCTTCAGTTGAATCTGCCGAGATTGTTGATAAGGATCAAAAGATTCGCTTGATATTAAAGCCTAGTTCTCCGATTAAGGGTGCAACAAAGGTGGAGGCTTCATACGTTGCCCGCCAAGAACCCACAATTATCGATGCTTTAACGGGTAATCCACCTTCAAAGGGCTGGAATGTAAAAGTCCCATCACAATCATTATTAGTTTCATTCTTAATGTCGATTGTTCCTTTCTTACTTATTGGATTCCTTTTCTTCTGGATGATGAGTCAAGCTCAAGGCGGAAACAAGGTATTTCAATTTGGTCGATCACGAGCAAAGCTGCAAAGCAACGATGTTCCAAAGACAACATTTAAAGATGTTGCAGGTGCCGATGAAGCCATCGCTGAACTTGATGAGATTAAAGACTTCTTGGCAAACCCAGATAAATACGGGGCACTAGGTGCAAAGATTCCAAAGGGTGTTTTACTCTTTGGTCCTCCAGGAACAGGAAAGACACTTCTTGCCCGCGCAGTTGCTGGTGAAGCAAATGTTCCTTTCTATTCAATCTCTGGTTCTGATTTTGTGGAGATGTTTGTTGGTGTCGGTGCCGCGCGTGTTCGCGATCTTTTCAATCAAGCAAAAGAGAATGCACCAGCAATTGTTTTCGTTGATGAAATTGATGCTGTTGGTCGCCAGCGTGGTGCTGGTATGGGTGGCGGCCATGATGAGCGCGAACAAACGCTTAATCAATTATTAGTTGAGATGGATGGCTTTGAAGAAAATACAAAAGTTATTTTGATTGCTGCAACTAACCGTCCAGATGTTCTAGATCCAGCCTTGCTTCGTCCAGGACGCTTTGATCGACAAATTGCAGTTGATCGTCCAGATCTTAAAGGGCGTGAAGCGATTCTTGCTGTGCACGCAAAGAACAAACCATTGGCTACTGATGTGAAATTACTTGACTATGCACGTCGCACCCCAGGATTTACTGGCGCAGATCTTGCAAATGTTTTAAACGAAGCAGCTCTGCTCACGGCCCGTGAAGAGAAGAAATTCATTACTAACAAAGAACTTGATGAATCTATTGATCGCGTCATGGCTGGTCCACAGCGTAAATCAAGGCTTATGAGTGATTTAGAGCGCCGTGTAACGGCTTATCACGAAGCTGGGCACGCACTCGTCGCACATGCTTTGCCACATACAGATCCAGTACACAAAATTACAATCATGCCTCGTGGTCGCGCCCTCGGTTACACCATGGTGTTACCCGATGAAGATAAGTACTCAACTACTCGCAATGAACTCCTTGACCAATTGGCATATTCATTAGGTGGCCGCGCCGCAGAAGAGTTAATCTTCCACGATCCATCAACTGGTGCTTCAAATGATATTGAAAAGGCAACTGCCCTTGCCCGTGCAATGGTTACCCAATATGGAATGACCGAAGCAATTGGTGCAATCAAACTTGGTGGTGGAAGTACTGAGCCATTCATGGGTCGTGACTATGGACATCAACGCGACTATTCAGAAAATATTGCAGCTGTTGTTGACCGCGAAGTTCGCACACTTATTGAGAATGCTCATCAAGAAGCCTTTGATGTCTTGGTAGCAAATCGTAAGATTCTTGATGAGATGGTGCTAGAACTCCTTGAGAAGGAAACTTTGAACAAGGAAGAGATTGCACGTATCTTCAAAAAGGTTCGCGCAGTCACACCGCGTCCAGCCTGGACAGGCTCACCTACACGTATTCCTTCAGCGCAACCTCCAGTAGATGTTCCTGAAAGAATTGTTGAACCAGAAGTTAAAAAGACAACACGTCGAAAGAAGTCTGCAAGTGACGATAAGTAAAGTCACGGTGACTGATGGTCGCGCTTCTGGTCCTTATGATCAAGTGCGGGCAGAAAAAGCTGTGCGCGAATTACTTCTAGCACTTGGTGAAGATCCAGATCGCGAAGGCTTGAAGGAAACACCTGCGCGCGTAGCACGTGCTATGAAGGAAAACTTTGAAGGCCTATGGCAATCACCAGAAGAAGTACTAACGACTACTTTTGATATTGGCCACGAAGAGCTTGTAATTGTGCGCGATATTGATGTCTTTTCCCATTGCGAACACCACCTCACTCCTTTCCATGGCGTTGCACACGTTGGTTATATCCCGAGCGGAAAAATCACTGGGCTCTCCAAGATTGCTCGCTTAGTAGATATGTATTCACGCAGACCACAAGTGCAAGAGCGTCTAACTACTCAGATTGCTGATGCAATGGTTGAAATCTTGAATCCTCTTGGAGTAATTGTGATTATTGATTGTGAACACTTGTGTATGTCAATGCGTGGGGTTAAGAAATCCAATGCTCGCACAACTACAAGTGCGGTGCGCGGTGTACTGCAAAACACGGCAACTCGTGCTGAAGCGATTAGCTTAATTACAAATCGGTAAACACCATGATTGTCATGGGCATTTTAAATGTCACACCAGATTCATTTGCTGACGGTGGACGTCACAATGATTTTGAAGCAGCAGTAAATCATGGCCATGAGATGTTGGCCGAAGGTGTCGACATCATCGATATCGGCGGTGAATCAACTAAGCCTGGCGTTGAACGTGTTTCTGAAGAAGAAGAACTTGCTCGAGTTATTCCAGTAATTAAAGAGCTAGCAAAGACTGGTGCACGAATCAGTATTGACACAATGCGAGCTAGTACAGCAAGAGCTGCCATTAAGGCCGGCGCACAAATAATCAATGATGTCAGCGGCGGTTTAGCTGATCCAGAGATGCTGCCAACTGCGGCGCAGCTAGGTGTGCCCTTTATTGCAATGCATTGGCGGGGGCATTCAAAAGATATGAATTCACGGGCAGTTTATGGCGATGTAGTTAAAGATGTAATTTCAGAGCTGCAGGAAAGAATAGATGCTGCGCTAGATGCTGGGATTACAAAAGCCGATTTGATTATTGATCCAGGTATTGGCTTTGCTAAAGATGCTCACCACAACTGGGAAATCATTGATTCCATTGATGAATTTGTAGCCCTTGGCTATCCAGTATTAGTTGGGGGATCTCGCAAACGCTTTCTTGGGGGAGATAATCCCGATGAGCGCGAAGCAGCAACAATCGAGTTAACCAAACGCCTTTCCACATCAGGCATCTGGGGAGTTAGAGTTCACTCTGTGAAAGCACACAAGGATGTTCTTAGCTCATGAGTGATCAGATATTTCTAACTGGCATTGCAGCCTTTGGATATCACGGTCTCTTTGACCATGAGCGCCAAAATGGTCAGGACTTCTCTGTAGATGTTGCACTTACAGTGGATCTCAGCGCTGCATCCAAAAGCGATGAAATCCAAGACACTGTTAATTATGCAGAGATAACAAATTTAGTTGTAAAGCACATAACTACAGATCCAGTGAATTTAATTGAGAAATTAGCTAGTCGTATTGCTGATCAGATTCTCACAGAGCATGTAAAAGTTTCACTTGTTACGGTCACCGTTCATAAGCCACAAGCTCCAGTGGACGCAGTCCTTAAAGACATTGCCGTGCAGGTCACACGTAAGCGATGAAGGCAGTTATTGCACTTGGTGCAAATATTGGAAATCCGAAGGAAAATCTAGATATTGCAGTTGCGCTGTTGAAAGAGTCAACAGATTTTCAAAGTGTTTCTTCTTATTACTCCACAGCACCTGTTGGCGGACCAGAACAACCTAATTACCTCAACGCCGTCTGCATCATTGAAAGTGATTTACCGGCAATAGATTTGCTTTCACTATTGCATGGAATTGAAAAATCTATGGGAAGAGAAAGACTCGAGCGATGGGGTCCAAGAACTATTGATTTAGATCTCATTCAATATGGTTCACTGCTCAGTAAAAGTGAAGAGCTAGAACTGCCACACCCCAGAGCCCATGAGCGCCGTTTTGTTTTAGAGCCTTGGTTAGAAATAGAACCCGATGCAATCCTGCTTACACATGGGAAAATAAGCCAGCTTTTGGAGCAATTGCCTAAGTAACCCTAAACTTGTCTTATCTCGCCCGGTACCTGAAAGGACTGGAGCCACACGATGACTGTATTAGTGCCAACTATGGGTGCCTTACATAAGGGCCACCAAGCGTTGATCAAGCGTGCTCGCAGTGTGAGTAAAGAAGTTGTTGTCAGTATTTTTATTAACCCACTTCAATTTGAAAATTCAGATGATCTTAAAAATTATCCACGCACCCCAGAGCGAGATATTCAGTTAGCAACTTTGGCTGGTGCCACAGAAGTCTGGATGCCTGAGTATGAAGAGATTTACCCAGTTGAGATTAAGAAGTTAAGCGCAGGCCCGCTAGGAAAGTTATATGAAGGTCACTCTCGCCCAGATCACTTTGATGGGGTCGTAACTGTTGTTAATCGTCTATTTGAAATTGTTAAACCACAGATGGCTATTTTTGGGGAAAAAGATTTCCAACAGTTAACAATCATTAAAGCGATGAAAGGCTCAGTAGAAATTGTTGGCGTTCCAACTGTGCGCGAATTTGATGGTCTTGCACTTTCATCACGCAACGTCCGACTCAGCGAAGAAGGTCGAGTGAGTGCCAATGTCATTCAACGTGCTTTGGCTGCAGCCCATCTAGCTCCAAGCGTTGTTATTGCCCAAGAGATAATTGATTCAACTCTTGCAACAGAGGCTGGATTTAAAAAGGATTACGCAGCAATTATTGATGAAGATTCATTTGAACTAGCTAGCGATCAAACACGTCACAAACGAGCGATTATTGCGGGTTGGATAGATGGAGTCCGCTTAATTGATAATATGAAAATGGGAGAGGGGCGTTAAGTGTTACTAACTGTTGATGTAGGAAATACCAATACCGTACTGGGAGTTTTTAAGGGTGATGAGTTAGTGCGCTCATGGCGCGTGAAAACAGATCCTCGCAGCACAGCCGATGAGTTGTGGTTGCAATACCGCTCACTTGTAGATGGTTATGAAGTCACTGGTCTATCAGTGTGTTCAACTGTTCCAGCAACTTTGCGTGAGTTGCGCTCGATGATTGATGACTATTTCTCAGATATCAGAGTGACAATTGTTGAACCTGGGATTAAGACAGGCGTGCCGCTTCTAGTTGATAATCCGAAGGAGATTGGAGCTGACCGAATCGTTAATACTTTGGCTGCACACACCCTCTTTGGTGGTCCAGCAATTGTGGTCGATTTTGGTACATCAACTAATTTGGATGTTGTTTCACCTAAAGGTGAGTTCTTAGGTGGCGCACTTGCACCCGGAATTGAGATATCTGTTGATGCTCTTGCTTCACGCGCAGCTCAACTTCGCAAAGTTGAATTAGTACGCCCTAAAAACGTTATTGGTAAAAATACAGTTGAAGCTCTTCAATCGGGAACAATCTTTGGATTTGCCGGACAAGTGGATGGCTTGGTCGATCGTATTTCCGCTGAACTTCTTGAAAGCTATTCAGCAGCACCAACAGTCATCGCAACAGGTGGTTTAGCCCCGCTGATAATTGGTGTTTCTGAAACTATCGAGCATCATGAGCCAGATTTAACGCTCATTGGGCTTCGTTTAATTCACGAACGAAATGCCTAACTCGGTAGACTTTGCCTCATTATGAGGCCAGAGAACACACCTGTTGAAGAGGATCTGCCAGAGCAGCTGCGCATTCGCCGTGAAAAGCGTGCATCGCTACTAGAAGGTGGAATCGAGCCATATCCAGTCTCTGTGCCTCGAACTAAAACTTTAAAAGAAGTACGCGAAAAGTATTCAGCTCTTGAAATAGATGTAGCTTCTGGAGATATTGAATCCTTAACTGGTCGCATTATTTTCAAGCGCGACACTGGAAAGCTTTGCTTTGCAACTCTTCGTGAGGGTGACGGCACTGAACTTCAAGCCATGTTTTCACTCGATAAAATCGGTCAAGAATCTATCGATTCCTGGAAATCAGATATTGATTTAGGTGACATCGTTTCTGTTACAGGTGAAATCATCACCTCAAAGCGCGGTGAACTCTCTATTCTTGCAAACTCATGGAAGTTAGCATCTAAGTCACTACGCCCACTTCCTAATGATCACAAACCAATGTCAGAGGAGACGCGTGTGCGAATGCGCTATGTGGATCTCATTGTTCGCCCAGAAGCCCGCGAAAATGCACGGTTGCGCCCTGCAGTGATGCGCTCTTTGCGTGAGACTTTCCACAACCAAAACTTCATTGAAGTTGAAACTCCCATGTTGCAGGTCATGCATGGTGGAGCTACTGCTCGTCCATTCAAATCTTTCTCTAACGCCTATGACATGGACCTTTACCTACGTATTGCCCCAGAGTTATTTTTAAAGCGCTGTGTCGTTGGCGGAATAGAGCGCGTATTTGAGATTAACCGGAATTTCCGCAATGAAGGCGCTGATTCTTCACATTCACCAGAGTTTGCGATGATCGAGAGTTATCAGGCTTACGGGGATTGGCGCAGCATCGCTGATTTAACTCGTGAGTTAGTTCAAAACGCTGCAATGGCAGTTGCCGGTTCTCATGTTGTTACACATCACGATGGTCGCCAAGCAAATCTAGGTGGAAAGTGGCGCGAAATATCCTTATATGAGGCTATCTCTGAAGGCGTTGGTCAGAGCGTTAGCGCACTTACCCCAATAGCTGAACTTAAAACTATTGCAACAAAGCTGGGCATAAAGATTGATCCAAAGTGGATTACAGGCAAGTTAGCTGAAGAAATCTTTGAGCACGTCGCTAAGGATCAGTTAATTGCACCAACTTTTGTTATGGGGTTCCCAGTTGATACATCTCCACTTGTTCGTGCACACCGCGATATTCCTGGTGTTGCTGAAAAATGGGATCTCTATGTTGATGGTTTTGAATTAGCAACTGGTTACTCAGAGTTAATTGATCCAGTTATTCAAAGAGATCGTTTAGTTGAGCAGGCAACACTTGGCTCCAAGGGTGATCTTGAAGCAATGCAAGTAGATGAAGATTTCTTGCGCGCCATGGAGTTTGGTATGCCACCTATGGGTGGAATGGGAATGGGCGTTGATCGTTTGTTGATGGCACTAACAGGACTTGGAATTCGCGAAACTATTTTGTTCCCATTAGTAAAGCCAGAGGTTGAATAAGAATGCTGGTGGTTCGCCCTGCAAAGACTAATGATGTGAAAGCAATTCGCTCACTAGTTGATTCATACGCAGCTCCTGGCCAAATGTTGTCTAAAGAAACTGTAACTTTGTATGAAAGCGTTCAAGAGTTTGTGGTTGCTGAAGTTGATGGGGTTGTTGTTGGTTGCGGAGCACTGCATATTCTTTGGGAAGATTTAGCTGAAGTTCGAACCATGGCTGTTAAGAAAGAGCTCAACCGCCAAGGTATTGGACACAAAATTCTGGAAGAGATCATTGCGCGTGCTGGTGAAGTGGGTGTAGAAAAGCTTTTCTGTCTTACATTCCAAACTGAGTTCTTCGGAGCCCATGGTTTTGAAGTAATTGAGGGCACTCCAGTTAACCCAACGGTCTATGCCGAGCTTCTGCGCTCCTATGACGCCGGTGTGGCCGAGTTCCTCGATCTTGAATCGGTGAAGCCAAATACCCTTGGCAACACCCGAATGCTCAAGAAACTGGCCTAGATATAGCCTGCCCCGGGCATAAAAGACCTAGTTATTGGGTTGTAAAAGGCAGTAGCTGTTCACCTCGCGAGCGTAAGCCTGTAGGTATTAGGCTAAAGATAACGTCAGAAGAAAGAGAGCCCTGCCCATGTTTGAGCGCTTTACAGATCGAGCCCGCCGAGTCGTTGTGCTTGCTCAAGAAGAAGCACGCATGCTCAATCACAACTACATCGGCACAGAGCACATCCTGCTTGGCTTAATTCATGAAGGCGAAGGCGTTGCTGCAAAGGGTCTTGAGTCATTGGGTATTTCACTTGAAGGCGTTCGCGCGCAAGTAGAAGAGATTATTGGTCAAGGACAACAAGCACCCAGTGGTCATATTCCTTTCACACCACGTGCAAAGAAAGTTCTCGAACTATCACTTCGTGAAGCTCTGCAACTCGGTCACAACTACATCGGCACAGAACATATTTTGCTTGGCCTTATTCGCGAAGGTGAAGGCGTTGCCGCACAGGTTCTTGTAAAGCTTGGCGCAGACCTCAACCGCGTTCGTCAACAAGTCATTCAATTACTTTCTGGCTACCAAGGTAAAGAAGCAGTACAAACTGGTGGACCAGCAGAGGGCACACCATCAACATCATTAGTTCTTGATCAATTCGGTCGTAACCTCACTCAAGCTGCCCGTGAAGGAAAGCTTGATCCTGTCATTGGTCGCGAAAATGAAATCGAACGTGTGATGCAAGTTCTTTCACGTCGCACAAAAAATAACCCAGTTCTTATTGGTGAACCAGGTGTTGGTAAGACCGCAGTTGTTGAAGGTCTTGCCCAAGCAATTTACAAAAACGATGTCCCAGAGACTTTGAAAGATAAGCAGGTTTATTCACTAGATCTTGGCGCACTTGTGGCAGGTAGCCGCTACCGCGGTGATTTCGAAGAGCGCTTAAAGAAGGTATTAAAAGAGATTAAGACGCGCGGTGACATCATTCTTTTCATCGATGAAATCCACACACTTGTTGGTGCAGGAGCTGCAGAAGGTGCCATTGATGCTGCCAGCATCTTGAAGCCAATGCTGGCTCGCGGTGAACTACAGACAATCGGTGCAACAACTCTTGATGAGTATCGCAAGCACGTTGAAAAAGATGCAGCCCTTGAGCGCCGTTTCCAACCAATTCAAGTGAAAGAGCCATCAGTTGCTCACACAATCGAAATTTTGAAGGGTCTTCGCGATCGCTACGAAACTCACCACCGTGTTTCTATTACAGATGGTGCATTAGCAGCGGCAGCAAATCTTGCCGATCGTTATGTTTCAGATCGTTTCTTGCCAGATAAGGCAATCGATCTCATTGATGAGGCAGGCTCACGCCTTCGTATTAAACGTATGACTGCCCCTGCAGAACTCCGTGCATTCGATGACAAGATCGCAGATGCCCGTAAGGAAAAAGAGTCTGCTATCGATGGTCAGGATTTTGAAATGGCCGCATCACTTCGCGATAAGGAAAAGAACCTGATTGCGGAAAAGCATGAAGCTGAAAAGAATTGGAAAGCAACTGATCTAGATAAAGTCACTGAAGTTGATGAAGAACTCATTGCCCAGGTGCTTTCAATCTCTACCGGGATCCCAGTCTTTAAACTTACAGAGGAAGAAACTGCACGACTTCTTCGTATGGAAGATGAACTCCACCACCGTGTTATTGGACAAGACCAAGCAATCAAGGCCTTGTCACAAGCAATCCGCCGCACGCGCGCTGGTCTCAAGGATCCACGCCGTCCAGGTGGATCATTTATCTTCGCTGGCCCTTCAGGTGTTGGTAAGACTGAACTTTCTCGCACACTTGCATCATTCTTATTTGGTGATCAAGATGCGTTAATTCAACTTGATATGTCTGAATACTCAGAGCGTCACACCGCATCACGTCTATTCGGTGCACCTCCAGGATATGTTGGATATGACGAGGGTGGACAGTTAACTGAAAAGGTTCGCCGTCGCCCATTCTCAGTTGTTCTTTTCGATGAAATCGAAAAAGCACACCCAGATATCTTTAACTCACTTCTTCAGGTTCTTGAAGATGGTCGTCTCACTGATGCACAAGGACGCACCGTTGACTTCAAAAACACTGTCATCATCATGACTACAAACCTTGGAACACGCGACATTTCAAAGAGCTTAGGCCTTGGTTTTGCCAACAGTGATGATGATCAAACAAATTATGAGCGCATGAAGGGCAAGGTAAGTGATGAACTCAAAACTCACTTCCGCCCTGAGTTCCTCAACCGTATTGATGATGTCATCGTCTTCCACCAGTTGACTAAGGATCAGATTATTCAAATCGTTGATTTGATGATCAAGAACCTTGATGATCGTCTGCAGGCAAAAGATATGGGAATTGAATTAACTCCAGCAGCTAAGAGCCTTCTTGCTGTTCGCGGATATGACCCACTTCTTGGAGCACGTCCGCTGCGTCGCACAATTCAACGTGAAATCGAAGATGCACTTTCTGAGCGCATCTTGTTCGGTGAACTCAAGGCCGGCGAAATCATCGTTGTTGATGTTGAGGGTGTGGATGCAGAAGCGGTCTTCACATTTAAGGGTGCTGCGAAGGCTTCAATGCCTGATTCACCTGAAGATCTTGCTGAAGCGCCAACTGCTTAATTATTAAATGACTAAAAGGCAAGAGTTCACGGTATTAAAAACCTATCCTGGGTTTGAGCTCCGTGAATATAAGCCCTGTGTAATTGCCGAAGTCAAAAGTTCTGCCAATTACTCTGATGCTGGAAGTTCTGCTTTTGGTTCACTCTTTAGTTACATCTCTAAAGGCAATAAAGCTGAGCAGGCAATAGCTATGACCGCCCCTGTGATTACTGCGAAAAGATTCGATAATCTCACTGAGGATGAATGGTTTGTCTCATTTGTGATGCCAGCAGGAAGCACACTTGCAGATATGCCTCTTCCCATTAATTCTAAGGTTGTCTTGCGCGAACTCGGTGCAGAGATTTGTGTTGCTGCTTCATTTCGTGGCAAAGCAACTACTGCCTTATCTGCAGAGAAAATTACTGCGCTTCGTGCTGCTGCCGAAAAGCAAAACGTGGCACTTTCTCAGGAGGTTAGAGTCGCTCGCTTTGACCCACCATTTAAACCCAGTTTCCTGCAATACAACGAAATTGTGATTCCAACTATTTAAGCGTTACCAGCAAAATTCTTTAATGGATCTCCGCTAAGTCGAAAAACCGTCCATTCATCCATGGCAACTGCGCCTATGGATTTATAGAGTTTAATTGAAGGCTCATTCCAATCTAGAACCCACCATTGAAATCTTTCATATCCGCGTTCCACACAGATCTTCGCAAGAGTTTTTAGAAATCCCATTCCAAAACCTTTGCCACGATGGGCAGGATCAACATAGAGATCTTCTAAATACAGACCTGGTTTGCCAAGCCATGTTGAGTAATTCAGGAACCAGATAGCGATTCCAACAACCTGACCATCTACTTCAGCAACATGGCAAAAGGCAGTTGGCTTACCGCCAAAGATAGTTTCTTCAATCTGTTGCAGCGTGGCTTTAGCTTCCAATGGAGCTTTTTCATACTCAGCTAAATCTTTAATTAACTGCAGGATGCGTGGGGCATCTTGCTTTATAGCAACGCGAATCATGCGGGCAGTCTATAACGCTTGCGGGGGATAGCTTCTATAAGTAAATCATTCTGCAGGGTTTTAAGCGCTTTTTCTACCTGTGATTCATCAGGCCAGAGTTTCTTAATAGCGCTTTCAGTTAATGATTCATTCTCACGCAGTGCTTGCACGATTGTGCCGCGGCACTTTCTATCGGTCCCATGCCAATCTTGAGATTTGCGCACTAGATCTGTTTTTGGATAACCGTTCTTTCGCCAATTGCATTGACCAATTACTGGGCATTGCTCGCAGATGGGGTTTTTAGATGTGCAGACGAGAGCACCAAGCTCCATTGTTGCAGCAGCCCAGATGTGAGCGTTCTTAGCTGGTTGTAGTGCAAGTCGTGATGCTTTCTCTTCAACTGTTGGTGCAGGCTTTGGATGTTCATTGCCATCGATAACTCGCGTTAACAACCTTCGGATATTCACATCCATTACCAGGGTTTGTTTTTCAAAAGCGAAAGCTGCAATTGCTGCGGCGGTGTATTCACCGATTCCAGGCAGTGTTTGCAGAATTGCAGGATCTTCTGGGACTTGGTTATTGAAATCTTCGGCAATGATTTGTGCTGCAGCGTGAAGGCGCAGAGCACGATGTGGGTAACCAAGACGCCCCCATGCTGTAATAATTTCGGCCGGTGATGCTTTAGCTAAATCTTTAGGAGTTGGCCAGCGCTGCATCCATTCATCCCATTTAGGAAGCACGCGGTTGACTGGAGTTTGTTGCAACATATATTCGCTGACCATGACACCCCAAGGCGTGGTGTTTCGCCACGGCAGATCACGTTTGTTTTTCTTAAACCAGGAAGTTATTGGTTTTTCTAGCTGGTTCATTCGCCAGTTATTTTTACCCGTTTGAGTGCTTGATCAAGACGTGAAACTTCAAAGATCTCCATGCCTGCAATCTTTGTCTCTGATCCAGAGGGGACTAATGCGCGTTTAAAACCTAAACGAAAAGCCTCTTGGAGCCTGCGATCAACACCGCTCACCCTGCGAATTTCACCCGCTAAACCAACTTCACCAATTGCAACCAAATCAGAAGGCAAAGCTAAGCCTTTTGCTGCAGATGCAACCGCTAAGGCCAACGCTAAATCAGCAGCGGGCTCTGACATTTTCATGCCACCCACTGTTGCGGCATAAACATCGCGGCCACCCACACGCACTCCTGCACGAAGTTCTAGGACAGCTAAAGTCATTGATGTGCGGGCTGAATCAAGGCCTGAAACAACTCGACGTGCATTTCCAAAATCATTTTCACGTCCCTGACTTACCAATGCTTGAATCTCTGCAAGTAATGGGCGACGACCTTCAAGTGTGACAGTCACACATGTTCCAGGCACTGGTTCTGCATGGCGTGATGTAAAGAGCCCTGTTGGATCAAGAACAGATTCAATTCCTGAATCACTTAAATCAAAACATCCCACTTCATCAGATGCACCAAAGCGGTTTTTAATTGCACGGATTAAACGAAGACGCGAGTGACGCTCTCCTTCAAACTGCAACACAACATCAACGATGTGTTCTAGAAGTCTAGGACCGGCAATAGATCCATCTTTAGTCACATGTCCCACAAGAAGTAATGTGATGTCACGGTCTTTACAGATTCGAATAAGTGCTCCGGCAACTTCGCGCACTTGTGTTACACCGCCAGGTGAACCATCAGCTGTGCTGCTGCCAATAGTTTGTACTGAGTCAATAATTAATAACTGCGGCTTAACAGCATCGATGTGGGCAATGACTGCTCCCAGATCTGTCTCTGATGCTAGAAATAACTGTGGGTCAATTGCTTTGATGCGCTCTGCCCGCAAGCGAACTTGTGATGCCGATTCTTCGCCGCTGACATAGAGAGCAGGAATTCCTTTAGCTGCAGTTTGCGCCGCAACCGAGAGCAAAAGTGTTGATTTACCAACACCTGGTTCTCCAGCTAACAAGATTGCAGCACCTGGAACTAATCCACCACCAAGTACGCGATCGAGTTCTGATACGCCTGTGGGACGTGCATGTGCTGCAGATAAATCAACATCGCCAATAGGAGTTGCTTTACTCGTTACATTTCCAGGAACTAGTGAGAGTTTCTTAGGTGCAGCAAGCTCTTCAACAGAGCCCCATGCTTGGCATTCACCGCAGCGGCCAACCCATTTTTGCGAGCTCCAACCACATTCACTACAGCGGAATGGATCTTTCTCAACTTTGGCCATGGGTAGAGCCTAGAACGAAGGACTGACTATTTCTTCTGGGCAGCAAGAGTTGCTGGATGTTGGATAACAAAGAGAGGAAGTGAACGGGCCTGAGCATCCTTGATACCTGCAATACGGATATCACACAGGCGTGCCAGCTCGGCGTAGGCCTCTTCACCCATCAGTTTCTGGAGTTCATATTTATTGGAGATATACACCGGCTCAGTTCCAATATGTGCATCGGGATTGCTAGTGCAGTACCAATCAAAATCTTCTCCACCATCGCCCCATGCAAGGCGCTCGTATTCGCCGATAACGGTAATTGAATATTCGCGCTCGCCAACTTCACGAGTTTCAAAACTACGACGCAATGGCAACTGCCAGCAAACATCTGGCTTTGTATCTACAAAGTGTTTCTTCTCTTTGATTGCTAAGTGGTGCAGTACGCAACCAAAAGAACCAGTGAAGCCCTCTGCTTCATAACCTTTACGGTTTAAGAAAATACATCCATCTTCAACGCGACGTGTCTTACGATCGCCATCTTCATCTCTTTCAGAGATGCGCAAAGCTCCACCAGGCTTCTTAGGACGAGCCTCTGAATAGAACTGCCACATGTCTGGCGTTAAGTAAGCCGCAGCTTTATCTGTGCGCTTCTCATCATCTTCATCTGTATACATTGCACCTTCAGTACAACAACCAGCAAAAGGTTGGCTCTTAAACACACCTTGGCAACCATCGCCATAAATACAGGTCCAATGTGAGGTCAACCATGTGAGATCGCACTTGAAGATTTCCTCTTCATCATTGGGGTCGCTAAATTCAACCCAATCACGCGCAAACCCAGGTTTTATTTCAGACATAGTCGCAGAGCCTACAGGCATAAAGGTAGGCTTGTTACATGAATCAAGTTGGAGTAATTGGGGCAGGTGTAATGGGCGAAGCCCTTATCGCTGCGCTGATTTCTTATGGCACATCACCAAGTTCCATCACCATCTCTGAAAAGCGTAAAGACCGAGCTGATGAGTTGAGTGCCAGATATGGAATTAAGGTTGAAGATGTAGCAACAAATGTTTCAAAGGCCGACGCCTTACTTCTAGTCGTTAAGCCACAAGATATGGCTGCAACCCTTGATGAAATTAAAGGATCAATTAACAAATCAGCCGTCGTAATTACCTTTGCCGCAGGTAAGAAGATTTCATTTATCGAACTAGGCCTTGGAACGGGTAATCCTGTTGTCCGAGTCATGCCAAATACCCCGACATTGGTTGGCGCGGGAATGGCTGCGATTTCACTGGGTGCTGGAGTAAGTGCCAAGCAATCTGAGTTTGTCTCAGGCTTTCTCGCTGCAACTGGCAAAACCATTCAAGTAAGTGAAGATCTACAAGATGCAGTCACTGCAACAAGTGGTTCGGGACCTGCCTACTTCTTTAGATTCGTTGAAGCGATGGTTGATGGCGCAAAGGCTCTTGGGTTATCAGATGCTGATGCAACAACTCTCACCGTACAAACAATTGTGGGAGCGGCAAAACTGCTTGATGAATCAGGAAAGAGTGCAACAACTCTTCGTGAAAATGTCACAAGTCCAAATGGCACAACCGCTGCAGCTCTTGCCTCTTTTGAGTCACACCAACTGAGTGATGTAGTTGCCCACGCTATGAAAGCCGCGCGCAATCGCTCGCAGGAATTAGCGTGAAACGCTTACTTTCCTTATTTGTAATTTCCTCTCTTTTCTTCACACCTCTTGCAAACGCTGCACCAAAAAAACCTGTAGTTAAATCTCTGAAATTACTTACTGTAGTTAGCAACATTGATGAGTTTGCTGGCTTAGTTACTTCGGGTAAAACCATCATTGTTTATGGAAATAAAGGGGATAAATCTTTCGCTAAAGCCTTAGATGTAACGGGTAAAGAGCTTTGGAATATCGAGCTAGATAAGGCTTCACCTTCAGTTGCAACGGCAGCAGCAGTTGATAGCACTGGAGTTATTTGGTTAGCCGGTTCAACTTCACTAGCGCGAGCAACACCTACCCCTTCTCCATCGGTATCGGCGCTCAATCCAGATAAAACTATTCCGATCACCGATATTTTTAGCGCTGACTTAGATGCTTTTTCGCTATGGTCACTTAATCCCACAACACAATCAGTGGCTCAATACACATTACAAATGAGTTCACCAATTTTGATTAATGCAATTGCGGTAGACAAAAGCGGAATCACTGCAGTTGGAAGCTCAGGCACAATAATCAACGCGGATTTAGCAGGAAAGATTGCAAAGCCAATTGCGGTGGGCACAGAGTTAACTACCTTTGAGTCTGTCGTTAAAAGTGCTGATGGATCAATGACTGTTGTTGGTTCAAGTGCGCAGACTTTAGGTGGCAAGAAACTGGCAGGAAAAGTTGACGGAGTGATTATTAGAGTTTCGAAAGCGGGCAAACTACTTACGGTAGTGCGCAGCAGTGGACCAAATGCTTCTAGAAATTGGTTAAGTGCAACCAACCCTCTTTTGCTTGGAGGGGAAGTTGTAACAGGTGCAAAAGTGGAAAGTGCTATAACAAAGTTCTCAAGTGCTTACGCTCCATCGTGGACTTATAGATTTGCATCAGCTGGCAAAACTTATACAGCAAGTTCAACATATGCATTTTTCCAATCAAAGGGTTCGATTACGCAACTAGCTAATTGGGCGCCAAAGAGTCCACAAGGCTTACTTCTAAACTTTGATGCCAAAGGTGTCATTACTGCGGGCTACAGCGCCCCCATTGAGCAAAAAGATGTACTGGGGCTCTATCTCTCCAAGGATTTAGGGGTTTTGTGCATCACTTCAAGCGCAGAAACCGTTTCGATTTTTACCCTCAACTAGAGGTAACCTAACTCCCTAAGCATTACCAAACTAGAGATGAGAGCGTGATATATGGGTTCCGTAATTAAAAAGCGACGCAAGCGCATGGCGAAGAAGAAGCATAAGAAACTTCTTAAGAAGACTCGCATTCAGCGCCGTAACGCTAAATAGTAATTACGGTTTTAGTAAGGCCAGCTTTCCATTAACCGTGGCAAGCACATACCTAACTTTGTTAACAATCACCCAGGTGCTCTGAGTAGGTTCAGAGCCTTGGGTGCTTCTAATTAAACTGATAGCAGCTTGGCCCTGATCTTTCTTGGTTATATCAACAGCACATAGTCGTTCTTGGCAGTTAAAGAGGATAGTTCTTCCATCGGTGGATAGATACTCACCCGGTGTTCCAAAGTTTTCAGTGGTGACCTTAGAAATCTCAAGTGGCTTACTGAGTAGTGCCCAGCGCAACTGATTTGGCTTTGGGAAGGTAGCCGTTGATGTTGCCATCCAAGTTATGAATACATCGTTATTTACCTTAGACATTGCAACGTCGTAGCCAAAAACAGATGCATCATCAGTTGAGACATCAAGAGTTTGATAGTTCCATGTGTTTGCATCACTTCCAGTACGAGTTGCCACACGGATTGCCCCAGAAGTTATCTCTTTCTTCTGGTTCATAGTTACTACAGAATCATAAGCAACATAAGTTTTAACTCCATCAAAGATGGCTTGAAGATGGAAACCAACGTCACCTGTTGTGCGACCGTCAGTCTTACGATCTCCATCAACCATTTCATAAACCCAGCCCGGAGCTTTAGTTTTTACCGCTCCCAATAAGACGCCTTGGCTTTCATCACGGTAGAAAACTTGAACAGCAGAGGCTGTTGCAACACAAGCATTTGAAACGCTCACATCACTTGATGTGCGAACGCGATTAGAATCCAAGTAATCATTAACTGAAGGCCCATCACCATCCACCACATTAAATGTAAAGCTCTTGCCGTTATAGGCGGCATAGCGCAGATCTTTATCTGTTGAGTCACTATAGAAAAGGTGCAATGTCTGCTTCTTGCCACTTCCATTTACACACATGGAAATTTCTCCTGATATTGGATGTGTAGTTCGACCGCTTGTTCCACCAGCACCATCCACAGTTAGTTTCTTCCACGTTTTGCCGTCGTATGTAGCAAGTTTTAGATCACCGCTCTTTGTGTCGGTGTATGCAACAGTTGGTTGGCCATTGAAAACTGTGCTCGATACCGATTTTCCATCGGCAGTTGAATCAAGGACTGAGCTTCTCCAACCCGCTTGCGGAGTCACGTTCTTACTTGTTGCTGGCTCAGAAAGACCTAAAGAGTTCTTTGCAACAACAGAAAAACTATAGGAAACGCCATTCTTGAGTCCAGCAACTACAACTGGGCTAGAAAGAGATTTCTTCTCAACTCCGGTTTTAAGGTTCTTAACAATGTATTCACTTACTTGAGCAGTACGGATATTTACTGGCGGATCAAATGAAACAAGCACAGAAGTATCACCGATAAATGCTTGAACATTGCGCGGTGATTCAGGCAAACCAGTAGCAACACCTGCTGGTGGTTTATTGCGCATATCCTCCATCATTGCTAACAACAAAGGTCCTGGTTCTTTAAATATCTCACCTGGATCCAAATTAGGCGTCATTACTGAATCCAAACCAGTCTTTGAAAATGTTGCTTCATCCAAGTGGCTAGTTGATGATCCAGGTTCATAGCGCGATGGCGTGTATAGCTTTGGCTTCACACCGCCATTAGCTTTAATTCCAAGAGGGCCAGACCACACAAGTGAAGATGTAATGGCTCTACCAAGTTCAAGTGAAGGTGATGGTAAATCTGCAAGGCGTCGACCATCTGCAGTTTGTGCGTATGCATCAAATGGAGTTGGTTGATCCAAGCTGGCAATACCGTAGTAAGGGTCATAGGCATCATTTGATAAGAAACCTAAGCCATGGGCAATTTCATGTAAGAAAACTGATTCTAAGTCGTATTCATTACTGCTTGGCATGCCATCTCCACGGGTATTCCAAGCAGCACTTGAGTTAACTTGAATAATCATTTCAGGGTTAGCTTTATCTAAATCTTTGCCGGCTAGTGCATTTGCCATAGCAGAGGTGTACCAAAGTGATGGATCGGGTGCGCCAGAAAAACCTGAATAGAAACTACCAGGCCTCGCACTTCCTAAAATTCCCCACGAACTAGAACGACCCCAGGATGCATCAACATTGATAGTGACGGTGGATGAAAAGTTAGCTGCCCAAACTTCAACTGCGGCCGCAACTTCTTTTTTAGCCCAGTCAGGGAAGTTGTTGTACTTAACTTCAATTTTAGATTTAGCTTGCAGATTCTTTGCCGGAGCTCGCTGCTCAGGTTTTTTATCAGTGGCAGTGCCTGCATAGATATGGCCCCATTGAGTTGCGGGGACAACTTTGTAGAGAGCTTCTGCAGATGGTGCAGAAAAAATCGAAGCAAGAAGGGCAAGGGCAACAACGCTGACTCGCGCCTTCTTCAAGAGGTTTTTTCGCACAGGGGCACACTATCAAGGTGAGATGATTGCCTCATAGCCCAGGGGTTGGATGAAGCAACTTCTAAGGAAACTGACAGGAAAGGCATGGGCAATGACAGTGATAACCGTATTCACACGACATGGTTGTCATTTGTGTGATGTTGCACTAGAAGTTCTTGAAGGAATGAGTGATGAACTTCATTTCGAAATAGAAGAGATTTATATTGATGCAAATATGGAGCTAGAAAAGCTTTATGGTGAACAGGTCCCAGTAATTCACATAGATGGAGTTCATCATGATTTCTTTAGAGTTGATCCTGAACGCTTTAAATCTTCCCTTGAAAAACATCGTCAGCGTCAATAATTCTATAAGAGTAACCCTGCTCGGCTAAAAAGCGTTGGCGGTTCTGAGCAAAATCTTGATCAATAGTGTCTCTAGAAACTACTGAATAAAACTTTGCCGTGCGCCCATCTGACTTTGGTCGCAAGATGCGTCCCAAGCGTTGAGCTTCTTCTTGACGACTTCCAAATGCACCGCTGACCTGAATGGCGATAGTTGCATCAGGTAAGTCAATTGAAAAGTTAGCAACCTTTGAAACTACCAGAGTCGTTATTTCTCCTGATCTAAATTTATTAAAGAGAATTTCGCGCTCTTTTACCGGTGTTTCACCTTTAATCAATGGCACGCCTAGAACTTCAGATAGTTCATCTAACTGATCGATGTATTGACCAATAACTAAAATCTGCTCACCTTGGTGTTTCTTAACAAGTGCTTCAACAACATCACGCTTTGTGCGAGTAGTTGCGCAATAGCGATAGCGGTTTTCAACCTCAGCTGTGGCATAAGACAAGCGCTCAGTTTCAGTCAGATTTACTCTAACCTCAATGCACTCAGCAGGTGCGATATATCCCTGGGATTCAATTTCTTTCCAAGGAACATCAAAGCGCTTAGGGCCAATCAGTGAGAAAACTTCACCCTCCATTCCATCTTCGCGCACCAAAGTGGCAGTTAAACCTAAGCGGCGGCGAGATTGGATATCTGCGGTGAAGCGAAAGATGGGAGCGGGGAGTAAGTGAACTTCATCGTAGATAATTAAGCCCCAGTCATATGAATCAAAGAGATCAAGGTGGGCATAAACGCCGTTCTTTTTCTTTGTCATTACTTGATATGTAGCAATAGTGACAGGGCGAATCTCTTTCTTAGCACCTGAATATTCACCGATTTCATCTTCATTTAATGATGTTCTCTTAAGTAACTCCTCGCGCCATTGTCTTGCAGCGATGGTATTTGTTACCAAAATCAAGGTTGTGGCCTTGGCATGTGCCATAGCTGCAGCACCAACGATTGTCTTTCCAGCACCGCAGGGCAAAACCACCACACCAGAGCCGCCATGCCAAAAACCTTCAGCTGCTAACTCTTGGTAAGGACGAATCTTCCAATCATCTTGCTTAAGTTCAATTTCATGTGCTTGTCCATCAACATAACCTGCAAAGTCTTCTGCTGGCCAACCTAGGCGAAGTAGAGATTGTTTAATCTGTCCGCGCTGACTTGGCAACACTGCAATAGTTTCTTTATCAATGCGAGCACCTAGTAAGGGTTGAATTTTTTTTGCTCGAATTACTTCTTCCAAAACTGCTGAATCTGTTGTGACAAGAATTAATCCATGGATGGGATCTGCTTCCAGACGCAGGCGTCCGTAACGAGACATCGTTTCTGCTACGTCAATTAAAATTGAGTGCGGCACGGCATAACGCGAATACTTAATTAAAGTATCAATTACTTGCTCAGCATCATGGCCGGCAGCCCTCGCATTCCATAAACCAAGTGGAGTTAAGCGATAGGTATGAATATGTTCAGGGGAGCGCTCTAATTCAGCGAAAGGTGCAATTGCACGTCGGCACTCTGTAGAGAGCGGATGATCGATATCTAACAGCAGCGTTTTATCGCTTTGGACGATTAACGGGCCATCAGTCATTTAATAAATCCTTAATTAATGCATTCAAGAACGTGCTTCGAATCTCAAGAGTGCTGATATCAACCCATTCATGGGCAGCATGGGCACCGCCACCGATTGCCCCTAAGCCATCTAGAACTTGGGCACCAGCTGCTGCTGCGAAATTGCCATCACTAGCACCGCCAACTGATGCATGACCTAGAGGAGGCATTCCTAACTCTTTAGCTACTTTCTCTGCACGCTCATAGAGGGCCATTGTTGAAGAAATCTCAAGAGGAGGGCGATTAAAGCCACCAGTGATTTCATAACGTGCATCAGCGTTAACTGCTTTTAAGTTCCTAATCGCTGCGTCTACGCGCTTTAGGTCATCCATTGAGTAAGAGCGAATATCAATATCAAGTACAGCCAAATCTGGAACTGTGTTTGTTGTGTTGCCAGCGCGCAACATTGTTGGAACAACAGTGGTTCCATGTTCCTTATTTTCTAAGCCAGCAACTGCAATGATTGCATGGGCAATCTCAACCGTTGAATTAATTCCTTTTTCTGGTTCAAGCCCAGCATGTGATGCCTTGCCGTGAATTTTAATTTGATACATCGCCGTGCCTTTGCGGCCAGTCTTAACCATTCCATTAAGTGATGCCTCTAAAACTAGAACAGCCTTAGCTTGAGCTGAGATCTGCTTAATAAATTCTCTACTCGTTGCACTGCCAGTTTCCTCATCAGTTGTTGCAACTAATGCAGCAGAACCAGTGATTCCCTTCATTGCATAGAGCGCTTGAATGAATCCAGCTTTCATATCGAAAATTCCAGGACCTGTTGCTTTTGTTCCTTCAACTTTCCACGGTGGTGTGAAAGAGCCTTTTGGCCAGACAGTATCCAAGTGAGCCAACACAACTACATCAGGATTACTTGCGCCCCACCAAAAAACTGGACGGCCGTTGACATCACGAATTTCTGCAGGAGTTCCAAGAACTTTTGTTGCGATATCACTTGCAAGTTTGATTACGTCTTGGCATGCCTGAAGATCTTCAGTTGGAGATTCCAACTTCACCAGAGCTTCAAGGTCGGCCAACATGGGTTAATCCTATAGTGGCGCAACGCCGGTGATGCGCGGAATTCTAAAAGACTGGACTTCACCAGTTGCATGGTCGCGAGCAATCACAGCACCAGCGCTGACTCGTATTGGATCAATGATGCGGTGGGTGACTGCGCCATTGTTATCGGCATATCCAATAGAAAGTGATTTTTCCTCCATGATGTATTTATTCACTAGATCCATAGTTTCATTTGCGCTCGTGCGGGGCAGGGCACCTAAAGCTTCATTAGCTGCTTGGCGCAAATGAGTTTGCTTGTGAGTAGATTTTTCACCAGTGCGTATTGCTCGAATTGCAGCGTTTAAATTCTCTTCGGTAGGTATATCAATTTCACCAATGACTCGAGGTGGTCGAGGTTTAGTTAATGCACGATTTGATCGTGGACCAGTGAGCATAATTCCTGTTGCTGATTCTCCGGCAGGAAGATATCCGGCTTCACGCAAAATACGCATGGTGTCTGTTGCATCATGATCACAAATTACAACTTCAGGTGCAATACGACGAAGTTCAAGAATCTCTAATCTCTTGTCATTCATTATCTGAGAAATCAGTGCTGTGTCCTCACAGCGAATAAATGCCGAAGTGTTTCCAACACGTAACTTGCCATGCTTTTTAGAAACATCTGCAATTAAATATTCCAAAGGCTGTGGCATAGGGGTCTTAGAAGTTTTAGTTAAGAAAACTTTGATTTCATCACCAGTTTTACCATGATCAAGTGCCCGGCGAATCGTTGCTTCACTGAAGCGATAAACAGTTGCACCGCCTCGACTTTCAATATCAGCCATCATGGCCAGTTGCTGCGAAATTTCGTGTTCTAGTGGTCCTGGAGCAATTGCGGTGTTATCGCTCTGAATCAAAATGTGATCAACAGTTTTAGGCAGATCTTCATTAATTATTGCTAGATCTTCTCCAGCTAAAAACTCAACGCCATACTTAGAGATTGCGCCTTGCCCAGTTATGCCCAGCCATTCGGCTTCACGCAGAGTCCAGCTAGATAACTCTTCCTGCAGAGAAGAATTGCGGCGCACAGGTGCGCGCCAAGCGATTACTTCATTAAATGAGGCTAGTTCTGGTGCAATACCTTGATTCTCATTAAGAATAGAAAGCGTTAGCGAACGTACTTTTGCTGCATTCACGCGATCTAGCTCAGGACCAAGGGCTGCAACGTTCTTAGATTCGGCGCGACCAACTAATCCGCTGACTCGGGAGGTAATGAGCCATTGTGAAGCAAGAACTTGCCAGCGATCTGAAGGAGTTTGCATCAGCCAGATATCAAATTTATTGCTTGGCATTATTCGATCTTGTGCATCAAAACTAATGAGTGAGGCAAGATATGCAAGCTCAGTGATAAAGGCCATGCAAGATTCATCAACACCTAAATGATTAGCAAGAATCTTTAAATCACGCACACCCAAACCACCAGCGCGTAGTGCATCGGATGGTTCATCTGCCCAGAAGTTCAGTAGCTCTTCCACCCAGCGCAAAACAGTAGATATGTTTGCAATGGCAGCAAGATTGACTTGTCCTTCATTGCGCTTAGCACCAGCTAATTGTGGCTGAAGAATAAAGTTTTCTTTATGAACTTTTCCACCACGTAGATGTATTGCTACCTCACGGGGCAAAATAACTGTTCGCTGATCAAGAGGAACAAGGAATTTTTGTTCTAGCAACCAAGCAACTCCAGGACCAGGATTTTTGATATCTCCAACGCTTCCACGTGGCGGTCCCCAAATAAGTCGTTCTAAAACTTTCTTAGCTTCAGGTGGTGCTTTCTCAATCTCAGCGACCTTCACTTTTGCAACAGATGCAGGGCCAAGTCCTGCAGGTTCATTGCCAATCACATCTCGCAACTGGGACGGTAGACGCATCCCATCATCGGATGGATAAACCAAACCAATTAAAATTAAGTGATCTAGCGCTAAAGATGCCGCTTTATCTGTGATTGCAACAATGCTTTTTAATGAGAAAGGTTCATTGAGCGCTGCAGCAGCTTCTAATACTTGGAACTGCCAATGATTAAGTGAATCAATTGCACGGGCCAAGCTAGGTGCTGAGCACGCTCGAACTGCAAGTGAAGCGATATCTGGTGGCACTGGAGTTACTAAGTCTGGCCGTGCGCTAAATAATTCTAGGAAGGCAGCATCATCAACACTACGCAAGTAGTCGGAGAAGGAGCGCATTTCCATAACTTGCCTACATTACTGGCATTTAGGGTTTAAGGGTTAATCAACGTCGCTTTCCACGCGGGGTCAACCAAGTTCCAAGGGCAGCAAGTCGCACAACAACAGGGGAGACAATCTTGCCTAAATGACGAGCACGGCGGAAATCATGGATTGGCCAACCTTCAGCCATTGCACGCAAAGACAAGATTGCATCTGGATTAATTGCTGATGGATGTCCGACGCATTGAAGTAATGGGAAATCATTATGGCTATCTGAATATGAGTAACAATCATCAAGATTTAAATTCTTTTGCTTTGCTAGTTCTCGAACTGCAACTGCTTTTTCTTTTCCATGCAAAAGTAGTCCCTGCATTGCACCGGTGTATTTACCATCTTTAGTTTCAGCTTTACTTCCAAGTGCGCCAGTGAAACCTAATCTCTTAGCAATGAGCACAGCCATATCTTCAGGTGCTGCAGTTACTAACCAGACTTCTTCGCCAGCGGCCAAATGTTTTTGTGCAATATCAATTGTTCCTTGCCACAGAGCAGGTGAAACATATTGGTCATAAATCTCTTGGGCGATCTTTTCAATATCTTCAACGCTGTGACCGCCAATAAAGTCTGTGGCAGCATCTTGAAAGCGTTGGATCTCTTCTTTGTTTTCTTTACCTGTTAAACGAAATCTCAGGTTGGCTAAAACGAAGCGCGAAACATCCTTCTTTGTGAAATAACCACGCTGGTACATGCCCTTACCCAGGAAGTAGAGGGTTGAGCCACGAATCAGGGTGTTATCTACATCAAAAAAGGCTGCCCGCGTAACTGTGAGTGCCATGTCACTACCTTAACGAAGTTGCATCATTTAGGACGCTTTATGCTTTACCTATGAGTTCAACAGTCCATGTGGTCCGCCACGGTGAAGTAGAAAATCCCAACAAGATTCTCTATGGCCGCCAACCAGGGTGGGGCCTTTCTTTGCGTGGGCAAGAAATGGCAAAAACACTGGGTGATTGGTCTCGCACAATTGATCTAGGGGCTCTCCATGTCTCACCTTTACAACGAGCACAAGAAACCGCAGCCCCAATAGCAGCTGCTCATAACATTGCAATTACTACTGATGAGCGTTTAATTGAAGCTGCAAATGTTTTTGAAGGAAAACCTTTTGGTGTTGGCGATGGGGTGTTGAAGCACCCATCTTCATGGCGTCACTTATGGAATCCATGGAGACCATCATGGGGTGAACCATATGAGGAACAAATCAATCGAATGTTGGCTGCAATATTTGCCGCACGTGATGCAGCTGATGGTAAAGATGCAATTGTTGTTTCACACCAATTACCTATTTGGATTCTACGAAGTGCAATTGAAAATCGTAGATTGCTCCACGATCCACGTAGACGTGAGTGCTCATTAGCATCTGTGACAAGTGTTCACTTTGATGATGAAGGATTGATCTCAGGTCTTACATACTCTGAACCTGCACGTCATTTATTACCAAAGAAGAATTGATGAAATCAGGATTTAAAGCTCTAGCTCTTATGGCTATTGCGGTGTTGCTCACTTCCTGTGGTGGCGGTGGAACTTCTAGTTCCCAAGAATCTTTTGTTTCTGGAAATGGCTCTGTAACTTTTATTAGTCCAGACAAGAGAGTGAATGCACCAGCCATGTCTGGAATGACTCTTTCTGGCACAAACTATAAATATGAGGTTGGCAAAGTTGCTGTGGTAAATGTTTGGGCATCTTGGTGCTCACCATGTAGAGCTGAAGCTCCCACTCTTGCCGCTCTTGCAAACAAATATAGTGAAGTGGCATTCATAGGAATTTTGACGCGTGATAATCCTGCAACGGCAGAGGCATTTCAAAGACGTTTCGCACTTCCGTATCCAACACTTATCGATGATTCACTTTTAATTGGCTTTAAAGGATCACTTCCCGCAAATGCCATCCCTTCAACGGTAGTAATTGATAAGGCTGGAAGGGTTGCTGCGCGCATATCTGGCGTAGTCACTGTTGCCTCCCTTACAAATTTGATTGAGCGGGTGAGCACGGAATGAAAGAATTCTTTGTAGAACAAATCATGAGCGGGTTTCTAATTGCCGCGTTTCCGGTGGCCTTTGTGGCGGGTCTAATTTCTTTTCTTTCTCCCTGCATATTGCCACTAGTTCCAGGTTATTTGTCCTTTGCTGCAGGCTTTTCGGCAAATCGTGGCAAAGTATTTCTTGGTTCAATCTTGTTTGTTCTCGGGTTTAGCGTTGTATTTATATCGTTTGGTGCAATTTTTGGAGGACTAGGTAACCAATTAGTTGCAAATGAGGATTTGATATCTAGAGTCTTGGGTGTAATTACGATATTCCTAGGTTTTGTATTTCTAGGTAAATTCCCATTTGCACCAACATTTCGCCCAACAATTAAGACAACTGGAGGTTTAGTCGGCGCACCGCTTTTAGGAATTCTTTTCGGTGTTGGTTGGACACCTTGCATTGGTCCATCATTAGCAGCGGTTCAAACTCTAGCTTTCCAAGAATCAAGCGCAGTGCGCGGAGCGTTATTGTCTTTGGGCTACTGCTTCGGATTGGGTCTGCCATTTATGGCTTCAGGTTTGTTCCTAGATCGAACTGAGAAGATGCGTAAGTATTTAGTTAAGCGCGGCGACTTAATCTCTAAAATTGGTGGAGTGTTTCTTATAGTTATTGGTTTACTAGAAGTCAGTGGCTTGTGGAGCCAACTCATGAACTCATCGCGTTCTTTCATTTCAGATTTCATTCCGGTGGTTTAAATGAGCCAAGAGATAGAAGTCCCAGAGCTCGGTAGCGTTGGTCTGTTGCGTTATGGCTGGCGCCAGTTAACAAGCATGCGCACAGCGCTGATTCTTTTGTTGTTACTTGGTATTGCATCCATTCCTGGCTCTCTTATTCCTCAGCGCACACAGAACCCCATCAGCGTAGGTGAATACTTTAAGAATTCACCAGAGCTAGCTAAATGGATGGACCAACTCTTCCTCTTTGATGTTTATGGATCTCCATGGTTTAGCGCTATTTACATCCTTCTTTTTATCTCACTCATTGGCTGTGTGCTCCCACGAACAATTGAGCATTTTCATTCAGCACGAGCCTTGCCTCCTGCCACACCAAAGAATCTAGATCGTATGGAGCACCACACATCCTGGCCTGCTCAAGGTGATGAGTTAGAGAAAGCGCGTGATTGGTTTAAATCAAAACGCTTTAGAGTTTTAGAAAAAGATGGCTCTATCTCGGCTGAAAAGGGATTTGCGCGAGAGACAGGAAATCTCTTTTTCCATTTAGCACTCATACTTGTCTTGTTAGGAATCTCATTTAGCTCTTTGTTTGGCATGCGAGGAATGGCAATTCTTAATGTGGGTGAGCGCTTTATAAACACTACAACTAGTTATGACTCGTTAAATTACGGCAAACTATTTAATGAAAAGAATCTTCCTGACTTTGCACTAACGGTAGATAAATTTGTTGCAAAATATAATCTTGTGACTAGCTCTCCTGAGGATTACACCCTTGATGTGAAGTTCGCTAAAGGTGATTTAACTCAGTCTGAGCTGCGCACAATTAAAGTTAACTCGCCATTGAAAATGGGCAACACTAGTATTTACTTGCAAGCAAATGGTTATTCACCAGTTGTGACTGTAAGGGATTCAAAGGGCAATGTTGCAATGCAAGGGCCAGTGCCATTCTTGCCACAGGATTCAAACTTGCGATCAATTGGCGCAATTAAAGTCCCAGATGCAGATCCACAAATCGGATTCGTAGGTTCATTTGTTCCAACATATGCCCGCAGTGGTGCAGAGGGCGCAGTAAGTGTTTTCCCTGAAGCATTAGACCCACGTCTTTTATTAGCTGCATGGATTGGTGATTTGGGTCTCGATGGTGGAGTCCCACAATCTGTTTATCGCATGGATACATCAAAGATGACCCAGGTAGGTCTTAAATCATTAAAGCCAGGTGAGACATTTACATACCCTCAAGGTTCAATAACCTTCGAAGGATATTTCCAGTGGGTCAACCTAGAAATCGTCCATGATCCTGGCAAGAACTTTGCCTTGCTCGGCGGTATTGTTGCCATTCTGGGCTTACTTGCATCACTGTTTACAAGACGCCGCCGAATCTGGATTCGTGTTGGTAAGACGGTAGAAGTTGCAGGATTAGCTAAAAATGCGGCACCAGGTTTAGATGTTGAAATGGCAGAATTTGTAGCAAAGTTAAAGGGAGAGAAATAAATGTCACGCACTTGGGCTTATCTCTCTAACTACCTTGTGTATTCATCAATGGCGCTCTACGCCTTGTCATTTATTGCTCATGCCATTGAAACTGCCTGGGCTGTTCGTGTGACGACTGAAGATTCAAAGAAAAACATGGACTACAAGCGCACCGAAAAAGTTGCGCGCATTGCAACGGCCATGATGATTTTGGGATTTGTTCTCCTCTTTGCTGGCGTAGTTGCTCGTGGGCTCTCTGCTAGTCGAGTGCCATGGGGCAACATGTATGAGTTTTCTATTACAGGAGCTCTGGCATTTTCTGGCGCCTACCTTGCAGCACTTCGCAAACACGATCTTCGCTGGTTGGGATTATTAGTCTCAATCGCAGTGTTACTCACACTTGGAACTGCCGTTGCAGTTCTCTATCGTCCAAGTGCACCACTTGTTCCTGCACTTAAATCAACATGGTTAGTAGTTCACGTCTCTACGGCAATTATTTCTGGTGGTGTTTTCTTATTGGCTAACGCCATTGCTGCTGCTTATCTCTATCTAGATCGGATGGAGACTCGCGGTGGAAGAACTGCCTGGGCAAAGCGTTTGCCATCACTTGAAAATTTAGATCAACTCTCATATCGCTTAGTTGCATTTGTATTTCCACTTTGGACATTTTCAGTTATCGCAGGTGCTATTTGGGCCGAAAGTGCGTGGGGACGTTATTGGGGCTGGGATCCAAAAGAGACGTGGGCATTTATTACCTGGGTGGCATATGCGGCGTATCTACATGCACGCGTAACTGTTGGCTGGCGCGGTCGCAAAGCAGCATGGTTGTGCTTGTTTGCCGGTTCAACGTTTCTATTTAACTACGTATACGTGAATATTTGGGGCACAGGAAAGCACACCTATTCAGGGCTCTAATCATGTGCCAGACTAAATAACCTCAACTATCAAGAGGTTAATGATGAGGGCTCAACGCAAGTTTCTTACTATTGCAATAACTTGTTTACTATCCGTGAGCGTCAGTAGTTTTCATGCATCGGCAGATCCATCAGATGTATTTCCAAGCGGTCCATATGACGCAAATCTAATATCTGCATCAATTCTTTATCCATCTTTGTTTGGAGTTAACAAGGGTTTACCTGTAGCTGACGTTTCTGGTGTGCTAATGCCAAATGGAACTATTCGCGCTTTTGTCTTTGCTCAGAATAAAGGCATTGAGATTGCTGATTCAACTGATGGAAAAGTGTTTACAAGAGTCGGAAATGCTTTTGGTGGCGATCGTGGTCAAGGAATGCCACGTGTTATAAAACTCTCTGATGGACGATTTAGAATGTATAACTCCACAAGCGAAGGAGTCAGCTGTTCTATCTCAAGTGATGGCCTAAATTTCACACTTGAGAAAACAACCTGCATTTCAAAAACTAGTTTTGCGGCGGCAACAAAAGGACTAACATCACCAGGAATAGTAAAACTCTCTGATGGAAGATACCGAGCATTTTTCTCCGATATGGTAATAGCCGGAACTGGACCAGATCCGCATCAGGTCTTCTCTGCAACATCCACTGATGGTTTAACCTGGACTGCTGACTCGGGAGTTCGTATTGGAATTGGTGCCACGAATATAACTAGAAGTGCCGAGCACCCAGCTGCTGCAATCCACCCTGATGGATCAATTACTTTATTTTTCTATGACAACGCAGCCCGCGGTGGCAAAGATGCTATGGGAATGCCAATTCTAGAAAGTGGGGCGCAGGGACTTTGGTATGCAACTAGTACAGATGGCGGCTTAACATTTGCAAATGAGCGCCAGATGGTATTTCCGTCATCACTAGTTCATGGATTTGGTAATGACCCAGATGTTTTTCTAGATAAAGACGGCTCGATGATTTTATGGGCGGGTGGGTTTGATCCTACGGTAGGTGGCTATATCGGAGCTTTGAAATTAACTAAGCAAGTAGTTGTCGTTGCACCAACACCAACACCAACACCAACACCAACTCCCACACAAACAAAGCTACCGACTCCAACACCAACCCCTACCCCAGTAGTTATTGCGCCTTCGCCTACCCCAACACCTCTCGTAACGGTTACCACAGTTAAAAAAGTAACTATTGCGTGCGTAAAGGGAAAAGTAACAAAGAAGGTGACTGCAATTAAACCGACTTGCCCCGCAGGTTATAAGAAGAAGTAAGTTAGAGCTTGCCTAAGAAATCTGGATCATCATCTGGAGGCAAGATGCGGCGCTTAGGTTTACGTCCGCCGCTTTTACGATTTCTTCCAGCAATTAAATAAGCAATAGGGCCGATCGCTAACGCCTGAGGTCCAATAAGAATGATTACTAACAACCATCCCCATTTTGGCAATGTTTTGATTTCTGATTCATCTTTGCGAGCACAATCAATGAGGGCATAGATAGTGACTCCAAAGACAAGAAAAAGAAGAATGAATCTACCCATGGGATTATTGTATCGCTAGAGCTATCGCGAAGAGGGCACCAAAAAACATTTGCAGTTTACCCGTCCTACCCAGCAGCGGAATAAGTTCTGCCCCAGATGCGCCTGACATAACTGCACGCGAGATTGAGATTGTTAATGGAAGAACTGCCAAAGTAAGTATTGACCATGGAACAAATGTCGCAAGAGCACTTAAATGGGCAATAACAAGCAATACAACAAAACCCTTACGAGCCTTTGCATCACCTAGTCTGACAGCAAGAGTTCGTTTGCCAACTAATTCATCTTGCGCACGATCCCGAAGGTTATTAACTGCCAAGATTGCGCAAGCAAGCAAGCCCATAGGCACGGCACATAAAATGCTCAGAGCAGTGACACGACCAGTTTGGGCATAGTAGGTACCAACCGTTGCAGTTAATCCAAAGAAGATAAATACTGAAACTTCACCCAAACCGGTATACCCATACGGATTTTTTCCACCGGTGTAACCCCAGGCCGCAGTAACGGCTGCCACACCAACGAGTATTAACCATGGTGAACTAAGAAGGGAGAGCCATAATCCAGCGATAGAGGCGATACCAAAAGAAATAAATGCAGCACGCTTTACTTGCTTAGCAGTTGCTAAACCACTTGCAACTAAACGTGTTGGCCCAATGCGATTGTCATCGCTGCCCTTAACGCCATCGGAATAATCGTTGGCATAATTAACGCCAACCTGAAGCCAAACTCCTACTTTTAAGGCAAGAGCAGCGCGAAGCCAGTTCCAGTCGCTACCCGCTAGCGCAGTTGCAACAACTACTGGAGCAATAGCTGCGGGCAATGTGCGCAAGCGGGCACCAATAATCCACTTATTCATTACCCACCATTTTCGCAAGAGCGCTTCGATCAACTTTACCGATACCTAGCAAGGGTAACTGTTCTAAATGATGGATACCTTTGGGTTTTGAAGCTGCTCCAAGTGCGGCTTCTAAATATTGATCTATTTCACTCTCACCAATCTCGCCAACTACGGCTAGATGTAATGCGTGGCCCCATTGAATGTCATTAACTGCAAAAGCAGCGAACTCAATCTCTGGATATCGAATTGAAAGCGTTGCTTCAATAGCTGTGAGAGAAAGATTTTCACCACCTGAAATAATCACATCATCAGCACGACCGAGGATGTGAAGTTTTCCATCCTTGATTTCACCAAGATCATTAGTAATAAACCAACCATCAATGAGTGTGTAGAGCTCAGGGGCATTGAGATAAGTCTCAGACATTACTGATCCACGGATTTGCACTAATGATTTTTCATTAAGTGAATACTCAACACCTTCAATTGCTTGACCGTTATAAATGCATCCACCAGATGTTTCGGTCATTCCATAAGTTTCAACAACATTAATGCCAGCTGTCACTGCTTGCTGGCTAAGGGCTGCAGATAGCGCAGCGCCACCAACTAAGACGGCCTGGGCACTTTGTAAATGGCGCAGTAAACGCTCATCACTATTGAGTGCACGAAACAACTGTGTTGGAACAATTGATGTGAAGTCCACTTTTGGATATTCACCTTGGTGTTCACGCAAATCAATGGGGAGTGTTCCAAGTTCCATCGATCGAATAATGACGTTGACTGCTGCAATATGAGTTAACGGTAAGAATAATGACCACTGTTGCCCAGCTTTTGCTCCTAAGAATTTATTGGATGCACGAGCAGATGCAAGTAATGCCGAGGCAGTGAAAGCAACCTCTTTGCTCATTCCTGTTGTGCCGCTGGTACCAATTACTAAAGCGATCTTTGAAGGCGCGCTCGTTGATCGAACTTCGCCAAGACCCAAGGCTGGGCCAGTACCAACCAGGGCCGCTGTGATTTCTCCCGCTAAATCAGGGATTACACACGCAGGGCTGACCCGGTGAATTTCTCGTTGTGACTTCATCTCCATTGCACCCGTAGGGTATCCCTTGTTAAGACAATGGAGGAAATGTGAGCAAGCCCTTTAAGCGTGATTTTGGTAGCCGTGAGATACCTCATTGGATAACTGCGCCCGGTGGCGAAGAGTTCGTTGATATTAAATATCAAATGGGTGATGGTATTGCCAAGATCACCATTAATCGACCTCAAGTTCGTAATGCATTTCGTCCACAAACCATCATTGAATTAATCGAAGCTTTTCATTTAGCGCGCGATAACGAAGAAGTTGGCGTCATTATCTTTACTGGCGAAGGCACCGAAGCATTTTGTTCAGGCGGAGATATAAATGTTCGCGGTGACGACGGATATCTTGGCGATGACAAGTTAGCTAAAAAAGGAATTGGCCGTCTGAATGTTCTAGATCTACAGGTACAAATTCGTCGCACACCTAAACCTGTTGTTGCGATGGTTGCAGGTTGGGCTGTTGGTGGGGGACATGTATTACACGTTGTCTGTGATTTAACTGTTGCTGCAGATAATGCAAAGTTTGGTCAAACAGGACCAATGGTTGGCTCTTTTGATGGTGGCTATGGCGCAGGTTTGTTGGCAGCACATGTTGGTCAAAAGAAGGCGCGTGAAATTTGGTTCATGACTCGTCAATACAACGCCCAAGAAGCTCTCGATATGGGACTTGTTAACACTGTTGTTCCTATTTCAGAGTTAGAAGCAGAAACAGTTTCTTGGTGCCGAGAAATGCTACGCAATTCTCCACTCGCACTTCGCTTACTTAAAGCCAGCTTAAATGCAGCAGATGATGGACTTGCAGGCGTGCAGCAGTTAGCAGGAGATGCAACGTTGTTGTTCTATATGACTGAAGAAGGTCAAGAGGGACGCGATGCATATATGGAAAAACGAGATCCTGATTTCGGGAAATTTCCAAAGCGCCCCTAAACGATGCTTGATTTGATTCTTGACTCATTGCGAGTTGTTAGCCTTCCAACAAAGACTAACTTTCGTGGAATCAATCACCGTGAAGTCGCACTCTTTCAAGGTCCACAAGGCTGGGCAGAGTTTTCACCTTTTCTTGAATACTCAGATGAAGAATCTTCACACTGGTTAGCCTGTGCAATTGAAGCGGCCACACAAGCACCTCCAACGCTGTATCGAAGCTCAATAGCTGTCAATGCAACGTTGCCCGCACTAAATGGCGAGAGTGAGATTGCCAAAATACTTGCAGGATTTCCAGGCTGCACCACAATCAAAATTAAAGTTGGAACGAATGAAGAAGAAGATTTAGTAAGAATTGCAACGGTGAGAAAACTTAACCCGCAGGCGAAGATTCGCATTGACGTAAATGGTTTATGGAGCGTGGATCAAGCATCAAAGTTCTTAGAGCGCTGTGGGGAGATTGAATATGTAGAGCAACCTTGCGCAACGGTGGGCGAACTACGTGAATTAAAGTCTCGTATTGATGTGAAAATCGTTGGTGATGAAATTCTTCGAAAGAGCGCAAATCCTTTTGAGGTGGATTTACAGGGTGCTATTGATATTTTGATGCTCAAAGTTCAACCCCTGGGTGGAATAAAGAAAGCACATGCATTAGCGGCTCATCACAAATTACCAGTTGTTGTATCAAGCGCTCTTGAAAGTGCTATTGGTATCAATTATGGATTGACCTTAGCTGCATCCTTTCAAGAGTTGAGTTTTGACTGCGGTCTTGCCACGGGCTCACTATTAGCTAGCAACGTTGCCGAGCTTGCAATTGTTGATGGAAAAATGCAGATCACGCGCCTTGAGCCCAACTTTGATGGGTTAGAAACGTCAGCTGATCGCTTTGAATGGTGGAAGAATCGAATCATGAGAACTGCGGTGCTACTCGGATGAATAACTCAACCAGCCTTGCGCGAGTAATTGTTCGCCAGATTATTGAAGCGGGTATTACCGATGTGGTTGTTTCTCCAGGATCTAGAAATGCTCCACTCTCACTTGCCTTCTTTGCTGCATCCAAGCGGGGATTAATTAAGTTACATGTGCGCATCGATGAACGCACAGCTGCCTTTTTTGCTTTAGGAATTATTAAAGCAACTGGTCGTCCAGTTCCTGTTGTGTGCACGAGTGGAACTGCAGTTGCTAACTATCACCCAGCAGTATTAGAGGCCAGCCACACAAATGCTCCGCTATTGGTTTTAACCGCTGATCGCCCTGCAATCTTGCGCAAGACTGGCGCAAATCAAACAACCGAACAAGCCAGAATCTATGGAAAAGCAGTTCGCTATTTTGCAGATATTGATGGACCTGTGTTTCCAATGGAACTTCCATTTGATAGCTTGCGAAGCGGCCCAGTGCATTTAAATGTTCAATTCGATGAACCGATGTTGCCCGATGATTCTGATAAGTGGTTGGATGAAATTGTAATCTCAGCAAAAGCTTTTGAAAGTAGAACTAAGCCAACAACCCTAAAAAGTGATTCCAATAGAGGTGTTTTAGTTATTGGTCATGATCGCGCAGGTTTGAGCCTTGAGAGCGTTAGAAAATTTGCGAAAGAGCTGGGTTGGCCAATAATTGCTGAAGACCCACTTTCATTTCCTGATGCAGTTGCGCATGCTTCAATCTTTTTAACTTCTGCTCAAATCCGTGCAGCTCTTATTCCGCAAACAGTTATTGTTATAGGCCGCACAACCCTTTCTCGCTCAATTAATGCATTCTCAAAGTTAGCTCCAACGCAGGTTGTCATTGATCCACGAATGGCAACAGTTGATAGCGATAGACAGGCAGATAAGCGCTTTACGCAGCTTCCAGTACTCAATACTCATAAGGCATCACCTGAATGGCTTGACCAGTGGGATAAGTATTCGCTGCGATGTGCCAAGAACGTTGATGGTTTAACTGGGTTCACCGAAGCTGTTATTGCAAAAGAGATAGCTGCGAATTTACCTGAAGGTTCCACTCTCTTTGTTTCATCTTCTAGACCCATTAGAGATTTAGAGGGATTTGCAACACCGCGTAGTGGTGTGACAACACATGCAAATCGCGGACTAGCTGGAATCGATGGCAACATCTCAACCGCACTTGGAATTGCATTAGCTAGCAAGCAAACATTTGCTGTGCTCGGTGATTTATCTTTCCTGCACGATCTCACCGGTTTGATTCATCGCGAAGAGATCAACTGCACCTTTATTGTTATCAACAATGATGGTGGCGGAATATTTTCAACCCTTCCACAACGCGGCGTAGATGGATTTGAAACCGTCTTTGGCACACCTCACGGCCTAGATCCAGCAGCTATTTCAAAGGCCATGGGCATCTCTGCAACAACTATTTCATCAATAGATGAGCTGAAGAAAACCTTGAAAGCTGCAGTTAAAGGAATTTCAATTGTTGTGGCAAATGTTCCATCACGCGATGAGAACGCTGATTCTTTAAAAGCTGTTTATGAATCGATGAACTCTATTTAAAGCAGGGCACTTCGCATTGGTATGAACTTGGCTTCACTTTCAGCTAGCTCTTTTACCGGATCAGAGCCAGCAACAATTCCACATCCAGCAAAAATTCGAATTGAATCACCTTTTATCTGACCACAACGAAGTGCAATACCTAATTCGCCATCTCCTGCAGCATCAATCCAACCGACAGGGCCTGCATAGCGCCCACGAGAGATTGCTTCAATTTCACTAATAAGAGCTGCAGCTTGAGGTCTAGGTGTTCCACACACCGCAGCTGAAGGATGGAGTTGTTCCAAGATTGTGAAGGCATCAACATGGGCCAAAGTTTCAGCAAGTGCCCCAGTCACATCAGTTGCAAGGTGCATAACATTTGCTAAGTGCAACACAAATGGAGATTCAGGAACGTTGATGGATGTGCAGAAAGGTTCAATAGCATCTGCAACGGAGCGAACTGCATATTCATGCTCTTCTAAATCTTTAGATGAACGGGCAAGGGATGCAGCAAGAGCTAAATCTCGCTCGTCATCACCTGTTTTGCTAATAGTTCCGGCTAGTACTCGGGAAGTGACCATTCTTTTTGTTAAACGCAAAAGTAATTCAGGAGTTGCTCCTACTAAACCAGCTACTGAGAAGTTCCAGGTTGAGGGATATTCAGTGGCTAATGTGTGCAAGATAGAGCGGGCATCGATTGAACTAGGCGCAGTTCCAAGAATATCGCGTGCTAAAACAACTTTATCTAGTTCATTGTTATGAATGCGTTCAACAGCAGTTTGCACCCACGATTTCCAGGCTTGATTATTGCTCTCATTAACATCCCACGCGATAGAAGTTTTAGGTATCGAAGGTTTTGCTGCGTTCAGAACTGGTTGTGGGTCAGAACCAATCCAAGTAATCCAAGATTTATCACCCTTCTTACCCACAATAACTTTGGGGATAACAAGGACAGAGACATCATCTGGAGAAAAAGAAAATGAAGAGAAAAGAACTGGTCCTGTGCCGTTTCCGTGCACAGTGTTTGTCACCGCAAAACCCTCTAACTGTTTCTGCCACCAGTGTCTGGCATCTGCAAATCTATGTGGCCCGCTAATAGTTGTAGTTGCATGAACGCCCCAACCAACTAATCCTTCACCGCCTCTAACCCAGGCAGATGGCTGTGAATCTGGAAGTAAATCCAGTAGTGGCAGGTGATCGCCAAGACGGGTGGTTGTAACAGGAATAAGGGAAGTCATAAGAGTGGTTCTGCTTAATTGCGCTTTCGGTTAATAGCTCGCCAGAGTATTGGCAGTGAGGTTCCAGCGATAATGATCTTTAGTGCTTCACCAACAATGAAGGGTGTTAAACCAGCGCTAATTGTCCAGCTCCAGCTTTGGCCAGTGAATTGATGCAACCATAAAAGTCCGAAAGCAAAAGTAGTAATTGTTCCCAAAAGCATTGATGGAAGCGCGGTTACAAACTTTTGATCTAAACGCTTTTGCGCAAGTAAACCTAAAAGAAATGTTGAGACAAGCATTCCTACTAAATAGCCACCAGTTGCACCGACAACTTTTTCAATTCCATAGCTTTGCCCAGCAAATACTGGAGCTCCAGCAATTCCCGCTAAGAGGTATAGTGCAAAAGTTGCAAAGCCAAGGGATGCCCCATACGTCGTTCCAACTAATAAAACGCCAAGAGTTTGACCAGTAACAGGAACAGGTGATCCAGGAACTGGAATTGCAATTTGGGCTAGTGCAGCTAGGAAAAACACGCCTCCGACAACTAGGACGCTATTACTAAGCGCACTTGTTCGTGGCAGGACAACAGTTCGCAGGGATGTGGCTGGAAATGACATATACGACCTCTCGTGTGCGCTGAGTTGTGGATGAGCCTACTTCAAGGGAGAATACGGCTATGTCGCGCGCTAATTTGAGCAAAGATCCCGATGAAGTAGCTGCGATGTTTGATGGCGTGGCCAAGCGCTATGACCTAGTCAATGATTTATTGAGTTTGGGCCGCACCAAGGCCTGGCGCAGGGCGGCAACCAAGATCATCGCCCCAACCCCAGGAATGCAGATCCTGGATTTAGCTGCTGGCCCAGGTTCTTCCTCTGAGCCCCTGCATAAAGCAGGTGCCACAGTCTTTGCCACTGATTTCTCCGAAGGCATGCTGGCCGTGGGCCGCAAAAGCCGCCCCTACCTCAACTTCTCAAAGGCCGATGCCCTCAATCTGCCCTTTGAGGAGAATCGATTTGATGTTGTGACCATCTCCTATGGCCTTCGAAACACAGTGGATTACCCCAAGGCGCTCGCAGAGGCCCTTCGGGTGACTAAGCCAAGTGGACGCATAGTCGTGGTCGAGTTCAGCCACCCAACCTGGCGCCCATTTCGCACTATCTATACCGAGTATTTGATGAAGGCTCTGCCAGCTATTGCCCGAAAAACCTCATCCAACCCAGATGCCTATATCTATCTAGCTGAATCCATCCGTGCGTGGCCAGATCAAAAGGGCTTAGCCAGCGCAATGGAAAAGGCGGGATGGGGCCAGATCAGCTGGAAAAACCTCACCGGCGGGGTTGTTGCAGTTCACAGCGGGATAAAGGAGTAGCGGTCATTGGCATTAGCCATTGAACTCTAAGATTTCACCGTGCCATCGACATCTAATCCATACGTGCCAATTTTGGTGCTGGGGGCTATTGGCTTTGGCTTTGCAATCTTTTCAATTGCTGCCGGAGCTCTGACAGGTCCAAAGCGCTATAACCGCGCAAAGTTAGATGCGTATGAATGTGGAATTGAGCCTTCTCCGCAAGCTGCTGAAGGTGGCCGTTTTCCAGTCAAGTACTTCTTAACTGCCATGCTTTTCATCATCTTTGATATTGAAATTGTTTTCCTCTATCCATGGGCAGTCTCATTTGATGCCCTTGGGCTCTTTGGCTTAATTGAAATGGCTCTCTTTATTGGAACAGTCTTTGTTGCATATGCATATGTGTGGCGACGCGGTGGATTGGAATGGGATTAAAAATGGGTCTTGAAGAGAAAATCCCAAGTGGTTTTGTTTTAACAACAGTTGAAAAGCTTGCCGGCTACATGCGCAAGAACTCTTTGTGGCCTGCAACTTTTGGTCTTGCTTGCTGTGCGATTGAAATGATGGCGGTGGGCTCTGCAGCTAAATACGATATTTCACGTTTTGGTATGGAGGTTTTCCGCGCCTCTCCACGTCAAGCAGATTTAATGATTGTTGCGGGCCGGGTTTCAAACAAAATGGCGCCAGTGCTTCGCCAGATTTATGATCAAATGGCAGCGCCAAAGTGGGTTATTGCAATGGGTGCATGTGCATCTTCAGGTGGAATGTTTAACAACTATGCAATCGTGCAAGGTGTTGATCACGTAGTTCCAGTTGATATCTATCTTCCAGGTTGCCCACCACGTCCTGAAATGTTGCTTGATGCGATCTTGAAGCTTCACTCAAAGATTTATGATGAAAAACTAGGTTCAAACCGTGCCGACATCATCAAAGAAGTTGAACTTGCTGCAATGAATGCCAAGCCAACTATTGAGATGAAGGGTCTACTGGCATAAATGAGCGAGCAAGGAATGTTTGGTGCTCCAGGCACTGGCGACACATCTGGCTATGGCGGCTTAGTCCGCACAGCTGCTTCCACAGGCTCATCTGAGCGTCCATACGGTGGATATTTTGATGAAGTTGCCGATGATCTAGAGCGCGCATACCCATTATTTTCAGAGGCAATCGAACGCGTAGTTGTTGATCGCGGTGAATTAACTCTGCATGTGAAGCGCGAAAAGCTAGTAGAAGTTTCTAAGGTTTTGCGTGACTCACTTAAGTTTGAAATGTGTATGGGCGTTTCTGGAGTTAACTACCCAGCAGATTCAGGCTGTGAACTCCATGCGCTTTATCCATTACTGTCACTGACAAATAACCGTCGAATTCGCCTTGAAGTTTCAGTCCCTGATGCAGATGCTCATATTCCATCTGTGGTTGAAGTGTGGGCCGGAAATAACTGGCATGAGCGCGAGACTTTCGACATGTTTGGAATTATTTTTGATGGCCACCCAGGGTTAACCCGTATTTTGATGCCAGATGATTGGCAAGGACATCCACAACGTAAAGATTATGCACTCGGTGGTATTCCAGTTGAGTACAAGGGCGCAACCACTCCTCCTCCTGATGAGCGTAGGAGTTACAAATGACAACATTTGATCCATACGCACCTTCCAGAGACACAACTGAAGGAACTGTTTATTCAGTAACTGGTGGCGATTGGGATTCACTCGTCCAAGAAATTGGTTCCACTAAGGAAGAGCGCGTTGTTGTGAACATGGGTCCACAGCACCCATCAACTCACGGTGTGCTTCGTTTAGTTCTAGAACTTGAAGGCGAAACTGTTACTGAAGCTCGTGCTGGAATTGGATACCTACACACCGGTATTGAAAAGAACATGGAATATCGCTCCTGGACTCAGGGCACAACTTTCGTCACACGTATGGATTACCTAGCTCCGCTGTTCAACGAAACTGCTTATTGCTTAGCTGTTGAAAAGCTTTTGGGAATTACTCAAGATGTTCCAGAGCGTGCCAGCGTTATTCGCGTCATGATGATGGAGCTCAACCGAATCTCATCACACATGGTTGCCCTCGGCACAGGAGCCCTTGAATTAGGTGCTATTTCACCTATGTTCTTTGCCTTCCGTGAGCGCGAAACAGTCCTAGATATCTTTGAAATGATTTCAGGTCTGCGTATGAATATGGCATATGTGCGCCCAGGTGGCGTTGCCCAAGATATTCCAGAAGGAGCAATTGCCAAGATTCGTGATGCCGTCAAACTGATGCGCAAGAACTTTAAAGACAACACTACTTTGCTTGTTGGTAATTCAATTTGGATGAAGCGTACACAAGGGATTGGTTACCTAGATCTAGCCGGCTGCACAACTCTTGGAATCACAGGTCCAGTACTTCGTTCAACTGGTTTACCTTGGGATCTGCGCAAGATGCAACCATATTGTGGATATGAAAACTATAACTTTGATGTAATCACTGCAGACACATGCGATGTTTATGGTCGCTTCTTAATCCGTATGAATGAACTTGAGCAATCCCTTCGCATTGTTGAACAAGCACTTGATAAGTTGGAAAAACTAGAAGGTGCACCGGTGATGGTTGCTGATAAGAAGATTGCTTGGCCAGCACAGTTGGCAATGGGTGGGGATGGACTTGGTAACTCTCTCAATCACATCCGCGAAATCATGGGAACGTCAATGGAGTCATTGATTCACCACTTCAAGTTAGTTACCGAAGGTTTTCATGTTCCTGCAGGTCAGGTCTATGTGGCAATTGAATCTCCACGCGGTGAGCTTGGTGCACACGTTGTCTCTGACGGTGGAACTAAGCCTTATCGCATGCACTTTCGCGAACCATCTTTTAATAACTTGCAAGCAACTTCAGCGATGAGTGAAGGCGGCATGGTCGCCGACATCATTGGCGCTGTTGCCTCTATCGATCCAGTTATGGGAGGCGTTGACCGCTAATGGCATTCTCAAATGAAGATCTAGCAATCATGGAAACGATTATTAAGCGTTATCCACGTCCCCGTTCTGCAATCATGCCCTTGTTGCACTTTGTTCAATCACGTGCGGGCTATGTGACAAATGAAGGTATCGAAATCATTGCCCAGCAGTTAGATCTAGCAGCAGCTGAAGTCACTGCTGTGTCTACGTTTTATACCCAATACAAGCCAACTCCAGTAGGTGAATACCACGTGGGTGTTTGCACAAATACTTTGTGCGCCATCATGGGTGGGGACGAAATCATGGGTGCACTTAAAGATCACCTTGGAATTGAAAACGATGGCGTTACTTCAGATGGCAAGGTTTCACTTGAGCATATTGAGTGCAACGCTGCATGTGATTACGCACCAGTGGTTATGGCTAACTGGGAGTTCTATGACAACCAGACTGTTCAATCTGCAAAGGATTTAGTTGATTCAATGCGTGCTGGAAATCCAAAGCCACCAACACGTGGACCAAATACTTTGGTCACGTGGAAGCAAGCCTCTGAAGTTCTTGCAGGTTTAAATGATGGAAGAGCACATGAAGGCGTTCAAGCCGGTGGACCAACACTTCTTGGTTTGAAAATTGCAAAAGGAGAAGTTAAGTAAATGACTAAGTTAACTCCAGTTCTTTCTGCGCATTGGGATGAAAAAGATTCATTCACAATTGAAGGCTATAAGCGTCACGGTGGATACACCGCATCAGCGAAAGCTCTTGCAATGGATCCTGATGCAATTATTCAACTTGTAAAAGACTCTGGACTTCGTGGTCGCGGCGGAGCAGGTTTCCCAACTGGCATGAAGTGGGGATTTATTCCACAGGGCGATAACAGAGAGCACTACTTAGTTGTTAACGCCGATGAATCAGAGCCTGGAACATGTAAGGACACGCCATTGTTGATGGCAAACCCACACGTTCTCATCGAAGGTTGCATCATCGCTTGTCACGCAATCCGTGCAAAGCATGCATTTATTTATATTAGAGGCGAAGTAACACACGTTGTTCGACGTGTTAATCAGGCAATTGAAGATGCCTACAAAGCAGGTCTCTTAGGTAATGGAATTGATGTTGTTCTACATATTGGTGCTGGTGCATATATCTGTGGTGAAGAAACAGCACTCCTTGATTCACTTGAAGGCTTCCGCGGACAACCTCGTTTGCGCCCACCATTTCCAGCTATTGCTGGCCTTTATGCCCGCCCAACAGTTGTAAATAACGTTGAATCAATCGCTTCAGTGCCAGCAATTATTGCTAATGGCGCTGAGTGGTATCAGAGCATGGGAACTGAGAAGAGCAAAGGCGCAACTCTCTACTCTTTATCAGGTCACGTTAATAACCCTGGACAGTTTGAAGCACCACTGGGAATTACTCTTCGCGAAATTCTTGAACTATCAGGTGGTATTCGTACTGGTCACACTTTGAAGTTCTGGACACCTGGTGGATCTTCTACTCCACTGTTCACAGCAGAGCATTTAGATGTTCCATTGGATTATGAGGGTGTTTCAGCTGCGGGTTCACTGCTTGGAACTAAAGCGTTACAGATCTTTGATGAAACAACATGTGTTGTTCGTGCAGTACTGCGATGGACTGAGTTCTATAAGCATGAGTCATGCGGTAAGTGCACACCTTGTCGTGAAGGCACATGGTGGTTGGTACAACTTCTTCGCGATCTTGAAGCAGGTAAAGGTACTGAAGCAGATCTAGCTAAGTTGCTTGATCTTTGCGACAACATCATGGGCCGCTCGTTCTGCGCTCTAGGTGATGGTGCAACAAGTCCGATTACTTCATCAATTAAGTATTTCCGCGATGAATACATCGCACACATCACTCACGGTGGATGCCCATTTGATCCAGTCGCATCAACACTTTTCGCGGGGGCAGGTGCATAAATGACTACTGAAGTTGTAGACATGATCACTGTCGTTGTCGATGGATTTGAAGTTAGCGTTCCAAAGGGAACGTTAGTAATCCGTGCGGCAGAACAACTTGGTATTCAGATTCCACGTTTTTGCGACCACCCACTTCTAGAGCCAGTTGGTGCATGTCGCCAATGTTTAGTTGATATTGAAATTAATGGCCGTGCATTTCCAAAGCCACAAGCTTCTTGCACCATTCCAGTTGAGCCAGGCATGATTGTTAAAACTCAGTTGACTTCACCTGTGGCTGAAAAAGCACAGCGGGGTGTGATGGAGCTATTACTCATTAACCACCCACTTGATTGCCCGGTGTGCGATAAAGGCGGGGAGTGCCCATTGCAAAACCAAGCAATGAGCAATGGCCAGGGCGAAACACGTTTTGAAGGCGTGAAGCGCACATTCCAAAAGCCAATCAATATCTCTTCACAAGTACTTCTTGATCGCGAACGCTGTGTTCTCTGTGCTCGTTGCACTCGTTTCTCTGAGCAGATTGCATCTGATCCATTTATTACTTTAAATGAGCGCGGAGCATTGCAACAAGTAGGTATCTATGAAAACAAACCTTTTGAATCTTATTTCTCAGGCAACACAGTTCAGATCTGTCCAGTAGGAGCACTTACTGGTGCTGCATACCGATTCCGTGCTCGTCCCTTTGATTTAGTTTCAACACCTTCTGCATGTGAGCACTGCGCATCTGGTTGCGATATGCGCACAGATGTTCGACGTGGAAAGACTTTGCGTCGCCTTGCTGGTGATGACGCAACTGTTAATGAAGAGTGGAACTGCGATAAGGGACGTTGGGCATTTAAATATGTCACTTCCGTTGATCGCCTAACAACACCTTTGGTTCGAAATAGCGCAGGAGAATTAGTCGCTGCTTCTTGGCCAGAGGCGTTAGCAGCAGCTGCCAAGGGATTGAAAGCTGCAAAGGCTGCAGTTCTAGTTGGCGGCCGTGCAACCTATGAAGATGCATACGGCTATAGCAAGTTTGCACGTATTGCACTTGGTACAAACGATATTGATTTCCGCTCACGTCTTTCATCTAATGAAGAACGTGAATTCCTTGCAGCACGTGTAGTTGGTTCTACTACAACGTATGTGGATATTGACCGCGCAGATCACGTTCTACTTGTTGGCTTTGAGCCAGAAGAAGAATCCCCAATCGTTTTCTTGCGCATTAATAAGCAAGTACGAAAGCGCGCACTTAAGGTCACAGCAATTGCAACAAAACTTTCAATTGGTGTTGAAAAACTTAAGGGTGAGTTCGTAAAGGTTGCTCCAGGGGCTGAAGCTGGTGCTATTGCCTCACAATCACTGAGCGCAAAGTCAGTGATTTTGGTGGGCGAGAGAGCTGCTGAAAGCGCTGGAGTATTAAGTGCAGTTGCAGCTCTGGCTGATTCAAGCAATGCCAAGATTGCATGGATTCCACGTCGTGCCGGAGAGCGCGGTGCACTGGAAGCTGGTGCTATCGGCAACTTATTGCCTGGTGGTCGCCCAGTAACAGATGCATCAGCGCGAGTAGATATTGGCGCGCTGTGGGGAGTTGACTCATTGCCAAGTGCAGAAGGAAAGAGTGCGGAAGAGATTTATGCAGCGGTAAATGCTGGAGAAATTGGAGCATTACTTGTCGGTGGAGTTGATCCACTCGATGGCGATAACAGCCAAGGCGCACTTGCTGCACTTGATAAGGCTTTTGTTGTTTCTCTCGAAATTGCTAGCAGCGCAGTCACACAACGTGCAGATGTTGTATTGCCTGTTGCTGCAATTACTGAAAAGAGCGGATCATTTTTAAACTGGGAAGGCCGCCCGCGCGCATTTGATACAGCAGTTCAAGATTCACTCAACCGCAGCGATCTACGAATTCTTTCAATGATTGCCGAAGAAATGGGTGCAACTGTCAATCTTGCAACTGTTACTTCAGCTGTTAAAGAGATTGCCTCACTTGGTAAGTGGGATGGTGCTCGCGTATCAATGAGCAAGGTTTCTGCATCTGCGCAGCCAGCAGTAAGTGGAGATCAATTCATTCTTACATCATGGCGTCGTTTGCTAGATCTTGGAACTTTGCAGCAAGGTGAAGAAAACCTTGCAGGAACTGCCCGTGCAACGGTTGCAGTTATTTCACCTAAGCGCGCTGGTGCTCTTGGTGTGGTCGATGGAGACAAGCTAAAGATTTCAACATCATTAGGCTCAGTAACTTTGAACGCACTGGTTGAAGACATTCATGATGATGCGCTCTGGGCTCCACGTAATTCACGAGGATCTCAATTACTTGTAAATCTAGGCGTTGCACATGGCGCAGTAGTGAGTGTGGTGAAGGTATGACAACAGCAGAGCTCATCGCCGCAGATTCCGGCGCAACTATCGTAATTAAGGCGCTCCTGGTCTTTGTATTCTGCGTTCTCTTAACGTTGATGTCAGTGTGGGGAGAGCGTCGCCTGGTTGGTCGCATGCAGGAGCGTCCAGGACCTAACCGTGTTGGTCCATTTGGTTTGATTCAAGCTTTAGCTGATGGTGTGAAGTTGGCACTTAAGGAAGATTTGATTCCAGCGGCTGCAGACAAAGTTGTTTTTGTTCTTGCGCCAATCATCAGTGCAACAACATGCTTTTTGTCTTTTGCTGTAATTCCTATTACTGGCGAAGTTTCACTCTTTGGCAAGACCACTGCGATGCAGTTAACTGATCTTCCAGTCGGTGTTTTGTATGTGTTAGCAATCGCATCAGTTGGTGTGTATGGAATTGTTTTGGCTGGTTGGTCATCAGGATCTACCTATCCACTCCTTGGCGGATTGCGCTCAAGTGCTCAAGTGATTTCTTATGAAGTTGCTATGGGACTTTCATTAGTTGCGGTCTTTATTTATGCAGGTTCAATGTCAACTTCTGACATCGTGGCTGCGCAATCAACGTGGTGGTATGGCGTTGTGTTGTTCCCATCATTTGCAATCTATGCAATCTCAATGGTGGGTGAAACTAACCGCGCACCTTTCGATTTAGCTGAAGCAGAAGGTGAACTTGTTGGTGGATTCCACACTGAGTATTCATCTCTTAAGTTCGCACTCTTCTTCTTGGCTGAATATGTCAACATCATTGCAGTCTCAGCTCTTGCTACAACTCTCTTCCTTGGTGGCTACCACGCACCTCCAGGACTTGGATTTACTGAATCATGGCTGGGTGGATGGTTTACCGGCATCTGGTTCTTTGCAAAGGTTTTGACCTTCTTCTTCGTATTCGTTTGGCTGCGCGGCACATTGCCACGTCTTCGCTATGACCAATTCATGCAATTTGGTTGGAAGATTTTGATTCCAGTTTCAATTCTTTGGATCCTGGTTGTTGCCACACTTCGCACACTGTCGCTAGAAGGAGCACCACGCATTGTTGTGGTTGGTTTTGCAAGCTTTGTTGTCCTGCTCGTAATGGCAGCAAATATCGGTTTTGAAAATGCAAAGAAGAAAAAGCTGGCCTCAATTGAAGTTGAAGCCAGTGAGCCTTCATTTGCAGTCCCAACTGTTCCAATGAATGTTTCAAACATTAATGTGTCACAAGGTAGCAAGGGAGGCGATCATGTCTGAGCAACTAGAACCGCTAAAGAAGAGCGAGATTTCTGTTAACGATATCGCCTACACACAGATGGAAACTGGCGAATCAGTTGGACTACTTGGACACCTCAAAGGTTTCTGGGTCCCATTTTCAAAGATATTTAAAAAGACTCTCACAGTTGAATACCCAGAAGTTAAAGCGCCAACTGCAGAGCGATTCCATGGTCGTCACCAACTCAACCGCCACCCAGATGGCTTAGAAAAATGTATTGGCTGCGAACTCTGTGCTTGGGCATGTCCAGCAGATGCGATTTATGTTGAAGGTGCAAATAACACTCCAGAGAATCAAATGTCTCCAGGTGAGCGCTACGGCAAGGTTTATCAAATTAACTATTTGCGCTGTGTTTTCTGCGGACTATGTATTGAAGCTTGTCCTACACGTGCGCTGACTATGACGAATGAATATGAGTTAGCTGATGAATCACGTGAAAAATTAATCTTTGAAAAGGAAGATTTATTAGCTCCTCTTCGCCAGGGAATGTTGATGCCTCCGCATCCAATGTATCCAGATATGGATGACAGTAATTACTACAAAGGTGATGTGAAGCAATCACATCCATCCCAGGACGTGAAATAAATGCTTGATTTAGCTATCTCAGTGGGCCAAACACAGACGCCAGAAGCTGTTTTGTTCTGGGTGCTTGCTCCATTGACTGTTGCTGCAGCTCTAGGAATGTTGCTTGTTAAAAAAGCTGTTCACTCAGCGATTTTGATGGCATCAGTAATGGTCAACTTAGCGATCTTCTACATCGCACAAGATGCACTATTTCTTGGAATTGTTCAGATCGTTGTTTATACCGGCGCAGTAATGATGCTCTTCCTCTTTATTCTCATGCTTGTCGGAGTTGATTCATCTGATTCACTCACTG
>Ga0209551_1000004_pt1 | contig 117517 bp, 116 predicted proteins | sample LauGreSuBDMM15SD_2_FD_187568 | JGI IMG/M metagenome (GOLD analysis project Ga0209551, IMG submission 187568) | Freshwater lake microbial communities from Lake Michigan, USA - Su13.BD.MM15.SD (SPAdes) (version 3) | ecosystem: Environmental > Aquatic > Freshwater > Lake | place: Lake Michigan... | reverse complement strand
TGACCTACTGTAAATGCTGTTTGTGTTGCACTTAAACTTGTATTATTAAGAGTTCTTATATTATTACCAATAGATAAAGATTGTGCTATATCAAACAGTCCTGAATATCCTAAACCATCTGCACCACTAGTTCCACTAGTTCCTCCTGTTCCATCTGTAGCACTTGTACCTGATGTACCTGTTGTACCTGATGAACCAGATGTACCACTTGAACCACTAGAACCACTTGTTCCACTTGTTCCTGTTGAACCAGAAGTTCCTGTTGTTCCACTTGAACCAGAGGTACCTGAAGATCCGCTGCTTCCACTTGTCCCACTTGTACCTGTTGTTCCACTGGATCCACTAGTTCCTGTACTTCCACTAGTTCCACTTGTTCCATCAATTCCTGATGTTCCACTAGTTCCTGAAGGAGCATTAAATGTTGTTTGTGCGTATGAATAATAAGTAGTACCTTCTGTATAGAAAGTTATTGTTGATGAAACAGGATTATCGTTCATCACTTCTATCTCAACATAGATTCTATCTGTAGGATCTAATGATTGAGCAGGGACAAATGTATCACTATATGCTTGTTGTACAGCAGTGGTAGGAAATAATATATGAACTAAGTTTGTTGTTCCTATTAGTGTAGAAACACCACCTATTGTATATTTATAAATTCTTGCAACTACATCCCAGTCTTCACCAACAGCTGCTCCAAAGTGTGTTATGAATGACCAGTTACCTCCAGGTAATGATGTGATTCCTGGTACACCACTATCTGTAGCAAATGTTGCAATAACTCCAGAAGCTCCAGAACCTAATGTAAGAGAATTAGGTTGTGTAACTGCAGCTGTAGGGTTAGGAGAAAGTTGTTTGTATGTAGGAGAACCAAATGCTGTATCAGTATCAAGTGATGAGTTCATCCAATAAACTTGACCACCACTTATACCATTTGCACCATTAGTTCCAGATGTACCAGCTGTTCCACTAGTACCATTAGAACCATTATTCCCTGAACTACCTGATGTTCCGCTAGTACCAGAACTTCCTGAAGAGCCAGCTGTACCACTAGTTCCACTTGTTGCAGAAGTTCCACTAGTACCAGATGTCCCACTTGTAGCAGAAGTACCTGATGTTGCTGATGTTCCTGATGTACCAGTAGTACCTGACGTACCACTAGTTCCTGATGTTCCTGATGTAGCACTTATAGATACACCTATTTGTTTTGTAAGAACAATAGCAGAAGGTGCAGCAGGTGCATTATATGGAGTGATTTTAGAAGCTTTAGCTACCAGTTGAACGTATTGATTTGAAGTAGAGAATACAATCTCTAAATAATCTCCAGCTTGTAGTTCTAATATAAAGGATACATATGGTAATTGTATCACACCATTATCTGTAATACTTAAATATGAATCTGTTCTAACAATGTTATTACCATTCTTTTTAACCCATATCTCTAAGTCTGTACTTAACCCACCAATTTTTTCTACTTGTAAAGAATATGCAAATTCATATACACCAGCATGTGGATATCTAATCTGTTGACCAAAGTCTAGAACAATACCATTTGCTATTTCTGTTGTAGTGTATGTAATTGGTGTTGGTACATTTGCAGCTATTAGAGTTTGATTATCAATACTAGAAAAACTTGCAAACCAGTTACTTATAGCAGCTCCAGAGCTTCCATTAATTCCACTTGTTCCACTTGTACCTCTAGTACCTGATGTACCGCTTGTTCCAGAAGTGCCTGAAGTTCCACTAGATCCTGTAGTACCAGAAGTACCAGATGTAGCACTTGTTCCAGAGGTTCCAGTAGTTCCACTACTTCCTGAAGTACCACTTGTACCTGTAGATCCTGATGTACCAGCAGTTGCAGAAGTACCTGAAGTACCATTGGTTCCATTTCCTCCAGCTGCTCCATTAAGATTAACTCCCCATACATTATATGTACCTGATCCAACTAATACTGTAGGAATACCAAATAATAATTGTCCTGTTATAGAATTATATGAAATTACACTGGATACTTGGTAATTATTTATATCACTAGATACAATAATTTCTTGACCAACTGTATATGCTAGTCCTGTTTCTACAATGATAAGTCCACCAATCCCTAATGTAAATGTAGAACTTGATGTTGTTTGATATCTATCACCTTGTAATCCTGAGCTTCCACTTGTTCCAGATGTAGCGGATGTACCACTAGTCCCAGTAGTACCTGATGTAGCTGAGGTGCCACTAGTACCTGAGCTTCCAGAAGTACCTGTGGTGCCAGATGTACCTGAAGTACCTGTTGTTCCACTTGTACCTGTTGTGCCTGACGTACCACTGGTACCAGAAGTACCACTAGTTCCATCAGCACCAGCACCTGAACAAAGTCTATCACTAATCTTTTGTAATGCAGACTCAATAGTTTCATTAGTATTTATACCAGTACATACCAAGTTAGGTCCTTCGTAAAATACGCAGGATGCACTTAGTATAGTTTGGCAAGGATTAGCTGCACAGATTACACTCATTGGATCTTATTATTAGTGAACGATTTTAAGAAGATCTCCTGTACGGTAGATCTGACCAGCAACTAAGCCAGCGAATAAAGCAGCAGCATTGTTAGCATACTGAGGTGTTACTACAGGTGTAGTGATTACAAGGCTCCAATCAGCAGCTCCTGTACCTACAGCTTTAGCAAAATACAGCATAGACTTAGCTGTGTTTAAATAAGTTTGTCCTAGATATGTAGCAGATGTGCTAGGAGCAATAATACCAGTTTTTGGTACTAAGTTAGTATTTATTTTACCTAGTATTGTTTGAAGATCCTGTAAAGGAGCAACATCAATGTTAGTTAAATAAGGGCCATTGTATACAATGCATTTAGCATTCTCATACACAGCACATGTTGGGCAAATTGCAGCTGTTCTCATGTGAGCAAAGTTAATTATTAATTATATATTTTAAAAGCGTTTGTAGTAAATACCTGGTATAATATAGCGTTCTTATCTTCTAGCTTCTGCAGTTACTCTCACTCCTTGTTCTTTAGCTAGTTCTGGATATATATAAGGTAGTAGTTCATTTTGAAATTGTGCAGCTACAGGTATCATATTAAAGAAATATTTAGTAGGATGTGTCTTATCAACCATCTCTTGATCATCTGTTGCTTCTCCATACATTTCTCTACCTGTATACCATACCACTTGTGTAGCTCTACTTAAAAGTCCAAGGGATGGAATTACAGATCCTTTAGTCATACTTTCAAATGACAGAGGATTGTAATAGAATGTAATCTCATCAGAAGTTTTATTTACAAGTTTTAAATACCATTTGTATTTATTCTTTTCTTCTTCTGTAGCATCTTCTGGTGGTTCTGCAGCTTTGGCTGCAAGAACTAAAGCCATCATACCAAACAATAAATATAGTTCTTTTATTTGATTAGCTATTTGTTCTCTCATAAGATCTTGGAACTCCTCTTCTGTAATCTCTAGCTCTTGACCAGTCTTTCTAAAATAGTCTAACTTCTTAGCTTCGAGCATCTCATTAAGAATTTGTAATCCCTCATCACTACCAGTGATGATAGCTCTCATTTTTGATATGTTAGTAAACCCTACATACTGCCATGTTTTAACAAATGCTCTGGTTCTACCATATTCCCATTTATCAAGCTCTGCATTCTTATCAATTCCTAATGTATGTTCAGCAACTAACTTAGGCATCCAGTTTTTGAACATCATGAATGAACTAAATATAGTATCTCTTCTATAGCCAGCTTTGTTATCTTCATTCATCTGACCATTAAGCTTTCTACCATACTCAACAATCATTGTTCTGAATTTAGCAAGCTCTGCGTCACTCACTCCTGGAATAACCACTTCATCATTTTCAATTGTAGCCACCTTATCCAATGAAGAAGATTCTTTTAAAGCTGCCACTCTTTCATCAAATGATTTTTCTAAAGCTTTTCTTTCGCTTTCAGATAGTCCTTTTCTAGCAGCTCTGTCTTGTTGTTTTAGGTATTGAATTATATTCACTATCTTACCATCTACCACCATTGAGTTATCAATAATACTCAACGCACTACCCATCTGTAATCTTCTCTCAGCAAATGAGTTAGTTGACATCATCACATCAGTGAATGTCCATGTAGATAAGTATTTACCAAGACCTTGTTTCTTAGCTATCTTTCTTCTTTCTTCTGTAGTAACATCTTCATTCAATGGTACAATAAGATCTAGAAGTCCTTTTTGTATTACACTGAAGTTATTTCCTGTAACAATTTTAAGATTGTTCTTTTGGAATTCTCCAAATGAATACATTGTTCCACTATTAACAAATGCTTGGAAATTGTATCCCATAAAGTTGGCTATAGCAATAAGAGGTTTAAGACCCACAGCAAGAGATCTAGTTAATGAGTCAGCATTACTTAATAACTTTTTAGCATTAACTGTCTTTGCTTGTTTCTCTTCTTCTGTTTTACCAAGCTTCTCTCCAAGATTAGCAAAACCAACGTTTCCTAATGAACCAAGATCTTGTCCTAGTTTATATAATCCATCATCAATGATTACTTGTAATACATCTGCATTCTTATTCTCTGCTTCATTTACACTAAGCTCTCCATCTGTAAACTGTACAGCACCATTCTCAACTATAAGACTTCCTTTAGCTTTCTCAACAGAATGTAATGTAAGAAGTGTGTTCTCTAAGTTCTTAGCACTTTCATATTCTAATAAAGACTTAACCCACATTGCTCCCACTTTATTAAGATCAGTAGACAATTGGTTTACAGCTTTATCTGTTTGAGTGAAATACTTAGGAATAGATTTCTTTAACTTACCTGTCTCAGGATCTATTTTAGAAACATTCTGTTCTTCGTTTATTCTAGTTTGGTAGAAGTCTGTCCACAAAGATTCTTTTGCTTGAGCAGATATATCATCTGTCTGTGCAAACTTCTGAAGGATTGTAGCTTCTATTAATGGGAAAAATGAACTTCCTTGTTTATCAAGGTATCCCATTTGTTTAGCTTTAGTATTTAAGTCAGTAAAGAATTGCCATACATCAAATGCAGCTTTGTTTTTACGTAGTGCTTCATATTCTTTAGATAGATGTCCATCTTCAATCATTGTTTCTCTGAACAACTGATTGAATCTGTAGTTATCATATCCATCAAAACTCTCACTATTTATATCTAATGAATCTCTTAACTTAGCTTTTCTCCAAGAGCGTTGTAATGCATCTTCTTCTCCATCATTTGAGAATACAGTTTTATCAAGATCTTGTATTCCTTTATCGATAGCTGCTTTAGCAAGTTTATCATACTCCTCAAGATTCATATTCTTTAAGAAGAACTTCTTATCTCTTTTCTCTCTAGCATCTTTTAATTCTTTCCAGAACTCAGCATCAAACTTCTTAATAAGATTTAATCCTGTTGGAGACATTGTACCAATCAAGTCAAATGCTTTAACTCCTTTTGCTGCAGCTTCTTCTTCTAATGCAATAAGTAATTTATCATACTGCTTCATCTTTCTTGAAAACTCAATGTTCACAAGACTCTTTGCATTCATAAGCATATTAGAAGCAAGCTTGATAATTTTAGCAGAAAGTCTAGATCCTTCTAAGAATGTTTTAGCAAACCCATCTATTTCTCTTTCAGCGTTAAGAATAGTTTCTTTTGTTGCATCTGTTGTAACTCCTTCTTTTAAACCTAAATGTACAGCATATTGGTTTTGTAATTGAGAGATTTCATTTAACATTCTACCAGCCATAGAAGATATGTGCTCTAACTCTTTTAATGTTTTCTTATTGTCTTCTGTCATTCCTTCTCTTGTATATTGAGAAAGGAAGACTTGGTCCATAGATGTAAACTTGTTAGCACTGATTCCATAATCAATTAAGTCTCCAAGCTTTTTGTCTAGCTCTTCTTTACTTATTGTATCATAGTCTATTTTAGCAAAGTCATCTAATGCAGTTCTTGCATTATTCAAGAATGATTTACCTACAGTTACTAAAGGTTCGAAGTTTAATTTAACTTGTAAGTTACGGATAGCATTACTTAACTTATTGATCTCTAAGATTTTACCATATCTATCTTCAGCAGCTACTGGTTTCTTATATAGTTTTTCCCATTGCTCTCTTAACGATTTAAGAAGAGAATCAATCTTAGGATTACCTGTAGATTCTGAATTGATAGCAACAGGAAGTAAGTATAGGTTTGTTTCTTCTAATGAATTCAACTTACCTATCTCCATAGATGTAGGAGAAGCAAATCCACTTGCAGGATTTCCTTCAACAAGATAGCTATAGTTCATTACAATAGGAATCATTCTAGCCTTTCTTAATTGATTAGGCTGTAATCCATAGTTGTAAAGCATCTTAGTGTACTCACCCATCTGAGCTTTCCAATCTTTTTGTTTACCCCAGTGAATATCTTCATCTTTACTCTTATTCACAGATGTAGTTTTCCAGTCAAGGATATCCACTTTAACATCTTGTGTACCATCTTCTTTTGTATAAGGTTCAATAGCCATAAAGTCAATAGCAGATGCAAGTTTACCTTTCACCTTTTGGTTAACCACCTTAGCTTCTAATATAAAACGTGTACCTGGTTTATAAGAGTTTATAAGCTCTTTAGTAAATCCTTCTAGTTTTGTTTGAATCTTAGGATCAAGTTTAGTTGCTATAGCATTAGTTAATGGTGTTGGTAATTTATATCCATCCTTATCAATAAGATTGTTAGTGATGTAATTATAAATGTAATCATGTATCTCTGTTCCCCAGTCTTTCTTCTGGTCATCTAAGAACTTCTGAAGATCTGTTCTTTCAGGAACAGTCTTTTTAAGTGATGCTGTTACAGAAGGAATCTGTTCAGGAAGATCATCAAGTGTGTAGTGTCTTGGTATCACTTTACCTGTAGCATCTGTAGTTTCAGCTACAGTTTTTAATCTACTAGCAAAGTCTTTAACTGTGTCATATAACCTATCTACAAGAGAGTTTTTAACTTGATAGAATACACCACCATTTTTTATATCAGAAGCAACACCACCTACGTTAGCAGAAGCTACATTACTAGCAGCTTGTTCAAATATATCTATGTTAGATTTGCTATACATTCCTTTGATAAAATCAAGAATAGCATACCAAAAATTCTCAATCATAGTTCTATCTGTTTCATTCATTAGCTCAGGGAACTGTGTAGAGCCCTCAGATTGATTGATAATCAATTCAGCTATAAGTTTATCAACAGCTTCTTTTTTAATCTTTCTAATGTCTGGTTTACCGTTAGATAGTTGATATGCTTTCTTACCTTTATATGCTTTTAATGTTTCATCATAGATCTTAAATCTACCTATTTTAGAAATCATTTCTGTAACAAGCTTTGGATTGGTTTGTTCTAATATAGCTGTAGCTACGTGCACTACTTCTTCTGTTAGAGCATAGTCTTCCATACCCTGAGCAATAGCTACTGTTCCTTTAATAAGATCAGCAAGTCCATTAATTCCTTTAGTCTGTACATCAGGATTACCTTTAAGATAATCTTCTAAAGATTGAATACTAATACCCATTTGTCTAGCAGCATTCTTTATTATCTCTATTGTTCTAGGAGAAGATTTAGATGCAGGCATCTCTTCTGTCTGTAACATTACATTACCTGTACCTACAAAGTTTTTAAATCCTTCTATATCTTGTTTATTACCTAGTATATGTATTTGTTCTGGTTCAAATACAGTATATGTATTAGCAACTCCTCTATATCCTCCAGATATTCCATCTTCAACATTATTAAAAATTATACTATCATTACTGTCATTTAATTTTTCTATTTCTTTTTTAACAATAGATAACATTTGATAATTATTACCTTCAACTATTAAAGGATTTTTACTATCTAATATAACAGAGTAAAGAGTTGAATCATCTTTTATATATTCTGAAAAATTAAGTTCATCATCATATTCTACAGTATCAAATTGTGTATCATTTTTAAACTTTTCAAATAAAGCTTTAGTTTTTTCTAATGATTGTTTTTCTAAATACTGTACATTTAAATTCTCCCTTCCAAAATAATTTAAAACAATATTTTGAAAATCTTGCTGTGTAATTGTATTTATATTATTACTTCCTAAATCTTTTTTAAAATAATAATAAAATAGCACATCATTGTAAACATTAGATTTGTCTAAACTCTGTTTATAACCTTGTGCAATTGCAGAACTATTAGAAAAGAAAAAACCTTTACCTTTAATATCAGCTCTTGTTTTACTTCCAACTAAACTTTTATCAAATTTATTAAATTTAGTATGTGTCCCATGATAAACAATATCTTTTAATTGACTATCAGGAAATATAGAATCTAAGTATGCAGAGTATTGTTCTTGTGTACCTACATTAGATAATTCAGGATTAGATTCAAATAATTTTCCCACTCCAGATTTTACATTTGATATATCTGATATAGCAGGAAAGTTATCCAACCCATTTTCTTCCTGCCACAAAGAAACCTTTGCAGCAAGAATTATTGGATTGATATTAGATTGTTCAGCTAACGCTTTAAACTCTTGTGAACTTCTATTTACACAGTGTGCCATATTAACATTCGTTTATTTTATTTTTTTCTTCATCTGATAAAGCATCCCATTCTTCTTGTGATAGGCTGTCAGGTTTTTCAACTATAGGTTTTATAGAATAAACATATCTACTTTGTGTACCATTTATAAAATTGGTTGAGAACTTATTATTCTTTTTAAAATCATTCCAATCTTTAAACCCTTCAGCTTTAGCATATTCCTCACCTGAAAAACTTGTATTAGTTTCATTAGATGTGACTAATATACCATCACCAATATATTGAACATCAAGCAGTCCTAAACTTTTTACTTCTACTTTACTTCCATCAGATAATGTATATACACCATCTTCTAATCTTTCTCTTTCAGTTCTATTAGTAATAGTTTTTGTACCTGATTTTATCTTAGCAATGTTATCAGATTGCATTTTTATTTCACCTATCACATCACTATTTGGTTGGATTGTAGCACTAACTATTTGTGTTGTACCTAGAAGAGCTAATTCGATTTCACTATCTTCCACTTCTCTTTCCACTTTCAAGAAACCATTGTCTAATACAGATGATCTAGAAACTGTTGATGTAGGATCTAAAGGAAACTCTTTACCATAAAACTCTTGAGCTCTGAATGAATCACCCCAAGCATTAATCATTTTGTATACATAATTGAAGTAGGTTCTTTCAATTCCATCTTTACCTTTGAATGTAGATTCTTGGATTAAAGGAACTCTCTCACCTTTTTCATTTATTCTGTACACCTTCTTGAACAATCCTTTATTTACATGAGATGTATCTCCTGTCTTTCTAGCTTTGATTCTTTGATTCTTAGTTATATTTTCTTCCCAACTGTAAGAAATAAAATCATCAGCTCCTTCTCTTGAGAACATAGAGAACACAATCATCTCAGGAAGTCCTTTATTTATTTTATCTGACAACTTTTTACTTAAGAATGCTCTTTCTGGATAATACCAATTTCCTGCTGCACTCTCTTGCATCTGTCCTCTCTTATAAGTAACAGTGTTAGGACTATTCCAGTTGGTTCTCTCCATTATATCTAATGTTTTGAAGTCAGCTAAGTTAGGAATATTTTCTAGATTAGACAATGTTTGATTGTAAAATTCTCTAAAATCATCATAAGGAAGAAGGTTAGTGAAAGCAATAGGAGAGTTTGTAAGTCCTGATTGTATTACAGCTAGTCTAACAAGCTTACCATACAAGTCTTTCTGCTCATCTCCAAGCTTTTCTTTTAACTCATTAAAGCCATAGATAATCATATTCTGATCATATATCTTATTGCTCTTTCCTTTAATAGAAATATTATCTGGACTAGCAATTAACAGGTTCATGAATCTCTTAATCTCTCTAGGTCCATAAAGTAATTTTTCTAATAACTCACGACTTATGTTTTCTCTTTTATATACATTACCATCTCTTAGTTTGTATTCATCTAATACAATCTTTCTACCACTCTCTAATTGTAAAGAGTTGATAATCATGTTATTATGTAATGGATGATCTTTATCTTTCATCACCTTGTCTCTAAACTCAATGATTTGTTTAGCCGCACTCTTCTCTGTTGAGGTGCCTAATAATATTTTCTTAACAGAGTTGTTAAGCTTTCTATCATTCTGTACAGCCCAATCAAAAAGATCATTCACTGCTTTCTGAGACACTTTAATAAAATCTCTATCAGGTAACTCTGAATAAGGAATTAATACGCTCTCCATAACTCTTCTGATATTCTTTCTATCAGAGATTAATATTTCAGCAAATGCATCACGTACATCATATATAGTATTAGCAAGAGGTCCTATGAAAGAATTCTTAAGAATAGCATCTACAGCAGGTATCACATTACCTTCATTATCTATAGAAGAGAATATAGTTTTTTGTGCTTTCTCTACTTGTACTCGCTTCTTAGTTATTAAGTATGGATCATTAATTGTAGCTGTATCAAAGTTAGATCCTTGTGTTACTTGGAATAAATGATTACCCATCATAGCATATTTCAAGAACTCATCTAATATGAATTGTTGTTGAGCTAACATCTTAGGACTATTCTGCATATCTTCAGCAGTCATACCAACCATATCGAATAATTCTTTTTCACTAGGAATTGTATCTATAAATACATTATCATCTGTTAGATAATCATACTTAGCATCGCTAACAAACTTATCGATAAACAACCATGAGTATCCATTATTCTGAATTGTTTTTAAGTAGTCACGAATAATTGGTTGGTTCATGAAGTAACCCACTGTATTAATAGGTACACCAAGTTTAACTAATAACATCCATGTAGAAGCAACGTTAGGGTTAGCTCCCATCTCCATAATCCAAGGACCTTTAGAGATATCCACATATCCATCAATGAACTGTCCGATAACATCGGATATATAGTTTTTACCATCAGCATCTTTAATCATAGATAGAGTGGCACGTTTAACTCCATTAACTACAACTGAGTTGTATTTTTTGAAATTAACTTGACCATCACCTAACCATTTTTCATCAACAGGATCAATAACTGTTTTCAATTTAGTTGGATCAACATAAATAAGACTACGTTGGTTTTGAGAGTGATTAGTTTGATTCACAGCAGCAATACCAATTGCATACTTACCTGTAACGAATGCGTGTCTTAAGTTAGTCATGAATGATCTACTTAACATGTTTCCTACAGAACCATAGTCAATCTTAGTTCTACCAAGTTTCTTACTAATCTTATCAGTTAATTCTTTAAGTTGATCTGCAGAGTTAGGTTTGATTAAGTTCTCGAAGTTAAGATCGTTAGAGATTAATTTCTGTAGAGATATCATGTACTCATTCTCTAATGACTGATTGTAAAGATCATTGATTACATCTTCTTTTTGTAATGAATACTCTTCAGCAAAGATAGCTTCTAGGATTTTATCTCCACGCTCACCTCTTTTTAAAAGATCTTTTTTAGAGTTTAAATACTCATTGAATTCTCCTTTGTCATATAGCTCACCAAACTTCTTAATAGCTTCTTCACCTGTTCCTAAGTAAGGAACCACTTTAGGTTTCTTATCATTTCCAGGATAGATGTTTTTCAAATAGATTGACAACTTATCGATATCAAAATCCGAACCAGCTTTCTTAACAAGCTCTGAAGGAATAACTACTGAGTCTTTATAACCTTCTGGTAAGAACTTAGCTATCTCAAATACATCAATAGAGTTTTGTTTCTGTGTTGGGATACGGAATGCCACACCCATAATAGCTTCAAATTGTTTCTTACCTTCTGGATCATTATTGAAATAATCCATAAGTTCTTCATCAGACATATCTGATTTAAACCATTTAGCTACCATTATCTGGCAAACATTTATTGTCTTACCATTCTCATTTCTAGTGTAGAACTTAAGTAGGTTAGAGCTATAAACATTCTTACCGTTAACTACTTGTTCTCCAGGTCTTTCTGATTCTAATAATGTAGATGGAATCTGCACTTTCATACCTCCTTTTATTTTAGGAGATACAACATTTTTATTAGCAATAGAATATAGAATGTTTCTGATTTGTTGGTATGCAGGAGTAGCTTCAAGAACAGTGTCTCCTGATTCAAATCCTCTGAAAGCATCAGTGATATTATCATTAACTTCTCTCTTTAAGATTTCATCTCTTAATGTATCAGTTAGTTTCTTAACATTGCTTATTTCAAATCCTTTAGCTGTTTTACTTAAACCAAGTTTTTTAAGAAGAGATTTATATCCTTGCTCTATCTTAGCCTCTAACATATCTTGATTATGTTTGATGTCTCTGTAAAGCTCAGACTGTTCTAGTTTTTGTTCAGGAGATAGTTTTAGCCATTTGATAAATCTAGCATTGAAGTCTTTAGTGGTAGTATCAAAATCAATTGGTACACCAGCTTGCATAAAATCTAATGTAACAAGTTTAGTAATCTGAGATCCTTGTGTTACATAGTTAGATTCTTTAGAAGGAACTTCTGCTTGTACACCCATAATAGAGAATGGTATATTTGAAACAGCTTGTTTTGCATATATATCATTCTGAGCATTAGCATCTTCAAATGGTGTTTCATCAAACTTACCATTCTTATCGTATAGAGGAGATATCTTTTCAGCACCCACTTTACTTCCTGATTCATATACAGCATAATCTACATTCTCATTTAACATCTTGTCATACAACTTGATAGCATTTGAGTTTGGATTCATCTTATGAAGTAGTCTAAATGATAGAGGAAGCAATGCAAACTTATGTAACACAACATCATTATAATCTCTACCATCCATTTTATTACCAGATACAATAGGTTTTCTAGGAGTGTATGTACTTGCTACATCAGGACTGTTTCTATCAAACTTATCTAGTTCTCTTTTAGTTGCTCCAGCTTTAACCAAATCATAATAAGCCATATCATGTCTATACTGAGCTTCATTGTCTTCAGTCCATTCTCCAGAACGAATTCCAAATACACGATTAGCTTTATCAAGAATGTATCCACCACCATCAGTTTCTGCATATGGATCATATCCTTTAAGATCACTAACACTTAATACATCACCAAGAGTGATTGCTCTGAAATAATCTAATGTCATATCAGTGTAACCAGCATCTCCAGGTTTGAATCCTTTGTTGTACACTTCATTAAGTGCAGCATTAACATCTTGAGATCCAACCATAAGAGCTTGTCTAGGAGAGTTGAAGTTCTTAATACGTTTCAACTCATCACTATACTGATAAGGATCAGAATAAAGAAGCTTATGCATCTCTATGTTAGCTATCATATAGTTTACAGATAACACTTGAAGTTTGTCTTTTAAAGTTTTATCTGTTAGTTCTATATCATCGTTAAAGTTTATATCATCAATAGTTAATCCTTCAGAACCAGAATAAACTATACCATACCCTCTAAGAAGATCTTCTGTCTGTAAAGCATCTTCTTTAATGAATGCATCTACAGCAGCATTTATCTCAGATGCATATCCTTTGAATCCTTTTGAAGGATTTCCATTGTATAATTCTTCAGAAGTGTATTGTGAGTTAGTTGACTTCATGATTTTGTTATGAAGCTCTTCTCCTAATATTGCTTTAAAGAAACGTAAGTCTGTTGATTTGTTTCCTTTACCCTCAACAATAAAACGTTCATCTCTGGCAAGTTCTACTTCAGATAAGAAATAGTCTCTGAATATTTCATGATAATCTTTATCTAAGAACTCTTGATTGTCTATGAAATTAACCATCTTAACAGCCCATTCAATAGCAGCATCACCAGGTACAAGATTTAAATAGTATCCATCTAGGTTAAGATTTATCTCTTGAACTATTCTTTCTTTAGCTGTAAGCTTAGAACTTTCTTTCTTCTTACCATTACGTTGGTTATCTGTACCATCAATATATACAGACTTCATTAAGTCTTGTGTATTACTGATACGTTTACCTGTTCCTTTTGTAGGATGTAAGTTAAACATCTTCTGCATCATTACACTTCCTTTAGCAAATGCATCTGTACGTAAGTATTCGTATTGTTTGTATGCAGGATTACTTGATAGTTCAGTGATGTTATTTAATTTAGAAAGAACATTATGTAAATTACTTAATGCATTTACACCAATATAAGTTTGTGTACGTTCTCCATTCATATTGAAATACGTACTCTCGAATCCTTTATTTTCAATGATAGCTCTTGTAAGTCCTAGTTGCATTAAACGTTTTTCAATATTTAATGTTCTAGGAGTTAACACTGCAATACCTCTAGCTATCTTTCCTTCAGCTTCATCCTTAGCAACTTCTTCATCAGTCTTAGCCTTACCTTGATCATTCAGTTGAGTAAACTGATTTTTAATACCCTCTACAGCATCTGTAAAGTTTAATAACTGATCATCTTTTAATTTTTTTAATGCTTTAATGTCAAACTCAATACCTAGTTCTTTAAGAAGAGCTGTATAAGTTGTTAGGTCTGAACCACTCAATGGCATAGATTTAATCTTATCTGTAGCAAAGTATCTTCCTGTCTTAGGTTCATAAGAGAAATATAAAGACTTATCTTTAATCTTATCGATCATTTCATTAGTCATTTCATATTTAGCTTGCTTAGCAGCACTAGTTAATGTTGAATCACTAACTACCACTTCTCCACCAGGAAGAACAAATACAGAAATAGCATCAGCATTTTGGCTCTTCATAGATTTCCAGAATGCAGAAACAAGTTGCCAATCTAATTTCTTATAATCAATTGGTATACTAGGAGCAACCTTTGTAAGTCTTTTGTATAAGTTCTCAAAATTAGGATCTCCCTTAGCCATTTCTTTAAGTCTAAGTAACATATCATCAATGTCAATAGAATCATATAACTTGTTTTTCAACTTAATGAACACCTCATCAGCAGGCATAAGAATAGCACCACCAATAGAAGAACGTTTAACTTTTAATTCTCTTTCTCCTTGTTCATTAACACCCTCATATGAAATAGGAAGAGTTCCTAATAATAACTTAACAGCACCATTTGCTTTTCTGAATGAATCAATCTTTCTAGCATCTCCAAATCCTTCATCTTTAGATTTCTCAATATCTTCTAATGCTAGTTCATCATTCTCATCAAACTCTATGTTGAATGTTTTAAGTTTCTCTTTATGTCTAGTAATAATATTATCCCATTGAGCATCTACAGTGTTGTATAATGTTTCAATATCGTTATATTGTTTTATAGCATCTTCTTCAGATGTAATACCATCAGCAACATTTTTTTCTATAAGATCTGCTTGATGACCAATTATATCTAATATTCTTACATTAAGTTTTTGATAAAGTTCTTTCTGTCTAGGTCTTACCACATTGAATAAACTTTCATCTCTTTCAACAAAATCTTTAAGAGTGATAAATGTCATGTCATCAATGATCTCATGTAATTGAGCTGCAGGAATTCCTACCACTCTCAAATCAGAATAATCATCAGCAGAAGCATTTTCTATATCAGTTACACCCACATTAGCATAAGCTAATTGAGACATGTAAGGATTGAATGTAGCATAGTATCCATTACCTATCTTGTTGAATAACTCTTTTGTATTACGTTGAGCATCTTTACCAACAAAGAAAGATTTAATGAAGTCAATCAATTCAGAGAACAATCTACCTATTAAACTCTTAGATGCAATTGGTTCTCCTAATTTATCTTTAAGAACAGCATCTCTAAACTCTTCAGCAAGTTCTTCTTTGATTTGGAAAGCTGTAGCATTTTTATATGCAACAGTCTCACCTGTTTCTCTATCTACAAATGTTCCTGGTCTACTTGCAAACTCTTTAAGGATAGCTTCTTTTTCTTTTGCATCAGCAAACATTTTCCATACAGCTTCAAACACCTCGTGATACACAGTACCCACCTCAGCGTTTTCATATATGTAGATAGCACCATTATGAAGCATACCCCAAGCTTGTCTACCATTAGTACCTTGAATGATATTCTTCACTCTGTATAAAGGAACATTAGGAAGCATCTTCTTGATACCTTCTTCTAACTTAGCCCAGTCTTCACTTTGGAACTTTTTAGCTTGTTTAGATAAAGCTACACGCATTGCTGAATCATCAGGAGATTGTGTTCTTTGTCTAGTAGCAAACTTACTTACTTTAGCAGGTTTTGGTTCAGCAGGTGGAGTTGGTATAGCTTCTTCTTTTTCTTCTTTTAAAGCAGCTATCTCAGCATCGTACTTAGCATTGATTTCTGCATTTTTCTTTTTATAATCTTCTAATGCCTGATTTGTTTTATCAGTATCTTCATTTGTACCTTTACCTTCTAATGTTGTAAGATCAAGAGGCGGAAGTTTATTAGTTTTTAATTCAGCTTTTCTTCTTTCTTCTATATCAGCTTTCTTATCAATAGGTTTTTCCTCAGCAAAAATATCAAATCCTTCAGGCATAGGAGGAGGTCCTTCAGTAGTTGGTGTAAATGGTGTAGCAAGTGCAGGTTGAACTGGAATCTTCATTCCTTCCAATTGTGGAAGCACCTTCATGTATATATCATTACCAATTAATTGTTTAGCTTCTTCTCCTGGAATATTTTTAGCTTCAGCAACTGATTTTAAAACTTCTCCATCAAAAGAACCAAACTGAATATTAAACCCTTCTTTAGTTTCATTAAACTTCTTACCATCTAATGTAAATATTATCTTACCATGACTTCCTATCTGTATAGTGTTCTCTCCTAACCCATCTAATACAAATGTTGTTTGTGGAGCATCAGCTGCAGGTATCTTTGCCTTAGTTTTGAATGCATCCAACTGTGGTCTTAGTTTAGCTAAGATGGCACCATATACAACAGCTCTAGCTTGATCAACGTCTTTAGGTTCATTAGGATCAAGACCTTTTTCAGTCATGATTCCTGCCATTGTAGTGGGTTCAAATGTTATGCTAAATCCTTCATTTCCATCTGTATCTGTAAACTTTCTAGCATCTATTTTAAAAGGAATCTTACCAAATTTAGAATTCCATTCATTCTCTCCACCCTCTAAGTTATATTCTTTTTGTGTAGGTGCTGTAGAGAATTCAGGTTGTTTAGCATCAGCTGTTGCTGTTGGAGCTGCTGGTGCAGGAGCTTGTGTAACTACAGGCTCTCGTTTAGGAATAAAGAAATCATCTGCTACTGAATCTAATGTAAAATAGATTCCTTTCTTATTAGGAATATTAGGATCAGTTAATGGTCTCACTTGTGTAACCAAAGGAATCTCTTCATTAGTTCTTCCCTCAGCTGATAATAAGTATGTTTGGTAGTTATCCCAATCTTTTGTAATTGGTTTACCTTCTTCATCTATACCAGTTATCTCTGTATATTTTTTCTTGAATGATTCTGTATTAACCTTAGTAGCATTAACATTGTTATACATACCTCTAAGGATAGCCTTAATCTCATTCTCTTTAAGTTCTAATCCACTTGTTGTAAAATCAAATGCTTCACCACCAAGACCTGATAAGAATAATTTACTGAAAGACTTATTACCTTCTGTAACATCTTCAAACCAAATACTATTGTATCCAGGATTTTCTTTTCTTTCTCCTGTCTGTGTATTTCTAGGAACACCCCAGTAAACAATAGTCTTTAACCAATTAAATAAATATTGTGTCTCAGCTGTTTTAGTAGTGCCATCTTTTGTTGTGTTCTTAGTTACCTGAAGCATTACATCATAGATAGTATTTACTTCATTCTCTGTAAGGTTTCTGTTTTTTAATTTAATTAATCCACCAGGAACTTTTAAGAACACTCTACCTTGTGGAGTATCAAATGTCACTTTACCATATGTAACAGAGTCATTGCTTGTAGCAACCATTAATACAGGATCTTCAATCAAAGCTCCTTCTTCTAATAGTCCTGTAGTTTCTACAGCCACTCTAGCATCATAGTCTCTTACTTCTTTTCCTTTCTCATCTAGACGTGTTACATAATCTGGAATACCAAATGATGCAGCAATAGGCTGTGGTTCAGGAATAGATTCTTCTTGTAAACGATCATTTCTCCATTTACTATATTGTTGTCTTAAAGATGTTTGTACAGCTTCATCAGTAGAAGCTCTAAACATAGAACTTCTTTCTCTATTACCATCTTTGTTTGTATATGTAGCTTCTAGTTCTTCATTAGGGAACACTTGGAAGATAGCATTTTTAATAGGGTCAGCTAATTGTTCTTTGGTAAAAGGAACACCATTCTCATCAACTAATGTAAATGTACCATCTTCATTGTCTTGTACCATTACAAGAGCAATGATTTTATTAGGATTGACAGGCTTACCTTGGTAATCAGTAGCTCTTCCTTCATCAGTTAGATAGTTCATAAGACCATCTACACCAGCATCAGCTTCTGTAGCAGCAGTGACAATCATTCCACGAAGAGCATTTCTATTATCAAACTTATGCATGTTGAAACCAAAACGGTTTGCTCTTGCATGATGTTCTCTAATCTGCTCACCTTCTTTACCTCTAGTAACAGCAATAGTAGATCCCACTACATCAAGATCATCTTTCTTAGCAGATGCTTCGTAGTATGCATTACTAAAGAAACTCTGTACATCAAGACTATTAGTTCCTAAGTATTCAGCACGAAGAGCTTGATCATTCTGAAGTCTTCTTTCTTCTTCTTGTTGTTTTTTATATTTATCAGCAATCTGTTTGAACTTATTGAGAATCATCTCCTTAGCTTCAATCTCTTGTTGCACTTCATCTAATGATCCTTGCATAATAGCTAAATGATCAACAAGATCTTTTAGTCTTTGCTCATTGATATTGATGTCACCATCTTCCATCTCAGCAACAACATCATCGATCATCTGTAAGTCTGATCTATAATTAGGCTTAAGCTTAAGGAAGTTAGGATTGTCTTTTAAGAAGTCAACCCAGTCTTGTCCCATAAGTCTAGGAACATTTGGATACTTAGATTCAAATGCAGATATAAGTTTAGATATATAATCAATAGTTGAATCTAATGCAGCCTGAGTATCTCTAGCTAATTTAGATAGAGTGGTGATTTGTTTCTGAGTTGTTTCTTGTAACACTTCAAGATCTATAATTTCATCTTGTAACTCATCCATGAAGTCTTTGAAATTGGTTGAGTACTCATCTATATTAGCAGCCATGTCTGTAATATAACTAAGTGTAGCATCAATCTCTTCAGCATCTAATTGTAAAGACTCTATCTCTCTTTCTAATTGCTCTTGCATTCTAGATAGACGCATAGCATTATCAAGAGCTCTTGTTGTAGCAGCTTTAAACTTAAATGCTTTTGTACGCTTATCAAGCTCAGCTGATTCTATTTCTTTCTGTAAAGCTTCGTATTCTTCTTTAGCCTTAGTAAGTTCTTTTTGTTTCTGATCAATTGTTTTCTCTATCTTATCTTGCTTAGTAGCTAAGTCATCAAACAAATCATTTAATATTTGAAGACGTGCTTCACGTTTAGCTTGTATACGTGGATCTTCTTGAGCAACAAAATCATCTTTTGCTTTTTGTTGAGCTGCAGTTAGTTCACCAACTTCTTTAATCATAGGTTCTGCAAACCCTTTCTTAGCAACAAATTGATCTCCTGTAACTTCAATCTCTTTTATCTCTCCTTTTTTGTTTCTGTATTTAAACATCATTTGACCAGTCTCAGGATCAAATTCTATTCTACCTTTTTGTTTACCATACTTCTTACCAAAGTTGAATTCATAGATAGTGTTCCAATGTTCCATATAGAACTTGGCTTTCTTATTCTTTAATGTAGAATCAACCTTACCTAGATTATATCTCTCTAATGTAGATTCTTTTAAATCATATACATTACCATCTGAGTCTTGCACTTTAATTGTACCATCATCATTCTTACCTAATACAATCATTCTAGGAGCACGATATACTTCATGTCCTTTATCATCAAAGTCAACCACCTTACCTAAGAAATACTCTGTACCTATTTCAATGTCTCTAGGTCCTCTTTTAGTTTTGATAGAAATAGTTTCTTTAGGTCCTGTTACAGGTTCTTCAAACTCTCTTCTCTCTTGAATATAGCTAGCTGGATTAGCAATAAGGTCATTGTAATCTTTAAGATATTCTTTTCTTCTCATTGCTAACTCAACAGAGTCTACCAAATCTTGTTTAACTTCTGCAGTGTTAACTTCTGGATTAGCATCAAGTTCAGCAAGTTTATCAGCAAGAGCTGTAGATTCTGGATTAGTTAATTCTTCATTAACAATAGATTGTACATCAATTCCATTACTTACAGGAAGAGTAGCCACTTGAGGAATACGCAAGTCATAGTCTGCCACTTTACTAGCAGCATAAGACATTTGATCAATTGCTTGATCAGAATACTTTCTTTGTTGTTGCCCTTTGTCGTTTAATATAGGTTTACCTTCTGCATCTTTTAATATCTCTCCAGAGTATCTTAGATTAGTAGATGCATAGATTTGATCTGTGTTCTTAGCTGTAGTTTCAAAATACGAAAGTCTAGCATTGAATGTTTCAGCTGTATCATTTATATTAGCAAGACCTGCTTGTTTAAGACCTGCTAATCCTTCAGGAGTCATAGAATCTTTTCTCATCTCTTTGATGTCATCCATAACCATATCTATCTTACCATATTTAATACGTGGTGCTAGATAGTTATGCATCATATCTGCATTAAGATCTTTTGCTTCTAATTCATCTCCTTGTTCAATAGCTTCTTCTTGTTGTTCTTGAAGAACCACTCCTCTATTTACAGCATCCATTTTATATTGAAATGCTTCTTTGTATGTAGGTGCATTATTAAGTTCTTGTAAGAAAGCTGCAGTGTTTGTTTTAGTAGCTTTACTCATCATGTAATTACCTCTAGCTTGCATAACTCCACCAGTAAGACCTCCAATAAGTCCACCTTCAAGTCCTTCTTTAGAGTTTAATGCTCCCACTCCTTTGCCAGATTCATCTGTTCCATACAATCCATATAGAACACCATCAACTAATACACTAGCGTCATCTCCTTTGAATGCTTTATTATAATAGTTTTGTGTTCCTATCTGTACAGCATACTGACCAATCTCTTGACCCATCTCTTTAGGATCAAACACATACTTACCTACACCTTTAACTTTATTATATAGTTTACCAAAATTAGTTTTAGCTGTTTGTCTAGCAACATATTGACCATTTTCTAATACAACATCATTAGTCATTCTAGATAAACTATTTGCAGCTTGTCTTTCAGAAGCATATGTACTTCCCATTAACTTAGGAAGCTGTACATATTCTGTAGCTGTTAATAAAGCCATATTAGTAAGGAAAGATGCTTTCCCCACTTTAGCTGTTGTTTCATCTATTCTCTTTAATTGTTCTTCATTTAATGCTACACCAAAGTTAGCTCTTGTCTGTTGATCAATTAATTTATCTCTAAATTCATTAGATGTTTGTAATCCTTCAAATGCAGACTCTCCAGCTTGAGAATATGCAGCTACACCAAATCTTCTACCAACACTATTCACATAACCAAACTGATTTGTTTGTGCTGCAATCTCAGCCATCTTAGATGTTCTTTGTGTAATGTCAGCAATAGAAGAAATCTCTCCTTCTAATAAAGCAGCAGCTTCAGCATTCTTACCTGCAGAGAAAGCTCTTGCAGTATTTTTTAATAATGGAGAGAAAGCTTTAAATGATTGAGCAGCATCTAATGCAGCAGCTCCTTGACCAATTGCAGTACCTGCAGCTTTAAGTGCACTGTTAGCAATGTTACCAGAGATGATAGCACCTACAGCAAATCCAGAGTTTTTGATTGCTTTATCAAATAAGAAGTTTGCTGTCCACCAGTTATCAGGAGAATACCAGTTAGCATTCTTTTCTTGATCTGTATAATAGTTTGGTAGATATTCTTGATCCACCTTTTCATTCCATTTATCAATTCCCTGCATTACAGGGTTATCCCATATGTCAGAAAGTCTTCCTGTAAACAAAGAAGATATAGCACCACCCACTGTAGCAAATCCACCAACAACAGTTGTAGCTGCAAGGTTAGTTCCTTTTAATATTCCATTAACACCTTTTGATAAAACAGATTGTTGTGCTCCCCAAGCATCTTCATTGTTAGCTCCATAAATAACAGTATCATATCTACCAGTTAAATCAGATGCAACATCAGACAAATAGGTTTTACCTGGTCTAATTTCACTAGGATCTACTTGACGATTTTGAAGATTGATTCTGTCATCTTGAGACAATGGTCTTCCTGTTCTTAATCCAGGAAATCCTGTAGTTAAGGGAGTGGTAGTGATTGAACCAATGTTAGGATTAAGGGGACCTCTTACATAAGGTTGTCCTGCTAGATTTGGATTTTTAGGATCTGGCATAATCTATTATTTATTTTTTTGTTTGGTTGTGTAGATAATTTAAATACATAGCACTCAACTCTGCTGGAGATGTTGTTTTGTATGTGTTATCTATAATCTGTTCATCAGTTGCAATAGCGGCACCATATATAGTAGTGTACCCTGTAGCGTTTGGAGGTCTAACATAATTAACAAGTCTATATCCTCCACCTGATTTTATAACATCAGCACGATAACTCCAACCTGCTTGAGTTACTGCTGGATTAATGTTAGTACCTTTATAATGAGCTGTAGTCCAAGCATCAGGTGAGTTAACCATGTATACAGGATTTGTAGATTTGGTGTTCTCATTCATGTTAATTGCATCCTGAATAGGTTGTTCTACATAATTTGTAAATTTAGCATTTGTAAAAGTTGTTAAATCTGTACGGTTTACATTAGTTATAGTGTAAGATTTTCCATCTTCATCATTAACTATTATCTCACCCATCCAGTCTTCTCTAGAATTGGTAGGCTTTTTAGCATTCCAAGATATAGTTTTTGCATTATCTAAAGCTTTTAATACTGTTTCTTTATCTACACCTGGTCCATAGTTTCTTTCTCCACCATTTACATACGTAGCCACCATACCTATAGTTTCAGGTTTTGATTCAGTATCCATAGCTAAAAGTCCTGACACAGCATCATTTACACCAACCACTTTAGCTAGTTTATCATTATATATTTTTTCAGCCTTATCTAATGTATCATAATATTTAACTTGCTTACCTTTAAAACTATCAACTTCTTTAAAGAGTTGATTATGCATTTCAGGAGACATCTTATACCATTGAGAAAGAAATTTATTTTGATTAGCATTTAATCTTTTATCGTTAATACTAAATCTATTTCTAACAGCTGAACCATACCCAAGAGCTAGTTCTCGTATCAATCCACTCTTTTCCATTTGCAACATGTCTTCAGGAGTGATAGTAAACTTTTGACCTTCAATATTAAAATTCATTGTTTGATGCCCAGCTAATAATTTTTTTAACTCTCCATCAACATCAGCTTCTTTATTAGCAGATGCTCTAGCTGTTATTTTAAGATTTACTTTATTATTTAAAGTGCTAGAAGTCTCAATAAATTCAGCAAGCTCATCATTTAAATTAGGTGGAGGAACTACTCCATTATTATCATAATTGTTCTTAATGTTATTTACAAATCTATCTAAGTATGCTTCAGTGCTTATACCTTTTTCTTTGGCCCATCTATCAGCCATAACTAAAATATCTTTATCATCTAACTTAGGATCGTTCTTCCATGTTCTTACAAAATCAAAAAATATAGATTTTGATTTTAGGTTTTTATCTTCAGTTAGTGTACTTATATCTGTTTCAATAATGTTTTGAGCATTCACTTTATCTCCTGGAGTACCAGCTGTGAACAATGCTTTATTTGCATCATATGTTCCTCCTGGACCTTTACCTTTACCTGGTTCAGGTTTTTTATTCCAATTTCCTGTAGCAAGATCTTGTTCATATTCAGCCATGAATTTATAATCTTCTCTTAGACTTGCATGTTGATCAAGTGCTAATTTTGCTCTATCAATAGCAAGCTTGTTTCTTTCTTGTGTTTTTTTAAATGCCATGTCATCTCTGTAGTTTTGCTGTTGCAAAGCTTCATTAGTTGCATATGTTTTTGAACTATCCTCATCAAGAAATTGATTTAATAAACGTTGCTTAAACTCTTGAGTGTAATAGCTTTGTTTAAATGATTCTGGATTATCCTCTGCTTCTTTAGACAATGTTATAAATGTATTATCATTCTTTAATAAAGCAGCTTCATTTTCAGAAGCAGCCTTGATGTACATTTCTTTTTGCTCAGGAGATATATTTGTTCCATTCAACATAGCAGTGATTTCTAATGCTTGTTGTTGTAATCTAGATCTCTCACTATCATAATCAGCTTTCAAAGGTTCTAACAATGTTGTAGCTTCTGTATTTCTATATGTAGCCCAACCATCAATTCCTATTTGTTGTTTTACATTTCCTTCATTCAATACATTATTGATAGCAGCAATTACAGCTGGTTTGTTTGTAACAAGCTTTTCAATTGTCTTAGCATCAGCATATGTATAATGTCCATTAGTGATAAGTGGTTTATTATCAGGACCAGTAACAAATATTTGTTCTGCTATGGTTTCACTTTGTCCAACACCTACAAGAGCTTCTTTTAACTTCTTTACAATGTTTGTATAAGGAACATAGTCAGCACTAAAAGAAGCTTTTAAATCTTTGCTATTAACATAGTCTGATGCATACATATCATAGTAGTCATCATTGTTCTTATCTGTTAATCCTTTCTTTGCTAACTCAGCTTTCTTTTTATATCCTGCTCTAAGTCTAGCTGTAGAACTAACCGCATTCAAAACATCTTCATCTTTAGTTATCTGTTTAGTCATACCATTAACAGAATTAACCAAAGAGAAATCAGAGAAGTCTCCAGCAGCTAAGAATGTTAAGTTATTACCTAAAGAGTTAAGTTTAGATTGTAGATATTTCTGCTGAACTTCATTAGCAATATCTAACCCTGCAACATTATCAATGTTAGTTTGAATTTTCTTTACTCCATCTTCGTACATTTTTTGTTTGTACACACCTACCTTAAGCATTGCATCTATAGGTTGCTGCTCTACGTAAGGATTAAAGGTTGGGATTTTGTCTGTATATGAAGCCATAGCGAGTTAATTAAGCAAATATAATATGAATTATTAGATTATACAATAGTGTATAACGATATATGTTAATTCTTTATAATTAAATTAGTTATAAATTTTTGAATGCTCTTACGACAGAGCTGTTCTTGTAGTTCTTTTTAGATGTTCCTCCATTTTTTCTTTTTTCACCAATTCCTCCTACTGCTTCAAGGTCAGCATCTGTTACAGTGTTCTTATCAGAAGATCTAACTCCTACAATGTTACCAGCAGCATCATATGTAAACTCTTTACCTGAAGCTAATCCTCCTCCACCTGATGAACTATTTCCACCTATAGTGGTATCAAAGAATTGAAGACCATTGTAGTTCTTAGCTCTACCATTGTTACCAAATCTGTAGTTGTACATGTTCTCATAGATAGAAAGTTTTCTATTCTCAAGTTTGTTCTTAGCATACTTATCAGCAATAGAATTAAGAGCAGCTTGTGTTGTAGCTTTAGTGTTTGATCTAGCTTGAGATTGTTTAGTCCATTGATCAGCAAAGATTCCTAAGTTTATCTTCTTAGCATCATTCATTGTATTAACGTTACTAGTATAAACTTGGTTCTTTAATCCTTGGTTAGCCATAAACTCTTTTTCGTTTATTTCGTTTATAGCATTATATTCAGCTGGAGCCATATTAGATTGAGCAGCTGGATTGTATCCAATTTGTCTTTCACGATTTCTAGTAGCAGACATTACAGAGTTACGCTGTGCTTGTAAAGAGATATCATAAGGAACCATTAGTTCTGGTTGATAACTCTGTGCAGGAACAGGTTCTAATTGATTACTAGCCATAGCATTCCACTCTGGATATAATTGCACAGCATCTAGTTCTGATTGATCTGTTGGTGTTAAATATCTTAATGCTTGATTAGCAAGTAATGCCCATGAAGGAATCTTACTAGTTTCTTTTGTTGTAGTAGGAGCTCCTTCTGCTGGAGTAACTGTTGCCATTATTGTTTCTTCACTATTAGCTGGATCTGTTTTTTTAGCTTCAGCTATTCTTGCAGATACAGTTTGTTCTCCAAAGTCACCATCTTCATTTATAAATGCTGTTGATCCCATTGCTTTAGCTCTAGCATTAAATGCTCTTTGATAATTCTTTACATCTACTTTGCTCTTAGGATTTAATGTACTCCAACCTGGATACCAAGAATTAGCTTTCTTAGCTTCTTCAAATTGTGCTGGTGTCACTTTACCCCATGTTCCTAATGCACTTTGTTTTTGCCCTGCAGGAACATATCCAAGAGCATCTGCAGATTTAGTTTCTGTGTCTTTAGTATCAAACTTCTTTATAACTCTTTCGTATATTTTAGTCTTTCCATCAGGTCCATACTTACCAGTGAATTTGTATCCTTGGTTTAAAGCATCTCTATCACTATCAAATGATTTTGGAGGAGAAGTAGTTTCTTTTGTTGTAGTGGCACCATCTTTAGCTTTCTTAATAAGATTAGCTCCATTCTTAGCATTCATTGTAACTGGATCCTTATCAAGCTTAGTATATCCTTTAGCAAGATCTTCTGCACTAAGGTTTTCTCCTATCACATCAGATAGTTCTTCTTTAGCATCATTGATTGCATTTTGATAGTTAGCTAATGTTATTTTAGTGTTAGCTATGTTTCTAAGTTTAGCATCAGCTCCTTCAAGCATAGCTTGCAATCCAGCAAGTCTTGCTTTATCAAGAGATGTTTCCACTTTGAATGAATCTACTAACTTAGAATTTTTATCAATGATTTTGTTTTGCTTAGCTTCTTGTTTAGCAAGATCAATTCCAATGTTCTTGAATTTCTTACCATTATATATATTTGCTATTTCCATAAGATCTGGATCATTAAATTGTGATACTACTTTTTTGTCTAGTTGCATATTACCAAATACTACACCAGTAGTTTCTGGTTGTCCTGTTTGAGGATTTATTTCTCCACCAGATTCCATTTCAAACATAGGTTCTCCTCTTTCTACTTCTACAGGATTATCACCATACGTAATACCAATACCTGTTTGACCATTTCCATCAGAGTCAGTGTGTGACTGTCCTCTAAATAAAACTGTTTCACCAGAGCCTGGCATGTAAGGATTATGAGACATAGTCTCAGCTCCTCCACCCCAATGAGTTTGAAGTTGTCCACCCATAGCATATGTCTCCATAGCTCTTTCACTTGGAGGTGTGTACTGTTTTAAATGTCCACCAGCTCTAAACTTATGTGCATAGTCAGCAAAGTCTTCTGAAGTGTGATCACCAAACATTGTTATTAATTGTGGATTGTAATTAGGGTTCATATATCCACCATCTTCATAGCTAGCAATATCACCACCGTTTCTTACATATCTATTATGTGATTCTTGTAGTCCTTGGAATCCTGAATTAAGAGCCATCACTTGTGTATTAGCTTTAGTTTTCTCTTGAGCTTTTGCAATATCTCTTGGGTTTGTATCTAATAAGTTTCCAACTGTTCCAAGAACAGCTTCACCAATCATACCACCAATAGGTCCTCCAATAGCAGTACCAGCAGCTTTACCAACAGTTCCTCCAATACTTCCTCCAGCATTTTTACCTCCTGAAAGAGATTGTCCTACACCTGCACCCATTCCTCCTATTTGTCCATATAGTTGAGGATCTGCTTCTCCTGACCAAAAACCACCATCTTGTGCACGATGTAAATAACCACCATGTCTAAAGTCTTTTAACTGATTAGGATCTTGTAATGGTTCATAACCACCATCTGTATAGATATCATATCCATTACTATAAGTGTTTTGTATCTCTGTAGGATTACCTCCTATCATAGATCCATTTTGAGCTCTATAAAATTGTCCACCGTTTCTACTAAGAACATTTGTACCAACACCATAGATAGGAAAGAACTCTTCTCCTGTGTTTTGTATATCTTCAGGACGAACATATCTTCTTTTAGATTCTTCTTCTCTAGTTGCAGAAGCCATTCTAGCAATATCACTAACAGTTGCATCTCTCTCAGCATTCTTTTTCTTAGCCTCTTCAGCATTCAATTCATCAATAGCTCCAGCTATACTTCCTAAAGGTCCTGCAAATGGACCTAACGTATCCATCACTTTAGTGAATCCACTTTTTGTTGGTATCTCTCCTTGACGTCTATCACTAGGAGGACTAGGAGCTCCTGCATATGGTGGAGTGTTAGTCTTCTTTCCCATAATACCACCAGGACCATTTGGATCTCCTTGTGGTACAGGATTTGGTTGTGCTGCAGGAGTTTGTGGTTCTCCTAGCCTACCCATTGTCTGAGCACCTATTCCATATTTATTCATATCAACTCTTGGAACTATGGTAGTAGTATCAGTAGTTGTATTGTTAAACCAGTTAGGTGTAGTGTATCCTGAGTATGCTCTTGGAACATATCCTCCATATCTAAAATCCATATCAGACATATCCATTCCTTCACCACCTTCACCTTCAGCACCTTCACCTTGACTGCCAAACATTTTCATTATGTCTCCCATACCACCCATCATACTACCCATTCCTCCACCACCAGACTCACCACCTTTAGCAGCAGCTTGTGCAGCAGCTTTTGCAGCAGCATCAGCTTCAGCTTTATCTCTTTCTGCTTGAGTTGATCCAGTGTTTAATTTATCAGCACTATCATATAACTCTTGGTAGTTAATATATGACATTGGTTTAGAAACAAATTGTGTAGGAGATCCTCCACCAATAAGTGTACCTATCTGAGCTTTTTTAAAAGCTTTACCATGGACTTTCATGAATGCTTCTTCTGAAGGATATTTCTTATAGAACTCCTTTTCAGATTTAACTCCTGCTATTTTTAAAATTTGTGCCTTCATATTAATTATATTTATTCAACCATCCACCTGGTTGTGGTTTGTTATAGTTTGTAAAGTTAGTCAATTGATCTAAGTTCTCCAAACCTTTTTGTTCTTGTCTAATGTTTCCTCCCTGTTTCAATCTAGTAAAATAGATTCTTGGAACTTCATATTGTTGAGTAGCTGGATTATATTTTGCTCTAGGTAATGTCTTACCTGATAGTTTTTCTAGCTCTTCAATTTTAGAATTTATATCTTTTATAGCTAATTTAGGAGTACCAGTAGTATATCCAAGGCTATTAAGATTATTTGTTCCAGATTTAATATTCACTTCTATTAAACCTTTTTTAACCATCATTGCTCCTGCATCAAGTGTAAGAGGAAGTGAATCTGTACTAAGAGACATTGGAGAAGTAATAGAACCAGAACCAATAAAATTACTACCTTTAGGAGAAGCTTCAACTTTTCTAACAGCTTTAATTAATTGTTCTCTAGTTTTTCCTAGCGATTGAAGTTCTTCAATTATTTGTCCATTAACATCTAAAACTGGATTACCAGATTTATCAAAAACTTTTACATAATCATAATTAGTACCTGCACTATTTATTAATCCTTCTGGAGCTGTTTGAGGATCGCTATAGTTAATAACACCTCTACTACTATCTTCTCCAAAATTCTCTGCATAACTTCTTCCTATTTTTCTTACTAAACTTTCTCTACCTTGAGGTGCTGCTGTTTTAATTTCATTTATAGATGGTGCAAGACTTTCAATCTCTGTGAGATCATTTACATTTATAGGATTAGTTGTTATATCAATTTTAGTTTTATTTAAATCAGGAACAACATTTTTATATTTCTGAAGTAGTTCTTGTTTTGTAACTCCTAATAATCTGTATACAACAGTATCATCAAGTTTTAATATTTGTTTATTAATATTAACTAATGCTTGAGGATCACTCAACAATTTAGAGGGGTTCCAGTACATTACATTTTTATATTTACCTAATTCACGAATAGCAGCAATAGTTTCTTGTTCTTGTGGAGTATATATATCAGGCTGTTTAGGAAGTTCTTTTTTTCCAAAAGACTTTTTAAATTCTTTAAGTATATCAAGATCTTTCTTTTTATTATAGATAGATAGTTTCTGAGCTTTTGTTAAATTATCTTTTATTGATTTAACCCATGCTTTTCCTTCTGGTAAAGAATTAGCATATGCTTTTGCTAAACTTTGAAATTCTTCTGTTGTAGGTTTTGGACCAATTCCATTTACAATGTCATCAAGTCTTTTACCAAGAGGAGAATTCATAATGTGATCGTTAATCTTTGTTATTTGTTCTCTTGCTGCAGTTGGACCCATTATCTTTTCTAATTGAACCTCATAGTTATACATTATACTATTTAATGAACTACGTAAATCTCCAGCATCTTGAATTCTAAAAATTTGAGAATTATTATCTGAAGCAGAATAATATATAGCATCATCAATACCTTTGATTAACTCAGTTAACTCACCATTTTTATCAGTCTTAACATTTTGTAAATATTTTAAACGATCATATGTATCACCAATATTACCAGCAACATCTTTTCCAAACTGTTTAACTTTAGGAGCAATCTTAGATAGTTTACTTATATTTTGTGGTAAGTTTTTAGCACCAACTATAGTTTTTGCAGCTATATTACTTAATGCAGGAAGTGCTTGATATGTCAATGGATTAAAAGCCATTGCTTCCCAAGGACTAACGTTACCCATTCTTTGCATACCTAATGTAGGTGTTTCTCTAAAATCTCCATATGAAGATATATTAGTATTCTTCAAATAGTTTGCTGCAGCGTTACCAGGCATATTCAAAGGAGCAAACACTTTAAGTGCTGATATCTTTGAGTTTCTATCTTCTTCTTCTTCTTGTGGTGTTAGACCAGCAATAGGAAAGTTTAATGGATTACCAGGAAGCAATGTATTTCCAATCTGTTGTAAACCACTTAATCCTTCAGAAAACTCATTTGGATTTAACTGTGAAGAGTATTCAGAATTTATTAATGCTTCTCTTTCATTTGGTGTAAGATTATAAATCCAATTATCTCGTTTGTTTAAATCAAACCCTCTTTGTTTTGCAATCTTTTCTAAAGCATTTGTGTTTCTATCATAATCATAGTTAGCGTTTATATCACGCAATACAGTCTCAGGGAAGTTAGTTCTATCAATACCAAACCAATTACTTTCACCAAGTCCTTTTATGTATTCATCTTTCTTCTGATTAATGAAAGCCTCTCTACCATTCTTCTTATCATACTCAGCTCTTGCTTTTGATAATGGTGTACTCTTTCCTTTAACTACAATCTCCTCAAGTTCTCCACCAAACATAGGTATATTATTTTCTCCTGCATTAGGAACTTGTATCTGTCCTTCCTTATAAATTTTTGCATACTCTGGAGAAGCTGTATTTATAGTTTCAACTTTACCCTCTTCATTTTTCAATTTTATATTCTTACCTTCTTGAGCTATAGGATATTCTGTCACCTTAGTACCTTTAAGTTTATATTTACCTCCTGGCATCATAAGTTTTACATCTCCTGTATCTGATATAGCTAGAACGTTCTGAGTTATAGGTTTTCCTGTTTTTGGATCTGGTCCCATATCTATATAAGATCCTGGTTCACTTTGATCTATCTCTGTAACTTGTCCTGGATAATCCCATTGTCCTCTGTCATCTTTTATAACTCCTCCATCTTTCATTCCTAATTTTTTACCTACAGCTTTTTCAACTGAATGATAACCAGGAATTGTATTAAATGGATTAATAAGATTGTTTACAAATTGTTTATTACTCTTTGCACCTAATCCTTCTAATCCTCCTGTTAATAATGGAACTCCTACTGCTGTTATAAGAGGCATCATTGAATCTTGTTGAACTATTTGATTAGGGGCAGCACCAAGATCTGAAGCCATACCACCAATCATGTTAAGAGGATTTATCCAATCATCAAAAAAGTTTGGTTCATCAGACACTCTAAATTTAGATTCAAGACCAGCTGTAGAATCTTCCCAATTCTGTCTTGTTTGATTTTCAGAATCAAAAAATCCAAGTCCTTTATTTAATGGATTAGCATCTGCTTTCTCACGCACTGCTCTTCTTTCTGCAGCTACAGCTTTATTATAAGCTTCTTCTTCAGCAGCTATTTCTGCTTTAGTTTTATTTCTTACATTAAGTTCATTTAGATCTGTAGTGATTAATTTCTTTGGAGTTGGAATAGCATCATTAGCTACTTTGTTAGTCTCACGTAAATTAATCTTATAATCTTTTTTTACTTTTTTCTTTTTACCTAGTGCTTCCTTTATACGTTTCTGAGCTTCTGTAAAATTAAAAGAAGAAGTATTGTTGTTCATAAATTTTTTACCAGGTTGTAATACACGCATTCCATTCTGTGCACTAGCCATTGTTTTCTTTGCATATGGACCTTCTGAAGGAGCAGGATCATTTGTACGTGCATATGTAAATCCTGGAGTTCCTGGAATAGAACCACCCATTGCAAATTGCTCTTGAGGAAACATTATGTTTTCTTTTCTTTCAACTGCTGGATGTCTAACTGTTTTTTCCCACTCTTCTGCTTCTTGCCATGTTTTAAATGGACCACCTAAATGTTCTTTAGTTTTTCTAAATTCAGCAATAGGATCTGCTAATGGTTTACCATATTTAAAACTAGGAATTAAATAAGCTGGTTCTCCATTCTCTCCACCTATAGACATAGCTCTTTCACTACTAGGAGTATTATAAGGAATAACATATCCTTCTGGTAACTTATCACTAGTAGGTTGTAAGAAAGTTAATTTACCATTCTGTGCTTGAGGAACATAGTTAACTGGATAAACAGAACCACCACCTTGAAAATTACTTAATAACCACTGATTTGCTTTTTTTGCTGTATTAAATACTCCATCTTCAACTACTTCTTTTGCTGTTCTTATTAAAGCTTGTTTCCATAAAGGATTAGCTTTCATTCCAAAATCAAATGGTATTAATAAAGAAGCAGCATCTAACGATGAGTTAAGTAAATCTAAATCTTCATCATTTTTTGTAGCTCTTGATTTATACTTATCAAGATCTTTTGGATTAGCAGCATTATAAATACCATAAGCAACATGAGCAGGTGCAGTAAAAACTTGTCTAATTGTTTTTGCTATAGGATTAGTAGCAGTCTCTTGATCATCCTTCATTTCTAAATATGATTTAGTAATTGGATCTTTATCTTGTTGCTGTCTTATTTTAAAATTAAAATACTTAGTTCTAGTTTCATAATCTTTAGCAGATTCACCTTTAAGTCTTTCTGGATTATTAGCTAGTTCATATTTATGTAGATTAACATTGTATGATTTTAATGCTGCATTATATTCACCCTTTGTTTTGTAATCTTTTTGTGATGGTTTTGTTGGACCACCATTCTGAAATTGTCCACCCCATGCAGGAGAATAGTTTCTTCCTTTCATAGAATATCCTTCTCCTTCATATCCTTCAGAAACAGATGTTTCTGAATCATTATAGTTCTCTTGGTGTTCTTGCATTGTTCCACCATCAGCATATTGATCTAGCCAACCACCATTCTTCATGTTGTTAGAATTATCTCTACCACACTCATGGCATATGTACATATCCTTCTTACTAGAATCAGATTTGTTCCAACTCCATCCACATGTGCATTTTACTTTACCACTACTCATTACTTATAAGATATTTGACTTGGTGCAATAATGAATTGACTAACCAAGTGAGTTGTTGATGTATTATCTAATATATGTCTCACCTTAAGATCTTTTGCTCTTATGGTTGCTTTCTTGAAACTTCTAAGTCCATAGTCCATATTAACTTGGTTAATCACTTTATCAATAGATAAGCTTTCACAAGTTGTATTGAATAATGGAATCTGAGAACTCTTCTCTAAAGCCCAGAATGTATTATACTGATAGAAGTTATCACTCTTAGTATATGTGATTGTTTTACTATCTGTATTAAAAATAGGATATTGATTATAAGCTTGTAAGTTGTGAAGAGGTTTAGCTACAAGCTGTAGTATTCCAGAACTCTGTTGTCCATTGTATACAATAGCTTTATTAAACCATTTATCATTTGTTTCTATTCTTGTATTTGTACTAAATACACCATCAGGTATACTTAGGTATTCATATGCTTTAGTATAATCCACTACGTTCTGTAATAGCTCATCTTGGAATCTATATGCAAAAGGATACTCAATAATATATGGTTCTATACTTCCATAGAATTTATTATAGTTTTGTACATTAAGTCCATGTTCCCATGTACATCCTGTTTTAATTTGTACTAGAGTTATGTTTGTAAAATCTGATACAGTTATATCTTCAACACTAACACTCCTCTCTGCTTTACACTTGCCAGTAGATTTAATAGTAACGATTGAAACATCATCATCTACAACATAACTAATTCCTCTCACAAGATCTCTTCTAGATACATTCTCAGCTATTATATTTCCGAATTGGTCATAGATAGTGAATGGTCCTACAATAGGTCCTGATTCTTTTAATTTTATGGCTATAGTCTTTGACATATTAACAAGGTCCGTTATTAGTTAGTGTTATACATTCTGATGTATTTATACAAATTCTTCCACAGAAAGTTACATCTGAAGGTCCTCCTCCTACAAGTCCAACGTTTACACTTGCTTCTGCTCCTGTACAATCTGTATAAGTTACTGCCACTACACCCACTGATGTTTTAAAAGCAGTGTATGAATTACAAGGAACTGTAGTGCTAGTAGTTGTAGTGATAGAAAAACATTCTCCTATATTAATAATTATTCCATCTACCACTTCATAAACTATTCCACTAGCTGAACTCTCATCTGTGAAATACCAACCATCAGGAATCACTGAACAATCTGTTTCATAATTAGGACCTGCATAAATTATAGATCCAAGGGTCAGGAATTCATAACTTCCAACTATAGTGTTCACTACAGTGTTTGGTGGAATAGTATTTAAATAAGTCATTGCATTACAAGCATTTATTTGACTACCTGTTGAATCAACTACTATGTTAAGGTCTGTTAATCTATATCCAATAGCAAACTCAACTTGATTTAGATTCTCAGGTCTTGTACAAGGTGGAGGAGCTGGAGGAGTTATAAGTTCAGCATTTCCTTCTAATGTACAATCAGTTATAACTATCACTCCTTCAATTTCACATTGTTTACTAAAGTTACCTGTAGTGGAGGTTGTGGTAGTTAAAGGTGCTACAGATGTTGTAGATGTAGTAGTAGGAGGATCTGGAACTATTGGTCCAGCAATAAAATCAAAATCATCACAACATCCATTGATTCCTGAATAGAAGAAATTGTTTTCACCCATATAGAAATTAGGAAGATAACTATGGAAAGAGATCCAGCTTTGTGTATTGAAGTTGTATGATGCTGTCCAAGATTTATTACAGAAGTATTCTGTATCAGTTAAGTTTACAACTGTTCTAAGTGGAGCACTTCCAACAATAGGTTCTTCTATATAAAATTCTTTTGTTACATAATCATACTTAACATCAGTAGTTAAAGGAATATAGTCAAGTTTAGTTATAATGATTCTTTCATATCTATTATCATATACACCATGTAATCCCACACCATTGAAATTATTATCTGTATCAACTCCTGGAATAACAACTGACTTACCATTTACTACAATAGTTTTACTTGGAAAATATTGTAATATCTCAAATGATAAATGGTTTGTAAAGAAGTTATTCATTCCTGAAGAAAACGATGTAAGATCTTTAGCTCCTTCAGATGTAAGTAAAAATATTTGTCCTCTCTTAGCATCCACTGTTACTTGTCCTTGTGGAATCTTTAATAAGAACTTATTCTGACTTCCTACATATCCAAGATCTGTTTCAGCAAAATCAACAGGAGGAGCACTTCTAAATAAAGAAGGATTACCTAAATAGGCAGCCTGTGGATTACTTGTATCAATTGTAAGTAATGTATTATACAATAAAGATTTGTTTTCAAATCTAGCTAGAATAGCTTTGTTTTGAATACCATCTAATGATGTAAGGTTTCCATAATTTTGAGGAAAGTCAAAATAAGAAATTGATCTATATGTTAACCAACTATTTATTCTATTATCAGAATCTATGTTCTGAGAATCTGAATAGATTGTTCTAAACGGATAGTATGTAAAACAGAAGTCTCTTGTCCAGTCAGCTGGTAAATGTGTAAATACATTTTCTTTATTCTGTTTTGAATATGTTACATTGTAACTGTATGTATTATCAAATGCAATAGATACATAGGTTTCTTGTACCCAATCATCAGGAATACTTGTACTTACATGTGGCCAGAAATCACCTTCTCTATTATTGAATGCTTGTCTAAGATCTGTATTGTAAGAACTCTCACAATAGAAGTTAGGAATTCCATATGCAAACAAATAGAAGTATCCATTATAGAAAGTTCTATCAGGATTATCTTGTGCAGGGTAATTAGGAGCTGGTCCTGTTGGTCCAGGTATTTGACTATTAGGACAATCAAAGTTAGTTGCTTTATATGAAATAATACTTGATAGAGTTCCTATAGTTGGTACTGTATAATCTGCAAGAATAGATCTAGCAGAATGCCAATATATTGGATAGGCTATATTACCAATCTCATCATAGAATATATCGCTATCATCAGGAGCATTAACTCTGTTATCAATAAAGAATGGAAGTTTTGTTTTAAATGCAAATCTAGAAATGAATGTATCTCCACCAAACACTACATCATTTCCTGATGTTGTTGAATTGATAGGTGATTGATATCCTGTATCCACTGTAGTGTATGTGTATATTTGTCCCCATTGATTTGGAACTATATTCTTTAATGAAGCATAATAAGATACAACAGTGATATCTTGTTCTCTTGCAGGAGTTGCACATGCATTACTTCCACCAATAGTTATTCTAGATTTCTCTGTAACAATAGATGTTCCTCCTACAATCATACTAGGACTATTACTTGGTAATGGTAATGGTGCAACTGGTGTAACACCATCTTCTCTAAGCTCTATTGTTTTTAAATAAACAGATGATTCTCTTCTATAGTTATTGACAGGAGCATTTTTAACAACTCCATTAACTGTAATTGTATCACCAACTGATTGAACACCAGGAATAAGATATCTGTATATCTCAAGCATTCTTTGTTTGATACCTTGTACACCATTAACTGTAATGTTATTACCTATACCTGCACTATAATTATAATCAGCTATTGAGTTATATGAATAAGCAAAGTTTCTTCTTGTAATACCATTGATATAAATAGTTAAATAAGATTGGTATACAGTGAACATTGCTGATGCACTAAATCCATATCCTGAAGCTCCTACTACTTGTGAACTAACTAGAGCATCTACTTGAGCTTCTTTTGTAAGAAGTTTATATTTAGCATTACTTCTCACTTCAACAAAGTGACCAAGTCCTTTACCAAACATTACATTCTCAAGTTTTAATACATTACCTAAGAACGGTTGTCCAAACGATGTTTCAGGAGAATTGAATACTTGTCTGTATGCTAGCTCTGGTTTAGAAGATATAGGTTTTTGAGGAACTTCCACTGTACATGCAGGTGTTCTAACTTGACTATCAAGAACAAAATATTCATTTCCTGCAGCACTTCCTCCTGATATATTAACAGGAGTAGTTCCTTCTAAACAATTTAAAAGATAACTTTCTCCACCAAAAATTCCTCCAGCTACCCAATCTGTTTGATATCCTGCTACTGGATCTGTCCATGCCACTGTATATCCAGCTTTTCCAATTCCAAAATCATTAAAACCAACAGAAACAAACCATACATCATAATTAGCTGGTCCTACATTCACCTTTGTTCCAGGAACAGGTTCTTCACGTTCTGCTCGTACAGTACGCATTCTATTGAATGGTCCTCCTCCTTGTGGTATAGGTCTACTAATAGAACATAATACTTGTCTACCTAATGTAGTGTATTTTTTCTTATCAAGTTTATTATTATTACAATTGGTATATTCAACCTCTGCATAAGTAGGTGTACCTGTTAGAGGCAAGTTGAATTGTAATACATCAATGTTCCATGGTTGACATAACTCAACCCAAGCATTGTTTGTTTCATTTATGAATGGATCATTATCAGGACCCACTTCATTATATGGATAGTTTGGATAGTAATAGTATTGTTCTTCTCTTTCATAAGAGTTAACATTACGAAGAATCCCTTTAGCTACAATAGATTTATTTGTACCTCTATTACCTCTAATGATTTTAAATGCTGCTATCTCACTTTTCTCATCATCAGTTAGATTAGAATTGTAAATAAGATTTGATATCTGTCCTTTATCTATTTTAAGACCAATAGGAAATACAGCATCATTCCCCATCACCATTGATGTAGAACTTGCAAATATTTTTGATTCATTTACAGGAGAAACTAATGCATCTGGAAATTTATGATGTCTAATAGGTTTACCAGCAAGATCACCCCACACATCTTGGTTACAAGGATACTCTTCAATAGATTCCCAATAAGCCATTTGACCATATTGCCATGGTCCTTTATAATTAGGTTCTCTAGAATAACCTGGAACAAATCCAGTTACCGATGCTGTGTTATATATTTTCCAATAAGGACTATAGTTTGTACCTGGTTCAGGATAACCTATAAAGTCATTACTTGTAATAGGAATGTTTGGTTGAGACCACTCATTCCAGTTTTGTACTCTTCCAGGAATATGGAAACCATCTGTTTGTTTTCCATTCTTTAATAGAAAGACTATTTCAAATGCATACACCTCATCACGTAGATACCCACGTAAGTTTGTAGCATTAATTTCATCAGCATAGTTTTCATTAGCAGGTAGTCTATATGTTTCCCATTCAACAGTTATTTGATTAGCTATTGATTGATAGTTAAGTCTACTGATAGATGTAAGATTATCCCATACAAGTATATCTTGTACAGATGTAAGATCTTGAGCTATTTCATAATAAGGAAACTTCTCAAATATATCATTGATAGCTAATTGTATTGGAGATTGATCACTTCCAGTATATGTAACTTGATCTGTAGGTTCTTCAATAAAATATGTACCTACTAACTCAACAGATGAACCATTGTTAATTGTTTTAATTACAGCTAAGTTGTAGTATTGAAACTGTCCTGTAATATCAAGATCTGTTATGTTTACAATAATAGATTTATTAACATTAGTATTAAAATTAACTGTTGTTAATTGCTCATCCATTATAGGTGTAGGATTGGTAACTGAGTAATACGATGTATAACCATTACCTGAAGCATCACAATACTGTATAGCAAACTGATAAGTTCCTGATATAAGTTCTCCTCCATTTCTCACTTCATGAATTTTAAGTTGAGGAATAGTGAAATTAGGTTGTATTTTAATTTGATTACAATCTAATTGATCTGTATATACAGGATCACAAAGATTTGTACCAGATTGTAATAGGTAAGGAATATCATTTATATCTAAATATCTTCTTGGATTTAATCCATCTGTCCAATATATTTCTATAGTACAATTAGTTATCTTGTGTACCACTTTATGTATTGGATGGTTTAAATTAAAATTTAAACATGGAGCACTAACTAATGTATGATAGATACAATCATTATTATCCATATATCCTATCTCTGATCCACCATCTATTGGATTGTGAAGGAAGTATATATGTTTGCTTTTTTCATTAATGAAATGAGTCCCAATTAATAAATAAGACTTTGGAAATGTAACACACAGATCATTACCTAATTCATTCTGATAGTTAACTATGTTACCATCAAAATTTTCAACATTTGCATTTAATGCATAGGTTAGTGAACCTTGTTTAACTTGATTGATAGAACTATCTAAGTTTAATCCAGTGGTTGCACTATTTAAATTTGGAGTTATATTACTCTTTGATTGTTCTTCAGCCATGAGTATTAATTATTACGTCTTCTACCATATCTATTAGTACGGTTAGGAAGCTCATACATATTAAATCTTTTAAGATCATTTTTGATCCTTCTTTGTTTCTCCCAAGGAGTTTGTTTCTTCATTTCAATCTCAGCCATGATATAAGCTTCTTCATAAGCTTGTTTATGATAGACTAACTTCTGTTGTAACTGATTGAAAGTTTCATCATTAGTTTGGTTAGTCAATGTTTCAAATATCTTAAACTTAAGGAATGCTTCTACGTACTCTCTAATACGATAGTTATCAGGAATCATTTGATTTCCTATCTCATCATACTCTGTAGCATAGAATAATAAATGTACAGTACCATTTCTGAAGTTGGTTACAAACTTATTATCTCTAATGTCAAAACTATCATAGCTAGCAGAACCAGGAGTGAATTCATGAATAGGAGGAGCTTCTGCATAGAAGTCCCAGTTGTTAGTGTATTCCACTCCACAGTTTTGTCTTGCAGATATGTTTCCAGGCTTAAGTAAATACTCATGAGTAAATCCTCTAGCCACAGTGTTGTTTGTTTTATATACAGCTTGAACTAATACAGGCATACATGTACCATCACATTGTGGAACTTGACAACCAGGTCTATTACAAGGAGTTCCTCCAATAGTTAATGGAGCCACTTGAATAGTAGTTGCACTAGCTGCTTGTGAATAGAATGAGTTAGCTGATTGATATGGATATCCTGCCACTTCTGTACACATCCAAGCTTCTCTTACAGCATAGAAGTTGTCAGGAAGTCTTGCTTGGAAATCTTCTATAAATAAGACTTCTTCACTTATTACAAATGTGGTTCTTCCTAGCTTCTTAAGACACTTGTCTAAGTAGGTAGGAAATAAAAGATCGTCCACTGCACCAGTATCAAAATAGCTTTTAAGCTCTTCTTTAACTGTTGAGTAGACAGGCTCTGGGGATACGAAATTATATTTATAGTAGTATGACATAGTTCATTATTTTTTCCATTCTTGGTAAATATTTTGGTACTTGTCGTTGGTCTTTAAGTAATGTGATAGAAGTCTTGAAGTGAGTCTAGAAGGTTTGAAATACCATAGGTCAGAGTTTTTGAAACGTGAAGTTTGCTTAAACCACATCCAACCAAAAAAATAACCTTCCGTATGATAATTAAAGTTATATATAACCTTTCCTTTCTCTTTAGTCTTTTGCCAATCAATTGGTAAGTTAACAAACTCTTTACCATCTACATTGTTTTTTAGCCTTCTTCTTTTCTTTTTATTGATTGAGAACTCTCCAAATCCAAAAGGTAGTTTTACTCTCTCACCTGTTTCTAATATATATTCTTTAAAAGATTCATTGTAGGTATATAATATATTTCTCCATTCATCATAAGTAAGTTTAATATCTGAATGTTTTTTGCAGAAATTATTATAACTGTCCTTACTAGAACTTCTCCAATCAATCTTTGTTCTCATTAATTAGTTGGTTTTGAGTTTGGTGCTTGACCATCTATTCCTTCTTGACTTACATCTGTCTTAAGATTGAAATATGTAGATAGAAGTTTTTTAGATGTTAGTTCTAGCACTTGTTGTTCTAGATATCCAGGAAGAGGAAACTCTTTATCTAATGGATTCATACATAACTGTTCGTTTGTATATTCTGGTGTACCACATCCACATTCTGGATACATGATATCATTCTCTACATCTTCTTCAAACAATGCTACAAATCTAATTGCTTTAAGCAAAGGATTGTTTACATATAAATATCCATTAGATATCCAATAGTATTCTTCATTCTTGATTACAGGAAGCTTTAAAAGATTTATATATCTATTGATAGTTATTTCTTTTAACTTCTTTCCTACACCACTCATAGCGTTAATAGAATAAACTCCTTGTATTACATATTGGTAATTACCTTCTGATATACGTGGAAGCTTAAACTTAGTTCTAGATATGCTACATTCATCTACATAATTACAACATTCAGAAATAGATACCTCTATCATTTCCAAACAAGGAATGGTAGTAAATAATGTATCAGTTGCCCATAACTTTCTAAGATTGGTTTCTCTTTTGATTAATAACAAAGAGTTGTTTCTTATCTCAGATGCGATTGCTCTATCTGTAATAAGACTATCTGTAGAAAGTATCTTGTGGACACTTCTAACATCACTGACTAATTTTCTTAATGTTGCCATAATTATATTCGAGTTTCAAACTCTGCTATCTTACCTAGATTAAGATCATAGACTAAAGCAAGAGCTGCACGTACTGAGTGTACGAAGTTATTATCTAAGTGCCATCTATCAGTTCCTGATAAGCTAGGCATTTGTTGTATTCTTACTCCCTTTACCTCTTTAGCCATATAGTGATGTTTATCACCTGTATGTATCTCTCTGTATTTAGCATTACCAAATGCTTGACTATATTCTGGATGTGTGGCAAACAATAATGGTAAGTCTTCTAACTTACAATTACCATGGTGCCAACCAATGAATGTATTTCCTAACGATATTGCTTTTATTACACTATGGTCTCTTATAAAATCTACGTCTACAGCTTCTTTGAAAAATACATCTAGTGCATGAGCTAAGTAAAAAGATTTAGTTCTGTCATGATTTCCTTGTACTAAGACTACTACAACTTGATGTGAATGAGCTCTTAACATATTGATAGTATCAACTAGTACATTAAAACCTAATTCATATTCTTCTGAGTAATCCATTATAGTGTCCTGTGGAGTACCATTTGTAGTTTGATGTTGATAGTTATCAGTGTGAAAGAAATCGTTCGATATAGGAAGCACTACAGTGTTTATATCATAGTTAGCTTCCACTTTATTAATCAAAGACTGAGCCACATTGAAATATCTCAAAGCTCTAGTTGATGGATCATTATCACCATCTATTGTTTTCTTAGCTAAATGGTAATCAGCTATAGAGATTTCCACATTCACAAAATCTTTGTGTACTTGAAAATCTGGTTTGGTAATCTCTATGTTAGTTGGTTTGTATTTTTCTAAGAATCTAGCAAAGTCCTCAGGAGAGTAATCTTTTGCTTCTTTCTTCTTGGAGAAGACTGAGGAAGTAAACTTCCCACTTGGTAACATCTTAGACCAGTAGTTTGTAATTACATACTTATCTAAGTTTATCTTATGTAGCTTAGCTAGTTCAATATCATCTTTAGGTTCATAGTCAGTAACTATTGTACTTTCCATTGTTCCTCTTTCTAGGTTCACTTTACGTTCTCCTGTGTAGTTTACTGTAGGTTCAGTATCTTTTTCTTTAAGTTCTCTCATGAGCTCATTGACCTCAAATTCACTTATTCCTAATTTCTCAGCATAGAATTTTTTACTTTTCTTCTGGGTTAACAACTCTTCTAATCGGTATAACAAGCTTTGATTTTCAGACATATGTACTCATATTAGTTAAAAAATATTGTAAAGATAAACAATTGTTTTTATATATTCCAAATAATTTTAGTTAGAGATGGAATTATTTATAACTAAATTAGTTATAAAACAAAAACTCCCCAAGAAGATCTTGAGGAGAAAACTTGTAAAACCAACAAAACAAGATTTTTTTATTAAGGTAGAGTTGTAGAAGTGGTTGTTGTTGAACTTGTTGAACAAGTTCCTATGATGCTCATAGATTCACTACTACTCATTATAGCCAATGCACAAATAGTATATGTGCAAGATGGGCTAACACATGTATCATTAACTGTTTGTATAATTCCATCACAATCTATAAACTGTGCTGTAAATGTAGTGGTGTAAGGATCACTTTCAAATTCATAACAAGTGTTAGGAATAGTGGTAGATGTAGTTGTTGTGCTACTTGTACTACTAGTTGTACTTGTTGTAACATAGACTGGTACATCAACATAGTTGTTACAATCTTCTGTAGATTGTATTCTTATGATTGTTGCATAATCAGGAACTGCTGAAGAAGCAAACCCTGAAAGTAATGATGCTTTACTTACTCCTACAGCAAATGCTGATGTATATGCATCAAGATCTGTTAGTAAGTTGAAGGGGCCTGTATCAGCCCCAGCAACTGTTAATGTTATTAATACTGTCATTAGTTTTAAATTTATTGGTTATTAAGGTGTACAATTAGTATTTATTATTGTTACTGTTGCGGATCCACAAGTAATAACTGGAGGTAAACCACCACCCCAACTACAGAAATTATATGGATCTTGTCCAAGCGATATAGATTGAGGAAACATTGTATGTGGTGCTTCACAAAGAGGATATTCAAATGATACAGCTCCTGGACATGAACCATTATCTACTAAATCAGAAAGTACATATGACCAGCAATCTCCAGTTGGAAGTCCACCTGTACAATTACCATCTGCTATTGTGTATGCAGGATAATTATCACTTGTAATTTCTCTAGCACATATAACAGTTGGAGGTGACTCAATATCTACAGTTACAAATGCTGGATCACCAAGACAATCAATATACTCTATATTGTGTGCATTTGTACCATTCCAATTTATTATATATTGTAAACATGCTAATGTAGTAGTTGTTGTCGTTGTTGGTGCAGCTGTTGTAGTGCTAGTTGTTGTAGAAGTACTAGTTGATGTACTTGTACTTGTGCTAGTAGATGTGCTGGTAGAAGTACTTGTGCTTGTAGAAGTTGATGTACTAGTAGATGTACTAGAACTAGTAGTAGTGGTAGTTAAATTGATTGGTATATCAATATAATTTGTACATGTTCCTGTAGATCTCACTCTAATTATAGTTGCTAAATTAGGTACAGCAGATGATGTATAACCAGCTTGTAAAGCAGCTGCAGATATACCTGTTGCAAATGGTACTGAATATCCATCTGCATTTGAATAAAGATCGAAAGGACCAGCGTCCCCACCAGGTGGTATAACCAATGTTATTAATGTTGTCATATTATTAGTTTATTATTAATTTATATAAATCAAGGTGGAGTTGGATTTGGGATCTCACAATAAGTTGGATTACCACAAGTAGTTGGAGTGATATTTACAATAGCTGAATCTGCAGTTGACATTACATTATTATCTATCACTGTACCACAATGTAATGTAAATGGAGAAGCAAGTATAAAATATTGGAATACTTGACCAACAGTTGCAAATGAAGCATTATACACTACATCTCTATAACCTAATCCATCACAACCATCTAATCTAATACAACGATAAGGAGCAGGAGGAGCAGTTGTAGATGATGTTGTTGTAGAACTTGTTGATGTTGTTGTAGAACTTGTTGATGTGCTTGTACTAGTTGATGTTGATGTTGATGTTGTTGATGTTGATGTTGATGTAGAAGTAGAAGAACTGCTTGTAGTAGTAGTTGTAGGATCTGGAAGTTGATTAGCAACTCCTGTAAATGCACAATCAAATGGATCTGGTAATTGATTAGCAGTTCCAGTGAAATCACATATAGGACAACATATAGCAAGTTGATTATATATATTTTCTATATCCTCTGTAGCAATCATTACATCTTCTGTAAGATTTGTTATATCTTCTGTAAGTGAATTTACATTAGCTTGAGCAGTGCATATCACTGCATCAAACTTAGCAAGGATTGTATTTAAACCATCACATGTATCTACATCTGTACAAGGAAGTGGAGTGCCATTATATGTGACAGCACTCGTTCCTAGTATTGTTGTATTATTTATTTGAGAGCAGTTAGCCATTTTATAAATTTATTTAATGTTTATGTAGGTATACATGTAGCATTCACTGAACAATCTGAATATAGAACATTGTATGTACTAGCTATAGCAGGGAAGTATATAGGTACATTATTTTTATAATAGAATAGTTGTATAGTGTTTATTGCTGATGTTTTAATACAGAAACCATCAACTCCTGCAGTTGTATACGCAGCATCTACTTCTGAATCATCACATCCACTATTTTTTGAAGTTCTTAAATAAACTGTATTGTTAGCTAAACCTAACACAGGTGTGTTACCTGTAGCATCATCTAAATCTGTTTGAGATATAGTGACTTGCATACATGTACAACCATAAGGATAAGCTGTTGTACTTGTTGTAGAAGTAGAACTTGTTGTGCTACTTGATGTACTAGTTGTTGAACTGGTTGATGTACTGGTTGAACTACTAGAAGTAGTAGTTGTAATCTCACTACATGTTGTAATACTTACAATATATCCATCTACAATTTCTGTTACTTCACAAGGTTCATGATTTGTAATATAAAAACCATTAGCTAGTAATTCACAACTAGTTCCTGTTCCAGCATAAACAAGTTGACCAACAGCAAATATAACACTTTGTCCAAATAAAGAAGTTTCAGCAGGACCAATAGTATTTACATAAGAACATGCAGTACATGCTTCTAACAATGAACCAGTGTAATCTACAACTCCTGAACCATCATCGTATGAATTAAAATATTCTATAGTTGTTAGTCCTTGTGGTCTACATCCTGAATAAGAAGTGGTGGTACTTGTTGTAGGTTCAATTGTTGTACTTGTGGTTGTTGTACTACTAGTACTACTAGTTGTTGTTGTGCTACTGGTTGTGCCTTCACAAGGTCCTTCTGATGTAATACTTCCTAAAGTGATAATAGGGAAAGTTTCTGAACAAAATATAAAAGGATTATCAAAATCTCCAGCTGGTTGAGTTATTATTATATGAGTATCACCTTCTCCACCACATTCATCCCATTCTATAGTTACTAAAGTTTCTGGATTAATACCTGTAAGATTCCAATTCCATCTTGTACAAAAAAGAGTGGTAGTTGAAGTGGTTGTAGGATCTGCAGGACATGATTTATCAATACAATTTTCTCCTATTGTAATAGTAACATTAGGACTACTAGCTTCTCCTTCAGATCCACAAACTTTTATAATTTGATTAGGAAGTATTTGAATTGGTCTACTAGAACTATTATCACAATCTAAATAACTTATAATATGACTTACATCACCCTGATTTTCAAATGTTAAACATTCACAAGGAATAGCTGTAGTTGTTGTGGTGGTAGTTGAACTTGTACTAGATGTGCTAGTAGATGTTGTTGATGTAGTACTACTAGTTGGAGGAAGACAAGGACCGTTTGGTGTAACAATAATAGTTCCAGGAACAGTTAAAGGACTGTCTGTTACAACACAAATATTTGTATCTCCTGGGTTTAATATAATAGCTTCTGGCTCTCCTGTATCACAATTAGTAATAATTATAGCTACTGGATCAACTCCTGTATTATCTAATGAGAAGTTTTCACAAGGATGTATTGTTGTTGTACTTGTTGTAGTAGAAGTAGAACTTGAACTAGTACTAGTAGTGGTTGTACAACATTCACCTAATTGATTATATATATTAATAATATCACCATTGATAGTTATTATCTGTGTAGTGATATTAGTAACTTGATTAGTTAATATATTAATCTGTGTTAGTAGATTACATATAATCTGATCAATCTTTTGTAATATCACATTAAGTGTATCACATGGTTCAGCAGTGGTACAAGTTAATGCAGGACCATCATAAACAATAGTACTAGAAGCAGTTAAATGAGTACTACATGGATCATTGTTATTACAACCACTATTAGTGATTGTAGAACTACATCCGCAAGGACTATTCAAAACTACATCTGTACAGCAAGGATTTACTGGTAAATATGGATATGCCATCTTATTGATTTATTAAGGTCTGTATTGAATATAATAACAACCTAATCCAGGTTGGAAGTTCTCATGTGATAATCCTCCTCCTTGTGATGCTATTGTTAATGTTGTATTTGCTGTTAATGTAACATTTTCATTAGTTAATGTAGTGTTCACAGGAATTGATGCTCCAGCTGATCCAGTTCCACTAGAAGTAAGTTGACTACTTGTAAATGGTACTTGAGGAGATATTACGTGTGTGTGAGGATTAGGAGATATAGCAGTGGTAGCTGTACTACCAGGGTGAGCATGTGCAGGTAGTTGTGCTGCAGTTAATGTAACACCATTTGTACCTAATGGTACATTTAATGTATAATTAGGATTACCAAGTGCTGGATCAACTTGAGGAGAATATGCACTACCACCAGGAACAGCTGTAACTCCTACAGGAACTCTACCTCTTAAATCAGGAGTTCCATTTATTCCATTACATAGATATATTTTATCCCAATCACCAAGTCCTACTCCTGTACTAGAAAAGTTACTTAATGGTCCAAAATAAAGAACAACAGAATAAGGAACCATTCTATTACTAATTAAATTAGCAGTAGAAGAATGTGTAGCTAAATAGTTAGCAATATAAGCATCTAACTCAGCACCATTACTTGAATAGTTTAAAGTTAGATCAGCTGCAAGAGCTACTAAATTAACTTCTATTTGACATAATTTATTTATTACAGCTTGTACAATAGCATGTGTATCTGAAGATGCTGTAACACCTGTTAAACATCCAATTGTATAATCAGCATTCAATGTAGCAAGATCTGCATCAATAGCATCTACTTGTTCTTGAAGATCACAAGCAGCTTGTATAAGAGCTTTTGATATATCTACAATAGAAAGATCTCCACAAGTAGGAAGATATTGTTGCACAAGATCACATACCACTGTAGTTCCAAGATCTATCTTCACTCCTGTACCATCTAATGTTGATACAAGGAATGTAATCAATGCTTGTTCTACAAATGATAATGAATCACCTGTTTGAATTCCTAGGACAGGAACATCTATTCCTGTATATTTAACACATCTGTCAGAGACAATCTCTGTACATCCGTTATAACAATTTGAGCAATTGGACATATTATTTATTTTTATTGTTAATTATTTATTAAACGTACTGATAATCCAAACACTTTTGAAAGAGTATTATTAAATATCTGACCAGAAGTGTTAGTTAATTTATATGTATTACCATCAGTAGATGTAGAGCCATCAGCTGCCCAGTGCACTGATTCATTACCTCTTTGATCAAACACACCTAAATTATTTATAAAACCTCCAGGAAATGCGGTAAATCCACTACTGTTCGTAGCATCTGTATTTGGAGAATTCCAACCCCAAGGTGATAGACCAATATCTTTCATAGCACCTCCTGCAACAGTATTGCTACCTAAGTAACTAATTAAAGTATTCCATTCTGCAGTGGTTGGAACATGTTTTCCAGCTGGGGCTAATCCTCTCGGATCATTTATAGCATACCAGTTATAAAGTACACTACCACTATTAGGATCATTATTATACCAACACCAAGCGCCTGTTGTTAAGTTTGCCCATGTAGTACTATTTGTAACTTCTGGTATTGGATCACCATTAGCATATTGAGTAACTCTTAAATCTGATTCATCCCAAGATTGTGTACCAATAATTACTGGAGAATCTGAAACACATAAACCTTCTGCTGTTATAATTCCTACAGTAACAACAGGAGAAATTCCAGAACAGAAATTTGACCAAGCATCAATAAAATTTGCAACTGAATCTGTTAATGTATAAGGAGTAGGAGGATCTAAACATTCACCAAGTTCTATAGTTGTTTCAAGTAATGGATCTATACCTGTAAGATCCCAATTATATTGTTGACAATAATAAATATTAAATACAGCACATTCTGGAGCTTGTGATGCTCCGTTTAAGCTTTGTCCTACATTTGCAACAAGAGTTAATACTTCTGTATCTAAATTAAGACTAAATATTTGACCATTGTTATCACAAACATGTATTACTCCTGCATCTATATATAATCCCCAAGGATTAGTTATAGAAGAAATATTAATATCTACAAGTATTGCTCCTGTAGAGTAATCATGTATAGTTATGTATGTATTACTTGTTATATTATCTACGTAAGAACAAACTAATTGATTTGATGTAGTGTAAATTAAATCTCCTGAAATATCTCTATTTACAGGCATTGGGAATTTACTAGTTATTCCTGCAGTTGTAGTAGTTATATCAACTTCAACAATGTCAGTTCCTATTGAACTAACTAATGTTACATCATCAATTGCTGTCATACCTGAACCAAATGTTCCAGAAGCTAGATTTATGTTTTTATTGTATGTAGCTGCAAATGGACAGAAATTATTTATATCATATTCAGATATATCTGTTTGTGTATACAACCATAATTTATTTACTGTGTTTGCAATATCACCAGTTATAGGAATAGGTCCTGAAATTTGTGATGTTAAATCAGTTGTTACACCATCTTTATATATAAACACACCACTACCTTTACTAAATAAAGGAAGACATTCTGTTACACAGAAAGGTATTCCAGTAGTTGTACTTGTTGTTGTAGAAGTTGAAGAACTAGTAGAACTTGTAGTAGTGCTTGTAGAACTTGAACTTGTAGTAGTAGTTGATGTACTTGTAGAACTAGTTGAACTTGAACTTGTTGTAGTAGTTGTAATTCTTTGAGTTGTACTAGTTGTTGTAGTTGAAGGATTTAATACAATTGTAATATCACAAGGTTCTTCTAAACAACGTTCTAATTCATTACATCTACTAACACATCCTAATGTAAGACGTATCACTCTACTAGCTATCATCTTAACTGAGTACTGATGTACGTAGTTAGGATTACAATATTTATAAGTTAATATTCTTCTGTAGCCTATTAACTGAAGAATGTCACCAGCAGGTATAGGTTTGTTCAACATATATGAAATATTGTTGTACAAGTTATTACCAAGTTCTGCTAACTTACAATCTATCTTTTTAAGTAGAGAAGGTATATCAGCACATTCTGGGCAATCATTTAGTCTTGGTGATAACATATTATTATTTTTTAATTATTTACTTTAGAAGCACAGTGTGCACACAGTCCATTTCTCAATTGACATCCACACCCCACATTAGCTCCACATGAATTACATTGTGCCATAATTAATAAAAGTTTATTAGGTAGTTGTTACCTGAACAACCACAGTTGGTTCTTAAAAAGTTATCTAACATATTATCTGCCTGTGTGTATAATGTATTTGATTCATATTCAGCACAGTTGTTAGCTGCAGCAATAGCTCCTTGAATAAAGAAGTTTATTGTGTTTAACATAACACTAGATTGTGTTTTAAGTGCTCTATCGCACTCCATCATATTTAATTGCAAAAACGCATTGTCAAACTTCTCTTGAAGTCTATCAACACGTAATATTGTTTTCTCTACATAGTTTGCATATGCAGGAGCAACAGAATATCTTAATCTGTACACTCCATCTGGAAGTGGTTGATTACAACCAGGATCTGTAATTCCTAAATTAGAAGATGTAAATACATTTAATTGGTCAGGAACAAAAGGTAAAATCTTGGTTCCGAATCCTGGTATATCAATCTCAATAGATGGTGCTGAGACCACTGGAGGATTGGTAGGATATACAGAAGCATCTGCAACACCAAGAGTATTAACATCGTAAGTAGAGACTACTAGTATATCTAATTGTAAGTTTGCCATGTTGTTTTTAAATAAATATGCCAGAGGAATATGAGTTATCCTCTTTCCCCTGGCATAGGTTATTATTAATTTCTACTTGTTAATTCTTAAGGTATAAGAGCTGTAGTTGTTGTTGTTGTAGTAGGAGGTACAGCAGTTGTAGTAGATGTAGTAGTGATACAAATATTATTATCTGGAACAGTTCCTAAAGCAGCTTCTAATACAGTTTCAATTGCAGCAGCAATACCACTTGTTACAGAGTTTGGAGCAGCGATAATCACTGTAGAATCTTCCATGATGTAATCACCCCATTGGTATTCAGATTTGTTATACTCATTAAATCTAATGTAGTATGTATCGTAAATAACACCACTAGATACCCAAGATTCAAAGTTCTCGTTATATCCATTCATTCTGTATAAGTGTTTCAAGTAACCTGCTTGGTAGCTGTAGAAGTTTTTCTCTAATTGAGCAATCTCTGCAGATGTACCAGTAGGATAAGAAGCACGTTGTGTAATTGTTTCAGCAGCAACTAAGTTACAAGCATCTGCAACAATAAAGTCAGCAGTAGTAGCAGGTCCAGCATATACGAAAGTTCTGAAAGAGAATCTATCATATTCAAATGGGAACGCTGCAATATCACAAGGTTGTCCATATACGGTTAATGGTTTCCCAGTAATACGTAAGATAGTTCCACCTATATTTTGGAATGTATAGAACGTGTTAAAGCTAATGTTATCAGGGTTGTTACCTGGAGCTTGTTGAGTTAATTTATTGATTAATAAATCAATAATAGTGTTTGCACTTACGTCATCACATGGATTGTCATCACAGTTACAACATGGAGCTTGAATAGTTACTGAACGAGTGAAACCATTGAAATACAAAGTGTTTACATAGCTAGAAAAACCACGTAAAGTTAACGTGATGCTTTCTCCACATTGTACAGTGAAATCAGTTACATCAGTAATTTGGTTAGCAGCTGTAGGACATCCTGTTGATTTGTACCATTCTGTTACGTTAGAGTTACAACCAGATCCAGAAGGGCATCCTTTGATCTTGTCAGATCTTTTAGAGCCTTGTAAATAAGTGTTTGTTCTACCTTGTGCTACGTAGAAATAAGGAGCAGCAGCGATATTCCCAGCAGTAGCTAAAGAATAATCGTTTCTAAAAATACCAACTTGTCCTGCAGTCAAGTTTTGTGTTGAGAAACCAGAGGCGCTAGGGAGTGCAGTCTGCCCAACTGGTACCACGAATAACGTGGTTAATGAAAAATCAGCCATTGTTTATTTATTTAAATGTTAATAAAGTTTATTCGTTTGTTTGTATTCTGAACTGAGCACTTTGTACTGCTGCAGCATTTTCAGTATACATTGCTAGATTTTGTACTGTTAAGTCTAACAGCTCATCCTCTAAATATAATTCAAGTTCACAATCAGCATCATAAGATGGAGTTCCATCTAACATGATATATCCTGTTTTATTTATATACACTGGGTATCTCATGTACATCATGTAAACTTTAGTTGGGATAAATGTACCATCTGTAAAGTAACTTATCTCATCTGATGACAAAGAGTTGAATGTTTCTTGGTATTCAAAACTTGGTCTATAATGATCGTTGTTTAATATAAACTGAAGATCACCATGTTTAGCAAGATCTCGATTAATCCAAATCTTTCTATCTTTACATCTACCTTTATCTGCTAGTATATATGAATCTATGTAGAACATATATTGTGGACTAAGTTCATGTACATATGTACACCATTGATTCAATTCAACATTCTTTAACGTAAGATCTAAAGGTTGATGATTGTAATTCATTATAAGACTTTGTAAGTCTTCATAACGTTTCTTAAATGAATCTTGTCCTAATTGACTAGCAGTACTAATACCATCAATCTTTTGTTTTATCAACTTGATCTGAGCTTCATTAAGAGCTAAGATCTTGTCTTCTAATTGAATCTGTTGATGGGCATTAGTTGATAGTTTATTTAGTTTCTGATCGATCTTGTATAATAAACTATCTACTGGTATCATATTCTTTTATATTTTTAAACTAACCTCTTAAATAGAAGCTAGTTTTTTAGTTTTCAATTTACCTTCTAATATCAACAACTCATCTTGGTTATCATCATCAGCTAGGAATTTAATTAAATCTTGTTCATCTTTAGCAATTTCAAATTCACCTTCGTAAACTTTACCATTTGGTTTAACTCTGTAAACTGAATGTGCAACTGCTTGTTTAATTAAATCTTGTATATGGAGTAAATCTTCTTTCATGTCAGCAAATCTATTGAACACTTCAACTGGATTCAATCCTGAATATTTACCATTCTTGAATTCTGTTTGTTTCAATACGTTATCTACTTGATTATAAACAACTTCTTCCATTGTATCTTCTGATACTGGAAGACCTAAAAGTCTTGCAACTTTACGTTTCTTCTCTTGAGTCATAGAATCAAACTTAACAATAGCTTTGTTAATCAATTGTTTTTTCTTGTAGATCACTGCATTTTCTATCTCATCATCAACAACATAAAATTGTGTATCTGCTGGATATTCTCCTCTTTCCCATGCTTGGTGAGAAGATGCAATAGTTGGATGTACTCTTAACCATGAAAAAGCTATCTCTTGAAAAGGAACTGCTAGGTCAAAGTAATTATCACCATCTAACAATTTAACTGGTTGTACATGTGTTTGATCATCTGTAGAAGTTGATAACCCATAATTCCAGAATTTTGAACGAGGTCCTAAATCAATATCACCTAACTCATTCTCAAGTCTTGCTTTAAGTTTAGTTACTCTTTCTATTTCTAACTCTCTTTCAGTTGGATCTGCAATTCTTTTGATATAAGTAGAATCTGGATCTAATCCTGTTCTATACTTTCCATCTAATTCTTTATAAGGATACTTGAATACTCCTGTTCCAGGAATTCTTGTAAATCCTTTTTGCGATAGTCCACTGTCCATTGTTTGCAGTTGAGAACTGTTATACTCACGTTTTATCGTAGAGATTTTGCCTGTTTTACCCATAATGTAGTTTAATTAAATATTTGGTTTATTTTAGAAGAGTGTTCCCATTGAAGGGAATGCGACTGTGAAACCACAATCCATCACTCTAGGTTTGAGAATCATCCCCTCTGGGAGGGAGAGGAGGTGAGGGGACTCATCTCGGAAAAAAGAGATGTGTGCTGTTCTATAATGGGAAGCAACACATCTACGTTTTCTTTATTAGAATTGTGGGATTTCCTCGATCAACACAGTTCTAGATAGATCTTCAATAAATACATCACATCTGTCTTTCATCCAGATTTCGTATCCTGGGAATTTATTAGCAGAACTCATACCTTGAGACTTAGCAAAACCTAAGTGGTGACGAGTACCATCAATATAACCCCATGTCATAGAAGGAGCACCTTTCATTCTCACTTCTCTAATGTTGTTTACCATTGATCCATCAGACATTGGAGAAACATCAAACACCATAAATACTGGAGTGCTCTTTTTGTTTTGTCCAAATTCTAAGTTAGATTGTGGTAAATCTAATTCTTTTAAGTGAATCAATTCAACACGTCCAGTCTCACGAGTTACCATTGCATCAAATGCAAAGTTGTAAGTGATGTGTTGTCCTTCTCCTTGCATGTATCTGTTTCCAGAATCAGCCATGAAAGTAAGACCTGAATTTAATGCATCTGTTTTTAAAGCTTGTTGGAATACATCGAATCCAGCCTCATTAGTATACATCTTAACACTTCTATCTTTCACATCCACTCTTCTGTAGAATAAATCTCCAAATACAGAACGGATTAAGTTAGCAGAGAATTCACCTCTATTGTATTGTACTAAGTTACCATTGTTTCTCATTCTGTGGTATACACCAGCAGATGTTCTTTTCAATTCTTGTTTAGAACCGTTAGTTTTAACTGTACCTGGTTTAGCCCAGATCATACGTTTAACTTTCAACTCTAACATAGATTTACGCATCCAGAACTCAATGAACGGTTCCCATTTAACATCATTACGAGTTAAAGGTAATTGGTTACGTCTTTGTGGAGCATACACTAAAATGTCAAGAGGTTTTCCAGAAGAATCTCTCATCATTTTGTCATCAGCCCATTCAGTGATTTTGTGCTCATATCCATATGCAGAACCTAAAGATTCGAACATTGTGATTTGCTCACCTAATCTTGGAAGACCTAATAAGTCTTGATCAAATTCACCAATAGCAGCATCAACTAATTCTAGTTCAACACCATACTGTAAGAAGATAGGATTAACAAAATCAACTTGTGGATTGTCACTTACTAATGTAAATGAATACAAGTAACCCATGTTCCATGGCTGAGGATCTTTGATTACATAGAATCTAGGACCGTACTGACGAGTACCTACAGAAATGATAGCATTTTTAGAAAACTCATTAGTATCTAAAATTAAAGAAAACTCTTGACCATCGATACCTGTTTTTCCAGCTAAGATAAGATCTTGCGTAGAAGTAGGGATGTCAATGATTTTTGGGAATTTGTAAGGAACAGCGATTTGCCATTTCCAAGCATCACTATTATTATCAATGTAATAAGGTGTGCTTTTGTTGATCATGTCAAGGAAGTCATTACTATACAATGAGCTTTGAGTATATAAAGAAATGATTTTCTTGTCATAATCAGCAGGCTCAGTAGAGTGAAAACTTTCCAAGTGATTTGAGTCAGTAAGTTTTCCTACCGCACGTTTGTCCATAGACGCTACACGAGCATAAGTAAAACCTGTTAAACCTGGGATTGTTTGAATTGCCATTGTTTATTCGTTTTTGTTGTTAATTATTTATTTTTGTTATAAGAACCATGAATTAGGTTTAGCTCCTGAACTAGTAGTTGACTTTTGTTTAGTCACTTGTCTTGCAACTTCTCCGAACAATTGGTTAGACTGTTTAGTCACACCTGTTCTTTGTATAGTTGATAATGTAGGATCTTTCTCCAACATTTTCATAAGTAGTCCTAATTTAACTTTTGTTGCATGGTTCTCTGGTCTTTTCATATCCAGGATAGCACGATCAAAGTCTGTTAGTGTTTCTCCTGTAGGAGTTTTCCACTTGTCAACTAATAAGAAGTCTTGTAGTTCTGTTGCTAATTTTGGATTGATAGGAATTCCATCAAACTCTTTTGCTTTAACCTTCTCTTGCAAGATGGTTTGTACATTGTCTATATATTGATTTCTGATTTGAGCTTTTTGTCTTAACTCAGCTTCAGATTTCTGTTCTAGTTGTTGTAACTTAGCTGCCTCTTTTTTAACTAACACTTTGTGGTGTTTAGTAGCTACGCTTTCAAGATCACCATAGTTTTGAAGTCTTTCGATTTCTGTTTCTACATCTTCAGCATCAAATCCTTGATCAGCTAAAGCTTGTTTCATAATTCTCATCTGATTGTTTTCATCACTAAGATCCATCTCAGCGAAATTAACTATCTGATTATATGTACCAAAATACTCCTTAGGATTAACTCCCTTTACAAATATGGCATCAAACGCTTCTTGGTAATCTTCTCCAAATTGTGCTATGAAGTTTTGTACCATTTCAGAGGCACCTTTTTTCTTCTCATTATTAAATCTTTCTAAGAACTCTTCTGCAGTGGTTACTGTTTCTGGATCTTCATCATCATCATTAGTGAATACACCTAGTTTGTAAAGATCATTTGCAAGAGCAGTGAATTGTGTACCTTCAGAAGGCTCATCCTCATCATCTGCATTATCATCAGCAGCAGCTACTGGAGCTTTTGCAGGTTTTGCTGGAGGTGGTGTATCATCTTCATCATCTTCATTATCACTTAAGAAATCAGCAATCATAGATTGTCCTTCTCCTTTTTCTTCATCTGTTTTACCATCAACGCTTTTAGGAGGAACAATGTCCTTACCTTTTTTCACTGCTGGAGCTTCAGGAGCATCAGGAGTATTTACGTCTTTAATAATAGGTGTAACATCTTCTGGATTAGAAGTAGATGTCTCAGGGGAAAACAAGTCATTTAATAGTTCTTGGTTACCCATTCCCATTTCCATAGTATCTTGGATACTAAAGTTACCCATAGTTTCTAAATTATCAGCCATATGTAGTTGTATTTATGTTTGGTTTTATTTATGTAAAAGTATAACAACACTATTTAATATCAAAGTGTTATTGGTTCATCTGATCCAATTTTCCAGATAATATAGCATTAATGTGTTTTTGCCCCTCCGAAGAGGGGAATTATTTTAATCTTTTTTGTTATTTCTGCCCTTGGCATTCTCTTTTGCAACAGCAAGATCATTGTCCATATTCTCTCTTGCCACTTGTAATTTGTCTTTCTCTATGGACATTTTATCAGATGCTTGTTTATTCTTAGCTTGTATATCAGCCATCTTTAATCCAAAGTCTTTGTTAGCTTTATTTTCTTCAGCATTTAACTTACTGATTTCCAATACATCAGGAACAGCATTAGCATTAATATCCTCTGATTCTACATTACCAAATCCTGTAGCTTGTATAATAGCAATCTTCTCTTTAGAGATTCTATCAAGTTGTTTTTGATAATCATCATTAGCTTGTTTCTCTTGAGCAAGTTGGGCAGTTTGTTGTAATGTAGCTTGAGCTTGTTCTTGTTGTTGTTGCATTTGTTGTTGTTGCAACTTGTTAGCTTGTTCTTGTTGAGCAATCTGTCTATCTCTAAGATCTTTAAATGTTTTCTTAAGTTCTCTTTGAGACTTAGTACTATATAGTTCCACTACATCATAAAGCGTGCCACCATTTTGAATAATGGCTTGAGAAAGTTGTCTAAGCTCATTAAACATTTGAGTGTCTTCTGGTCTATTAGTAAGGAACACTTTTAAGTCTCTGAATTTAAGATCTGATCCATTCACTTGTACGAATGCAGATTGTCCTTCAGAAGTGATGTATGAAAGCGTAGATTGTGGTTTAGATGATTCTACATAAAGAGCAGCATCTATAATAGCTTGATAGAATTGTCCAAGCACATACTCGTGAGCAACGAAAAGAGGCTCTGTTTGAGAATAACTTTGTTGCATAGCAGTGTTTGTTCCTGTAGCACTTTCAGATGCAGCTACAGATCCCATACGTTGTCTAGACATACCTACAAGTTCCCAACACTCTTGTTTCATTTGTTGAGCTAATGTATATCTAGATTGTATCTCCTGCGTACGTGTAAGATCAAGAGCTGTAAACTGATTGAATGAACTAGGAGATTTTAAGTTCTCTGGGCTGTCATCAATAAACACCACACCTCTATTACGTGCTTCCATTTCCCATATGTCAAGAGCATCTTGTGCATCTCCATCTTTAGGAATAGGAATATGTCTCAATGACATAAGCTGCACCTTACCAACTTCTTTCTCTAGAAGTTTGTACAATTGGTTCATACATACATTATAAATCACTTGAAAAGGTTTCATAAGATCTACAAGAGATTTAGCCTCTGTGTTCTTCACCTCATATGTTGTTCCTATAATAGGACAATAGTTTAATAATTTAAATGGTTTGATATGATAAATGTCTGGACCAATTTTAGTTCCTTGATACCATTCATTTACCCATCCCCATTCTAATGATTGTTGTGTAGGAACAGTTCCTGATTTGTATGATTCATCAACAATCAATGATTGCTCATTACCCATATCATCTATGTAGATTAACTTACCTATCTTTCTCTTAGAGATCCAATAGCTTCTAACCACTACATACTTATATCCGAATGAACTTACATTATTGGTAAGACCTAAGAAGTCTTTTAGTCCATCATTATTCTCTTTCATCTCTGATTCAATGATCATTCTTGTTTGTAACACAAGAGGGTCAAAGGTATCATACATTACAGAGTCTTGTCCAGGAATAGCATCTGGATTACCAAGATTAGATTCTCTAACATTGATCAATCCATAATCCTGAAGAGAGGAACGTAAGTGATCTATCTCTTCTTTAGTAAGATCTGGTATGCTTTCAATAATCTCTGAAAGTTCCATAACTTGTACTGTACCAGCAGCATAAGCTCCTTGAGCTCTCCCTGTGGGATCAGATATAAACTTTCTATCAGGAGTAGTAAGAAACCAAGTGTTCTTTGGGTTAGCCACTTCAACATTAAAACCAAGTTTTGAATTGTCTTCATATATGTGATAAAATTCTCTAGCAGATATCAGTAAGTCTCTAAACGCATCTTCAGATTTTTCTTTAATATTGAATTCAGCTTTCTGACATGTAAGAATGTGGTTGGCCCATTTCTCAGCAATAGATGTATAGCTATCTAGCTCATCCTTAACCTGTTCCATTGTCATTTGTTGCAATTGTTCAGGATCAATCTCTTGTCCTTGTAAAGCTGCTTTCTGAGCAAGTTGTTGTTGAACTTGACCAATAACATATTGTTGTAATGTATCTGTTTTGAATTGTAGTTCTTCTGCTTGACTATCATCATCAAAAGCTTTCACCCTAAATGTATCTGGTCTTTTAGAGATTTCTCCTACTAACTCATTTACAGGAGTGGTAACAATAGAATACATCTTCACGTATGCAGGAAGTTCTAAATCAGATGTTAGTACGTCTGTGAAGCTTCTCACCTCTGGTTCTTGATAGAAATCTTCCATACGTAAGATTCCTTTCATAAGATCATAATTCTTAACGAATGTATCTCTGTTCTTTACATACTCAGCATATGCTTTGTTAGAAAAATAATCCATTGTATTCTTTATCCAACTCTCATCCATCTTTTCCTTCTCTGTTTTGAACTGATCTGGGAAGATGTTTAGATAAGCATATCTAATGGTTGCGTCTTTTGTATATCTAATTATTGCCATTATGTAAACAATTTATTTTTTGGTGTGTTAAACATTGGTCTGCTTTCTGTAAACAGCCTATTCTTTTTGTTCTTCTTGAACATTGATTGTATTCTTACATCTTGCTCTCCTCCTATTTTTCCCATAATGGGATCTAGTTTCATAGCAAGAGCTATTGCAAGCTCTGCAGCAATGATTCTATCAAAGTTACCTGATTCATTATACTGAATCATCTCTTCTAATAGTACAGGATCAAATATCTTGGCCATACCCTTTATCTCAGACTTAATGTTTCCATCTTCATCCTTCTCTGTATGTATCACTTCTTCTGTATATTTCTTAAGAGCTCCATGTAAGAAGTCTCGTATTTTCTCAGAAGATCTATGTATTCCGTAATCCCTTCTAACAGTGGTGTTTGGAACTATTTCTTTTAACCAATCTGGTTGTTTCTCTAGATAATGAGCATCTCCTTTGGCTATCATGTAGTCTATAAAAGATATCTCGTCGTTCTCACATAGAGCTCTAGCATTGTAATACTTGATTAAATATCTAGCTTGCTCTTCCCATGTTTCTTTCTTCTCTGGCCTAGCACAATAGCTAGCTACAAACATATCTTGATACTTCTCTCCAGAAATAGCATGCATACGTTTGTATATATAGACAGATCCTAATGAACTAGAATATGCAGACTTTCCTTGTCTATAAGGGTCAATCCCTGCAACATATAATCCATATGGAGGACTATCAATTGGAAACTCATATATCACTACAGGAGCATCTTTCTGATCACTATTCTTGAGAGGGAAGTTTGATATAGGACGCTTATCTGTAAACTCATGTTTCACACCATCACCATCATCATATAAAACAACAGGTGTTCCTGTTCTTTCTTGTGCTAATAGTCTGGTCTTCTGACGTTTAGCTGCTTCTATATCAAAGATGTTTGTATCCTCATTCAAGAATATATCATCCACCTCTTGTGGATAGTACATCTTCTCTTTTAAATAAGCTAGTCTATCACCAGCTTTCTTTAATCTTTCAAGATTAGTATTTGTAATCTCATCTGCTTTCTCTTCATTAGAGACTAGCATCTTTACATTATGTAACTCAGAATCTGCTGGTTGTTCTAGATAAGCTCCTAAAGAAGAATCTTCCTTAGCTTCCATTCTATATTTATGGGAGATGAATAAGCCATGAATTCTTTGATCATCTTTAGCACTCTTATATTCTAAGAAGTTGAAATTCTCTACATCGAACATTAAGCTCTTTGCATCCATGAAGTTTTGCATATCTCCACCTGTACCAGTTAGAATTGGAGAACATCCCCAACCAAATGGTGTAGTAAAACCTGGTGTTGCAGCTTGTAATCCTCTTAGGAAATTACCCTTACCTATCTCATCAATAATAAGCCTTCTAGGTTTTGTACCTGCAATAGCCTCTTCATTGTTACCACCATCTAAGTTACGAATAAGGATCTGAGAAAAGGGGATTCTCTCTCCTGCTTTTGTCTTGATCCCTAATGTAACTTGGTTTTTCCAGTTGTCTTCTACCCTCTGCCATCTCCAGGCTTCTGGTAAGAAGTTTAATCCTTTGTCAATCTTATCTGTAATAAGCTTTATATCGGGAGCATTTAGTCCTGCTATAATGTTCTGGGAGTTCTCATCGAACGTTGCACCATGACCTATGTAGGAGCTCTCAATTACTGACTTAGCTAAACGACGAATGCCCAGTATGACTAGGCCTTTCTTTTCTGTATGTGCTCTATCTATTTCGTTTGTAATAATCCACTCGTTATCACGTAGATATGGGTTAGCATATTTCTGTGATATACGTCCTCTATCATCTATAATATCCACCTCTGTATTCCAGAAGTTTAAATGCCAATATAGAAAAGGGTTAATATATACTCCTCCCATTGTACAGCCATCAATACATAGTTGTTTATGATAGGCATAGAATTCCCTATACTCCTCTGAATCTTTCTGTGGAACTCTCTTCTGATTGATGAACCAATCCTTGTAATCAATACTTTGTAAGCCATCTAACATTATCTTCTACCTTTTAAGAAATCTTCTGCCATACTTCCTAGCTCACCACCACCTCTTATAGGTACCACTTTAGCTTCTTCTTTCTCACGTAGTTTCTCTACTTGTTCTAAGAGAGCTAAATAGTTCTTCATTGTCTCTTGTACAAACTTACCCTGTGCTTCAATAGATGCAATCACCATAGGCATTGCTCCACCAGCTTTAGTTTCTTTCCATTTGATTCTATCCTCTAATGTATGTAAGGGATTAGCATCAACGTATTGTTTCCAGCTTGATAACTGTTCTTCAGCCCAATCAAGTTCTGTATTTATATATGTAGTTTTCTTTATTGCCATTGTTTTGTTTTTTAGTATTCCTCCTCTTCCTCAAAGATGCTGTCTAAATTCATGCCATCTTTTATAATCTCCTCTATCTCTTTATCATCTATGTGAGGACCATCTATGTTAAGTTCTATTTCATACTTCTGTATAGCATACAAGAACTCTTTGTCAGACACACCCCATACATCTGAATATTCATCCAATGCTGTGGAAATATGTCTTCCTATGTTATACGTAGGATAGGCTTTTTGTAAGCGTACCAATGTTTGTACAATTTGACGATAGTAGTTAGGAGCTTTCATTATATAAGATCATTTAAATCCTCTTCAGATAGTGATGCAGGTCTTTCTCCTTCCATATCCACTTCTATTTCCATCTCACTATCATCTGTCATATATTCAGGCTTCACTGTTATTTTAATAACATCAATTGGTCCTTCTTCTCTGTTATCTTGTTGTCCTGATATATCAATATAATCAGCTCCCTCTTCAAACAGATTTGTAAGGATTTGTATAAGTCCCTCTAGTGGTATTTTACGTAGTGAGTTCATCTGGTAAGGATTGTGCTACCCATTTCTTCAATGGGCATTCGCATGTTAAACATTTTGTTTTAGCAGACAATGTACATCCGCATTCTGCACAGTGTGCATCTGGTCTTAATGATTTGTAATCCTTCTTATTAGAAGAATGCTCATCACAAGCTCCACATATAGCTAGTCTTTCTTGACTAACCTGTTGTAGGAAAGATTTTTCGTTCTCTTCAGGAAGAAGATGATTCTTCCATCCCTCATATATTTGTCCCAGGCTCATCTATTTTTGGTTTTAATGTTTTAATACTGGATTCAATGATTTGTAGTTTTAGCTCTACAGCATTTCTCTTTGTAGCTGTTATCTCTTGATCTAATAATGTATTCTCGTATGCTTGTTTAATAGCCAACAACTTATTGTATTGTGCAAGAGCTTTCTTCTGATTGAAATAGAACTTACCAAACCCAGAGATCTCTACACTCTTATGTATATTCAATGCGTCATTAGCAGAATCAAACTGATGTGTTACAACAGAATCAATAATCTTCTCTGATATCACCATATTAATGGACATCCTCTTGATGATCCACTCCTTCACTGACATTGTTGATGGTCTCTTCATGTAGTAGTTTTATTTCTAATATTAAATCTTTAGTGAAATCAATAGAGATGACAGGATTCACCTTCACCTTACCATTCTCCTTGATGAATATACCTATTCTCTTAAGCTTACTGATGATGTTGTTGATTGATGGAGATGTACTGTTGTATGTCTTACAGAACTCTTCTCTCACATTAGCATAGGTGATGTTTCCCTTAATAGCTGTAAAGGATATGAGTTGTATCTCTCTTTCTGTTAGATGTAGATTGTTTATAGCAGATAGAATACTATAATACTTAATAGCTAGTTCTATATCTGTACTTACATCTTTCTTAAGTCTTTGTACTATCATCTTGATTTAGTTTTGACAAAGATATAGAATAAATATTTACAATCAACATATATATAAGAAATATTTATTCCAATGCTATATTATGAAAACTTTATATAGATGTATACAAAAGAACTTCTATATCTAAGAACAAACCCACCCACCCGCCAAAGGTATAATATAATTCTTATACATTCCAAACTTTTTTTCAAAAATTTTTTCCCAAATTGGTAAACCTATTGTGTATGTGGGTGTGTAGAGTACTTCCAATTCGCTACCCCACCTACGTTTGGGTGAGCAGGGTGCTCCCCCACTAAATCCATTAAAACAGAACAAAATGGCAATTCAAAAATTAAACGCTACAGAAGTAGCAGAGATCCAAACAGATGGTAAATTATTTCCTTACGCTAAAGGAACAAAAATGGAAGGACAAAACTATCGTCGTTACATTTATGAAGGTAAAGTTTTTATCAGCAACGATGAAAACTTTCACAATGAACTAGGAGCAGGCGGAATTGAAAGCCTAAAGATTGAGCCTAATGATGAAGGTAAACTTGCTATGGTAGGTTATGTTACCTTTAAGAAGATGATTGGCGTTAGAAGAAACCAATTGACATTGGAAGCAATGACTGTTGAGAACTTCAAACCAACTGCAATGGTTAATGCAGACGAGTATGCAGGGCTAGAATAGCCCTGTTTTACTCATATATAAGGGTGGAGAAGAGTCATGGGTGGGTGAAATAATTCCATTCATGACTTATTCCTTATATATATGTATAAAAACTTTTTACGAGGGAGAAAAAAACTTTTTCTTGAGTGTGAAAGAATAGCAGTGTACACATAGGCACATAAACTATGTATAAAACAACAAACAAACAAACAACATCATAACTAAATAAATATAGCATTATGGAGACAAATCAAGCTAAAGCATTCGCACAATTACACTTACATGGACGTGAGTTAGAAGAGATAGACTATATAGACTTTAAGAATACATATAAAGAGAATAGAGGTAAAGAACATACATCATCATTTGAGTATAGAGACTTCATTGACTTTCCTTGTACATGTGATTATTATTCTATTGATGGTTATGACTATTATACATATAACTATCTTATTTCATATCACGATGGACACGATAGTGTTTCATATTCATGTAGAATAAAATGTTTAACACATGATGAGTTATATTCTTATGCTCATATTGGACAATAATAATAATAGGCTCTTTCACAGGAGCCTTTAACAAATAACAATTATGGCATACATTAGAATCAATAAGCTATTGAGACGTACAGATCTTACAATAGAAGAGTTAAGTGGAATGTTAGGTAAAGATCTAAATCCTAATACTAAACTAGGAGTGTATAAAGAAGAGAATGGATCAGTAGATTATAACTCTCTCTCTATAGATGAATTGTTATCTATTAGAAATGATGTTAGTAAAGTGTTAGATAGAAGACTTTCTTCTCTACACGATGAATACATTTCTCTTAAAGTGAAGATAGAACATCCTGATTTATATTCATTAGCATTGTAATAATGGGCTCTTCTACGGGCCCTTTATAATTAGAATCAGTTAGCATAAGACGGAACAACAATGCACCTTAGTCCAGGTTTCTTGGCTCAAACATCTAATTAGGGAATAAAAGTAGGAAAGTGCTGCCTACCATAATTGAGATGCTATTATTGTAATTACTAAGTAAACGGAGTGCTAGGGTTGGAAGCCTTTGGTAATTATATTTAATCTCATTAATAACAAACAAACATGAACAAAGTATACATAGTATTTTGCACTACAATAAATGAAATGGAACCTACACACTATTCATCACATAAGTATGAATCTATTCATGGTGTGTATAAGGAACAAAAATCTGCTATTGCTAAGATAGATGAATTATTTGAGCAATATAGCAAAGCTTCTCTTAACTATCCAGAATGGACTGATATAAGACAAGAATGTAGAATAGAAGAATATGAATTAAATCCTTAATAACAAATAAAATGGAAACAGACAAACTTAAAAGTCAATTAGACGCAGTGCTAGAAGCATATAGTATATTAGAAGAATATGCATGTTTATTGGTTGGTAGTGATTGTGAAAACAATGAAACTATTACACATGCTAATTCAATAGTACAAATAGCAATGAATGAAGATATTAATCCTTAATAACAAACAAAAATGAAGACAACAAAAATTATGTTAGCTGTTATATTTACAGCTATTGGTACATGGACTCTTATGAGTCTTATTGGATATTTCTTATCTGATCTATCCTTACGTGAATGTTACACACATGGTGGAACATTAATGCTTATGTTAGTATTTGGTTGGATGCCAAGTGTTATTGTAGCATGTGATCTTGATAAACAAATTAAAGACAATTGGTTATGAAAAAAAACGAAAAATGGCTATAGATTTAAGAAAGAACAAGAATGCATACAGATTCAATAAAGAGGAAGGTCGATGGTATATTGATCTTCCTAATTGGACTGGAAGTAAAGGTGAGTTACAAATGGTAGGTGGTGCTGATACATTATTAGATCATCTATCAAACAATGGTGATACAGTGCTAATGGATCTATTAACAGATCAAGAATGTCCTGATGGATATGAAACACTGAAAAAAGTAATAAATACACCACCAAATGGTTGCATATATCATCTAGGATTTTCTCCTGTGTGGTTATGTGATGTTACAAAGTTTGTGTTTGATGGTAAGTTTCCAAAGAGAATACATTTTAAAACCCTTAATAACTAAATAACATGAAAAAACGTCCTTACACTACATTAGGAATGTTGTATATCATTACAACATTAATTCTTGTTGCTATATGCACCGAGAGTTGTGCATCAAGATGCAAACAACAAAGAAGGTATTGGTCTAATCATAGAGCTGTATAGATCATGAGAGTAGAAGACATACAATACAGGTTACAAGATATTCACAATGAAATATATTCATTAGATAGTCTTAAAGAATGTAACGATGATGTGAATGTTCATATCATTGACGAACGTATTAATGAGTTACAACAAGAGAAGTATAACCTACAAGACATCTTAGATAGTTGTTTTGATAATCTTATCGGTTTATGATAGCATTATATATTATTATCACATACCTAGTTAATCTAGGTATGATGATACAATCTCATGGAGATGGTAAAATACCTGTAGAGTCTTGGTTCATTCTAGCATTTAGTCCAATCACATGTCCAATAATTATTGGTATGTCAATAGCAGATAAAGAGTGATGGAAAGTACATTAGATTTACTCTACAAGGTAGAGCTATTAGAAGATCTAGTAAGTTCTCAAGAAGAATCTTTGAGACTGAAGAATCGATTAATATCAGTATTGGAAAATGAACTTACATTACGTAAGAGACAAAACATTGCATTATGTGCTATTATGCTAACATGTTTCATTGTATTTACATTCATTCTTTCATTGTGTTGTATATTATGAGACCTAGAATACAGAGAGGTACATTAGTGGCTTCAACTAATAGTTATAGAAGAATATTATCTAAAAGACTAATAGTTGAAGTGCTGTACACCTTCAGAAGAGGTGTAGTATCAGAAGAAATAAAAGAATTTCGACAAACAATTAACCAATAATTCCTTAATAACATGAGTAGTACAACAACTCAAGGTGGTATATTCACCTTTGACCATGGTCAGAAAAAGTTACACAATGCAATAGGTGTTCAAGAATCATATTTAGATGATCTTGATGATCAAGTGAAGCAAGTCTTAAAAGACTATTTATTTGATGAAAAGAATGGACTAAGAGAAGATAGTTCACCAAGTGAATTGGTAGAAGCATGTGCTAATGAATTTAGTTATTCTCAATTAGTAGTCTTGGCATCATTCTTCTTACAACACAGACTTGAAGATTTTGCTGAGAAAATGGCTAGTAAGATGAAAGGGATAGCATTAGATGCTAATGATGTTCCAGAAGAGTTCAAAGAAATGCTTGATAAGCTAGCTAAAGAACAAAGTGAAGGTGGTCCAATCAGTAGTGATGACATACCAGAAGAACTTAGAGATTTCTTAATCAAGATGATTAAACGTCAACATGATGAAGAGAATGAAGACTAGACTAATAAGAGAGCTGTAATGGCTCTCTTTTTATATTAAAGCTATGAGTAAATATAGATTCAAGACAGAAGAAGAGTTTAAGAGAGATGGTCTTTGGAATAATAAATACAATTGTCCAATTGCATGGAATGAAGACCATGAAATGGATGAATACTATGGACAGGATATTCCTGATAAACATAATGTATACATTGAAAGAAACGAAGAGTTTAAACATGAGGATTGGATGTTCAAAGCATGTGATTGTATCATCAAAGAAGAAGAACCAATAGATCTATTAGACGTATTAAAACAAATTAATCAAAATTCCTTAATAACAAAGAAAACAAAAATGAGAAAATCAGCAAAAATTACAGTGGAAAACACAACACAGAAGTTCGTATTCATGGACAAAACTATCAACATCCTAAATGTAGGACTTGCAACAAACAAGAATGTTGTATTGTATGGTCCAGGAGGACATGGTAAATCAGAAATCACATTAGATTTCTTGAAATCAAAAGGAATCAACCCTTACATCATTACCATGGGTACAGGTATGACAACAGACAGATTGTTTGGTGGTCTTGATATTCCTACATTTGAGAAGACAGGTAAGATAGAGTATCTAGTAGATAATTCATTCATGAATCATGAATATGTTATCTTCGAAGAGTTATTCGATGCACCTGATTTCATATTAGAGCAATTGAAAGATATATTATCTAGTGGTACATTCAGAAATGGTACACAGATATATGATATCAAAACTAAGTTCATTGTATGTTGTACAAATAGAACTCGTGATGAATTCTCTAAGAACATGTCATTGAAAGCATTGATGGAGAGATTTCCATTAGAGCTTAATGTTATCTGGGACAATTACACAGAGATTACATACAACAAATTACTAGAGAGTAAGTTTGGTGTAGATAACGTGGATCCAGTAATTCCTTATCTATTACAAGAGTATGCTAAGAATGGTATAACCATTTCACCTCGTGTGGCTGTTACAGCATATCAAGTGTATGATCAATGTGGTCCAGAATCATTATCATTCATTGCAGAGTTTGCTAAGAAACCATCATTGATTGCAGAAGCTATCAAGAAGTTTGAGTCTACACTTAAGTTTAGAGAACTATCTACTAACTTACAAGAGTCTCTTGATGCATTATCTAGTCTTCCATTATCTACACAAACTGAAGAGAAGGTGTATAAAGCTCAATTGAAGAAGGTTGAGCTACAGATCAAAGACTTGAAGGGACTAACAGTGAGTGATGATATTGCTTCTGTACATGCACAACTAGTTAAAGCAGCTACACAAGCGCATGATAAAGCTAATAAAGATTTATCAATCATTACATTTCTATAATGAAGAGTATATGGGGAGATGGGTATGATGACGACTTTTATGGTAGTTATTATGCCCCAACCTATACTCCTAAAAAGAGTAAAGGTGGTTGGAAGAGTTTATATAGTGGTGGCTGGAGTAAGAGTAGTGGTTGGTCAGCATATTCGTTCCTTACAGAACTAGATGATGATAACGATGATTTGTTTGTTAAAGATCCTATTAGTTACATAACACCAACAGCTAAAGAGATTAAGAAGAAGGTGACTGCTAATAAGCAAGCATCTATTGATACAATCAAAGAATTAGCTCGTGTATGCTATCTTAAGATGGTAGAAGATACAGACTATATAGCTGAGAAGTATGTTGCGTTTGACACTCTAGATGAGGCTGAACAAAACACATACAATCAGAAGAAAGAACTGTATGATGGTATATTTGACAGTTATATTCCTGGTTACACACCATTGGAACAAGCTATTTCTATCTATTTGAAGATAAGACAGAATCTAACTGATGAATATGGTGATCCAATAGATGATGAAGAAGAAAAACTTGAGATGAAGAATGCATTAGATTTCGATAGAAAGGTGTACAATGATCCTAACATCAATGAACAATTAGAACTAAATGAACTGAGCAAAAATAGAAAGATGGAGATATTAAACAATCTATCTCTTGTTGGTGCATTTGGATCTGAGTTTAAGGTGGAGAAAGAAATCAGTGAGAAGATTGTAAGCAACTCTGATCAGTATGCTAAGATGATTATGAGAGACTATGCACAGTTTCACATGATTGATCTATATCAGAAGATGTTTCCCAACTTCGCAACTAAGTTCTTAACTAAAGACTTGACAGTTAATGTCCCAGTTGATAGAAAAGAACAGATTCAGAAGATCATTATTATATTAGATTTCTCTGGAAGTATGCATGAAGAACAGAAACAGATCTGGGTGAATGCTATATTAATAGACAGGTTCAAATATGTTATGCAAGGAGAAGCTGAAGTGTTCTTTAGCTATTTTGTTGATGATCCAGAAGAGCTTAATTTCCAACACATCAAGAATAGAGAGGATGTAATAGAATTCTGGAGACATTTCTCTAATGAACCAAATGGTGGTAACACAGAAGTTGGTGAGATGGTTGAGTATATTTCTAATGAAATATCTAGTGGTAAACTATGTAATCTTCAGGTTGATCTTTCACAAGAGAAGCCAGAGATTCTTATTATCAATGATGGTCAAGATGAAATTGGTACAGAGAAATTCCCTTACAAGGTGAATGCTGTGTCACTAATGGAGTTTAGTAATGAGCTTAGAGATCTTTGTCTTGCTACAGGTGGTAAACAAATCGAAGTTGTTAACAATGGAGAGGTGTATAGCCATTCTGCAGAGCTTGGAGCTCAGCTTATTAAAGTTTAGGTTAATTTGTTTGTTTTATTTATCCCTGTGATGTATATTTGCAGGGATATTTATTGGGGGTGACTGGTTTTGACAGGTTACCAATAATTAATACAATCAGCCAGAGAGATAACTGTAAACTAAGGTGAATTTATTAAATGGCAAATCTATTACTCGTGTAGTATCTCTAGGAGACAACGCACAAATCGAAGCTAACATGAACAAAGTATTCTCTTTATTAGGAGAAGAAGTTGCTGTAGCAGCCTAAACATTCAAAGATTTCTCTGTTAGATTAAACAGAGTGGTGGATTATCTCAAGCCTAGCTTGACCCTATAAGCTGTATAAATTGTATTAATGAACGTAGTTTGGACAGGAGTTCGACTCTCCTCACCTCCACTAAGCTTCTAGGAAACTAGAGGCTTTTTTATTTATAAATCCTTAATAATTAAAAAAACATGAAAACAATCAAAATGAAACCAACTGAGTTCTATCAGTTCAGACAATTAGCATTTGCAATGAGTATTGCATTTGCATGTACAATATCACAAGGTGTGTATATTGTAGAGGCCAATATAAAACAACTTCAACAGTTGGGTTATTAAGGAGGAGAATTCAAGGGCTCTGTAGTGGAGCCCTTATTCTTTTAATCAATAAAAAGAAATAACATGAAAGAAATAGAAACAGAAGTAAATGTATATGATGTACGTTTAGAGGTGAGTGGATATTATTCTCCAGCAGAACCAATGGTTATGTATTATAGTGATATGTCTGGACATCCAGGATGTTCTGCTGAGTTTGAAATATCATCAGTTAAGTTAGAAGGAATAGTTATCACTGATTTACTTAGTGATGAAGTGTATGAAGAAATAATAACAAAAGTAATAGAACAACAATCATGAAAATAGAAAACGGAAAGTGGGTAGACCAATATGGTGACCCTGTAACAGTATTTAGTTATGATAAGATGAGAGAGATTGGAGACAATCTTACAAACTTATATGGTGAAGATATCACATATAGTAGAATCAATTTGATATCCACTATTAAACAATTGACACCTAAACAAGAAGATGATCTTGCTTATGTGTTAAGTCATAAAGATGGAATTTCTAAACTAGCAGGATTTTAATTATGTGGTATACATTAGACAATAACAATAAACCAATTGCTGCTGCTTCTATAACTGAGGCAGCAAAGTGGTTGGATGAAAATCTAGAAAGAAAGGTGGTTAAACAAGATCATCTTGATGATGGTGTATGGGTATCAACAGTATTTCTTGGATTAGATCATGCTTGGCCAAAAGGTAATACACCAATATTATGGGAAACTATGATATTTGGAGGAGAACATGACCAATATCAAGACAGATATACATCTTATGAAGATGCTCTTGAAGGACACAAAAAAGCATTAACCTTAATAACAAAAGAATAAAATGGCAACACTAAAAAAAGAAATACAAGATGTAATTGATAACACCAGCGATGTGTTATACAGAGAAGAAATCTATATCAATGATACACATGAATATGATTATCACAAACTAGAAGCTACAAAAGAAGCTACAGTTCATACACTATATTATAGTGATGACTTTGAATGGGCTGATAATGTTAGAAAGACTGTAGCTATGCAACTAGTAGACACAGGTAATGGTATAGAAATCATTGGTGTTAACTCAAAGAAAGAGATAAACTATCTAGAGGCTGAACAGCTTCACATTCTATTAAGACTATCTAGTATACATTCAGTGTACAAAATTGCTGAACCATCACCAAAAAGAGATTTCTAATGTGGTATCCAGCAGAAATATCATTGTCAAGCTACCTTCCTACAGAATTGGAGGAGGGTATGCTTTTCATTAACAGAATATCTGTTGGTGTGATAGAACCATACATTGAGCTATTTGAGCTTGAAGAGGTTCCTGAAGATGCTGATGCATTCATGAGCAAACATGGTGCACCTGTAGAACTAGTTATCATTGATGATGAAGGAGGGTTACTTGCTTCACATGATGAAATAGGTTGGTGGGATGATGGAGATGATTCTGATGAGTACAGAGATGTTACATTAGAAGATATCAATTATCTATTGAGAGAACTCGATGGTTATGTTGATATAGAAGTGGATGAATATGGTGTAGTTTCAATAGATGATAGAGTGGTGTTATCACTTGCACCAGAAGAAGATGATGAAGACTGGGACGGTACCTTAATGGATGGACTAGAAGACATATAATAACAGAGAATCAATTAAATTATTTATAAACATTAAATTAACAAAGCTATGAAACATTACACAGCAAAGCAAATTAACGAGATTAAACAAGAAATCAGAACAGGTAAACCTATTGCCATCATTGCTCATGAATTAGCATCAAGATGGGGAAGACCTGTTTCAGGACTTTATGGTAAAGTGCTTAAACTTTCTAAACTAACAAGAAAGATTACCAAGACTTATGATGGTCCTACTAAAAGACCAAGAGTTAGAAAAGCTCCTAGACCAAGTGTCATAATGAAATTTGATCCATTAGAAGGATCTTTATTTTCTAACTATGAACAAAGAGTAGAAGAGATAATGGAAGATATCAAAGCTAATGAAGCACAAGAGATTGTACAAGAGATCTGTGAAGAAATCATTGAGAAACCAACTGAAAGACAACCTGCTGAAATAGGTATTGAAGTGCCTGTTGGTGTAATGTCATTCACTGGTGTACCAAGTAGAATAGTAGTCTTCCAAGATCACGTTAGATATTACTTTGATAACTAAAATTATTAGAATAATATAATAATTTTGATTATCTTTGCAAGCTATGAAGTTTATAAATTATTTAGTAAGATGGATATCAAATAATCTCGCTATTCCTTTTTGGATGGTGGGACATATCCATCTTACTACTAATATCTATGAAGACATAACAGAGATCCTTGCATCATTTGGAATGAACATTATTGTAGCAATAGGCTTTTGGCTAGATTGGAAAGATCATAAAAACACAACAAGACAATGAAAGAAGATGTAATAATATATGACATAGAAACCATGCAAGAACTATTCTTAGTTGTATGTATGGTGCCTGGTAAAGCTGGTAAGAGCTTTCAAGTATCTAAATGGAAGAACGAACTAGATAAGTTTGTTAGATACACAGAAGCTAATGCTGATGCTTATTGGGTTGGATATAATAATCTACGCTTTGACAGTCAAGTTGTTGAATGGATCTTAAGAAACTATGACAATTGGCATGAGCTAAGTAATCTAGAGATCACTGCCAAGATAGCACAGAAAGCAGCTGATGTTATACATGATGCTAACTATGATGTGTTCCCTGAGTACAGAGAGCACGAACTAAGTCTTAAACAAATAGATCTATTTAAGATCAATCACTACGATAATAAGAATCGTATGGTGAGCCTTAAGAGGCTTGAGTTTGAGATGGACTTAGAGAACATTGAAGAAATGCCTATTCATCATAGTAAAACCAATATGACAAAAGAGGAGATTGAACTAACAATCGACTACTGTTATAATGATGTTGATGCAACTTATGAATTCTATAAAGTCACCACTGGTGATACAGATCATCCATTGTACAAAGGAAACAATCAAATAGAGCTTAGACAAGATATCTATGAAGAGTTTGGTATTCCATGTCTGAACTATTCAGATAGTAAGATAGGTGATGAAATGATCAAGAAGTATTATTGCTCAGAGAAAGGTATTGAGTATAAAGAACTTCCTAGAAAAGGATATTTCAGAAAGAATATAGATCTTAAGAATTGCATTGCTAAATATGTAGTTTTTCAAACTACAGAACTTAGTGATTTCTTAAAAAGAATGAAGAAGACTCAATTGGGTCTTCAAGATGATTTCAAAGAGCATATAGATTTCTATGGAAATGTATATTCTTTTATGAAAGGTGGTCTTCATACAGAGAACAAACCATATGTGTTTGAAGCTGATGAAGAGTGTGAGATAATCGATTGGGATGTGTCTAGTTACTATCCAGCTATCATCATCAACAATGGGCAATTTCCTGCTCATTTGGGAAAAGAATTCCTTCGGGGATACAAACAGATGTTTGATAAAAGATTGGAGCTTAAACCGCTTGCAAAGAGCGATAAGAAAATTAAGGGAATTGTAGGAGCTCTTAAACTTGCAGTTAACTCTGTGTATGGTAAGTCATCTGATATGCAATCATGGATATTTGATAGGCAGTTAACTATGTTCACCACAATTACTGGTGAGCTTAGTCTAATGATGCTTATCGAGCAATATGAATTGAATGGCATACATGTGATCTCTGCAAACACAGATGGTGTAACTATCAAGATTAAGAAAGAACTTATTCCTTTGATGCACAAGCTTAATGACTGGTGGTGTGAGCTAACTCAATATGAGTTAGAACGTACAGATTATTCCAAGATTATCTTTAGTACTGTTAATGATTACTTAGCAATTATGACCAATGGAGAGATTAAAAAGAAAGGTGATTTCCTTACTGACTTTGAGTTACACAAGAATAAATCAGCAAGAGTGGTTCCGATTGCTCTTGAGCAGTGGTTTGTTCATGGTGTACCTGTTGATATTACGATACGTAATCATCAAAATCTATATGACTTTTGTCTAAGACAAAAAGCAACCAGAAGTTTCCATTATGAGGGAACTAATAGAATCACAGGAGAAGTTACAGTGTACGATAAGCTTATACGTTATTATGTATCTAACACAGGAGATAAAATCTTTAAAGTGAAGAATCCAGAATGTCAAACCAGAGCTGCAGCTATCAGTCAGATAGAAGCAGGTGAATGGGTATGTAAAGTTTGTAATTATCTACCAAAAGGTAGTGCTGTTGATAATGTCAACTATGATTACTATATTGAGAAAGCTAACAGAATCATAACAAAGATTCAGACTGAGGGTAAAAGAATCAAAACAGTCTTTATACCTAATCAATTAAATCTATTCTAATGAGAGCAAAGATCAATCGAACAAACATCTCTGATCATCTAGTTGAATACCAATTAAACATGATTGGTAAGACAGTGCTAGATGTAAGTGATGATCCAATGTGGTATCATAATAATACCATGACACAAGAACAACATGAGGAATTCAAGCGTTATGCTATTCCTCTATTAAAGAAGATTTTTAAATTTAACAAATCAAGAGCTGAAGTAACATTTGGGTGGTTTAACCTACAATTTGGCTTAAGAATTAAACAAGAAGAACTATGAATTTACTTATTATTATTATTTCCGTAGCTATTGTAGCAGCAGTTATTATGTATTCTTCATTTAAGAATGCTCCAGAAGTTAAAGAAGAAGAGCCTAAGTTTCAACCTAGAAAAGTGACATACATCCCTAAGAAAGATGTTATTGATTCTATGGACAAACCTAAGAAGAAATACTACAAGAAAAGAAACAAGAAGAAACCAACTGTTGCAAATGATGCACAAGTTGATAAAAAACCTGTTGGAAGACCTAGAAAAGCTGAATAGTGGACTGGTTAATAGAAGATTGGGAGCATCCCAATGACCATATCTATGCTATAGAAAGACAGAAAGATATTGAGGCTTCTTGGCAACAATGGGAGGAAGAACAGGAGTCTAGAAATAGACTGCCTGCAATTATTAAAACCGAAATACCAATATTAACAGATGAGGCTGAATGTAACACCAGAACAGTTCGAAGAGCTCATCAAAAGAGGTTATAACTTAGATGTAATATTCTTATTGAAGTTGGTAGACGAGCAATATGATGTTTCCCCACTATGTGATGGAAGTATGAAGATTGGTTCTGTCTACCATTCTTTGATAAGAAAAGGACTTATAACAGCAGATGATGAGAAGATCACAACATTAGGTAGAGACTTATTGGAATTCATGAACACTAAGAGTACAGGAAAACTAATAAGAAGGAAACCTGCCACAACAGACTTTGAAGAGTGGTGGAAGAACTATCCAGGTACTGATAAAGTTGAATACAAGGGTAAGACATATCCAGGTACTAGATCACTCAGACTGTATAAAGATGACTGTAGACTAAAGTTTGATAAGATTATATTAGATGGAGAGTATACAGCTGCAGAGCTTATAGAAGCTTTGAAGTATGAGGTATTACAGAAGAAAGAAGCTTCTATTGCTACAAATAGTAATAGACTTACATTCATGATGGGCTCATCTGTATATCTAAATCAAAAAGCATTTAATGGATTTGTTGAATTAATCAGAGATGGAGCTAAGGTAGACATAGCACCACAAAAACCAAAAGGAGGAACAGATATATGAGTTTTGAACTATTAAATGCAGAGGTTGAGAAAGGCCTTAATGATCTAAACAGAGGAATTCCTATGGGATTTGATAGGCTTACCAGATATGTAGGTATTCGTAAGAGTATGTATTATCTTGTAGGTGGACTAACTGGTTCTGGTAAGACATCTTTTATTGATGATGCTTTTGTTCTTAATCCTGTTGATTGGGCTCTTTCTAAAAAAGGCCTAGCTTCAGGCATCAAGGTGAAGGTGTGGTATAGGTCCATGGAGAGAAGTAGAACATACAAGATGGCCAAATGGGTATCTCGTAAAATATTTCTAGACCAGGGTATAATCATTCCTGTAGGTAAGTTGCTTGGTTGGACTGAAAAGATGACTAAAGATGAACATGACTTGTTTCTACACTATAGAGATTATGTAGAACAACTAAGTGAAATCGTTACAATCATTGATGGACCAGAGAACCCTGTAGGTATAGCTAAAGAACTAAAAGACTATGCACTAAAGAATGGTAAAATTGAGCAACTAGATCAATGGAACAAGATATATATTCCAGATGATCCAAGTCAGATAACTATGGTAGTTATAGATCATATTGGTCTATTGAAACTAACATCTGCTCAACCTACCAAGAAACAAGCTATTGATAAGATGTCTGATGAGCTGAGATATGCTCGTGACTTCTATGGATATTCACCAGTGGTTGTTAGTCAATTCAATCGTGACATATCTAATCCTTCTAGGATAAAGAATGGTGATGTAGAACCTCAGCTAGAGGATTTTGCAGACAGTTCTGCAACACAGAATGATGCTGATGTTGTTATGGCCTTGTTTGATCCTATGAGATACAAGGTGGCTGACCCATCAGGTTATGATCTAGATAAACTAAAAGATCAATATGGAGCTAAATACTTCAGAAGCTTGAGACTAATCAAGAATTCTTATGGAGAAGATGATGTGCGTATTGGTCTTGGTTTCTTAGGCCAGATTGGTATGTTCAAAGAGCTCCCAAGAAAAAAAGACATCACAGACAGTGATTATGAATCTATTACTAACAAATCATATTTCTTAAGAGAATGAAAGTACAAGAATTAATTAAAATATTAAAAAAGTGTCCTAAAGATGCAGAAGTTAAATTTTGGGGTGGGTTTGAACCTGCACATGAATTAGGAGCAATGGACTTTGATATGGATCAAAACACTCTTTATATTAATGATGCAGAATGTTTAGAGTTAGATGATTATATACAACTTGAAGAATGACAATAAGAGATAAAAGACAGAAAGAGTTTGCTGATGTATGGCTCAAGCATGGTAAGTATGGCATATTGAACTTATGTCCTAGGTTTGGTAAGATTAGAACTAGTATACTAGCTCTAGAGAAAATCAATCCTGAGAGCATATTGATTGCTTATCCAGATAATAAGATTAGAGATGCTTGGCAAGCTGATTTTGAAGAGCTAGGGTTTGATGACAGCATTGTCACATACACTACACATCTATCATTAAAGAAGTATGCTGAGTTAAGCTTTGATGTTGTCATTATTGATGAGATACACTTGTTGAGCGAGGCTCAAATAGAAGTGTGTAAGGATCTGTTCGATGTTAATGGACAGATCCTTGGTTTAACTGGTACATTATCCAGTTGGACAGAACGAACTCTTGAAGAAGAATTAGATCTTCATGTAATAGCCCATTATCCAATTGAAAAAGCAATTGAGGAAGGAGTTATTGTAGATTATGAAATCCATGTTATTAGAGTGCCATTAGACAATGTTACGCTGCAGGATTACAAGGGTAAGCAAAAGACTGAAAAAAGACAGTTTGATGCACTCACCTGGGTAATCAATAAGCTACAGAATGCTGGTAATGACACTATGTTTATACGTCTTGCTAGAATGAGACTAATACAATCATCATTAGCCAAGGTGAAAGCAACAAGAGCGTTGCTAGAGAAACATGCTGAAGAGAGAGTGTTAGTATTTTGTGGTACCACAGCTGTTGCAGACAATCTAGGAATTCCTTCCTATCATAATAAGTCTAAAGAGAAAGAGGTCTTTGAAGATTTTGCTGAAGGAGAAGGTAAACACCTAGCTGTTGTAAAGATTGGTAACACAGGTGTGACGTACAAACCTCTTAACAAGGTGATCATAAACTACTTTGATAGTAATGCAGAGAATCTAGCTCAGAAGATCAATAGATGTATGGCCATGGAGTATAACACTCCTGATAAGAAAGCACACATTTATATTGTCAGCACCACAGAACCTACAGAGCTTAAGTGGTTGCAGAAAGCATTAGAATTCTTTGACACAAACAAAATAAAATACATATAATCCTTGACTTTGTTGAGAATTTGTTGTATCTTTATACCTTAAAATTAAATAATTAATAACTAAAGTAAAAAAACAATGGCAAGTAAATTAGTAGGGATTGTTGGTGCTACAGGTACAGGTAAATCAACTAGTATCAAACATCTAAATCCAGAAGAAACGTACATTATTAATGTTGCAAAGAAAGAGTTACCATTCAAGGGCTCTGAAAAACTTTACAACGTAGAAAACAAGAATTACAAGGAAGTAGATGATGCTAACGAGATCACTCGTTTGTTAAGAACTATTTCTGAAAAAGCTCCTCACATTAAACAAATAATCCTAGAGGATAGCAATTATGTAATGGGATTCACAATGCTTGATAAAGCAATGGAAAAAGGTTATGAGAAGTTCAGTGTTATGGCTAGAGACACTGTTGCAATGATTAAAACTGCTAGACATTTGAGAGATGATTTAACTGTTTTCTATTTTTCTCACCCAGACACTATTGAAGATGGTGGAGATATCATAGGATACAAGATGAAAACATCAGGAAAACTTATTGATAATCAAATCAATCTTGAAGGATTATTTACAGTGGTGTTATACACTAATGTAGAAGAAAATAAAGATGGAACTACTAATTATGAATTTGTAACAAATCGTTACAAAAAGATTCCAGCTAAAAGTCCTGATGGTATGTTTGCAGAAACAAAAATACCTAATGACTTACAACTAGTAGTGAATACATTAAATGAATATTATAACTAAAATTAAATTAAGATGAGTAGTATCGGAGGAAAAAAGAGAGAAAACACAGGAAATAGTGATTTCGGAAAGAAAGTAGGTTTGTTTGAAGCAAACGTGGTTGCTGTTAACCCAACAGCAGAAGAGTTTAAAGACATTCTAGGAATGGAGCTTAAAGAAGATAGCAAAGCTGCTGAGTATTTAGGTGAGACAAAAGATGGTAACAGTTATCTACGTGTTGACGTATGGTTACAAAAGGTTAATGCTGAAGATAAATTCAAGGTGTCATTCTTCTTAGAAGACAAGGAGAGAGAGAATAAAGATTTTACTAAGAAACAATATATCAATTCTATTGGTATGTGTACTTGGGCAGCTGATGAAAATGATCTAGCTGATTGGTTTACTAAAGGAAGAGATTATCGTGTAGCATATACAGGTGAAGAAGATCTTTACAACTTTATGCGTACATGGTTAGCTGATCTTGACTATCGTGATTCAGAAACTGTTCTACAATTGGAATGGAAGAAGTTGATGCGTGGTAATGTAAAAGATCTTAAGGACCAAATTGATGGAGAATGGGCTAAGTCTGTTGTAGCTCTTGCAACTGTAATAGTTAAAGAGAGAGATGGAGAGTCTAAAGAATATCAAGGAATCTACAATAAAGCTTTCTTAGGTGGATATGCACTAAAACAATTCAGACTTGTTGATTATGGAAGCAAAAGATTGCAGGCAGATCTTAAGAACAAGAAACCTAAAGATTTGAAAGCACACGAGAAATTTGTTGTAAATGTAATAGGTGAATATGGTTGTAAAGATCATTTCACATTTAAAGACCTTCAAGATTATAATGCAGATGATAACCTAGTGGCCTCTGATGCATTCATATCTGATGATGGTGACGATTATTAATTCAATTAATTGTTAGTAAGAGCCCTCATCAGAAATGGTGAGGGTTTTTTATTTTAAAGCTATGATAAAAGGAAGAAAAAGAATAAACTTAACACCTGATAGCATACTAGATAAGATATCTGAATATGATATCTACAAAATGTATATGCCACATCAGAATTGGAAAATTAATACAGTTACTTATTCTCCCTTTAGAAACGAAAAGAATCCTTCATTCATTATAGGATATAGAGGAGGAGCATTGAACTTCATAGATTTTGGAGATTCCAGCAGAAAAGGTGGATGTTTTAATTTTGTTATGATGTTATTCAATGTAAGTCTCAATGATGCCTTACTAATGATTGATAGGGATTTTGATCTAGGGATTGTCAGTGGAACCTCTACAAGGAATTACGAGAGGATTGTTTCTAATTATGCACAACCAACAGCTACATCTAAACGTGAGTATTTCATTCAAGTGAAGACTAGAAAGTTTACACACGAAGAACTAGCATATTGGAATGAGTATTACCAGGACATAGATGATCTTAGAGCTAACAATGTATATTCAATAGACACTGTCTATCTCAACAAACAAAAGTTTCCTATTAAGGATTCTGAGTTGAGGTTTGGTTATCTATATGAAGGACATTGGAAAATCTACAGACCATTTGCTGATAAAAAGAATAAGTGGATGCCTAATAATGTGCCTATTACCATGATGGATGGACTAGAAGACATCAGAGATTGTGATGTAGCATTCATCAATAAGAGTAAGAAGGATTACATGGTAATGAAAAAAGTATTTCCATGTTGCTGTGCTGTCCAAAATGAAGGTATGGGATGTTTCTCTGAAGAGAACGTTGAATATCTAAAAGAAAATTCTGATAGACAAATCTTAAGCTTCGATAGTGATGAAACTGGTGTAAAGAATTCTCAACTGATAACTGATAGGTTTGATTTTGAGTATTGCAATGTACCAAGGCTTTATCTAGATGAAGGAATTAAAGATTGGGCTGATCTAGCACGCATACATGGACTAAAGACAATAGAGAAATATTTAACACAAAGAGAATTAATATGAATTGGGATAATTTTAAACATCAGTTTCATCCATCTTGGCATGCTAAGATGAGACCATTCATTGAGAGTGAACAGTGTGATAAGATTTATGCATATCTAAAAGCAGAGAGTAAGAGAGGTAAGAAGGTTGCTCCTATATCTGCAAATGTTTGGAGATGCTTTAAAGAAACATCACTAGATGATCTTAAAGTGGTAGTAATGGGTATGTGCCCCTATCACACATTCAAGAATGATACTCCAGTAGCAGATGGATTACTTATGGGTTGTTCTATAACAGAGCAAGTTCAACCTTCATTAGCTCAATTCTATGGTGCTATGGAGAGAGAATTCTACGATGGGCTAAACTTAAGTATTATAAAGAACCCAGATGTAAGCTTTATAGCTCATCAGGGTGTACTTATGCTTAATGCAGCATTAACAACAGAGATGAATAAAGCAGGTTCTCACATAGAAATATGGGAACCATTTATCAAGTATCTGTTTGAGGAAATTATAAACCACTTAGGTGTACCAATCATCTTTCTTGGTAAAGAAGCAGCTAGATACAAAAAATACACAGGTATATTTACACATGTGTTTGAGGTGTCTCATCCAGCTAGTGCTTCTTACAAAGGAACAGAATGGGATACAGAAGGTGTGTTTAGCAAAGTAAATAGATTATTAGAAGAAAACAATGGGTTTAGCGTTCACTGGTTAGATGTTGATGCACCCTTTTAAACAATTAAAACATGGAAAATCAAATTATTAAAATTGAAAACCTACTTGTAGGTGATGAAGTTATTTATGGATGTGGTAGTGGTCTTAGAAGAATAAAAATCATAAGACCTCTTGTGCTAGCTAAGAATAGAACTTGGGCTGCATATAGTAGTACTAAAGTGGAAGTCTTGAATTTAAATGATTTAAGTGATACAAAACCAATTAGAACAATATACCTAGATCTTAATCATAGAGGTCTTTGGTTGATAAAGAGAACAGCAATTTAAAACTAGAAAAAATGATTTTAGAAAAACAGACAGAAGCAAACGTCCTAACAGAAGGACAAGCACAAGAATCAATTGGAATGTCCCTAGACTTAGATTCTGCTCAAGTATTGATGCAGATGTTAAGTAAGAATTTATATTCTGATGATATAGGCTCTGCTATCAGAGAATGTGCATCCAATGCACTAGATAGCCATAGAAGAGCTGGAGTGGACACTCCTATCATTGTATCATTCAAATCTTCAACAGCATATAACTATGAGTTTTGTGTAGAGGATTTTGGTATTGGTCTTGATGCTGATGATGTGAAGAACATTATCAGTAAGTATGGTAAGTCTACCAAGCGTGACAGTAACACTGAGCTTGGTATGATGGGCCTTGGTTTCAAAGCACCTCTTGCTTATTCATCTAGTTTCTACTTTGTATGTAGAAAAGATGGAATAGAACGTAAGTATATGATGTATGAAGGAGAAGATGTTAACACAATTGATCTTTTGTATGAAACACCTACAACAGAAGCTAATGGTGTAAAAATCATTATTCCTGTTAAATACAGTGATGCATATCAGTTTCGTAAGAAGATTAAAGAGCAGTTGTGCTATTTCGAGAGTGTATATTTTGATGTACCAGATGATACTACAATCACCAATGATTTTGTTATCTCTAGACATACACACTTCCAGTTCTCTGAGATGAGTACAGATGATAGAGTGCATATTTGTCTTGATAATGTGTATTATCCTCTAGACTTTGAGAAGGTGGGTATAGATAGAATTGATTTCCCTGTAGCTCTTAGATTTTCATTGAGTGATGGACTATATCCAACTCCTAACAGAGAATCTATTAGATATACACAAGAGGCCAAGCAAATCATTAAGACTAAGCTTAGTCAGGTGGCAGATTATTTTGTTACTAAGTACAATGAACAACTAGGTGAAGGTAATGATATCAAATCTGTAATCAATCATCTTGAGAAGAATGGTCATAGACTTACAATGCCTAATGGTGGTTCAAGAGTAATTGATGATTTCCTTCAATTTTCTACAATAAAAGTTTCTATCCCAGAGATAGAAGATGTTAAGCTATTGAACTTCCCTGCTTTGTATACAAAGTATAAACAAAACATGTTGAATGGTGCATTCCCTTCTAAGTTCTTATTGAGATATAAAAGAATGCAGAACACAGATATACATTATACCTATGGATATAACCTAGAGAGTATTTGTAATGACCATGCTAGAATATGGGTATTTGATGACAGAATTCCTCAGATTAAGAAAGACTATCTAAGATCTACATGTAAAGAGAGTGAATACAATTTCATTGTTAAACGAGCTGCTCCTATGAAGTTAGGAATTCCTGCTAAGTTTGATCTTCATACGTATTATCACTTGTTACATCTTAAAGACTATCCAAAACAGCAATGGAGAGCTGTTATTAAAGAATATCAACACATTATGTCTTTGGTAGAAGAGCAATTCCATAGTCTTGATAAACTAGTTGTACCACAAGCATTTATTGATAGTAAGAAGAAAGCTAAAGTGGCTTCTACTACAGCAAGTGGTAAGAGACTTAAGATACAAGGAGAGATTGTTTGTAAGAAAGGTGTAGACCTAATGAGATGGAATGATGGTAGAAAGTGTAAGTTTGATTCTCAATTATATAAGTTAGAAAATCTTGAGAGTGCTAAGCACCTGAAGGTTTATGCTCACCATGATGACTATTTGAAGCTTGATGCTTTATATGGCATAATGGGTAAACAGAAGATGGAAGTAATTACATTTTCTGCTAGAGAACTTAAGATAGTAGAACAATTAGACATACACAATTTAATATCATATGACAAATTTATGGAGGGGAAAACAGCACCATTCAAGAGAATAATCACATCAACGTTAATCAATGATATGATGAATAAGTATAGAAGCGTGTTTGATAGAATAGATATAATAGGATATGTATCCACTGATCTATCTACCAAACTAAGAACTCTATCTAATTATAGAACTGCTAACTATGTATCTACAAATGATGAGTTGAAGAAAGCTATGTTAGAAGTGGCTGAAGAGCACAATCTGTTTGATCAGAACATTTATCCAGAGATTCTGGAGATGATAGAACTGTTTAATAAACTTCCATTCTTACAACCATTGTGTGGAAGAGCAGGTTATTATCAACAAGAAGATCCAATGGTTAATGTAATGACTGACTTATTTAAGTATTACAAGCACAGAGTGAATTTAAAACATTACAACATTAGAATCAATGAAGAAGTGTTAACAGAAGAAACAATAGAAGATTTAGTAGATTAAAGAAAGGGGGGAGAAATCCCCCTTTATTAAAAAGTAACAATTAAAATTAAATACAATGAGCAACAAATTCCTAAGTCTTGACTGGTTCAAGCAAACAGCAGAAAATGCAATAGCTAAAGTGGTAGCTAACAAATTGGAGAGTTTAATGGAGCAAGAAGATCAAGCTCCTAATGAAGTGTTTGAGAAACCATTCTTAAACCTTAGATTGGTAAATGATACACTCACTGTAGTGTTGAGAGATGGAAGTGTATTGACTAAACCTAATGCAACAGAAGAAGATTATTATGCTATTTCTAATGCAAGAAGTGTGCATGAAATTCATGCTATTGTAGCTTCTCATGAAGTGACAGCTGATGTAGAAAAACTAAGAGCTGAAACAGAAAGAATCAAAGTTTTACAACAGGGTATAGAATTACTTGCTGTTCTTCCTGATTTTAGAGTGGAGGGTACAACAGTTTATCTAAATGGTACATCTAGAAGTCTTCCTCAATTATTAGTTGAAGAATTCATTGCTGTAGTAGATAGAGTGAGTAATGAACCATCTCAAGAAGATTTCAATACACAGTTAAATAATGATGATAATTATGTAGCATTGAAGAACTTCTTCATGTGGTGTTGTTTAAACCCAAGAGCTGAAGTGGCACATGAGTTATACAGATTCTTAGCAGAGAATTCTTTTAGAATCACTAGACAAGGATTTGTTGTAGCATTGAGAAATGTTGTAACTCTTCATGGTTCTCCAGAGCTAGTTCACTTCATCAGTAATGCCTATAACAAGGTGAAAGCTGTATGGAAGAAGAATCCTTCTGAGTACACAGTGTTCTTAGAAGATGGTGAATACAAACTTGTACATGATGACAAACTATTCAAAGAAGAAACTCACACATCTACAACATGTCCTGATTGCTTAGGTGATTGTGGATGGGAAGATGAAGATAGCTGGGAAGATGGTGAATGGATTGATTGTGAAACATGTGATGAATCAGGAGAAGTGGAAGAATATACTTACACTGAAACATGGGCTGTTAATCATGGCCAAAAGATTGGTAGTCTTGTAGAGCTTTATCTAGATCTTCCTAATAGAGCAGAGAATAGATTTACAGATGATTGGACTAAAACATTTGATATCCGTATTGGACAAGTGACTAGTATGCCTAAAGAAGATTGTAACTGGAGTACACAAGATTGTGCTGCTGCAGGTCTTCACTTCACAGCAGACCAGATTCACTATGTTGGATGTGGTGATCAATCTGTTATTGTTCTTATCAATCCTATGAAGGTGGTAGGTATTGGTCAACACAAAGGTAGATGTTATGAGTATCTTCCAATTATGACTGTACCAAGAGAAGAAGCTACTAGAATCTTACATGATGCTCAGTTTGATACAATACAACTAGATGAAGATTATGCTATTCGTGAATTAGAATCTCTTGCTGAGAAAGTGAAAGATGGATTTGCAGCTGAATCTAGAAAGTATGAATTCAACTTACCAGCTATCTCTGCAGAAGAAATAACTAATATTGTTAATTCTCTTAGTGAGATGAAAGCTAGCATAAGCAAACGTGTTAGTACAATTAAGTAAGTAATAATTATAGTTTTGTCGCAAATGTTTACTATATTTGCGACAGAACTTAATTATAAACCTATGGCAAAGAGAGTGTTAGTCCCAAAGACAAGATGCAGTGGTACAATGAGTGAAGCAGCCTTCTGGAGCTTCATAAGAAGTGCTTTGAGACAAAAGAGTAGATGGTGGAAGCCTATATCAGTATGTAAACTAAATGCACGTAGAGATTACAAAGGTCCTAGTAAACGTCAAAAATACGAATACCAATGTAAGAAGTGCAAAGTTTGGACTACTGAAAAGAATATCAATGTAGATCACATAAAGCCTGCAGGTAGCTTAAACTGTGCAGAAGATCTTCCAGGATTTGTTGAGAGATTATTCTGTGAGCAAGACAACCTACAAGTGTTATGCACTACATGTCATGATGTAAAAACATTAAAAGAAAAAAAATCAAAAACCAATGAAAAACGCAATAACAATAAATAAGACACCTGCATTTAGTGAGGTGTGGCATGAAGGACACATAGAACATGAAGGTAAATACCATTACTTCTGGTTAATACATCCTCAGGGATTAGATAATGGAGGAGAAGAATATGAACTAGAGGTGAGATGGTTCTTTGCTAGAGTACCAAGGGAGATACGAGCTTTGTATCCACAAATTATAGAAGCATTTAAACAAACATTATGATAAAAGGAACAGCAAAGACAGAAGCTCAATACAGAGCAGTGGTGATGGACAGTAGTAGTTCATTGAAAGATTTCTCAACAGATAGAAAGAAGTATTACAAGAAGTATTTCCTTGGAGAGAAGGTAGAAGACAAAGATACAGCTGCAGCTAATATGGGTAGAATAGTCGAGACCCTACTTATGGAACCACATCTATTTGATGATAAGTTCTATATGTCATCTTGTGTTTCTACACCTACAGGACTTATGTTAGATTTTGTTGAAGCGTTGTATAAATGTACAGAACTTGCAACAAATGATCAAGGAAAAGTGGTTATAGATTTTTCAGAACTTTCTCTAGAGGCATATCGTATATCAGGATTCAAAATCAAATATGAAGCTGTGATAAGTAAGTTCATAGGAAGTGAGGCTGAAATCTATTACAATGAAATCAGAAGAGTTAGAAGTAAGAATCTAACTGTGGTTAACACTACAGAAATATCAATAGCTGAGAAGATCGTAGAAAGACTTAAGACTAATAGTACTACAGGACCAATTGTTAATCTAGTGAACAGCTCTAGGTATGAAATCATAGATCAAATGCAAGTAGAGGGATATGAAATAGATGGACATAAGTTCAAGAGTATGTTGGATAAAGTGGTGATTGATCATGATAAGAAGACTATTCAACCTTACGATCTTAAGTGCACATGGTCTGTAGAAAACTTCTATGAAGAGTATTACTTGTACAGAAGAGCGTACATTCAGGCCTATCTTTATTTCTATGCAATGATAAAACTAGTAGATGATCCAGAGAGTCCTTATTATGGATATGTAGTGGAATATCTAAAGTTTATTGTATGTGATAGCACAAACTATTATCAACCTCTTATATATACACTAGATATTGATGATATGGGAGATGCTTATCATGGATTTGTACATAAAGGAAGAACTTATCCTGGTGTAGGAGATTTGATAGCTGCATTGAGCTGGTGTGTTGAAACAGATACATGGGATATAAGCCACAAGAATTATTTGTCTAACGGAGTAGTAAATATTAAAGGAACATAATGGTAAAAAAGACAATAACTAGCATATTTATGGTGCCCACATTGAGGTTTCCAAAAGACTCTTTAAAGAACAATGGATTTATTAATGGTTATGTAAAGGATGATAAGAATGAAACACAGTATGAAGATGCTGTGTACATTCTTTTCAAACCTGAAAACCTAGATAAGTTCAGAGAGTTTCTTGATCACGAGTATGAACGAACAAAAGCTATTATAGAGGATTATGATTATGAAGATGGATTTGTTGTTGTTGTGTATCAGCTTGATAAGAAATACAAAAAAGATTATGAACTTGTTAAACAAGGTAAATATTCCAAGACATCAAAAGCATTTCAGAATGAATTTCCTAAGTCTGTTAAAATAGTGAGAGATGGATTGGACAAAGATGAAATGAGTTTGCAGACTAGAGTGTTCAAGAAGACTGAAGATCTCATAGAGTTTTGGGAAGATAAGCTTGGAATAAATTTAAAAGAGGTGATGGGAGATGATTATGAAGTGTGGGATGGATTCGATGAATCAAAGGAAGTTTTAGAAATTGATAAAATAAAAGAGTTATGTCTAACAGAGAAGTCTTAGAATTAATAATAGAAGAATATGGAGCAGATAAAGCTGCTGAATTCTGTGAAATGGTTGCAATGATGTATGACATCAAATACAATGCAGCTAAAGAGCTTGATCCACTAAGTGAGTATGATTTTGAAAGAGTGTGGTGGATAGAAGCATCGTTAACTTTACATGAACAAGAAACAATAGATTAATATGAAAGGATTAGAATTATTAGAAAATTATCCCTTAACAGCAAAAGTTGTTAGGGATTGGTTTATGAACCAAATGTTGGAATCATTTAACGATGATACAGTACCTGAAGGATTCAAACAATATATGCTTGAACAAGGAATAGATAATGATAAGGTGGCTATACTAATTGATGTAAACCCAAGAAACTTATTTGATGTATTTGATAAGCATGATGTTATTATAGTAATTAAATATCATGATAATTTTGGATTTACTTGGGCTGTAGAAGAAGCAGATGATCAATCTTTTTATAAAACAAGAAAAGAAGCAGAGCTATTTGCTATAGAAGCTGCATTTGAAATCTTAGAGAAACAATTAACCCCTGAAGAAAAGACTGATGAGAACGAATAAAGAATTTAATGAGAAATATAAAGCATATTTAGATGGTGAATCTGGAATGCTTATAGAACTTCCATCTGTGTTAGCATATGTAGATCAAGTGTTCAATGATCTTACATGGATCCCTGGATTTCTATATAGTGAAATCACTACAAAACATGGATTAGCAAAGGTGTATACAAATCTACAAGAGATTATGCCATTTGCAGGAAGAATCCTAGAGCAAGAACTTGAAGAGAAAATTAATTTTATTCTGAAAGTGGAATACGAGATAGAACACAGATTAAGAAGTTTAAACCTAGATAGAAATGGAAACAGTATTCAACAAGTTTAAGAAAATGCTAATAGTGCACCCAAAGTATCAAGGATACGTTTGTGGATATACAGATGCTCACATCATTCTAGCTGTAGAAACTAAGAGTGATAACTTCTTTAGAAAGATACAGAATCCAATCATATTGGAAGAATATAAAGATGCTAAGTATAGATATGTATTAGAGGATGAGAGAGAACTTTTAAAACAACTTGGTAATGAAGGGAATAGAGCAAGTTAGATATTATAACATTGCAGAAATGGCTTTCATGTTAGGTATGTCTGAGAAATCTGTAAGGAACAAGATCAGTAATATGAAAATGAAGAGATATAAAACTGATGGACCAAAAGGAAATGCTGTATATACGTATAAACAATTAGAAGAGTTACGTGGTGATAAAAGATTAAAAAGTATGGAACGTGATTTTTCATATGAACAATTCTTATATCAACGTCTGCAAACACCAATAGTGATAAACTATTATATATACGAATCTAAAATGAATAAATAATGGATAATAAGAAAGAATTTATAGAAGGGAAAGATTACTATCTAGAAGATGGGAGAATTCATTTCACCAAAGAATATCTAGAGAAAAGAGGTCCTTGCTGTGGAAATCAATGCAGACATTGTCCTTATGATAAAAGTGAAAAAGGAAATACATCACTTAGAACAAGTGAATAAAGAGTTCTGTTCTGTTTTTTTAATTGTGGAGAAGGCCCTGAAGAAATTCGGGGCTTTTTTTTCCTAAGTGGTATGTAAGAATTTCTTACCACAAAAAGTCAGGTAAATGATGGAAAAAACCTGACATTTCACTTGCAAAAAAGCAGAAAAATAACTATCTTTAAACAATTAAAAATCAATAAAATGGCAGCAAAAAAAGTAGTAAAAGAGGCTGAAAGCAAATGTCTAGCAGCAATGGAAAGTTTAAACAAGAAGTATGGTGTTGGTTCAATTCTAGCACTAGATTCTAAAGCAGGAGGAGATTATGATGTAATCAGTACAGGTAGTATTGGTTTTGATCATATCACACTCGGTGTAGGAGGATTTGTAAAAGGTAAGCTATATGAGCTTATGGGATGGGAAGGTACAGGTAAATCTACAATCTGTGGTCATGCTGCTGCAGAGTGTCAGAAAGCTGGAGGTACTGTATTGTATATCGATGGTGAGCATGCTGTTGATAAGAACTACTTCAAGAAACTAGGAGTGGACACAACTAAGATGTTGATTGCTCAACCATCATGTGGTGAGGAAGGTTTCAACATTGCTATGGAGATGATCCAAACAGGAGAAATTGATCTTGTTATCATAGATTCAGATAGTTCACTTATACCTAAGAAGATGCTTGATGGTGATGTAGGAGACTCTACAATCGGTAGAAAAGCTTTATTGAACAGTAATGCTTATCCAAAATTAAAAGGTGCTCTATCACAAAATAATGTATGTGTTATTGTAATCAGTCAGTATCGTGAGAAGATTGGTGTTATGTTTGGTAATCCTACTACTACACAAGGTGGTCATGCTCTTAAATTCTACAGTGATGTAAGAATAGAGGTGAGCAGAACCTTAGCTAAAGATGGTGATGTAAACTATGGTAACATTACTAAGCTAAAAGCTATTAAGAATAAGATGTCTCCTCCATATAGAAAATCAGAGTTTGAGATTGTGTATGGTAAAGGGATAGATGTTCTTGATGAGATGATGTCTCTTCTTAATGAGTTTGAGTTAGGACGTAAGTATGGTAAAACAATGACTGTTGATGGAACTAAGTATGACTTAGAAGAATTCAAACAGTTGGTTGTAGACAATCCAGAGTTCTATGATGAACTAAGAGAAAAGATTATAGCTAAGATTAATGAAACTGATCTTCCTATAGAAGAAATAGAAGTGGAAGAAGATGTTGTTGTAGTTCCAGAACCAGCTAACTTATTTGATTCTGAGGTGTAATGTTAGATAATCTATTGTTTACATCAATAAATGATATATGTAAGAAATGTGGGGGGTACAAGTTTGCTCCCTACAATTCTAACATGTCTGCTACAGTGAAACTTTGTCATTGTAAAGAGGTTATAAAAGAACCATTAGTCTTTCCTAAAGCAATGTTACCAGATCCAAAGGTAACTAAGTCTAATACAGAGGATGATGAAATGTAAGACATGTGGAAAGAACTCTGATAGCGACTATTGCTTTCAGCATAAACCTAGAAAATCATTACAACAATGTGAGATAAAACCATCATTAACTGCCAAAAAGGTGGTTAGTGATGGATATATCCAACAAAGAGAGATGTTTCTGGATATATGGAAGAAAAGGGCACATTATAGTGAAATTAGTGGGCAATATTTAGGGAAAGAACCTATGTCTACATACTTCCATCATATTTTACCAAAAGAAAAATACCCAGAAGCTTGTTTAGATGAAGAAAATATTATACTTTTGACACTTGAGGAGCATTCTAACGTAGAAAACGATATGTATAGATATGAGGAGGTTAATAGAAGACGTAATCAATTAAACCTTAAATATGAAAGAACCTAACAGGGAACGTAAGAGTGATATCAAATATGCTGTTACACTTAATGAAGAACAGAAGCTCGCTAAACAGTTAATAATAGATAACCAAATAGTTATTGTTACTGGTAGAGCAGGAAGTGGTAAGTCTTTAGTGTGTGCCCAAGCAGCTTTAGATTTCTTAATGAAGAAACAATGTAATCACATTTATGTTACAAGAGCTACAATCGAAGTGGGAAGTTCATTAGGATTCTTACCTGGTGATTTAGAAGACAAGTTTAATCCATACCTTGAGGCCTTTCAAGAAAACTTAGAGAAATGCTATGATAAACTTAAGATTCAGGAACTGGTTAAGAATAAAAAAGTGGTCGCTTATCCTGTGCAGTTTATACGTGGTAAGACTATTGATGATGTGTTGGTGGTGGAAGAAGCACAGAACCTGTCAAAAGGGGAAATGCTCGCTATACTAACCAGACTTGGTAAAAGTGGAAAGATTATCATTAACGGTGATAATGAACAAAAAGATATCAAGGAATCATACACTGGTCTATCATATGCTATAGACATATCTAAGAAGATAGAAGGTATAGAATGGATCAAACTTAAAGCTAATCACAGAAGTGATCTTGTAGGTAAAATATTAGATAACGAATATAATTAAAAACAACTATGAAAAACCAATTTTTTTACACAGCCATTATTGGCAATAAGGAGTATATAGCTTCTTTAAATGTTAACAAGGTGATTAGAACCTTAGAGAATGATGAAGCAGGTCTTATTGTTATCCTAGATGATTTCAATGAGCGTGTTACAGAACAACCAGATATTGATCTTAAGACTAACAAGATGAAAGGATTCAAAAAAGTTAGAGAGACAGTTCAATCAGAAATTACATTGAATGCAGAAGACACAAAAAGATTTATTAACCTATTTGAAATTAAATAATGGCACAATTATTAGGAAATCGTATCTATTTAGAGATACCAAAGAAAGAAGAAAGCAAACTTATTGTAGATGAGAATACAAAAGAAGCTTTAGAAAAAGAAATGATTAAGAAGATGGGCAAACTTAGAGTTCATAGTATTGGTACAGCTAACATGGAAGTAGTTGTAGGTGATTATGTTCTTGTAGATCCAGCAGCTTTATCAAAGGCTCCAATAGTTCCTCTATCAGATGATGAGCAAGTATTACTTGTATCTCCATTTGATGTTATAATGATTTGGTAATATGGAATATCCTTTTATTAGTTGTAAATGTATAACTTATGGAAGAGTAGATACTCTTGAGGAAGCAATACAAAGCTTCCTCATTCAGGAGTATCCTGGTAAGAAAGAACTTATTATAGTTAATGACTACCCTCTACAGAAGTTAGTGTACGATCATCCAGAGATAAAAATCTTTAATCTAGATGAAACATTTCCTACCATAGGAGATAAAGAGAACTATGCTATAGAACTATGTTCTGGAGAACTTATTGCTGTATGGGATGATGATGATGTAGCTTTGTCTAATCATCTCTCTAACATAGCTAAGTTTTGGAGACCAGATGCTAACATATTACATTGGGAAAATGGTGTGTTCTATAATGAGCCTAATATTACAAAGATAATGGGTCTTGGTAACTCAGGTATTGTATATAGCAAGAAAGCTTGGGAAGCAATTGGAAAAAGTCCAATACAGAATGCTGGTGGAGATATGACATTAGTTATAGCTCTACAGAATCTAGGAAGACAAGGAATGGTTTTAGCTAGTCCTCCTAATGAAGAATGTTCTTGGTTCTACATGTGGGGTGGTAGAGGTTATCATCAATCTGGACAAGGTACAGACACTGCAGATAGACCTAACATCATACAGAGACACAGTGATCATATAGAAGATCTAAGACAAAAAGGATTAATTCCTACAGGAGAGGTTCATTTAAATCCTCATTGGAATAAAGATTATAAACAAATGCTAAAAGATTATATAAACAAATAATGGGAAATTTAATTCAAACTATTTCTGGAGAAAACTATTCCAGAGTTGACGATAGAGCATTTGCTCATGATGGTTGTATAATAGATTTAGGCTGTGTTCATTGGAACTGGTCAGAGATATTCATTGGAAAGAAAACAGTGATTGGAGCTGATCCATTTGAGAATGAAGTTCCAAATGGTGCTGAGTTGTTCAAAGGAGTGGTTGGTAGTTTTGATGGTTTAATCAAAATGACATACCAAAAAGATGCATCACATATATCAAGTGATAGTTCTGATTCTGGAGAATGGATTCCTTCCATTAGTTGGAAAAGTTTCTGTACTAAATATAACATCACAGACATCTCTATATTGAAAATGAATATAGAGGGTGCAGAGTTTCCATTATTACATTCAATGGACAGTGAAGACTTCTCAAAAATCGATCAGATAATTGTGAGCTTTCACGATTGGATGAATCCAAATTGGAAGTCTTTAACAGATGCATCTATGTTCCTACTTAATCAACATGGTTTTAAAATACAAAACATTGGTCCATATGGTTGGTATATGGGACTTAAATAATAATTATTATGATTAGAGTATTAGTTAGTACAGCTTTATTTGGTGGAGAATTACGTTCTAAATGGGTAGATCAAGTGTCTGATAGATATGAGATAGTATTTAATAGAATAGATAATAAAACAGAATCTCCAAGAACAAAAGCTATGTCACCTAGACTACGTGGTAAAATACCTAAGATAGTAGTTTGGGAAGATCATCCTGGGTATGATTATTATATATGGATGGATTCTGGATTTTCAATATCAGATGAATCATCTATAGAGAGAATGGTAGATGCATGTATTGGTGTAGATGCTTGTTTCTTTGCACATTCAGGAAGAAGTTCTGTTAAACAAGAATTAGATTTTGTAATCAGTTTAATGAATACAGGTAATCAATATCTTCTAGATAGATATAACGGAGAAAGAATGAAAGAGCAAGTGGATGAGTATTTTAAAGATGCATCTTGGATAGATAATGTTCTCTTTGAATGTGGCACATTCATATATTCTAAAGACATTGTAGCTAATAAAGAACACAATGTAATGAAGGAATGGTTTTACCACAATTGTATATGGTCTGTTCAAGACCAACTTAGCCTCCCATACTTATTACATAAGTTTGGTATAAGGTATAAGTTATTTGAAGGTAATGTATATTCAAATCAATACACATTATAAAAAAAGCCTCCAATCAAGGAGGCTTTATTATTTTGATATTCTTTTCTTTTTAAATAAAGGTCTCTTTGTACCTTCATCACCAGCTTCCTTCATATAATTCCCATTGATTGGGTTAGGTGGTTTCACCTTAGGAGCCATTCTAGGCTTACCACTCTTCTTAGCTTTACCAGAAGTCATAGATTTACTTGCAGCCATACTTGCATTTTTTCATAGATCCACCAGACTTCATTTTACCACCATTCTTTAAATCATTTACTCTAGGAGCACCAGTTATAAATCCTTGTAATGTTCTACGAGTTTTAGTAGTAGAATTCTTTGAATTAGGTTTGTTTGTAGTCACTTTTTTTGTAACATAATTACCATCTGGAGAACGTACTTTTGTTTTTGTTTTTACCATAGGTCCTGCTCTTTCAGCTAATCCTGGTATATCTCCACCATCTTGTGCTTTTTTAATAGCACCACCCATTTTCATAGGAACCATAGAAGCAGCTTTACCACCATATCCACTCATTGCTTTTTTCATCTTAGTTCCAGACTTAGCTGTACCTTTACCTATTGCAACAAAATCAGCTCTTGTTACACCTGAGTTATTATCATATCCAGATTTAACAGATTTCATTCCTAATCCAGATTGAGCTTTTTTAGCTACCATTTTTTTCATTGTTGCCATTATATATTATTTTAATTGTTTAACAATTCCACTTACGTAGAGACTTATTGATTCTTGAGTTAGGGTCTTTAGCTGTCTTAGCACTAGTAAGTTTCTTCTTCATACCTGACATTCTACTGCAGAAAGACTTACGTCTACCAGCAGCTTTACTTCCAGGTTTAAGTTTAGAAGGTTTAGTGGTTACAGCTGTTTTAAGTTTGCTACCAGGGTTAGCAGCTCTATAAGATGCCACACCTTTAGCATTTAGTCCTCCAGAAGGATTCTTTCCTTCTTTTCTTTGCCATGCTGCACTTGCCATTATTTCTTAGATTTAGCGTTAATCTTTTTCTCTTGTACTAACATCTGTTTAGTAGGCTTCTTTCCACTTCCTTTGTTAGCTCTGATATTATCCCATAATCCACGTTTAGAATATGAACCATCAGCACGCTTTAACATACCACCATTCTTTCTTGTTCTTAAAGAATCAGCTGGATTAGTCAAAGCTTTTTTATTTGCTAATTCTTTAGCAACGTCCATGTTAGGAGAAAGAGCTTCATACGTTGCATTTTTCTCACCTACCTTTTTAGTAACTTGAGCTTTATAATTTTTTCCTTCTTTAAAGAATTTTACTCCTATAGGATTAGTAGTCTTTGTTGTTGTTGTTGAAGCTCCAGATTTAGCTTTTTTAATAGCACCACCAGATTTCAATGTACTTCCTTTAAATTTACCAGTCTTCTTAATAAGATGACCATCAGGAACAGGTGTTATCTTACCACCTTTACGTAGTACACCAGGGCCTACATAGGCTGATGCTTTTTGGGGATTTAACTTAGACATTATTTCTTTTTATTAGATTTAGCAATCTTCTTGAATGTTTTAGCAAGAGCTTTAGCTCTACCAGTACAACCAGGTTTAGTGATTGGTGTACATTTACCAGCAGTACCTCTACGTTTAATAGAAGCAGAGACTTTCTGCATCCATTTACCATCTTTAGCTTTTATAGAACCACCAGCTTTCTTTTTAGGAAATCCATTAGCATCATAACCAATCTTGCCTTTATTAGACTGTCTAAGTTGATTGGAAATTGCTTTGTTTTTTTCAGAAACTAAATTTCTCATCTCTTGACTTTTTTTATTATCACTCTTATCGTTAGAAATAAATTTTGGAAGATTTGGTATTACTTTTTTTATTTTTTCATTTATATCTTTAACTTCATTTCTAAAATATACTGTACTATCTTTTGTAGCACCTGGTCTTATAGTAGTTTTTTTGGTGGTAGTACCATTAACTGCTTTCTTAATAGCTTTCATGACTTAGCACTTTTTACCTTTAGTCATTCTGCCACCCATTTTCATCTTAGTAGCACCAAGTTGTTTGTCTGCTGTAAGTTTAGCTTTACCTTTAGCACCAGCTAATGTTTTCTCTTGCACCTTTGTGAATGCTCCATTAGGATCTACAGGACCAACTCTTTTGTTTGAGGCTTTAAGTCCAGATAAAGATCCACCATTTCTCATTTTACCAACTGTACCACCAGATTTGAAACCCATTCCTTTAGGCATTTTTGGTATTGGACTATTTGGGTCTTTAAGTTTATTAAAAAACTTTTCTTTTTTATATCCTTTCACTCCTTCTTTTACTCCAGATTTGATAGCTTTTGCTTCACCAGAAATTCGTTTGATTCCTGATCTAATCATTTTACCAAATTGAGCCTTTGGTGCTTTTTTAATTGTTGCCATAGCGTTTAAATGTTATATTGGGTTTAACAATAATGTCTTTGTGAGTGTATTGCCACATCTCACCTGTTTGATTAATTATAATTGTATAGATGGTATCTGTTTCATGACCATAATCAGTCACTAACCAAATCATCCCATCTCCCTTGGGGGTTGTAACATCTATTCGATTCTTTGGTTCGTATATTCTCATAGAGAAGTGCTTTTGTTCTTAATAAAACACCTGTTTTTCGTCACCCAACAGGTATGTTGATTTAAAGGTCTTTAGAAGATAATTCTTCTATTGATTCTTCTACCACTTCCTTAATGGTATCATTCTGAACACCATCAATCATTAATTTTTCAATCACTTCATTAGTCTGAACCATTAGTTGAAAGCGTGCTGCTTCCTCTGATGATAGATAAGATCTAACTGTGTTTAGGATTAACCCAAACTGTGCTCCTGTTAATGTGAATGTGTCTTCAGGAGTCCATGTGTACCTTTTTGCAGGATCATACTGTGCCATAATGTAAATTATTTAATTGATTTATGTAACAAATGTATAATAAATTTGTTACACTTGCAAATTTATTTTATGCTGGGCCTATTGTTGTTATTGTTCCTGAAGAACCTCTATATTTTAGAGCTCCAGCTTCTACATACATAATCCCTCCACCTGTTAAGCTAGCAGTAGGAGCTGTTCCATTCTGCATAAGAAGTCTATCTGCATTTATAAATTGGAAATAATCAATAGAATCAGTAGAACCACCGCTTGCGGATAAAGAAGCTAATGTTGAGTTTGCTTTATCATAAACAGTATTAAATATTGAGTAAAAACCACTTAAAGAAACTCTAGCAACATTTTGAAATGTTGGGATTACAATTTGGCTACTTGCTAAAGTAATAATAGTTCCTGCAGATGTGGTAAGTGCGTTTGCTGTAGAGCTTGTAGCAATTATTATACTATCTGCAAAAGTTGCATTACCAGCTAACACAACAGGGGAAATAGCAACCGCATTTCTTACAAGCACTCTTGCCCCAGCATTATTAACTGTAATAAAGCTTGGATTACCACCAAAAATAGCTACTGTTCCAGCAGTACTCGTAATATTAACAGCACCTATGTCAGAGAAACGAATAAGTGTGTAATCAGCAGAGCTACTTTTTGTAAGTGTGCCAGTAATATCATTGTTAAGTATATTAACATTTCCTGTACCAGTTGGTGCAGTAATACTTAGGTTTGTCATCTTTAATCCTGAAATGGTACAACCAACACTTGTGCTTACAGTTCCAGAGATTAAAACATTTCCACCAATAACTCCAGAAGTTCCAGCAGCAACCAATACTGTATACTGACTTGTAATTGATGGACTTTCAGTGTAGTTTCCTGGATGTATAATTATTGTTTTTCTTTGTCCTGATACTAAAGTTAATGCTTTAGTAATAGTTGCTACAGGTGTAAGTAAACCACCATCACCAGTGGTATCACTTCCATCTATTTGACTAACATTAATCTCATAATCATAACCAGTAAAGTTAAGACCAGAAGTAGATATAGCGTTATCAATAAGATTGTCAAGATTTAATTCTTGATTGTATCCTGATTTCTTTTTTTCCCAAAATCCTGTTTTAATAAATGTTGGCATAATTTTATTCTTTTAAGGTTATTTCAAATGTTATTACACTCGATGTTTTAATTGATTTACTCATGTCCACTCTAATGTTGAACATGTTACAAAACTTAAGTATTTCTTCTATAAGCATATTGTTATACTTAGGAAGACTTGCTGCTATTCTGAATCTATAGCTATCAGCATTTCTTGTAATCTCTAGACTACATAATTCATCAACAGAACTTATTACACCTTCTAGGTGTGCAAGAAAGATTTCATCATTATCTTGCATCACCTTTGGAAAATGTTTTCTGTTTATCTCCATTATGACAATGTTAATAGATATTTAGTTTTAGCTGTTTCTCCTGATAGTGCATCTGCTAAGTTGCACACATCATGAAAACTATTTACTTCTCCATACATCTTTAAAGCAGATGCAAAATTCAATAAATTGTTTATACAAATTTCTGGTTTACATTCTATAAGAGGTTCAATTTTATAAGCACTAGGTCTTTTACCTGTATAGCCCATAATCTTTTCTACTAACCCATCTTTAAAATCATGTACATAATCGTACAATGCTCCTAGAGCTTGATGCTGTGCATAACTAGTTGTTTGCCAATGTAGCAGATGTAATTGCTCATGAAAGTAAGTAAGCTTTGCAGCTATACTGTCTAACGTTAAGCCTTCAGATGATGATGATTTCATCATATCATCTGGAAATAATGATTTCACTGCCATGATTATCCAGGAATTGTAGTTGTGCTAGTTGTAGTTGGAGCTACAGTGGTAGTGGTTGTAGTTGTATAATTACAACACTCTTTAGCATCAATTTGTTTATAGTTACCTACAGCAGGTTTAAATGCTTGTACAATTAAACTACTTGGTACAATACGTCCTGAACCATCAAAACGTACAAAAGCTTTAAGCTTATTATTATTATTTCTAGCCATGATTATTTTTTAGTTATTATGGACACAAAGTTTCCGTTATAATTTCACCAGTTCCATCCACTTCATATGCTCTACCACCAACTGCATACCATGAAGGAGATGCAGGAACAGTTAATCCTGTATTTGCATACAAAATTACACCAAGATCTAATGGAGTAACTGCTGAATATATAGGAGCAGTAGGTTCAGCACATGCAGCGGCTGCACTAGTGCTTTTACCCATTAACCATGTATAATACCCTGGAAAAGTTGTTGTAGTGGTAGTCGTTGTAGGTGCTACTGTGGTTGTTGTTGTACTAGTAGAACTAGATGTTGTTGATGTTGTTGGTGCAGCTGTAGTGGATGTAGTGGTTGTAGGATTACAGCACTCATATGCTGAAATCTCTTTCCACTTACCAACTTTAGGCTTATTCTTTCTAAGAACTAAGCTTCCTGCAACTATTCTGCCAGATCCATCGAATCTAACATAAGCCTTTAAAGGTCTTGAATTAATGCTTCCCATTTCTTTTTTTTAATTTATGGTTAATAGTTTAGGTTTAACAAGGTGTATCTAATGTGGTTAATCCTACTTGCCAGTAGTTTGTACCATCACAATTTAATATTTTATTTGAGCTACCATTGTAGGTAGTTTTATATGTAATTGATGCTGGATCTACATAGCCTTTAGCTGTACCATCCCAAGCTTCTATACCTAGTTCTGATGCCACTCTATCAATTCTGTTTGCATATCCAATATAAACTATACCTCCAACTGATCCTGCAGCAAATACCAATCCAATTATCTTTCTTACACCACCAAAGTCAGCAATTAATGCAGATCCTGAATCACCACCAAATATTGGATTAGAACAAATAGTTGTTAAGCTAGGATCATTCTCTGGTTTAACAAATGTTATTTGATCAAGAAACGTAGCTACTGCAGTACCACCTTGTAATTTATAGTTTATATTTAATACTGTAAATAAAGCACCTATTCTCATTGGACAACTTGCACCACCTTTAGGTCCTGTAGTTCTACCAGAACTATAGATCATTGGGTTTGTAGTTAATAGATTATCTATCTCTGCTGTTGAAGCAAATGGTAGAGGAAGAGTGTAATCACTAACTCCAGCCTGTCGATATGATGTTGCTATATTAATGTCTGCAGCTTCTACAGAAAATATTGCACCATCTACATAGTTATTTCCAGTTGATTGTTTAACAATAGGAACATATCTTAATGATTGTCCTACTATATTAGCAGGGCTTATACCTTCTCCATTTTGATATATATAATCTATTGGAGAGTATTCATTCTGAATAACACCAGCTAAGTTTCTTTCTGATGTATAGAATGCATCTTGTATTATAACGTGGTTATTAGTAACACCTACTAATGTTTGTGTTTCTGTATGCACTCCTATGAATCCCATAGTTCCTACAAAACCAGATAGATTAGTTGATGTAATTGATAAACCACCTACTAACGGTCTTGTAACAGCTCTGTTAACAGCTGAGTTAGGTCCAGCTATTTGTCCACATACAGGATTACAAGCAATTAGTTCTGCCATATTCACTTCATAAACATCTGTTCTTAAGACTTGATCTCCTACAATTATTTCAGTAGGTACAATTTCTTCAGGAGATAGTTCAGATAGAGGTTTTTTCTCTTGAACACCATATATAATACAAAGCTCATCAGTTTGCTCACCTCCAACAAACTTATAACCATAAGCTATGCTGTTAACATTAGGGTTGGACAGTGCTAACTCTTGTACTTTCAGTTTTATGTTTTCAATATTGTTTTCCATATTATAAAGATTCAAAATATGTATAGATCGTGTTAAACCCACTTGGTGCTAGTGTTGTTGTTGTAGTTGTAGTGGGTGGTATTGTGGTAGTAGTAGTAGTAGTTGTTATTATATTAGGAGTGAAACTAACATTTACACAACCAGCAGAATTACTTCCATCAGCATATAATAAAAGTGGAGATGCTTGACCTAATGAAGTTATGTTATATGGACTAGTTAAACCAACTTGATATATGTATGATTGTGTACCTGCTCCTGTAATAGGATCTGTATTATTTATTAAATGTAAATTTGAATTAAATACAAATATACCAACAGCACCATCTAATCTTGGTAAAGTTGGAGATAAAGGTGTATCTAATACTCGTTCAAATTCTAAATTTCCAGTTATAGCATCATATTGATGTATGTAACTTACTAAAGGCCATGTAGAATTTTGATCTAATGTTATAATTTTATTATTTGTAGTGTAAATTATATCACCTGTAATTAGATTTGAATAAACATTTCCTGTAGGTACTCCACCTGTTGTAGTTTCATTAAACATCGGTAAGTAAGTAATAGTAGAATCTATTACAGCAACAGAACCTGATATATTTAATTTTACTATAGGTGTTGGATTTACACAAACTGCATAATCTGGAGTACATTGTGGTATAGGTACAACTAACATTGTATCACTTAATGCACATGCTCCGTTTCCTAAAGAATTTACTCCAACTGGATAATCTATTTCTCTAACAAACGTTAGTGAATTTGGAGAATATGACATATTATATTCATATATCTTTCTAACAGGTTGTAATAAATTATCTTCGTTGACTAATACAAAAAGTTTATTTATTGTAGTTGCAATACTTGGTGATTGTGGAATACTTGCTGAACTATCAAACTCTATAAAAGTTGTAGGAGAACCATCAGTTACAAATAAACTGTTATTATTATTAGCAAATGCAATAGCACATTCAGCAGAAAGAGTTGTTGTTGTAGTAGTTGTAGAACTTGAGCTAGTTAAACTTGTAGTGTTACATGGTAACCAACTAGATGTTCCAGATGGACAACTAAGTCCTGTACTATTTACAAGAGTTATGTTATTTGTTAATGGATCTAATATGTAAACTCCTGATGGTGTAGTGTTAATATTACACTCAACAATTCTTGTAAATATGTATATGTCGCCATCATATTCTGCTATCCCTATACCATAATTTAATGCAGGCAATTGACTAGTTAAATTAAGATTTGTTTCTAATGTCCAAGTAGCATAATCATATTGATATACCTTTGTAATAGTATTAGTAGGTGCATTAGTTGCAACTATTATTAACTTACCAGAAGTAGTTAATAACATATCATTTGGTACAAATCCAATTTCTATAGCACCTTTTAATGTATTTATTGAAGTGGCAGTAGTTATATCTAATTCATAAATTCCTAGAGTGAAAGCATCACCTACAATTAATGTAGTGTTATCAATTGCAAATGTTCCTGAAACAGTTACACTACCAGTATTAATTGATCTATTAAATACAAGTGAAGGACCAGGAGTAAAGGTTAAATCATATTCTTGTACATAACCACCACTTTGAGAACTCCATAATTTTGTATCAGTATTTGCTACTTGAAAATAAGGAGATTCATCATTAAGTATTTCAACTGATAAATTAGTTAATGGATCATATATGTATATGTTACCATTAGCAGCATTATATACAATACATTCTATAGGAATAGGGTAAGATGTAGTTGTAGTAGTGGTAGGTTCTATAATAGTAGTGGTGGTAGTAGTTGTTGAACCACAGCCTCCACTTCTAATACAGATTAATTCTTCCAATTGCTTAGAGATCTGCCAAAGAAGAGATGTTCTTGTACTTCCACCTATTTGTCTACTTGGTATAGCCATTACTTAATAGTCTAATTTATATTTATCTTTTATCTCTTTTAGCTTAGTAGCATAAAACGATGTGCAATATTTCTTTGAATTCTCATCATTGATGACAAGGTCTAAGTTAGGATCTTTTGTTGGATCAGTTCCCATGTGATATTTTCCTTTGTAAAAAGCTGGGTAACCATTTCCTGTTTCAGAAACTATTCCTGCATTATGAAAGATTGTATGACTATCAAGTTTTGATATAGGATCTGTAGCCCATGCAAAAGCCATTTCAGGAACCACCTTTGTTTCTTGGTCTCTCAACCAGATGTTCCAAAGAACAGCCCACATATCAGCACACCAACTTTGGTATCCAGCATTTTCATCTTTAAAGTATTCTCTATTCACTGTCTGTAAATAGCTTCTTATAAGAATACAATCATTCATCACCTTACTCCAGAAGTCACCATCTAAATTCTTTAATAGATATTGTGCTCCTCCTGAATGATCATTGTTAGCTTCACAGATTTCTCTGCTTATTCCTACAACACTTGCAATCTCTGCAAGAACATCTCTAGCTTTATACTCTTCCAGTTTTTCTGGTAGCACTTGATGTATCTTACTATCAAAATATTTAGCATTTATGTAACTATTTGTATCTGATAGATAGTTGATGTCATCTTCTAAGAACTGATCCACATTGAAATCCTTCATGAATAAAATGTCAGAATCACAATAGAAGATTGCTTTCTCACTTAGCTCTGGATGTTTCTTGAAATGTTTCCAAAGAACATATGGTCTAAGTACAGGAATATAGATTCCTAATAATCGATTTAAGTTATCCTCATCCTCGTAGTAATGAAACTCACCTTCTGGATACAGGTCTTCTATCTGTTTCCATTTATCTCTATTCTCTCTTCCTTTAGGAGTAAAAATTAGATTGATTGCTTTGTCAGAGTGTCCTATTTCTTTTAGACTTTCCATCCAAAGGTTCACTTGCCATGTGTAATAAATATCGCTTGGGCAAGCTTGTACAAATTTTAAATCTTTCATAATGTAGTTGGTTTAATATGATTATTTTTTATTTATTATTGACAATTTACTCCTCTATCTAACAACACAACTACACCATCTACAATATAATATCCTCCAAAACCATAGTCTCCTAAAGGAACACATCCGTCTAACAGATAATCAGAACAAGGAGAAGTCCACTGATTAGTTAATTGTGGATTGGTATAGAAAACAGTTCCAACTATTATTGAAGCAGAGGTTGAATATACTGTTGCAGCACACCCACCTTCGCAACAACTATCAAAATTATATGTATAAACAGTTACAGTTGTAGTAGTGGTTGTTGTTGTTGAAGAACTACTACTAGTTGTGGTTGTAGTAGTTGGAACTGCAGTTGTTGTACTAGTGGTAGTTGGAGCCACTGTTGTAGATGTGGTGGTTGTTGAAGAACTACTAGTTGTGGTTGTAGTGGTTGGACAAGTATAATAAAAATACTCTGCAGTAATTCCTGATGAATTTCCAGGAGCCCAAGGTTCCCATGTTCCAGTTCCTAGTGTAGATGTATTTCTTGCAACGTTTCCAATTGAAGTATTAAAAATATACCAAGCATCTCCACCAAAGAATATAGCACCACCTCCACCTGTTAATGTAAAAGATCCTGAAGGATTAACTCTTGTATAAGTTCCATTAGCAGCAGTGTATGAACCACCAGAAATAACAATACTATTAATAAAGTCTACACAAATTGTAGTTGTTGTTGTGGTGGTAGGAGCAATAGTGCTGGTAGTAGTAGTGGTAGTAGGACCAATAGTGGTAGTGGTGGTGGTTGTGCCACATCCACCAGCAGTTACACATGTCAGACGTTCTAATTGTTTAGATATCTGCCATAGTAAGTTAGCTTTAGTGCTCCAACCAATTTGTCTACTAGGTATTGCCATGTTTTATTTATTAGTTATAAACTCTTATTTCTATTGAATTGTTATACAATAGCCCATCATAATCTGAAAATATACCCCCTACATTAGCAGCAGTTATTATTTGAATATTGTATTCATCTTGTCCAAAAAGTATATTTGTTGAATTGTTATTTGCATCATCAGTTGCATTTTGAATAAATGTTGTTGTTTTATTAGATGTAAATAAACCATCTGAATTAACACCATAAGTTCCAATATAATTATAACTAAACCAAATATTCCCAATAGTATTCTCTAATACAGTTGCTACTGGTGCTCCACTAGTATATGCTAATAGCCCTTGTCCCCAACTATTAGGAGTTGTTCCTGTTGCAAGAAAATAAGTTCCTATATTGTTGTTAGGAGCTCCAACATTAGTAAAATCAGAATTTCCAGTATTATCATCTATGTAATATGTAATCCCTATTGTTAATAATCCACTTGTAATAGTAAAAACTTCCTCATCCCCACTTTGCGTTAATAAAGCTGTAAACACTTTATACTTAGGAGGTGTAAAATATAATTCCCAAACAGCAGCTCCTATTGTTGCATCAGTACATACATAAGTAGCACCATCATCTAAACTCCAAAATGAACCAATTTTAAATCTTAAATCTTCATCAAAATTTGAATCAGGAATTATACCAAAACCATTTGTTGAATTTCTGATATATCCAAGACTATCAAATACGTGTCTAATTCCACCTTGCCACATATCCTCATAGTCTACACCACATATACGTGAAACACCACCACCTTGACCAAAGTCATAAGTTCCTTTTCTAAGTGATGAATTATTTTCTAACTGTATTGCATCAGTACTATTTAATAGTATATTATTCCCACCTGTATTGTTTCCAGTAACAAGTGTTTGTGCAAGTGTTTGAGATCCACTTACACTATTACCTGTCACCTGAGTTAGTCTTTCTAATTGCTTAGAGATTTGCCATAATAGGTTATCTTCTGTTCCCCAGCCTATCTGTCTAGATGGTATAGCCATTTCTTTAAATTTTATTTATTATACAAAAATAAGTATTTTTCACTATAAGTGTTTATTTTTCACCAAAATAAAATAACAAAAATAGTTAGAACGAGTCTAACTAATTTAATTATTTACATCTAATGTTATTGTAAGTATTCCTAAATACAATATATATGTGTTGTAATTATATACTTCATCAGCATGTAGAACATCCCATCCCACAGCAAATCTATCGTGAGGCCAATAGAGAGCGAATGTTAATTCCCAATCTCCCATTTTATCCTTGACCTTTATAAGCTTTTTTGTAAAGCTTAGATGTTTTTATTTTAGATGTTTTAGTTTTAGCGTGCACACCTGGTCTGCTCACTTTAATCTTAACTCTCTTCTCTACTGTGTTGGTTTGTTTTGCCATTGTTATATAGATTTTAATTGGAAGTGCATTCCATCTTTTCTAGTCCAGGTTCCTCCCCAATCAAATCCAGCATCTGTAAAACATTTTACAAACCCTGCAGATAGTTGTGGAGTTTTATTCAATCCATTCCAAGCAGCATTAACATCAATTGCAACACCCCAGGAATGTAAAGACATAGAGGTTAACCCTCTCTTTCTTCTTACATTGAAACATCCATCGAATGTTTTTAGCTCCTTAACAAAGTCTCTATCTATTAAGTTATCGAACGCTTGAATCAAAGGAGCAACAATCAGTTTATTACAATATAGTTTTTTTGGAATAACACCTATCTCTAAGTGAGTAGGTACATCCCAAACAGTCATATATTTCATTTCGTTTGTTACAACAGTAGGATCACCCCACTTCTTTAAGCACTGTGCACTTGTTACCATTACTATTTGGTTTAAAATAATTTGTATTCTAGAACAACACTATACCCTGGTGGGTTACTTGGTTGTACAAAGTATTGAGCTCCTATGTTGAATCTTGTGAACTCAAGCATTAGGCTTGTATATAATGTAGGTTCTCTTAGTGTAAACTGTGTTGATTGAACACCAACATATCCATGTATTTCAAAAGGTTTCTTACTCTTGATAATCTCCTTTTGTATATCAATCATACCCTTCTGATAGAATATGATAGAATCTTTTATATCCAGTTGATTCTTGAATTCAATCTCTTTCTTCTCAAAGTTTTTGATTCTTTGTTCTTGTAACTTGATTACTTGTTGAGCAAAATCATAACGTACAAGATCTGTAACAACAGCTCTAGATTGTTTCTCTGTTAGAACAACAACACTATCTTTCTGGATAGCGGTCTGAGAAATACCTTTGAAGCCCACTAACAGGCAAGCTATCAATAATCCTAATTTGTACATATTCTTTTTGTTTAATGGTTTTAATCTTTGTAACAATCAATGTATCTATCTTAGAAAGACTATCAATCACCTTAGCAGACTTGTGAGCTTGCTTTTCAAGAATCAACACTTGTGTTTCTAACTGTTTAGTTTGTTCAAGAAGAAGAGCATTCTTTTCTTGACTAGCAGTGTAACTGAATAACCACAATGCAGCTATCACTACAGCAAGCCATTGTTTTTCAAGACTATCAAGAAACTTTGCTAAGATCATAGTGTAGTTCCTTTAGCTTTCATTAAACGCTCAACTATGTTTGTAGCACCTTCAATAGCTATGTATGCTGTTGCAATGATCACCCAATCAGATGATGTTAGCTTTGCAGAAAAAAGGCCAACAGATGCTACAACAAACACTGTAAGTTTTCTACTTACCCATTTGTTTAAAAAAAGATCTATTTTTTCTCTTCTACTCATTACTTAATATTTCTATATAGTGTAGATGCGTATTGTAATAAGACACCTATCCCTATGATTATACCTACAGTCCAGGTAAATCGTTTCTTAAACTCTTCTTGCTTCTGAATCTTAGTTTCTAAGTCTTTGATTCTTTCTTTAAGCTCATTAATATCTGTAACAAATCCCCCTGTTTTTGTTAAAGCATTACCTAATATTGCATCCACTACTTGTGTTAGTTTGGTATCTATAGAGGTCATCTTCTCTTCTAGATCGTAAAGTCTTTGGTCCATGCTTTTTAATTCTTTTTCAACTTGTTTTTCGAACTTGTTTTCCATGATCATTTTTGGGGATATTTTATAACATATAAAGAATTTTATAAATCCAATAGTATAACTATTTATCTACAAATGTAGAATTTATATTTGGAATAATGAAGAGCTGAAAATATATTTCCAGCATAATATAGCATAAGGTAAATATATTTTTCCTACCTTTGTTTTCAAAATCAAATACCATGCCTTATAGTTTTACAGATAAAAATATGAAAGCAGATAGAATGTATGTTCTATATGCAAACACTTCTTATTACAGCACTGTATGTATGGCTGTAGAGAGTATTCAACAGTTTAGTGATATACCAATTACAGTGTACATGTTAAATGATCATAGGGAGGTTCCTGGAGCTAACACTGTTTACTGGGAATGTGATGTGGAAGATGTACCAAAATCATCTTATATAGATAGAGATGATTCTAGAATATACAATCTACTAATACAAAGACCTCTTATAGTTAAAGATGCTCTTAAGAGATTTGCTGAGATAATATGTTATGTAGATTCTGACAGTGTAGCAACTAAGTATGTAGATAGAATATTCAACTACTATCCTACAAATTCGGAATTTCCGTATTTCACAGAAGGTATATATGACTATCTATTCATCAATGGAAGAGGTAGTAATGAACTAGCTAAGACATTAGAATATCCAGCATGTGAATTGTTTAATGTAAATCAATCTGTTAGAGATAAGTATAGACAAACTGGTTACTTTGTAGCTGGTCAAAACACTATACCATTCTTAAATGAGTGGAGTTGGATGTGTAATCATCCAGAGATACTAAAAGATCCACAACACTATGCCCCTTATCACGAAGAGACAATAGTTAATGTTCTCTTATGGAAACATAAGTTCTTAGATGGTCTTCCTTATATATATACTAATGCCAGTCTTGATAAGTTTGATGAGGTGTTTAATGAAGATAACTGGGGTAAGTATGTAAGATCATGGTTTAAATTGCCAGCTTGTGAGCAGGATCTATTCTTCTTACATGGAGAGAAAGATCCTGTTGTAATGTCTGAACTAATGTCTAAAATGTCTAAATCTATGAGAATAATGTTTCTTGCTCCTCACCTCTCAACAGGTGGTATGCCTCAGTTTCTTCTTAAGAGAATAGAAGCATTAAAAGATTATACAGACGTACAGATCTATGTTGTAGAATATCAATGCCATAGTTTAGACTTTGTTGTACAGAGAAATAAGATAATGGATATTGTTCCTGTACACACATTGTATGAAGATAAAATGGAACTGTTTCAAATTATACAACAGTTCAACCCAGATGTTATCCATATAGATGAAATGTCTGAGAGATTAGATAGGGAAATGATCGTATCATTATACAATCATAACAGATCATATCGTATCATTGAAACTTGTCATGATATATCTTTTGTACCAGAGACTAAAATGTTTACACCAGATGCATATGCATTCTGTAGTCCTTATCATGTAGATACATTTGCTAGTCTTGATGGATATAAAGAAGTGATTCAGTATCCTATAGATTATAATCCTATAAAAAAGGTTGAACAAACTGCTGCACAAATAAATCTTGAAATGAATATAACAAAGAAACATGTTGTAAACATAGGACTTTGGACTAAAGGAAAGAACCAGGGAGAAGGATTAGAAGCAGCTAGACAAATGCCAGATGTACACTTCCACTTTGTAGGTAACCAAGCTGGGAACTTCAAAGACTATTGGGAACCATTAATGAAAGATGTTCCTGATAATGTAAAGATATGGGGAGAGCAAACAAATACTGACTTGTTTATGAAAGCTGCAGACTTGTTTATGTTTAACTCTACATGGGAATGTAATCCGCTAGTGTTAAGAGAAGCTATTAGTTATGGCAAACCTATACTAGCTAGAAATCTTCCTCAATATAAAGACATGTTCACTAAGTATATAACTAATCTAAATCCTATTATGATAGTACCACAGATAACAAGTATGTTAGCATCTCCTGTAAATTATCCTATACCAATTGATAACCCATCTATATTCTTTGCTAAGGATAACTTAAATTTGTATAAGCATGCAATGTCTGTTATTCCACACAAAAATGACGTAAATGATTATAATATAACACAACACTTCGTAGGCCAACCATTCTTAGAGATAACAGGAACATCTACCAGTGACTTTCGTGTAGAGTTTTATGATGGTCCCACTTTAATACATCATGATAAAATAAAGTGTAACCATTGGATAAAACTTGCTAGAGAGTATTACACTAACTGGAGAACAGTTGTGTATAAAGATGGTGTTGAGGTGTACAATAAATTCGTACAGTTGGAAGGTAAGAGAGTGTACATTGCATTTGATAGTTCTTCTTTAGGAGATACAATAGCTTGGATGCCTTATGCATTAGAATTCAAAGTGAAGCACAGATGTGATGTGATTGTAAGTACATTCAAGAACTTCTTGTTTGAAGATGCATATCCAGAGCTTGAGTTTGTTGAGCCAGGAACTAATGTAACTAATCTATATGCTATGTACAAACTTGGTTGGTTCTATAATTCAAACAAAGAACCTGAGCTTCCTAACACTATTCCATTACAGCAGACAGCTACAAACATTCTAGGTCTTCCTTATGAAGAAATCAAACCAAGGATTGTAAACAGTAGAATACATCTTGCAATGAGACAAGTTTCAATAGCTACTAATTCTACAGCAGGATGTAAGTTCTGGACCAGAGAGCATTGGCAAGAGGTGATTAACTATCTACATGATCAAGGATATAAAGTGATAAATACATCATTAGAGCATAATCCATTTGACAACTGTCAAGGATTACTTGACAACTCAATGACTAACACTATGACTACTATATACAATAGTAGATTCTTTATAGGACTATCTAGTGGGCTTAGCTGGTTAGCTTGGGCATTAGATGTACCAGTGATCATGATCAGTAACTTCACTGATAAGCATCATGAGTTTACATGTCATAGACCAGTGAACACGAGTGTGTGCCATGGATGTTGGAATGATCCACAGTATAAGTTTGATAAAGGAGATTGGGATTGGTGTCCTGTACATAAAGGAACAGACAGACAGTTTGAATGTCAGAAGAGTGTTACACCAGAGATGGTGATAGATGAAATAAAAAAGCTCCTTAATTAGGAGCTTCTTTTTTTATTATTATCCTGCACCAAGAGAACTTAATCTTCTTGGCACAACACTATTGAATATCCAATTTGTATTACCACCGTTATTTACTGACCCGCTTATTGCATACCAAGTATTTGAATTAAGGGCTGTTGAATTTGTAATAGCTACGTTTGGACAAATTACTAATCCTGGATTTATTTTTTGTAAAAAAAATCTATTAGTAGATGATGATACTAAATTAGTTCTATTAGTAGTATTACCTACTTGAAAAGTGTCATGAATATATGTAGGTATTCCAGTAGTTGTTCCTGCAAATGTAATTTGATGTACAGAACTTGATGGTAATATTGTAAAATCTCTAAAATTTCTATGAGCGTTACCAACTCCACTAAAAGTTGTGCTTGTAGTTGAAGAAGCGGCATTATTAGTACGGTTAATATTAATATTACCTATTCCATTACCGCCAAGTGCCAATGTGCATAATGCAGTACTTTTATTATTTACATTTATTGTTGCCTCAAAACCACTAACATTAAGTACTCCCTGTGATGTTCCATTTAACATATTCCAAATAGTTCCTGTACCATTTAAGTTTATTATTGCATTGGTTAAATCTATATATCTCTGATTAACGGTTGAACTTGAAACAAAACTAACACCTATATTAATTATTGAATTTGGATAAACATATAAACTACCTGAACTTGAAGCATTTATTGATCCTGCTAATGTGGTACTACTTATAAATACATCAGCATCAGTCCATCCAATAGTACCTATAGTTGTATTACCAAGTAATGTTACATTTGCAAAATAACCACTACCAGTACCTTGACCGCTGCTAATAGCTATATTACCATTATTAGGAAGACTTATATTATTATAAAAAATAACTTGCCCATAATTTGATACACTTATTGCAGATGTACTAGAACTTGTAGAAGTATAATTACCATATATCTTTAATCCATATAGCGAAGATATAACTAAAGTACCTGTAAAATTTTTATTTGCAGTGTAAAAACTTGGCGAATCATATTCATTGATTACGGGAAAAGCTATAGCACCAGGTGTAGAACCAACTGACATTGAATTACAAAGTCTAAGTTCCTGCTCTATTATGTTAATAGTAGATGTTGATGACCACAAAATAGTACTACCTTCAACAAAGGTTAAACTTCTCATGGTACTAGTACCTAAATTTAATGACCCATTTTGTTTTGTAACTATTACCCATGGAAAATTATCTGAAGCAGCTACAAAAGTCATTGTGGTTGCACCATTACCATTGCCCTCTAATGTAACATTACCATAAACAGAAACTGCATTATTTAAAGTTAGTGTCCTTGATGAAGAATCATTTGCTCTTACTGTAATGTTTTCAACATAAAAACCTAAATTTGTTTGGTTTGCTGCAGAAATTGACAGTATTGTTCCAATTCCAGTAAAAAATAAATTTGTTACTTGTACACTTCTTCCATTAGAATTAGAACTTGAAAATGCACCAATTGATAAATTATGAGCAAATACATTTCCAGAATTTAAAGTAAGTGTTCCTACAACAGAATTTAAAGAAGAAGTATCATCCCATAGTGCATCATATGTCCCATCATTAATAATCAAAGTTCCATTCATTGTGGTTTTAACATAAGAATTAAAGTACCCCCCTGAATTAATAACGGTATTACCACTAATTGATAATTCCCCATTGTTCTCAAAGGATCCCCCTGAATTGATAGTCACTGAGCCATTTACTCTATTATCTAAACCGTAATTAGTAATACTCCCATTTGTTATACTTACAGATCCAATAACAAATCTTGTACTACTATCAAATGTTCCTCCATTAATAGTAAAAGTACCGCCATTTAAAAAATTATCATTTGCTGTTAAAAGGCCTCCAGTAATATTTATATTTCCAGCTATAGATACTGAGCCAGGATTAGTTTCAATAATAACTTCTACACCTGTACCTATATTAAAATTAGATACTGTAAAACTCATGTTTGGACTAAAATACAAAGAATGAGATCCTGTTGAAAAAATAATATCATTAGACCATATTACATATGTATTATTAAAATTAATATTTCCTAACAATGTTAAACCACCAAAATAAATGGAGGGGTTTCCTGTACATGTAAAAACAATATCGAATACTTTAGAAGAAGTAAACGAAAAACCCGTATTTGAACCATAATCTCCTGCCACAATAACTTCTGCAGGTTCTCCTATAACAGATGTTGAATGGAAAAAATAATGATAATTACCTGTACCATAAAAACTACCAGTAAATGTAACAATACCTAGTCTTCCATACGCAGGGTCAATACAAGTTGTGTTAACATTATCTACATACCAAGTGTAGCCACTGTTTCCAGTAATTTTCCATTCATTGTTTGTAGAATCAGATTGAAAAAAAGATTTAGTATCAGAGCTATTTGCAACAAATGTTTTAGCTTCTAATCCGTAAGTATTAAAATTAGTGTGAGTTCTTAGTTCTCCGTTTACTAAAGTTATTCCACCATTAATTTTTAAATCAGTTGTATCACAAACAGGATTTCCACCACTTGCACTGTATATTTGTATGGTACCGCCATTAAAAATATTGTTACTACAATTAATTAGATACCCATAAATAAGAATAAGATTAGTAAGTGAAAAATTTACAGTTGATCCAAGAATTATTTCTTTGTAAATATAAAGATTTCCGTTACCACTTACTGTACCTGCAAAACCTGTACAATCTAGTATATCAACTTGTACTACATTATTAATAGTGATTGTTCCAGTTCCAGATTCTGATGTCAAATATGCATTATCTCCAGCTACAGGGTATGATACAAGTGTACCACCGCCACTAGGGCCGCCTGGTGCTGAATACCAATTTGTGAAGTTTTGAAAAGCTATGGGGCTTACACTTCCTGGATTGTAAAACCACTTATCCATATTATACTATAGGTTCTTCTGTTGTTTCTTCTAAAGGTGTTTCATTAATTACTACAGGTGCTTCAACAACAATAGGTGTTAATGCTTCTGATAATCCTAATTGATTTAATACATAAGCTTGTATTACAGCATCATCTGTACCCCATTGTGATACCACACTATTTGGTATTGTTGTAGAGCCACTGAATGAATTTGAATCTCCAATTAACTTCCAAAATACTTCAACCGTATGAGGAAATAATGGGAATGCATTAACTGGTATTTCAATAGATTTTGCCTCCCAATTTAATGGATAAGTAATTACGTTTGTAGGTTGTAAGTTTGCCATAATGTTATTTATAAAATATGTTAATTACTAAATCATTTGTAGCAACTCCAGTAGCGTCTGCTTCTGCTAATCCTGTCACTGTTGTTATTGAAATTCCTGTTGTAAATGTTATACCATCAGGAAGTGAAACGTTAGCTGCTGATAAAGGAGGTATCACTAAAGCCATTACCACTCCTGAACCAGCTGTTGGTGTTGTAGCTATATTATGAAATGCAACTTTTCTTGCAGAACCATTTGAATTGTATATGTACCAACCATTAACAGTTCCAGCACTTGCTTTAATAACAGTGGGGTTAGTACCACTAGAAGATACTAAATCAAAATAAGACGAGGGTGAGACAGGTGTATATGCCATAATTATATAATATTCCAATTAGCACCATCGCTAATTAATGTTAATGATAAATATTGAACTTTTATTGGAGCTGTTAAGCTACCATCTATTGTTTGTGAGGATGTAGTGTTGATTGTTACAACACCTGTTCCTACATTCTTTATTGTGTAATAATTATCATTACCCACTGCTGTTGGTAATGTAATGTTTATTGTATTTGAACCAAAATAAAAATAATCTGTACTTGCTGTACTTCCTGCATTAGTATTTGTAGAAACTAAGTTTATACTTTTAATTGAACCACCAGCTCCAGATATTCCTGAACTTCCTGAAGATCCACTAGTTCCATTTATTCCAGAAGTACCTGAGCTTCCTGTAGCTCCTGATGATCCATTTGCTCCTGGATTACCTGCATCAGTTACTGTAAATCCTGTATAAGTTCCAGTGCCATCATATAAATCAGAATTAAATGTAAGTACGTTACCAACAAATCCTGTTATAAGACCTTCCATCCAAACACTTGGAGATGCAGTGACAAACACTCTAATTCTTTGACCTACTGTAAATGCTGTTTGTGTTGCACTTAAACTTGTATTATTAAGAGTTCTTATATTATTACCAATAGATAAAGATTGTGCTATATCAAACAGTCCTGAATATCCTAAACCATTTGCACCACTAGTCCCACTAGTTCCTCCTGTTCCATCTGTAGCACTTGTACCTGATGTACCTGTTGTACCTGATGAACCAGACGTACCACTTGAACCACTAGAACCACTTGTTCCACTTGTTCCTGTTGAACCAGAAGTTCCTGTTGTTCCACTTGAACCAGAGGTACCTGAAGATCCACTGCTTCCACTTGTCCCACTTGTACCTGTTGTTCCACTGGATCCACTAGTTCCTGTACTTCCACTAGTTCCACTAGTTCCATCAACTCCTGATGTTCCACTAGTTCCTGAAGGAGCATTAAATGTTGTTTGTGCGTATGAATAATAAGTAGTACCTTCTGTATAGAAAGTTATTGTTGATGAAACAGGATTATCATTCATCACTTCTATCTCAACATAGATTCTATCTGTAGGATCTAATGATTGAGCAGGGACAAATGTATCACTATATGCTTGTTGTACAGCAGTGGTAGGAAATAATATATGAACTAAATTAGTTGTTCCTATTAGTGTAGAAACTCCTCCTATTGTATATTTATAAATTCTTGCAACCATATCCCAGTCTTCACCAACAGCTGCTACAAAGTGTGTTATGAATGACCAGTTACCTCCAGGTAATGATGTGATTCCTGGTACACCACTATCTGTAGCAAATGTTGCAATAACTCCAGAAGCTC
>Ga0209551_1000003_pt1 | contig 118020 bp, 105 predicted proteins | sample LauGreSuBDMM15SD_2_FD_187568 | JGI IMG/M metagenome (GOLD analysis project Ga0209551, IMG submission 187568) | Freshwater lake microbial communities from Lake Michigan, USA - Su13.BD.MM15.SD (SPAdes) (version 3) | ecosystem: Environmental > Aquatic > Freshwater > Lake | place: Lake Michigan... | reverse complement strand
CAAAGATGTAACCTGAGTCTTTAGAGGAACAGATATCATTCAACCCGATCTGAATCTACTTGTGGGTGGTAGGTGATGCTCTTACAGTAGAGAGTACGTAAAACTAACAGAGAGGTAGAGGTTGAGCTGATGGTGAACTCTGGTCATGATGTGCGAACATCAAAAAATGGACGTAACTTTACTTGTAAGCGTTGCGGTGTGGTAACTGATTCTCGTGATGATCGTCGTTTCGGTGATGCTTGTGCATCTGACCGTTACGAGAACCGTATCGACCCGTCACATAAGATGAAATTCACGGTGAACAGTAACCATCCTGACTCCAACGACATCCGTAAATGCACAAAATGTGAGAAGACGAGTTTGCGAGTGGATTCTATGTTTGCCAGTCCTTGTAAGTAGCTGTCAGTTATCAATCATAGGTCTTCGTGGGGGCGGAGTCATTTGCAGTGGGGTCAGTTCAGGTTCTATTCTTGTTGTGTTTCTTTCGGGTTCCCAGGTGCGTGAATGTTTGTTACTACATCGAACAGTTTTTTATGAAACAAGTGTGATGACCTATCCCATGCTAGAACGAAGGAGTTAGAAATGTCAAGAAAAGTTTTGAACGTTGTCGCTGTTGCAGTTGTTGCCGCTTTACTGGGTGGTTCTGCTGCACAAGCTGCTCCGGCCCCTTTCGAAGGTGATAGTATCACCTCAGCAACCCAAGGTGTGAACTCTTTGAAAAGTGATGTTGCGAAACTTGTTGTCGAAATTGACGGTATGGCGAAACGTTACGCGAAGGAAAGTGTGCGTATGGCTGGCCGAAGCAAAGCTGCAGATGACAAATACGCTAAAGCTGCAGTGAAGTTCACGAAACTTTCTGAGGCAGCGGTAAAATTGAAGACCGAAGCTCGTGTTATCAAGTCAGGTTCTGCGTTGTCTAAGGTAAGGAAGAAGAAGGGCGTCATACATAAGCTTGCCTCGACAGCCTATCTTGAAATTCTCGAAAAGACCCCAGTAACAAAATAACCAGATCTGTTCCTCAGGTGTGATCAACCTGTAGATATGTTCATAGGTAGACTCTTGTTCTATTTTGTCTGCTCATTTCTTCATGTTTTGTTCGGTGTTCTCTGAAAGGTTTCCTGTTCGGCTATTTTCAGGTTCTGAACCTCTTTTGATTTCAGTCAGAAAGGTTCTACCGGTGTTCGTCTTTTGAGCGAGTGCGTGAACGTTCCGGAACGTATCTCAGTGATGATAAGAGGGTGTCCATGCATGGGTTTGATGCAACCGGTTTTCAGAAGGTTCTGTGTGAGGTGTCAGAGAAATTGGGTTGTGACATTGTATCTGATCCACATGTTTTACTTCTCGAAGTTGACGATGAACCGTTTCGTTTCATGTTTGGTTGGTAGACCTTTGACAGGGAGTTACAGGCTATCGTTCCAGGGTTTTTGCGAAGATGTTGCTCCCCTGGTGCGCTTGACATACTAACGTTGGCTAATGTGGTTTGTAACTCCTCCGTCGCAGACGGTGACAACGTGGTGAACGGCAGGGTTTCAAACGCGTGGTTGAACTCTCAGCTCGGGCATGTGATGCGCGCAGAAACATATCAGCGGCTTCACGCACCGGAGAAGTTGTCTAAACCTATGGTGGAAAGTGTTTCGAACCTGTTGAAACTATTTCGTGTACCTACCGTAAAAGCGTTCAAAACTACGGTTGAGTTGAACCTCAAACGTGACGGCCAGGTTCTGAGATGGCCATACCGTATATGATTTCACGCCGTTTGAACAGATGTTGGTCCATTTAGCGGAACGGGGATCCAATTGCCGTGTTCGACAGGTGAGTCGAAAGGATCTTATTGGATAACGATCTGAAAGTTTTTGGTAGCTGTGTACGCTTCTATAGTAGCAGGTATGACAAATTTCAGTAGAAATGAAGTAGGTATTGGGTTCAGCGCAAAAGCGTCCGAAGCAGAGTACAAAGCAGCAGAGAAGGCTATCTCAGCTTTCTTCGGAGGAAAACTCAAAAGTTGTACCCGTAAAGGTTTCTGGGTTGTTGCCGATGTGAAAGATCTTTCTGTGTCGGATCGTGCGGGTTTCATAAAGCATGTGAACGCAACATCTAAATCAGCTTTGCCAAACATGCAGGTGATTGGTCCCTCTCTCTAAAGTAACGATCGCTTACTTCCGACCAGAGGTTCTGGAGCGTTGTGACTTTCATTGCAGATATTCCTGCAGAAGGGGTAGCGGTTGTCGATTTCTGGGCGGATTGGTGCGGACCTTGTCGTGCTTTCGCACCAGTTTTTGAGGCTGGCCTCCCAAAAACCTACTGTTACCCACCTGAAAGTAAATGTTGATGAGAGCCCGAAACTTTCCGGACAATACGAGATCAGATCAATTCCTACAACTATGTTTTTGAGAGATGGGATTGTTGTTGGACGTATTGCTGGAGCGTTGAGCGCTACTCGTTTAGCTGATCTTATCAAACAGACCGAGGATCTGGACTTGAACAAAATCAAGGGGAAGGTAAAGCCCTGAATGAATATGATGGGATATAACCTGTGGGTGCGGTGGGCGTTCAACGACACTTTCATGTGTTTTGTTACTTGAACATTTTCTAAGCGGGTTTGAGAAGAACTCCGAGTTTGAAACTGTACCTCCGTTTATGTTCATTTAGTTAGGTGACTTTAGGTTATCAGTGTTGTGAAAGACTGTTAGGTTCGAGCTGTTGTATGTGACATGTTTCAAAATAATATTGCGATGAAAAAGAACAAACCCCCATGGTTAGTGGGGGTTTGTGGTGGGCTTTATGCCCAGATTATACCTGCTATAGTGCAGATTACGACTGCTGCGATGGCCGCGATGGGTCCGCCATAGTCGAGAGTTTCGTTCATCCAGTCAGTGATACTTCCAAAGAAGTCACCAATTGCATCAAAAACGATCATTTTGTTATCCTAACGAAAGGTAGTATGAAGTATACAACATATACTGTACGCGATTGTTGTAAGAATGCATATCGCATGGCGGGATCTTTGAGCTGAACTTTTATAAGATAACTGTGTATGTGTACATGGCTGTTTCGTTCGGGAATGAAACGAACCCCTCACCAACTCAAAGAGAGGGTGAGGGGTTAGTGTTAGTCTAGGTTGTTACCTGAACTGGGGGTGGCTGTTTTGCTCAGGTTGAAACTGTTTCTCTGCAGAGAGTTTTCGCTGCTTGGACGCAGGTGTCGAAGTTGTACATTGGGGCCTCTGGTGCGTGAACCCAGAGCGCTCGTGCTGTTTCTTCGATGATAGGGTCTAGTCCGATGTGTGGATCTGTGACCCATTCATCTCCGCCTAGAGCACAGAGTGTTTCGTATGCCCAACGTGGAAGGGTTGCTATGGTGCGTCCTTTCCATGCGTCAGCAGCGTACACGAGCGTTAGCGCGTGAAGAAGATGATGTGATCTGGTTCCTGATTTCTCTTTGGTGAGAAACCCGCAGAAACTTGCGACAACAGGTGTGTCATCACGTTGTATTCCAGTGTGTTCATGGACCTGGTTGTATAAGTCGTTGATCAAACCTGGGTCACTCAACCGGTAACGTCGAAGCTTCTCTACTGCTTCGTCAAGTTGTTCTACTTCTTCTGTGAGAGATGGTATGTGACGCGCTGCTACACGAACCAGTCTGGTGTATACGCTGCCGGTCATCTCGGCAAGATCGCTGTCGAATTCGATCACCGCGTCCGCTCCGGTCAGTTCTGCGAACGGTGTGCTGGTGATATCTTCGCTGTAACGTGTGACGTAGTCGCGTGTGCGGTCTACGGCGTCAAGGAAACGGATAGCGTTCGTAAATGTTTGTGGTACAAGTTCCCCTGCGAGATGGTATGGGTCTTCTAGGCAGCAACTCGCAGTCATTTTCTCTTGGATGAAGCTCCATGGGAAAGGACCGAGCGGGTTGTTTGTTGTTCCTACAACTGCGCAGTCGGTGGCATGCCATTGGTTGTCCACGATCTGTCCGCCAAAGGAGAGATCAGTGATATCACTGTTGTCAACTCGTCGAAGCATTTTGTCAAGCTGTTCAAGGGTGGGGTGCATGATGGCTCCTTTCAGGATCCGTGTGAGATATGTTTCTCAACTGTCAGCGCAACCTACCGGAGAAACACCTCCCACATTCTTTTGCACCTGACTAGCTCACCGTCACAAAGTAGTTTGGTGGCCGGTCGCTGGTGGTGGAGTCGAACCACCTTGGGCGGGCTTATGAGACCCGATGCGTCACCGGACGCCACCAGCGTAGTAGAAGCTAGGATCAAGCTTCTTGGCAGGAGTGCCGAGAATTGAACTCGGTCCAACGGTGTTGGAGACCGTTATGCTGCCGTAACACTTCACTCCCATGGTTCCCTGGTCAGGGATTGAACCTGAACCTCGCGGTTTTCAGTCGCGCGTTCATCCTTTCGAGCTCCCAGGGAAAGAAAAAGACCACCTCTCGGATCTCGAGGGTGGTCAGCTTTCCGAACTGCTCAAAGGCAGGGGAAGACCGACCGTGTGGTAAACCACCAACGGGTAGCTGACATCATCATAGTAACCATGTTGCGATCGGATCCTTTCATTATTCGGTATGTGTGGTAAACTGTGAAGTTCACCACCAAGCATGCACGAGTTCCCTACGAACACGAAAAAACTGTTGTCATTCACTGGAAGAGTATGTTTCAAGTTGTTTGGTTGTACGTATTCGAAGGTCGTTTACGAGACCCATATTTCTCCTCACCTTATCTACCTAATGTCGGGTGATCGGTTCGAGGTGCTGGTCAGCGTTTCGAACCGAAACCTGTTACGCTTGTAAACTTTCAACGGTAGTGCCCTATAAGTTGGGTTACTAGACTGGATTTGAGCGAGTTTGTGTACCTGTACAGGACTCTGATAGTTGAAGAATGTTGCTGGGAAAGCCAAGCGAACATTCAACAAAACAAAGAAATTTGAGAGAGAAGGTATGTTATGGGTCGTTTCATGAAGTTCATCGGTGATCTTACAAGCCGGAAATGTTGCACCTGTAACAAGAAAATCGGAGAAAACGAAGTTTTCTATGTTGCTTACCCAAACGATTTGTATTGCGTAAGTTGTGCTGCGTCACATCCTGATTATAAACGTTGACCGACAGATTTTCCAGCTTGTTTCAACCAGAACTCCACAACTCTGGCTGAGCTACCTCCGATCGGGCCGTTCACGAAAGTGATCAGCGCCGCATCTGTTGGCGGAGCAGAAAGAATTATTTTGATATCATCAGTGTTGGAAACCCATGTTGGGATTGCAGCTGCGAGCTGAGCGGGTAGTGCTCGACGCATCTCAAGGTTCGGTGCTACCGCTACGACAGGGACGCCAAGCGCGGCGACAATAGCGTGCGCAGATCCAGGGTAGCCTACAACTCGTTCAGCGTTTCGTGCTCCTTCCGCAGGTGTTTTGCACATGTCAATCGCGAAATCGGACCATGGGGTACGATCTTCTCGAGGGTGGCAACGTATAACGACATCATGACCTGTTTGTTCGAGATTACGGGCAATTGTGATAAGGAGCTGTCCGGGATCTCGTTGTGTTGCACCAACACTGGATAAGATAAGTACATGTCCTGGGGTTGGTTCCCATGCGGGCAAAGAATCAAGGAGCGGAGTGCCGGTCACAACCACCGACCCTATATCCACTTTATGATAGTGAGCTAGGTTTTCTGCTCCTGCTGGAGAGAGAGCGGAAATAGCTACCGGTACGGGAAGGTTTCTCCTTTCTGTTTGAGTGCCGTACGCGAGCTCAGTTAGAACGAAAGGTATGTTGAGCTGTTCGCAGCGTCGTGCGACCAGCTCTGTCCATGTGGTGAATCCTCCACCGGTGAGAACAACTAAGTGAGCTTGTTCAAGAATGCCAATGTTCGCGGTGACGGCATCCCAAGGTGTTCCTTGGACGGTTTCAGGGTAGGGGATGAGATGGGTAAACTGGTTTCCGTTTCTGGCTGCTTCACGCATGGAAGCATGCAAAGGTTCAAGATGGTAGGCACCTAACGGCTCAGCGGTGACAATAACAACATGCACTCGTACCATTGTGTTATTTGTCTGCCCGTATGCTTTATAGTAGGGTTGAAACGTTGACTTTAGATGTTTGAAGTGCTTTTCACAGACTTAGAATCCTTTATGGCATACTGTGCGGTGTTTTGCTGTGAGGTTTGCGTTCCATGTGCTCTGAGCAGGTGTTCTTTGCCTCGTTGATGGGTTGTTGCGCTGAAAGATGTGGGCGCGTTGGGTAAAGTCCTGCACAGTCCGATGGGCCGGAAAGTCCGGTTTGCTGAGAGGGGTCTCCAGTGCGTTTTCGTACTCATATCGTGGCGGTTGTCGCCTTGTCATTTTTAGGTTCAATGTTCTCAGGGGTTCCGGCATCTGCAGCGACACCGAAGGTTACCTTGACGCTCAAGCAGTCAGGTACTTCCGTCACCGTTACTTGGAAGTACACCGGAGCGGTGCCTGCTTCCCAGACTCTTGTGGTCACACCAGAAAAGCCGGTTGTAGCTCCTTTGGTTGAAACATCTGAAGTTCCGGCCACGTTTGATGAGACACTTGCCGAAGCTCTACTCGGAGATGGATTGTTCACCGAAGAACCACAGACGATCACTTTGAAGAAAACTGCTCGGAGTGCGAAGGTTTCAGACCTGACCCCAGGCACTGCATACACTTTCACATTGAAGTCGAAGAAACCGACGATCACATCAACAAAGAAGTACACTGTTTTGGCAAAGCCTACGAAACCTGCTGATGTGGAACTGGCGTGGGACGGGGATGACCTTGTTGTCATCTGGGATTATGAAGGTCCTCGTGTGAAAGAGTTCGTTGTCACCCACACCGCGTCTGGTGCGGAAAGTAAGACAAGCCGTACCGGGTCAGCTGACACAACGTTCACGATTGACAAACTCGCGAAAAATGTTGGTTACACGGTAACTGTTCAAGGAACAAATACTGCTGGTGCCGGTTCAAAAGCAGCTGCTACAATCTTGCAAGCTGCACCGAACCGCCCCTCTAACCTTGTGGTTCGACCTTTAGCTTTAGCTGGTGACAGTGTTGTTGTCAGCTGGGAGTACAGCGGCCCTGCAATCACTGGTTCAAAGGTGCAGATCAAAGGTGCAGGGTTTGCACGAGATCTGGACACGTTACGTTTCGGTGCTGATATCCGAAGCGCTGAGATCACAGGTCTAACCGCAGGAGGAACGTACATGTTCGCGGTTACCGTGTCGAACACGGAAGATACCGCAACTTCTACTACTGAACCATATAAGGCTGCGAAGGTTATTGCAGCTCCTACCAACGTGACAGCAACACCAGGTAACGCGAGCGTTTCATTGAAATGGACTGCTCCTTCTGCTGATCCTGCTACGCCTATCACCGGTTACCGGATCGATTACAGCGAAGATGGTAACATTTGGCGTTCAGCGATCGGGTTGGGTGCAGCAACATCTTACACTGTAAACGGTCTCACCGACGGTTTACGATACTTTTTCCGTGTTTCAGCAACAAGTGCAACAGGTTCAGGTCTCGCAAGCGCAGCGTTAGCAGCACCTTCAGGTCAGGCACCTTCAGTACCAACGAACGTGAAAGTGTTGTCGGGGTTACGTCAGTTGATCGTTTCCTGGGTTGCTCCTACAGCAGGTGGGAAAATCGACTCTTACAGAGTTGAGTACAAGGCTACAAGCGCGTCAACACCAACAACTGTGGATAACATCTCTACTACATCTACGACAATTGACGGGTTGGATCAGAACCTTACATACAGCATCACAGTTTATGCTAGAGGTGATTCTGGTTGGTCTCCAGCCACAACCGCAGTTCAGGGTCGCCCATATGATCTCCCAGGTGTCTCTGTCATCACCGCTACACAAGCGAAAGACCGAAAGGTTGACTTGAAGTGGACAGAGGCAGCAAAGAACGGCGCAGATATCCAATCTTATCTTGTTGAGATGCAAGCTGGTGACAGTCTCGCTTGGTCACCTGTGCAAGGGTCAGCTGCACCAACACCGACACCTTCACCTTCCCCTTCTCCTACGGCGGGAACAGCAACTCCTGCAGCTCCTACGAGCACTGGTGTGACCACTACTTCGTTGACTGTTTCGAACCTCACCCTTGGCCAGGTTTACAGGTTCCGTGTCACCGCGAAGAACATTTATGGTGCTTCTGGCGCTGTTTCGTTACCTGCTTCGTTGACGCTTATTGCAGCTCCTGAAGTTCCGACTTTGACTGCTACGGCGGGCGCAGGTCAAGTCACTTTGAACTGGGTCGCTCCAGCAGCGAACGGCGCGAACATCACCGCTTACAAAATTGAACGTAGAACTGGTGCTGGAAGCTATGTCCTCGTCTCCGAGACCGTCTCATCAACAACTCTTACGTACACGGTGACAGGGTTGATCAACGGAACAAAGTACGGTTTCCGTGTCAGCGCTCGAAACAGTGTTGAATGGTCGCTTCCATCAGCAGCTGTAGAGACAACACCGATCACGGTTCCGTCAGCTCCTACATACCTTGCTGCGACCCCTGTGGTCAACGCAGTTATTGCTGGATGGCAGGCCATCCCTGCAGGTACGACCGGAACAGGTGGTTCACCAATTGTTGAGTACCTTGTCAGGTACAGAGTGAAAGATGGTGTTTGGGTTACTTCACCGCTTGGTCCTACCGCTGACACCGTCACCCAGCAGATCATTCCTAACCTTGTTCCTGGTACGACGTATGAGTTCCAGGTTGCTGCTGCCAACGCCGCAGGCATGGGAGAATACAGCCCTGTTCGTATCGCAGCCCCGTACGCACCACCAGCAAAGGTGAACAATCTTTCTACTGTTGGTAAAAGCGAAGCTATTGAGGTCACATGGTCAAGACCTGTCCTCCCTGTTTCAGCAGTTATCAGCCCAGCTCTCCGTTACCGAATCGAGTATTCAGTTGATAACCAGAGTTGGGAAGAGCTCGCTCTTGCTACTACTGGGCCTGTGACCATCACAGGTTTACGGAACGGTGTACAATATTCTGTTCGTGTCACCACCGCATATTTCTTGAACGGAACTGTTTATGACGGTGAGAATGTGATTGTCAAAGCAACCCCTCGTGGTATCCCTGACGCTCCACAGAACCTTTCCGCAAAACAAGTAAATAATGATATTATTGTTTCTTGGGATCCGCCGACGAACTCAGGTGGCGCACCTCTAGGAAACTACATAATCACTTCTTCAGCTGATGGTATAGTTTGGACAGCTTCAGATACAGTCACAGCTACCACACTCACATACACAGCTACAGGTCTCCAAACTGGGATACCTCATACCTTCCGTTTACAGTCGTCGAACACGTTCGGTCCTAGCCTCTACTCAACCATTGAAGTTGTTGTAGCGCCGCTACCGAAGGTTGTCGGAGGGCTGAAAGTTCTCCGAGCTTACAACTCAGAAGTTGGTTTATCTTGGTTTGCCTCTCCTGCACGTGAAGGTGTCACTGGTTATAAAGTTGAGCAGTCCCGTGACGGAACCCGTTGGATTACTGTTGAGGGCCTCGCGAACACTCAGAATACAACCGTTGTTGTCTCTAACCTTGAAAACGGGAACTCTTACCAGTTCCGAGTTTCTGCTATCAACGCGGCTGGTACAGGTCCTACTACGTCAGTGAACGCATTACCTGTTGGAACAACTTCAGTCACGAACCTTTCCGCTACTGCAGGGGATGGTAAAGTTACGCTTCGCTGGCTTGCTCCGGCTTCAGGTGGCGCTGGTGTAACGCTCACAGGGGTTCAGATCAAGTATCAGCAGGGAACGGACCCAGTTATCACCCTTCCGGTGGAAGCTGCTACCATATCAAGTTTCGAAGTTTCAGGGTTGACGAACGGGTTACAGTACCAGTTCTGGGTATATTCGAAGACCAGCGCAGGTGATGGAACTGCCGATGTTGCGTTTGCGACACCGACAAACCTTGCCCCAGGGCCTGTTACATCTTTGAGTGTGGGCTCTATAACTTCTTCTGCTGCGTCATTGACGTGGGTTGCACCAGCACAATCTGGTCTCGGAGCTGTCTACTACAAGGTTGAGTACCGTTTGACATCAGCGTCAACATGGTTGACAGCTGCATCACAGGTTTCTGGGCTGACTTACACATTGTCAGGTCTTGCCGGAAACTCGTCATATGATGTTCGTGTGACTGCTGCGAACGGCGTAGATTCCAGTGCTTCAACCTTCGCCAACTTCACAACTGGCATCTGATCATGAGCGGCGTTGGCTCTCATAGCAGCGCGGCAGCGAAAAGAAGTTTGCATGTCGTTGTCGGAGCTGTTGTCACTGTGGCAGCAGCTCTGCTTTCGACTTTGGTATGGGTTCAGCCTGCTTCAGGTGTAGCTCAGTCTTTCACTGTCCGGCAGAGCTCAGCGGGAGAGATAACTTCTGTCTGGGGTTACGGAAGTGTCATCGAACCTCAAAGTCAACGTATTCGTGTGCTCGAGGTTCCTGTTTCAAAGACCACGAAACCTTCCACAAAACCTAAAGTTGTGGTATCGAAAGATCTTCCTCGAGGTGCAACACGCCATGTTACAAGAAACCTTGTAGCGGGGCGAACATATCGTGTTGAACTGATCTCAGTTGATCCTGTTTTCAAACTGGTTTCAGAAATTCAGCTTGTTGGTAAACCTGGACCTGTTCTCGGTCTGTCAGCTTCTTGGATCGAAGGCGATTTGACTGTCACATGGTCTCCTGTTGCATCAGCAGAAAGCACGCTTGTTGGTGTTGCCGTTTCGTCAGCGGCAGGTTTCCGTCGTGAGGTGGCTGCGTCCGCAACAGCTGGTGGTGTACGTATCGTCGGAGCTGACCCTAAAACTACTTACAAAGTGCTCGTTTTAGCGAAAAACGCTGCGGGCATGGGTCCTGTAACGCAGATAACTTCAGCTCCTGCTCTGCCTGCTCGTCCAAATGTATCGGTGAAACCAAGTGGTGTAGGAAGCGTCACACTTTTTTGGGAAACGGCAAAAAGTAATGCCTTGCAATGGGTTGTCTTAGTTGTCGCACCGGGACAAAAACGACATAACGAATCAGTTCTTGTCAAAAGTGGGGCTGGTGTTGTGGTTGGTGGTCTTTCATCCGGGGTCGAGTACGGTTTCAAAGTGACCGGTAGGAACTCGCTAGGGGATGGACCTTCAAGCTCAATTGTTTCAATTATTTCACCTGCGGTTCTACCTCGACCATCGAAACCTGACATTACTTTCTCAAAAACAGCGTTACTTTTATCATGGTCACCTGTTGTTGACATTTCAGGAGCTGATGTCATGTACCGAGTCGGTTTCCGACCGGTGAAGACGTCATCGTGGGAGTACACTAACGTATCAGAGAAACTGGCGGCCACGGTCACCGGTTTGACTGCTGGTGAAAGATACGAGGTTGTCATAGAGGCAGAAACAGGTGATGGTCGTTCATCGCAGTCGCTGGTTTCCAATGTTCTCATTCCAGGAAACCCTGCTGTCGATGTGACACCAGAAGGACCATCACAACCTTCGACGAACAACTCTGCAGAGATAGTTCCGGCACGGCTCACAGGGTTCGCTGAACGTTCGCAGGTTTCATTGTCCTGGGATGAACAACCATACCCAGTGCAGATAAAGTATCGTGGATCAACCGGGGTTTGGTCGATAAAGGGTGTGCAGGGATCTTCTGTGGTTGTGAATGAGTTGACGAACGGTGTACCTTACGAGTTCGTACTTATCAGAGCATCTGATTCGATAGAGATATCTTCAATGATATCTCTTACCCCTGTTGGTGCTCCGTCTCAACCTCAGTCATTTATCGCGAACCCGCGTCACAGCGAAGTGGAACTTCGTTGGGCTGCTCCTGCGGACAAAGGTGGAACCGCCCCACTCGGGTATGCAATCACCTACCGTGGGTCAAGCGGGTACGGTCAGGTTTTTGTAAGCCCTGATACAACTGGGGTGGTGATAACAGGGCTTACCAACGGTGACACCTACACATTCACGATACGTTTCGATTCCGAGTTCGGTCAAAGCCCAACAGTAACAGTAACATCGGCACCTGCTGCAGGGTTGTGAGCAGAACAGTCAGTATAGTCTAAACACTGTTTATATCCAACATCTTTGACTGTGATTGTGTCGCGAGCAAGATTGAAGCGGACAGTTGATTTCATGTTACGTAGAAACCTGATAGGGTTCCCTCTAGTTTTGTTCTTATCTTTAGTTCTCGTTACTCCTTCAAATGCTGTGAGTTTCCCTGACCGTGAAGTTCAATCGTTGACCGAGGCCCCTTGGGCGGCAATGATACGTGTGGTGAACGACGGGAAAGGTTTGTCTTGCACAGGCATTCTCGTCGACCCAATGTATGTTCTCACTGCCGCTCATTGTGTCTACCCAGTTCAAACCCTGGAAAAAATGTATGTCAACTTCCCTCATTCGAAAGACAGTAGGGTTCTGACAGGATTCGCGGCGAAACATCATCCTCGGTACACTCCAAAAGGTGGTACACTGAACGACATCGGTGTCATACGTTTGAGCTCTCCAGTCACATTGTTCAAACCAGTAACGCTGACAGCGAAGAATGACAGCTCATATCTGAAAAAAGAGATGAGGCTTTACGGTTATGGAGTTGACCAGAATCTTGACGCAGACGACAACTTGAAATCATTGAAGGTAACAAACAGATCATCTGAGTTGAAGTCGTACCGCTGGTTCAACGGTTCAACAATGGTTGGCGTAGGCAGATTTTTCTCAAAGGAGAAAATTTGGGGTGGTGCTTGTTACGGAGATTCAGGTGGCCCTCTTGTCGGGTTCTCGGGGAAAACCCCTGTCCTCGTCGGGATAGCATCATTTGTTATAACAGATGGGCCGTACTGTAACACGAGTTACCCTAGCGTTTACACGAGAGTGTCCGTGTATCTTGGTTGGTTGAAGTCTACCATAGTAGAGATGAATCGTGTCTACGATCGACCAGGAACACCGGAATCTTTAGTTATCTCAGCTCAACCTTCAGGTGTGGCTGTGACTTGGGTTGCACCTGTTGCGCAAGGCAGAGACCCTATAGAGTATTACCGGCTTTATATTTACGCTGGGAACAGCCTTGAACCTCAAGAAACCAAACTGGCGAACACGGGTACGATGGTAAGCGGTCTGGAAGCAGGGTTCATATACCGGTTCTCAGTTGCTGCGTGCACGTCAAAGACATGTAGTGAACCAACCCCAGAGAAAATCTTCCAAGCAGGGTGAAAACCAGTATGGTTGCATGTATGTTAGTTTGGTTGGTTGTACGTTAGTGTGATCTGAAGCAACCGCGAGTGATAGCCTTATTTAGTCAGAAGTGTAGATATATGATTGTATGGCTTGATGACTGCGTTGTTATAGCAGGATGCCTGGGGTACAGCTCTGTTCTATGATATTGTTCATCGGTTGAGTCCTCAGAAGGCTACAGTTGAACAACGCACTGGAAAACTATCCTTGACTTCCAGTCAGAGAGGGGCGCTTGTCAGATAGTTGAAGACGCGCGCTGTGTTTGCTTGGTAATTTCTATCATGAACCATGTCCAACTGGCTAGTTCATCAGGAGTGAACTCCAAACCTGAGTACAACCAAAGCTGATGACCTAACGACGAGTAGAAATGGTATTCTTCAGTCGCGGTGGCGGGTCCCCTAGCTGCAAACGCTCTCACCGAATCCGCGTATGAATCAAGTTTCGCAGGGAGAACTACTTCATCTTGTTCTGTGCAAGTTCTCGCTTCCCAGTTGGAATCTCTGATCAAACATCGTGCTTCTTCGAACTGGTCTGCAAAACTGATTGGATAACCTGGGAAGATGACCATACCGGTAGATGTTGCAGCAACGTCTATGTCAGCAAAAACAGCCGCTTTTTGCAACGCCGTCCGGAAAGCGGTAAGACCTTCGGAAGGTTTTACTTGTCGTAGAACTGAGGGGATGATGTTCCGGGGCGCGTCGGCGGAAGCGAAAATGTTGAACAACACTGAAAGTTTGATGATCTGTGAGTCGGTTGGGGCTTCGAATTTCGATGGGGGAGTGGTGACCGTAGCAACAAGAGTCCGAGGGATCTGCGCATCTCTGACAACGAACTTGTATCCCTTGATAACGTTATTCCGGACGTTGATTGTCACTTCAATTGGATTTTTCCCATCAGGGTAGAACAAAGCTGCGATACCAGCAGGAATTTTCGTGTCAGGATCAAGTCGTGTTGAGTATGTGATCGTTGAACCGTCCGTTGTCCTAGTGATCGTACCTATCGATGCAGCCCACGCGGCAACAGCTGAGCTGTTCACGCTGGCGTCAACAGCGTAGGAGTCTTTCACGAGAAGATGTTGAGCATTATCGTTGTCGAGTTCCACGAACTTTACAGCGGCCAACGATGCGCTACGAAGCTTCGTACGATACTCTTTCTTGACCAGAATTGATGCAAGTTGTTCTCCGCCGATAACCCAGGAAATCGTGTTCGTTGGTGATACTATGAGACGAACTTTTGAGTTCGTTCCCTGACCTGAACCAGAAACTCTGTATGTTTTCTTGGAATCCCATCCTGGACGTAGGTTCAGGGCCCACACACTCTCTCCTGCTGAGTTCGCGGCTGCAACATTCGCCAACTCTTTGGATAGATCAACCGTAGAAGCCGCTGAAGTCGACATCATGGTTACAGAGGAGATAAGTACTGCGGTGGTAGTTGATACAACAAAAACCCGAGAACGCAAAAAAGATGTAATCATACATGAAATCGTGCTTGTGGATACGAAACTGTCCTGTTACCGTCTAATCTATTCAACAGAAAGATCGTTGTAGACCGACGATCGAAAGCTGATATTCAAGATCTAATTGATTCGCTCATTCAGATTATTCAGTTCAAGGGACGGGTAGGTTTCAGACAGAGCCGGGCTTTACGTTGATGTGAGCTACTGAGATCGGGGACGCTGTATTGTCTGGCGTTTCACTCAACTTTTTCCAAACGTCATACACTACACGAGCGGAACGGTGCGTGTTACGGATCTTGAGAAAAGGCGTTCGGGTGAAGTAGAGCTTCAACGGAGTTCCACTAACCTCCGAGCTCCATGAGAGCGTCACAGAGCTCATCAGAGTGCAACTCTGAACTGAGCAACGCCGAAGAAACAGCAACTATTTCTTGCCATTGACCTACAGAAGATCTCATGTACAAATCAAGGGCAGCTATTACTACTCGTAATGCCTCGGTATCCAACTCGATGACAGTGTTCACCGTAAGGTCAGGTTCTTTCATAGCTTTAGGTTAGGGGTTAGCGTACACGAAGTCAACAATACACGCAAATATTCTTATTTCTCGTAGCTCAAATTGATTTCCTACTTTTTCTTTCTCGTTGACTAAACTGTCGTTATCAAACGCGCAGGATGCGAGATCATGTTTCGTGACTATAGGTATTGCGAAATGTCAGAAGCTGGCCTGGAGCTTTCCGTCAAAAGTGTCGTTTTGAAGGTTCACTGATCAGAAAAGTTCGGTGCTGGCTGTCAGGGTGTCGTGACAGAACGCCCAGACAAAAGGAAAGTATAACTGTGAGCGGGGGAGATATACGTCGTCGTGTGTTACGACCGTTCTTTGCCTCTTTATGCGGTGTTCTAATTGCGTTACCTGTCGTCATAGTAGCCTTTGACCAAAACAGGTCTGTTACAGAACAGGAATGGTTTGATAGGGTGAGTGTGTGCAAACCTCAATCTGGGGACTCTTATGCTAGAGAACAAACTTTCAATTGTCTTGAGAAAGTTGTGGTGTCCGCTGCTAAAGATGATGCTCTGATGACCGTCGCATCTGCTATTACAGATGTTGCCTCTGAAGATGTTCTGTTTTATGGGTTTTGTCACGCCGCTACACATCGTATAGGTAAAGACCTTCTCGAGTTGTATGGGAGTGCTGAGGAAGCGCTCCGTGCTGCATCTACCATCGATTGCGGTAACGGTCTAGCCCACGGGATACTTGATTATTGGGCTGCTGAATCTTCTACAGAGCTCTCGAGTTTCCCTGATGTTGTGGCTGCCTGTGAGGAAGCTGAGATAGTACGCCCTGGTGGTTGTGCTGAGGGAGTCGGTCATGCCGCATACCAGCATCAGGAAGAAAGTGTGGAGTTCAACAGCCGTTTAGATACTGCGTTCAAGATCTGTGAGCAGTTCAGTATTGGATCACAGGGTATCCATTGTGGGTACGGAGTTCTGATGCAGCCATATTTGAAACAAAATGATTTCACGATCAACGAAGCTGAGTTGATAATTCCAAAGAATGGTGAACTCATAGAGATATGTAAAAAGTTGGATCACCGGGATGATGTAGTCGATGGTTGTTTTCAGGGCGCGGGTTGGCTTATGGGTGTGGGACTAATGCGTAGATCCGAAGTTGGAGATTTCGGGTTTTTGAGCAGTAACGACAGCGAACAGCAGAACGAAGCAATATTCTCACAAGTAATTGAAGATTCTGGTTATTGTGCGTCGATGACGCCGGACTACACACGTGGTGCGCTTTGCCTGACGCAGTACTTCGCAAGGCTTCCGTTGACCTGGTATACTAACACTGGTTTGCTAGAGAAGCGTTGCGCTCGCCTCCCGAAGAAAAATAGTGTTGATATATCTAAGTTTTGTTTTGCAGGTTCGTATGAGTTCACGCCACCAAAAGAAATGCTAGCTCTGATGCGAAGACACCCAGAGATAGTTGAGCTCGTCCGTGTGAGATGGGTCAGGGAACGAGGCGATGAACTTCTCGCAGAGTTCAAGAAGACAACGGCTCCAAAAAACTAACAAATGAGATACGAATCAATAAGATGATATCGCGGGTTAGGATTATTGCTATCAGCTAATAAAACACGACAGTAGTAAACAAGAAACTAGAGAAAGGGAGATCATGGCTCTTCGTCAACCGAATCCTGTACTAAGCAAATCTTTCAGTTCCGAGATGGAAACACCTGAGTCGTCAACACCGATGACAATGGAGGGAACGGTAAACAAAACCGGTTTCCTTCTCGTTATCCTCGCTCTTGCTTCCGCATCGGTATATTTCGGACCTTCCGGATTAGTGAACACCGTCGCATCGATGTACATCGTACTAGTCCTAGCAACTGTTGGTATCGCTATCGGTGTTGCGGTGCGCCCGCACCTAGCGAAAAACCTCGCTGTTTCATACGCAGTCATAGAAGGCCTTCTTCTCGGAACTCTATCCCGCATGCTAAACAGCGAACTACCTGGTATAGGTTCTCAAGCATTGATGCTAACTTTTGGTATAGCTGCTGCGATGCTGTTCATTTACAAAGCAAAAATCATAGAAGTGACAAAAAACTTCAGGATTGCAGTCATGGCAGCGACTTTAGGTGTAGCTTTCCTTTATCTAGTCTCTCTCTTCGGACAGTTCATCGGATTCGAGGTTCCGTATCTTCACGACAACAGCGCCGCAGGGATCGCTGTCAGTTTGGCAATTGTAGCGCTTGCCGCAGCTAATCTGGCACTGGATTTCGACTTTGTTGAAACTGGTGTTCGTGACGCCTTCCCTCAGCGTTACGAGTGGATAGCAGCGTTCGGACTTGTCGTCACTCTCGCATGGTTGTATGTCGAAGTTCTCAGACTTCTCTCAAAGATCCGCTCTAACGACTAGACCAGATCAAGGAACCGTCAAGGTGAATTGCACTAGGTCGTTCTGATCGCTGCTCGTTCTTACTTGCTGTTACCACCTATGTGCCGCATTTTCGTGCATTGTGGGCAGCACTTGTCACCATTGAGAATATGGAACCTACGTTGACAAACCCTCACAGGAAGCAAGAGAAGGTTTTGAACGGGTTATTGTCAAACATCGAAAAACGACATAACCAGGTAATGGAAGCAGTAAAACAAAAGATTACTGGATTTGACAGTCCGGGAGTTCAAGGTGGTGACATAGTGCTTGTTGCTGTGGCGTTACCGAGACTCAACGGTCATGATGCCTATTTCATTGCAGGGGTGTTCACCGTTGTCGAACATGAAGATGTCGCCATCCTACGCGCTCCGAGAGATGTTGCCAAGTGGCTACGTGATGACGGTGTTTTCCAAATTGTAGGGTTAGATCCGACACCTGAACCAGTACAAATAATCGAGCAGGATATAGACCTGCCGGATCTAGAAACTGCAGTCATCCTATGGAATCCTCTAAACGCGGAAAGCGTGTACGGTAGTTTCGAAGCTGCGGTAGAAGCAGCTTCGAAACTGACTCGAAGCTGAAAACCGACCAGTACCTAGTACTGTTGCTCCAATACGCTTGAGTTAGCGCCCGTAATGTTCCAAATATTGAACGATTCTGGAAGACAAAGTGCAGCTCTCACCTACCGAAATTTCGTTAGCTTCATTTCTTCAGTTCAAAATCCAGTAACATCGTGAGGGTATGTAGCCAGGACCCAGATTACAAGGGTGAGAAACGTTCACCTGTGCGATACACGAGCAACTTATGAATATTTCACTGAAATTGAATAACGGTAAGATGGGGCGTCTTTCAGCTTGTTTTAGCCGACATTCAACAAAAATTATTGAATAGTTCCCTTTTATGGTATGTTCATATAAACTTCAATTCGACTGATTTGTGTTGCGTATCTGCTGAAGTTTGCTTCAATGCGGAAGGGAGGCGAGTTGAACGCCCAAGGCGCATCGCTGCGCTCGACCGCTTTCGAGGCGGGTGCCGTCACCAATCGGCTTGCCCTTCCAAGGCTCTTACAAAATGTAACTGTCCTTCTTCGCTCTAGGTGTGCTAGAAGTCAACAAGAAGGTGTTTGGCGTTGCGGCTAGTTACTCGCAGAGATACGCAGACTGAACGGCTCTAGTGTATGACGTTCGTTCACGTTACAGTCCCGGGAACGGTCCGAAACGAACAATGTCTCGTTACCAGCGCCTGAAACATCAAAACTCTTTGATGTACCAATGCGAAGCTGCCCTGCGAGTTTTGTGATGCGGCGACCCATGTTATCGTATGACCCTAAGTACAAACTCAGCTCGGGCCCCGACAAGTACGTAACGGTGATCTTACCTGTTTCAGTCATCGCGGGGTTCAACCCGATGAAGGCGTGAGGGTGACCTATGAAGGCGCAAGGAGCATCTTTTGCTGGATAGGGAATTCTGCCTTCGTTGTAAGTCGGTAAAGTTTCGTCGATCTTGTTATCTTCAGTTAGTGTAACTACGATGCTTCCGTCAACCGTCTCACTTGTTTTCACCGATACCGGGAGGTAGTTTGATACAAGCGAGCGGGCTGGTTCTTTTGTGTTGGAACGAGCCTTCACCAATTTTGCAGGGTCAACTGAAGCAAGTATGCCAGTGGCGACATCTTCACTGAATAGTTTTGTGAAGAATGGACCTGGGTGGTAGTCGACAGGGTTTATAACACCATCACCCTGAGATGATTTACCATCAAACCTTGCAGCTGAATTCTTAGTAGCTTTGCTCGCTGGAATGATCTCAATTCCTGCTTGTTCGTAGCTTGGTTCAAGTTTGGCAGAGGTAGCACTATCAGATTGAGTATGAGCTAGTGAGTAGGCGAAGATTGGACGACCGCCTGCGGCCTTCTTCATATCACGAGTAGATTGAAGAAAAAGTTGACGATGCGGACTTTTTACTGGGTCTCGACGTATTTCTTCTTGCGTAAGCATATCGAATTGCTTTGCAAAACGGCCAAGGTCACAGTATCTATCCATGAGCTTCTTTGATACGTTCGGGTAAAGTGAACCCAGGTAGGAGATCATCTTGCTGGTAATGTCAGATTTACCGGTCACACAGTCCCTGTACTCTGGCAACAGTTCAGGTGTATCCTGTGAGCAAGAAGGACCGATGTCGTCACCGCAAACGCTACGTTCGCGACCGGATGGAAACATGTCGTTGCTGACGATCCCGATGACAATAAGGTCAGGGTCAAGCCGTTCAACATTGTCTGCAAGGAACTCCGCTTCTTCCATCGCTGAAGCTCCCATGATTCCCAAACTTTGCACCTCAAAAGTGCCTGATCCGGCTCGTCTGTCCAACTCTGCCTGAAGTTGGTTCTGCCAACGTTCGTTGAAGTTGAAAGCCCCAGTTCCCCAAGAGAATGAATCACCGACAGTGAGAACTTTTATCCGGTCAGGGTTGAGGTGTTTATCCTCTAATTGATTGAAGGGTATCTTTGGGCCTAGACCTTGACGTACCCAATTAGACAAGTTTATGTAGTAGTTTTCGCGGTTCCATTCGAGATTTGTGGGATCGTTCGACCCAGGCAAGAAAGAGAACTCTGATGTCTGCTCGGTCATAGGTACCATTTGTTTCTCCGCGTAACCTAGCCCGGCAACTGTAGCCAAGAGAGTTGCTGCAACAGCAGCAAGAGCAACAATCCTAGGTCTCATATACTTGAGAGTTTGGAAAAAAGGTGAATTGTCAACCTGGTCGGTTCTTGTAAACTACGCTTTTAGGTAAACGACAAACAAGAATAGGTCAAATCTATGCTGGTATATGTGGGTAAGCCAAGAAGCCCGTTGATAGGAGTTCAATCTTAGACGACGCATTGTAAGTTTTTGATATGGATACTTTACTGATGGTGGGTGAGCGCGCACTGTTCTCGCCATGGAAAACATGCCAGAAGCCATTAGGTTTGCCGCGGAGGCGGCTTTGGATGAGGGACTTCCTTTGTGTGAGCAATGCGATGGGGATGGGTGTCGTACTTGCGCAGCATCAGGGCATCAACCCGGTAACGTGCTACATGCCTGCTCTTGTCTGGGTACCGGGTTAGATGTTGTCGCTCTATCTCATTATCTTCTCGGAGTGCATGAGGATTGGGCTGCTGAGGCGTTGGAGATAATCGCCGAAGCGCATAAAGCTGATGAGGTTGGTGAGTGCGCTGAGTGCAGCGAACCATGGCCGTGCATACCTGCTGACGTGTATTTGGGCACAGCGGGTGATGAGTACAGTCAAAAGGGAGGTCAACATGTGCCTTATAACGATGGTGACTGTATTACGTGCGAAGAATCAGGTCGTGGATAATCAGCTGGTGGCTGTGAACAGTTCGACAAGCAAAGTATTTATTATGATAAATCGCTCTAATTCTATGAAGCGTTTTTCTTTTGCTCTTGTTTACACTTTGCTTTCAACTCTGATACCTATGTCAACAGCTACGGCAGTAACATACAGTCGTGGTGAGTTGAAAGGTTCAGATATGCCATGGGTTGTTACAATATGGTCATCTCCTGTTGGTTCGGTTGCGGCACAGCAATGCTCTGGCACGTTGATTGGGGCTGAATGGGTACTCACTGCAGCTCATTGTATTGAGGGGATCCCTAAGCCGCTCCAGGTGCGTTTTGGCGGTACGCTAGCATCGTCTGGAACAATTCGATCTGTTGACAGCTACCTGACCCATCCTGGTTATCAGCGGGGTGCGTTCATCAACGACATCGGCATATTGCATCTTTCTGAGCCTGTACCAGTGCCAAAGAATGGACTTGGTAGTGTGAAACTCGCACCAGCGGATGACAAGAAGTTGTTTGAAGAAAAAGGCGAAAGTCTTCTTTTGTATGGATGGGGAAGGGATGAGAAAGGCCAGACGGACGGAAAACTCAGATGGGCCTCGCAAAGAGATATTTCCAAAAAGGGCGCTTCAGTTCTCGGGAAAGGGTTCGATGAGGCTACGATGATTGCCGCAGGAAGGTATGAAGCATCAAAGCGTGTGTACTCTGGCGCCTGCAATGGGGACTCTGGTGGTCCGCTTGTAACTTCCGGTTCGGTGCCGATCCAAGTCGGAATTGTTTCCTTCGGTGCGGTGAACTGTTCTACTCGAATGCCAACTGTTTACACAAGGGTATCTTTCTACATTCCATGGATAAACGCAGCGAAGAAAAGTTTGCAGAAGCGATCTACTGAGTCTAACAATGAGCAGAAAATCGTAGATGTGACAGTAAAAGGAATTCGCAGCGGTATAGATATTTCCGTTAGTGGTTTGATTTCCGGAACGGCGATCGAAATGCGTTGCACACGTAAAGGTTCGGAAGTGAGCGTTGTTGTTGTCAATGGTAAATCACGAGTAACGGGTGTCCTTGTGGGAAGTTACCTCTGTTCGGGCAGACCCGCAGGTTCAGAAGCAAAATGGACAGCGATCGGCTCCGTTACTGTTAGCTGACGTATCATCATTTTAGGTTGATCTCGTTTCGGACTGCAACATGGTGGGCATGGGACTCAGTGTGGTGAAAGCCAATCAGATGAACGTGAAGATTAGATGGCGGCCAGAACAGTATAAATTGTACAGGGATGTATACCTCGCGAACCAATCTGAAAGCGCCGTCACCGGTTTTACCGGACTCGCGCCCTTGCCGCCGAAGGTGGCCCTGTACCGCACTAGCCCTCCATATGGGGGGCTAGTGCTTTGTAAAGGAACCCTTCTTTTCCGTAGTCTATCTGTTGAGCATAAAGACATAATTTTTCGGTAAACAGCGACAGTTGACATCATGTGGAATTTGAGTGTTACCGCGAGGAATCTGATCCTTGGCGTCTTCGGGTTTCTCCTCATGATTAGTTTGAGCGGTTGCCGACAGATTTCATCTGATCCAGCTGACTACGAAAAAAATGTTTCAAGCTACGGTGCGTGGGAAGTCCGAGCCACGTGGGTCTGGGAGACCGCTGGTGAGCGGATGATGACAATCAGAGGTCTTGGATCTTGGCGGAACGAAGGTGAGCTCTTCCGGCTAAAAGAGCAAATGACTTCTACGTCAATCACTACCAGCAATGAGAGCGGCTATTTGATGTTAGAGGATGGAACCAAGTATTCGATCAGCTCTCCGGAGGCACGTATTCGTGTAGAACGGAGTTTGTTCAACGCTCTTGATCCGTTGAAGTTAGCAAATTATCATCGGGTTGATCTAAAGGTCGACGGTGATGTTCTCGTCGGTGAAGGTCCTTGTCGTAACAGTAGACCGAGCTGCAGATTCAGCATAGAGTTACATGTTGACAGTGCTTATAGACCTGTTCAAGTAAGGACTGAGATGAGAATCGGGGATCAGTCAGAGATTGTCAACTGGGCGTACGGAAAAGATCTTGCTATCGCCTGGTGATGTCTGGTGTTATCTCATTGAGGTAAGGCCCAACAACATCTACTACAGCTACAATCAAGTCAGCGAACGTGATCTTTTTTTGCGACTCTTCGATATAAACGCGATTGTTTCAGGTCCTTAGATTAGGTTGATACTATGACAGCAAGGTTCGATAATTACGAGCTATGGATCGGACCGGATGCTACTTTGTGTCAGTTCTGTGTCCAATTATACCCCACTGCAGCGTGAGAAATACGCCAGTTCGCGTTCCGTGATTGTTTCTGCACTTTGATATCAACTATGTTTATGTAGATTACATAAAGGATGTCAGCGTTTTACAATTCTGTATGGGCGTCGAAGAAGGCTTCGTGGAGAAGGAAAACTGCCTCTATCTCTTTCTGGGCTCCAGCTGATGCCTTTCGCAGCAAGTCTTTCGATCCATATACCTTGTAGGACTGCGCCTAGGGATACCATCTCATGACCATTGAAAGTGTTTGACTTCGTCGCGTTGCACGCCAGGCAGCAAAATACAATGTTCGCTGTTGAGTAAGGAAGTTTGTTATCGAGGCGATCAAAACCTAGTCTTGTAAGTGGGAGCCCGATATTGGTTCTCAAGTCAAGATCTCCGATGAGTTCCTCTGGGATGCCGCAGTACCCGCACGCTCGGAGTGAAGACATAAACCATGCTGCAAACTGGGGGAGAGTCATGGCTAAACCTGGGGAGGTGCCATCTCTGCGTTCTATACCGCTATTAGTGGATATGTTCGAAAAACGCATGCAAATCGTGCAACGAGACACTCCTGATGAATGAGGTTCGTATGGGGATTTGCAATTCGGACAAGGGGCGCCTAAAGCTGGTAACTGTATACGTCTGGACATATAACGTACTGTGAAACTAATTATATGTATTGCATACCCGCGGTACTGTAATTGACTATACGCATCCGCAGACTTTGCCCGGATCGGTTATTACTATTTGTCTTCAGAGGATTTGTAGGCCTACGAACTTTGAAATAACTAAAATAGCCGCTACATTCCAGGTAGCGCTTCTTTTTGTGTTGGGCGAATATACAGGCTTCGTAGACGTTGAGCGAGTTCGTCCTCAGAATGAGCTACTGCAATTATATCAGCTGCAGCGGAAACAGTTGATAAGAATGTAGTACACGCTATTTCTGATAGTTCTTTGTCGGGTTCCAATTTGCGGATCAAGAGGGAGAGTCTTGATGTACCGTTACGGATATCAGCTTCCCTGTGGCAACTGTCACATATGCCCGTAGGCACTCCTCCTGCGTGTCTAGAGACAGTCACCATGCGTACCTTGTGGCAAGTTACACACCAGCATTGAACCCTCATCGGATCATCCCTGTGTTCAACTGAAACCATGAATGTTACTTGCTGGACCCATGAAGCAGTTGCTAACTACCATACAAGATAGGTCCCCCACCTGAGAAACGCGACCTCAAAAAGACTTCAGCTCTCCCTGCGTTGGGGAGAGCTGAAGTTTGGGTAACCTTGCAGCGACTTTTTCATCGTCGCTTTCACATTTGTCTACTTGCTCTTCTTGTTGACCTTCGCTACGGCGATCTTTTCAGCAGCCTTCGCTACAGTCTTCTTCGCTACAGTCTTTTTCGCTACAGTCTTCTTCGCTATAGTCTTTTTCGGTTCAGACTTCTTCGCTACAGTCTTTTTCGGTTCTGACTTCTTCGCTACAGTCTTCACTACAGACTTAGCTGTCTTCTTCACGACAGCCTTTTTCACGACAGGTTTAGCTGTAGACTTCTTAGCTTCGGCCTTCTTCAATACCGACTTCTTTGTGTCAGCTTTATTGTCGTTTGCTTTTGGCGCAATCTTCTTGATGGTAGACTTCTTTGTAGAAGCCTTGGCCTCTACAGCCTTCTTTGCAGTACTCTTCGCCGGCGTAGCCGAGACCTTCGCTGAGGTCTTCTTTGAAGAAACCGCTGCAGCAGTTTTCTTTTCAGTCATTCGAGATATCTCCTAACGGATGCCATTGTGGCACCTCAAGAATAAACGGTTACACGCAAACGTATTCTCGCAACCAGGCAACACCTCATAGTAGGTACAGAACCCCCGGTCTTGAGAAACAAACAAATGGGGTTACTAGTCAAGGAAAAACAAATGAATAGAAAATATTGCTATTAGATAATAGGTTTATGTCAGCGGGCAGCAGAAATATGTATAACTAGTTCAACTCCATTGGTCGTGGACCGTAAACCAGCTTGAAAGTCTCGACCTCCAACTCGAGCGCAAAAGCTGATATCTTTGCTCCTAGTGTCGGATTGAGGATTTAGCACATCAGCGGCTTTGAGTAGGAGGCTGAGAACCTCATCAAGGTCAAATCCTTCAGGCAAAGATTGATGGAACTCGTTAGCTCCTACGAGGAGATAGGCTCTAGGGGTGCCGAGTGCACCCGGCCGAGAGGTAAAATCCGCTGAGATAACAACAGCTGAGGCAGCGTACTTTTCGGCACGTGCTACCACCAACTCAACCCATTCCTTCGCATGGAAGGTACCAACATAACGTTTCATGGGTATGACTGTGCGCTCGTAGCACCTCTTAGCAGCAAGTCACAACCACTAACGAGGGGTCTGCAAAAAACAGATAATATTGAACACCAGCCTAGGGAGCTTCTAACCTCTGAGGCAAAGTGTGAACATGAAAACAAACAATTTGGAGGTAAACATGAAAGGAATCGGTTCTTCTATAGTGAGCAAAACAGGAAACTACAACTACTCAAAGGTGCGATCTTACTGAATGACTAAGATTGAAGGGTGACAACAACCTATCAAAGAGACAATCTAAAGTTTTGGCTTTTCGAAAAGATCACTGTGTTCTAACTTCAAAAGGTACGACAACATAATTCATACCACATTTTCTGTTTTACGGTTATTTGAACACCTTTCTCGGGTGTTATTATATGCGGAGATGCGTCTGATGATGGGAACCCTACGTCTAGCGCCAAAAGTAAAAGATGAACTCACATATACCGAAAGGAAGCCATGAAGTCATCATTGAACACACTGAGTGTCATCTTCTCGGTTCTCGAACCGGGGAAGGATGTGGACTTAGTAGAAATAAACGTGGTACAAGATCAAACAGGGATGTTCCATCTAGCTCCCGGTCTAGACATCTTTGACTACGTTTTACACAGGATACTCAGCGGTTCGCTGACATGTGAACCGAAAGGAGATCCTCAACCTGTAACCGTTTCGAATCTGCAATCGTTGCCTTTCTGTAAGAATTGTGACGAAACACCGGCAGCGATGTTACATGCGGTTGCGGATAAAGATCTTGGTCATGCGGCTCGTATACTCTACGAATTGCAGATTTTCAGCAACACACCAGACCCTGACCGAGTTGAGATGTTCGTAAAGAATCGGTCTGGGAGGGAGATACTCGCCCTGGCAAACATTCTTATGACTCACGAATTAGGGTTGAGATTTCGAACAGAATATCTCGAACATCTTGAGAATGAAAGCTATTCCGCGGCGATCAACTCAATTATTGAGAAGAACTTCGCGTCATTAGATTCATATCGCACTATGCTCACTTCTGAGCTTAGTACGTCCAAAATGCGATCCCATTTAGAGGGCTATGAAGTGCTATGTAATCAGGTAGGTAAAGTTGTCGTAATACTAGCAGGTCTTCAACAAGAAGCCAGCGCCTTTATGAACGATGCACCTGCTAGGGCTGAAGAAGGTAAGAGTCCTAACACTGATGGTTTACGTGAATCTACAGATCAACTGCTCATGACGCGGGAAGCGCTCACACTGCAGTATCTATTCGCACCAGAGGCAAGAGATCACTCGTCAGCTGTATTCATACCGGCATGGGTGTCTTCAGCAATTACTTACCTAAACCCTGACCAGGTTCATAGCCAGGTTTATCCTGGGTTGTCTGACACTGAAGCTGACACGGCAATTCGTCTACACACGTTCGACATGTCGTCTATTTTCAGCGAATTGAACGTTTGTGTGTCAGCAGCAGTCGCGCTGAGCATGGAAACTGCTTAGAAACACAATGAAAGTACCAGAACCCCGCCTATACAGCGGGGTTCTTTTCCTTTATCTTTGTTTCAGTATTTACTACGTGAGACAACTTTACTGGTGATGAATTTGGGTTCAGCTCTAAACCTAGCAGGATCATTTGAAGATAGGTTGATACTATATTACGCCCTAAACCGCATCTTTCGTCACAATGCAATAGATTTGGCTAATTACCTAGATGAACCGTTATTCTGTTCTCTGGTTGCGGCTTGCGCCTAAGGTACTATATGCCGCCTTTTATAAAGGCTTCCCCATAGAAAGGGCTACAAATGCTCCAGAACCTCTTCCTCTACGCTGGCCTAGCACTTCTCGTAAAGACCATGTTCGTTGCAACACGCTCGTTCGCTGTTGTTGAACGTTCAATGGAACAGAATTCCGCTAGGACGACACGTATAGCAAACGTGGCGTTACACATAGTTGTAACGTTTGCTTGCTTTGCTCTCTCTCTAAAAATAGCCGGCTTGCTCGACATCTAATAAGAAACCTATCCGACACCCGCCTTTTAGGCGGGTGTCGTTCTTTTTCTTCGCCAGATGGGGATATGATGCGACTCATGACGACACTTCTACTGGTTGGATAGTATCAAGCATGACATTGGGTAAGAAGCAGAGCTATGAACTAGAAAGTGTCATACAGAAATTGATAAATCTATGGGTGCCACATGAGTCAGCACTTGGTGAGCAAGTGAGACAGGTAAGGTTCGCATTACCATCTGATGGCATAGGCTTATATTGTTCTTATTGTAATGAGCAGGAGATAGGTATTCAGTCACTAAGCTTATGTGAAGTGTCTGCATTGCGATGGGCGTCAGATTGTACACATGTACCTAACCTCAGTAGCCTGATAGCCTGTATTGAAAACACTGATCTTGCTTCAACATTGGTTGATATAATGGCGATAAGGCAGCCCAGAACGTATGATTTCACGCTTGGTAGTGACCCAAGGTCAAGCTCCAGGGAAGCTCTCACTATTGGAATGGCTTACTCAACTTTCCAACAGTTTGTAAGTGCGAGTTTGTGGAACTTCGAGAAACGGGATTATTCAATCCATGCTGATGTGATTCGCCAAGAGATATCTGATGCTAGAACGTTTCTGGATAATGTTCATGTCAATACGGTTGGGAGCGAGCGTATCAGGGAGTTGCTTCGTGACGAAGCTAGCAAAGTGGTTGATTTGAGCTCTTCTACAACAATGGGTTGGATTGTCCTCGGTTATATAAAGGTGAGCATAGCGGACAACTATCTTCTACACCCTCAGACGGTAGCGCGTGCGCTTCAAGCATCCTTTGCGCCGAAAAGTCTACATGATGACGAGATTGTTTGTATCCCGTTCTGGGTTGCGGATGCTATATCGACACTGGCTCCAGAAGTAATCAAATCCCAGTTTCATATGAAAATGCCAGTTGAAGTTATTAGAGCTGCGGAGACATTGTGGCGTGAAGCTGACGGTGGAATATTTGCCAATTTTGATGAGAGCGTCGCTGCTGCTCGGCTTCTCAGCTGATTCGCGGCACTGCAGGAGAGTTGCCTCCTTCATTATATAGTGCACTGTACAGAATTGATGGTATTTCAGTTCGAGTGGAAGTAAAAAGAATTGTATTAGACTAGAATCGGGGATTGTGTGTTAGATCACAGCGAGTTGAATGAAAGCCAACGCGGGATCATGGAAAAATGCCGCCTTTTTGCTAACGAAGTGTTACGCCCTCAGGCGGCGCGATACGATAAGGGGGAAGAGGTTCCGTGGGAAGTGATTCGTCAAGCAGCTGATGCGGGGATCTACACTACAGACTTCTTTCGCGAGTTGGCACTTGACCCGACTGGGTTGTCTCTCGTATTAGCCGCAGAGGAGCTTGCGGCAGGTGACGCCGGACTGGCTTTAGCGGTGACCTATCCGTTACTACCCCTCACTGCAATCTATCTTGCTGGGACCGGTGAACAGCAGAGAACATTGATCCCTTCTTTATTGGGTACTGCTGAGGATCCTAAACTTGTTGCTTTCGCTGCTTCCGAGCCTCAGGCCGGATCGGATGTTGCTGGGTATGCTACGACAGCGCATCAAGATGGTGAAAGCTGGGTTCTTCGTGGGGTGAAGAGATGGGCAGGTAACACCGGTGTCGCATCCAACTATCTTGTTGTTGCTAACCTTGACCTTGAACTTGGTTCGAAAGGTCAAGCGATCTTCGTCGTACCGGATCATGCTGCTGGGATGTGGTTTGGCGAAAAGATGTCGAAACTTGGTCTTCGAGCTGTGCAACATGCCGACCTGCACCTCGATGAGGTCAGGTTACCTCTCGATAGCGTGCTCGGAGGCTATGAGGCAACCATAGAGAGGCTCGCTCGAATTCGTAAAGGGGAAAAGGTTGGTGTCCAGCCCGTTATGGCAACTTTCGAAGTGACGAGACCTTATATTGCTGCGATGGCTGTTGGGGTTGCTCGCGCTGCTCATGAGTACGTTCTTAGATACGCAGTTGAACGTGAAGCGTTCGGCAAGACTCTGGTCCAGCATCAGCAAGTTGCAGCCATGATAGCAGATCATCGTACAAGAATTGATGCAGCAAGACTGCTTGTTTGGAGAGCTAGCTCGATCCAAGCCCGCGGCGAACTTATGAGTAATGGTGAAGGCTCGCAAGCGAAACTTTTTGCTGCTGAAGTTGCCAGTCTGGTGACCAGCGAGTCGATCCAACTTGCGGGAGGTGTGGGTTTCACTGACATGACGCCTTTGGAACGAATGTACCGTGACGCACCGATATTCGGAATATTTGAGGGCGCTTCGCCTATTCAGCGTCTTATCATCGCTTCCCGGCTCACCCATCAGAGAATTCGTTAGAAAGTGAACAAGCCCCTGACGTTGTCAGGGGCTTGTTGTTATTACAGCGGATATTTCGGTTTGACGCTATTATTCTTGCGTACTCAGAAGAGCAGCAGCTGTTTTGATCAGAGTTTCAGGCCCATCATACCAATCTCCAGCGAGAGCTTCTATCGTGTGAACGACTTTGTCTAAGTCGTCGATGTTCATGTTCGAGGCAACGACAATCATGTTATCGAGAGTTGGTATGTCGACTTCAATGTCGGCACGTTCGTAAGAGTCTGCGAACTCTTGCAGTAGTGGAACAATACTGAATTCCAACTTCTCAAGCTTGTTCGCGATTGACCCTAATGTTGGCTCGTCGTAGACAAGAGCTGTTAGTGAGTCGAAAAGCGATATTGTTTCCTTGTCAGGGTTGTAGCCATTCACTTCAACACCAGGGAGTTCAACAAGACCGTCTGAGATCTTGATTGTCCAACGTTCACCAAGACCATCGCGTCTGTTGCGACGTAAGTTCTCAAGCTGTTGAGTTGCGGTTACATTCCAGTCTTCAGCGGTCCATATCCAGTTGTGTGCTTCATCCCAGGCTTCCAGTACTTCAATCAAGTGGTCGATTGCTGAGTCGTACTCGAAACCGGAATCAAAACTTTCTATATCATCTGAAAGTTCGAGTTCATCGGCGAGTACGAGAGCTCGTCGAATAACTGAGTCGTGAACTTGAGTGTTTCGATATAGTTCGCGAAGTGCTTTGACTAGCGGTTTGAGATCGTTTAGAGTTTCTACCGTCATAGGAGTTTCGGAACCTGCGAAGATCTGAATTGCCTCGTTTATTGACTCTTGTAGGTCGTCTAGACGCCAGCTGGAGTGGTCATCGTAGTAGTCGAAATTCAAAACCAGGGGGGTGTCGTCACTGTTACGCATCGACGACCAGCCTGAATCCAAATGATTCGGTTTATCGGTTGTCGTTGCGCACATGTTATACCTATCTTTTCTCCGGTTACCCGGGATTTGTCCGACAGGGTGCAATAAGCGACCCTGCCCCATGAAGGGCAGCGTCACTGCGGATGTGTTATATGCAAGACAGTGAGAGCAAGTACTGATCAGAAAACCCTTCGTGCAGGTGTGCCTGGTCCAGATAAAGATTTAGTCGCTATTCTTTGTACTCGCACCACGAATAGTTCTACGAATTCCTGTCACCATGAAAAACAAGCTGACTCCGAACAGAATAAAGATAAATAAATTCTCTTCCCTTATTTTGAAGGGTGACTGGTCAGTCATTGATGTAACTGTTGACCCATCAATATTTTGGGAGCTCTGTAGTGGGATTACCAAGACCATATCCCGAGCAACTTCTATGTCTTTGCTGGACTTTGCCATATTTGATTCGGCAGCAGAGATATAACTTTCGTTGGTACTCGCGTTGAGTGAATCACTATTTGTTGCGTCAAACCAGCTGATCAGGGATGTGACCACTATTGCCATAGTGATAACACTTACAGGTAAACCAAAACGTTTCATTTTACCCTCCTTTCAACACCATACTGTGACAAAGTGATTTTCATATGCACATTCCTGGATGACGATCCGCCAACTCTCCATGCTATATTGAGAGTGTTTTGAGGTCTGCTCATTCCGATTGGTTCAAAGTTTCCAGGAACGATTATCGTGATAGAAGATAAGCGGCTCGAACTAGTTCCTCACAAGTACCTTCAAAGCCGTCGAAAAGGAGCATGTTGGCTGTGTCAACACCTTCTTTGGAAAGTTCAGAGGTCAATAGTTGTGTTGAGGCAAAGAGAAGTTCGAAGCGTTTGGCCGGGTTGGTCATATCTGGCCAGTATCTCAGTGTTCTGGAACCGCGGAGGATTTGTGATGTGAGACGGAAAGCTAGAAGTCTTTGCGCGGAGTCGAGAAGCTCGGCGCTGGTCCGTTCTTGAGAGCTACCTCGTTTTGGGTCTCTAGGGTTCTCGTTTTCGGTTACAGGTTGAGCGTGATGGGCTTCTGAATCGTCAGGATGTCGTTCATTGGCGGCCATGAATTGCATGGTCCAGATTCGCCAACCCCGGGCAAGAACCGGTTGTGACACTTGGAACGTTGTTGTTTGTCTGACGGTCAGGCATGTCGATGCAAGTAGATCGGAGAGGGGTTCAGTGCTCCTGCCGAGGTCTATATGCGCAGAAGAACTTTGCCGACACTGTATGTAATATGAGCATAGCGATTTTTGATATCGATAATACGTTGGTAAGGGGATCAACCGCGTTCCCAGCTGTTCGGGCGTTGGCTCGTGCGGGATTGATTGAGAGCAGGGGTCTCTATGGCGCGGTGTACGAGCAATTGCGCTTCAGGTTTACCGCAACGGAACCGGACCTGGCTCAACTCCGTTCTCGGGCTCTGGCTGCTATACGCGATGTGAGCGTATTGAAGATTGATGAAGTTCTCGACAGCGTCGCAGATCGCCTGGTGGCTAAAGCTGTCTTCCCTGGGAGCCTGAAACTCATCCGCTCTCATTTGGAGATGGGTGATGAGGTCTGGCTGGCGACAGCGGGCCCTGCGCGCCTTGCAAACATGATTGCACAACGTCTCGGTGCTCACGGGGCGATAGGTAGTGAGGTAGAGGTGGAGGATGGTCGCTGCACTGGGGCATTAGCCGGTCCGTTTCTACACGGTGAGGAGAAGGCCGCGGCAGTGGCGACGTTAGCTGAGGCTCGCGGATGGGATCCTGCTGCGATTCACGCATACAGCGACTCATTCCGAGATCTCCCAATGCTTCTCTTAGCCTCTGTTCCAAATGTTGTCAACCCTGATAGCAAACTCAGACGATTCGCAGAATCTCGGAACTGGCCTATACATGACACTTCGAACAGGAACCGTAACAAGAAATTGACCGGGTTGACTGCTGCCAGCTTGGCGTTGGTGGCAGCGAGTGGCGCTATTTTCACTCGCCGTGAACGCTGAAGATTAGTCTCCTGAAACTGTAGAACAACTAAAAGTTATCTATTTGCCATTGTCTGCCGGGGGCTCGCTAGAATTTACGTTTTTCTCCGGTGAGCGCCAATTCGTTTTGGTTCGTACCTCCTCATGGACGAATACGGCTTGGTGGGAACAGTTTCGGATGTGCCCATAGAAAGAGAGAATATGTCTGAGCAACCTTTGATCCTAGGAGTTTCAGCGTACTACCATGACTCAGCTGCTGCATTGGTACGCGGTAGTGAGATTGTAGCTGCTGCTTCGGAGGAGCGTTTCACACGAAAAAAAGGAGACTCGGATCTCCCGTTGAACGCAATAGAGTACGCTCTCAAAGTTGCAAATGCGGCTCCTGAGGATTTGGCTGCTGTGGTATTCTACGAGTCACCTTTTGCAAAACTCGACCGTCTCCTCGCGACGCAGCTTGTCGGTGACTTGAAGACTCTTCCAACTTTCGTAAACTCAATGCGTACCTGGCTACCAAACAAGCTTTGGGTCGAATCCCATCTGAAGGGTGTGCTGGGGAAAAAGACCAACGTGCTGTTCTCAGATCACCATCTTTCCCATGCAGCGAGCTGCTTCTTCCCTTCCCCTTTCAATGAAGCCGCTGTTCTTACTGTCGATGGTGTTGGGGAGTGGAGCACGACGACGATCAGCCATGGATCGGGATCCGATCTGCAGATGATCGAACATATCGAGTACCCCAACTCTCTAGGTATTCTCTATTCGGCGTTCACTTTGTACGCTGGTTTCAAGATCAACTCCGGAGAGTATAAGCTTATGGGGTTGGCACCTTTCGGCAAACCAGTTTATGCTGAAAGAATCCTTGAGGAACTCATTTATCTCGATTCTGACGGTTCGTTCTCACTCAACCCGGAATACTTCTCCTATTTCGGGGGTATGCGAACCTATAACAGAAAGTTCGAGGAGTTGTTCGGCTTTCCAACAAGAGCGCCTGATAGCCAACTCGAACCTCATCATGCTGACCTTGCTGCATCTATCCAGTTCGTGACGAACCAGGCTATGCTTGGGCTCGCCAGACGAGCCAAAACAGCTACTGGTTCTAGTTCTTTGGCGTTGGCTGGTGGTGTCGCATTGAACGTGGTTTCCGTTGGAGAACTTGAACGGTCAGGGATTTTTGAAAATGTTTGGATTCAACCTGCTGCTGGTGATGCTGGGGGAGCTCTAGGTGCTGCGTTATGGGCGGCTCATGAGCTCTACGATGCCCCACGGGTAGTCAACCCTGAGGACAGCATGCAAGGAGCGTTTCTCGGACCTCGTCCTGGTGACTGCGATGTCACCGTAGAAAAGGCTGTTTCAGATTATGGTCTAGTTACAAGCGAACTAGAAGAGAATGAATTGGCTGAATTCGTCGCAGAGAAAATCGCAGAAGGACTTGTTGTTGCTCTAGCCAGAGGACGTATGGAGTTCGGCCCTCGAGCACTTGGATCACGTTCCGTGATTGCCGACGCAAGGGATCCTGAGATGCAATCACGCCTCAATCAGAAGACAAAGTTCAGAGAAGGTTTCCGACCTTTCGCCCCTCTTGTTCTTACTGAAGATGCTGATAAATATTTTGATACAGGTAGTAGCATTAGTCCATATATGTTGAAGACATATCCAGTGAAAGAATCTATACGGACCGAGCTCGTCGAAAGCGGTGAGACAAACCCTTTCAACAGAGTACGTGAGGTTCGTAGCACGATTCCAGCAGTGACCCATGTCGACTATTCAGCTCGTGTACAAACTGTTGATAGCGAAAGACACCCTTTCCTTCATGGTATGCTGCAAAAGTTCAAAGATATAACAGGTTGTTCTGTTGTCGTGAATACGAGTTTCAATGTTCGTGGTGAACCTATCGTCTGCACGGCTGTGGACGCTATCGAGTGCTTTTTGGCTACAGACATCGATGTCCTAGTTCTCGAAAATCATGTGATTGAACGAGGTACTCAGAGCGTTGAAAGTCTCAAACCTCGTAGAGCTTCGGCGATTGGCAGGGATTGATATATGACTTCAAATAACAGACCAAATGGCGACGAAAAGCAAATGACAGTTTCTGCGTCTTATAGCAATTGTTCTGACGAAGGAAAATTGAGTAGTCCTCGCACTGATAACTGGATCATGTCTCGTCGAGCGCGGGAAGATCGTCGTGATGGTCGAGCACTTCTGGTTGCGACGGTAGCTGCCTTGCTTTTGCAAATTCTTCTGGCGTTCCAGTTCGCGGTTGGCGCATTACGTCATTTCAGTTTCTCTGACACTGTGGTAACTGTGCTACTTCTCTCCATCGTTTTGACAGTGATCAGTTCGTTGATAGCTCCGGTGTGGACGTCGAAGTTGCTGGGTAAGATTCTAAGAATTTTCGGTGAGCGGATTTTCGCTGGTTTGACCATCATTATCCTAGGTGGATTCTACATTCTGATACTGCCTTTCGGTGCGGTTTGGGGGAAAAGATCTTTCCTTCAACGCCACAAAGCGTCAGGTGCTTGGGTTGGGTTAGGAGACTGGAAGCGTCAGACTTGGGCTCCTAAGCAGTCTGAGGCAGATGTCGCTAACCGTAAAGCGCGGACAACGTCTTTGAAGGCGCTGAAGTTCTTCGCCGAACAGAAGAACTGGTTTCTGTTCGTTGTTGCCACATTCCTCATATTGATTGCTTCGTTCATAGCTTTCGCTAACTCACCCGTGGTCGCCCCGTTTATCTACACGCTATTTTGATAGCGAATATAGGAAAAGTAGGGGTCAGAGTTTTATCAGGTGGCATGCTAAAAGAGTTCAAGAACTGAAAACTGGCTGATAAGCTTGATGTTTGGAGTTAGCTCAGAGTTTACGTTGCTGATAATTAGCACGGCAACGGGAGGAGCAGAATTGCAGCGTCGTACCGTTTGGCAGCCTGAACTTACGGTCAGCTGAGACGATTCGTTGGGTGTAGGAACAGCCACATTGTGGGCAAGAATTCACAAAGTCCTCCATAGATGCCGAAACTACCATAGCGATCAAGTCGATCTCTTCTATAAACTGTTGGGCGCATAGCGTGTCCGTGGAAATAGAATGGTCTCGCGACAAATTTCCGCAGAACTGAACAATAAAAACAGATAAACAATTCACAAATTCGAGAAGACCGTCAGTGTATAAGCTGAAGTTGGGGGATGGGACTTGTCAAGTTTCAATACCTACGATCCTGAACATCCTGTCAACCATGCCTGGGGTTCTGCGCTAAGGTATCTCTCCAGCGCCCCTGCTCGAATGGAAGACGGCGGGGTAGTACAAGACGCGTCTGGATGGAAGGTTGCAAAACTTCGTGATCCTTTCCTTGGTAAGTTCGAAGGCTACGCATTCGGATCATACTCACTGAATGACTCTGCAAGATGTGCGAAAAACCGTAAACATGAGAGCCCTCATGCCGGATGTGATTGTGGTTTCTACGCGATGAAGGAACGCCACAGGGCAGTGTTTTTGATGGAACGCTGGCGCTCTATGGTTCTATTGAAAGTCGAGATGTACGGGGTCATCCACGAACATCGTGACGGATATCGCTCCCAGGAACAAGAAGTTGTCTCTATGGCGATCCCCGCGCGTTGTGGCCGAGGATGGTGCCGGGGTACCACCACTGGTATGTCGAAGTCACGTACATTCTGGCGTAGCGCTTGTGATCAACATCTCAAAGGAACCTGTGTTACTCTAGCTCAGATGCGTTCTGCGATGGCGCTCGATGTCGTACTGCTTGACGCCAGTAACTGAAATTACGCTCGACAGAAGCAAATACACCCATCGGTAGTATCTGATGGGTGTATTTGCTTCTGAATCTGTCAGGCGGGTACTGGCTCTGTTACTGGTTCGGTGACGGGTGTTTCAACCGGTTCAGGTGTTGCTGGTACCGGAGTGCGTTCTCGTCTAATGATGCGTTCTGGTTCACCGATCTCTGCCATGTTCTCTCCAATTGTCTGTGACGTGATTGTTCTTGACGCAGGACTTGAGCAATGACTGTCACCTAGTCGTTGATACTATGTACTGTGCTTGAGGTTATAAACATCGCAGGGATTTAGAACCCATTTAGGTTAGTTCTACTAGTTTTACCTTGTTTTCAGACCAAATCAAGGTGACACGCTCATCAGCTGTCAGTTTAGCATTTATCGTAAAAGCTACTCCGTCTTCTACTTTGTTCAACTCCGTAGCACGGAACTCACGTCCAGATGATGTAACAAGAATGATGTCGTCGATGGTCACCGTTGAAGCACGAGGCCCACTAATCATAACTCCTACTTCTAAAAGGCCAGGATCAGGTGATTCGAGGAGTGTGGATAGAGTTGATCCGTCCTGAAGGATTATTGGATCTTGCTCGCCGAGTAGCCCAGATATCATAGTCGATCTCGTATCAGTATCTAGACGATCCGATGTGTTAGATGTGGGTATTTCGGCTATGTCTCGACCAGAAACTACGCTGTAAGTGTAACCAAGAGCGGAGATCAAAAAAAATGAAAAAACAAAAATAGATATAACTTTTCGAGACATCTTGTCCCCTTTTGCGAATTTACTTTCTTTCATGTAAGTTATTGTCTGTATTTCACTCGTTCGTGCACCGGTTACATGAGCCCATAGGTGTGAAGATGAAAGTAGAACTGCACATCACATCTTTTGACTAGCGATTGAAAAGAATAGTTCTTGTACGATATCATTGAACCATTATTTGATTCTATTCTAAGGGATAGAAAAAGAAAAGAACCCCCAACTTTTCAGGTTGAGGGTTCTTGAGTGCAAACTTTAGGTTCGTTTGACGGAGTTTGTTTCACTGGAGAGGAGCCGTGCTGCTACAATGAGTTCTTCGTAACTACCTTGCCAGTCGTTACCAAGTGAAACCGCAGCTTCTCTAACACGTGAACTTAGTTTCTTATCAACTTTTGCCTGTTCAGCGTAGCAATCCTTGTACATTTGATCAACTGCGTGTTCACAGTAACATTCTCCACCGCGTTCAACTATCTCTGCGTGAGAGATGGGAATATCCCACTCTTTGATCTTTGTCAAGATCCCGGCTTTCGCTTCGATTGATGCACCCCAACCTTGCTCCTCTTCGTAAACGAAACGGAATTCAAGTTCAGGGTTAGCGTTCGCGATTGCAGCATAGATAGGTCCTGGTGGGGACCAGGCTGTGGAAAAGGTGTAATGCAGCGCACCTTCGTCGGTTGAGACCGTAATGTCACTAGCATCCCATTTGGTTCCCCAGTTTGCGATGTTCCAGTTGTACCAGTCTTCTTCCTCGATTGGGCGTGGGAAGATGCGTTGGAATGTCAGATCACTGATCTCACCATCGCCTCGATCACCTTTCAAAGACTCTGCGATTTGTTCAAGGGCGTTGTCAGATCCACCGGTAATTGTCATTCGGTTGTAGACCCAGTTCGGCATAGTGCCTCCTGTTCTCTAGATGGGTATGACTCATACAGTCTGAGCGTTGGGCAAATTGCCAACTGATGTCGAGAATGTCACCCGCGAATATAATTCAGGAGTAAGTTGGTTCAGGTGGTCATGTGATGTTCGGATGGTCTCGGGCACCGTATTCAAAGTCAGGGGGCCTGTAGCTCAGTTGGTAGAGTGCTTGCATGGCATGCAAGAGGTCAGGGGTTCAATCCCCCTCAGGTCCACTTCCTTGGATATCTTTTTTGTAACTTGATCGGCGGGCTTACCAAAGAAATAGGTGTGGTAGTTTGGGATTTTGTGAGATCAGTTTGTTATACTGGTATAGACCACGGATTGAGTATTACGTTGTTGTGAAAGTGGGTACACCTAACAGAACTTGATATTTGAAGAACATCCTTCCCGGGATTACCCCTTTCCTGTTAGGGGTTTTTGAGCCGGCGACGGGAATCGGACCCGCATATGGAGCTTGGGAAGCTCCCATGTTACCACTACATCACGCCGGCATATGAAAAATGTTCAAAAGTTAGAAATCTTCGAAACATGTTTTGCTAGATTCATGAAAGGTAGGTTTACTACTGAGAAAATAGAGTAGAACTAGATATATGGTATCAGTAGGTTCGGAATCGATATTCGTTTTTATTCCAGTGGGGCCTCTGCCATTTACTCAAAATCAGGTTCTTCAGCGAAAAGATCAAGTGAGTCTTCATCAAGAACATTACCGAGTTCACGGACGGTGTAATAGACCCCGGCTGCGGATACGACTAATACTGCTATGGCTAGTGCGAGGAACTTCTTCATTTGACGACCTTTCGGGATGCCCTGCCTGGTTGGCCGGACTCTGTACGCGAGATGAGAGTTGAACTCACAAGACCGTGCGGTCACATGGCCCTCAACCATGCGCGTCTACCAATTTCGCCACTCGCGTGTGGGCCGGTTAGTTAGCCGGCAAAGGAACTAAGTACACAAGATGAGAGCTGAACCCTCACAGGTTTGAGCCGTCTTGTTATTATAACAGTGGACCGGGAGCGGATGTGCGCACATTCCCGCATCTTCACACATACTGGAAAAGGAAAAGAGCCCGTAGATGTAACTACGGGCTCTTTATCGTTTCTGGGTGAATTCAGTGATTCTTACAAAATCTTTGAGGCTTTTGCTAGCTCACGGGGTGAACCTTCCCATCCGCTTTCTAACTTCAGATAGTTGATCCATGCATTGATGTCGTTTCCAAGTTCAGAGACGACTTCTTCCAAAGAACGAATCGAAGAACTGGTTTGTGCCTTCATTACCATGTTGTAATGTGCGACAAGTGGATCTGACCAAGAACCAGAGTTGATCCGGGTACCTGAGAAAAGCCTTCCTGACTTGCTGTCAGGAATTACTTGGTAACCGAACCTACGAAGAATTCTGCCGAGAACATGTGGTTCTGGGTCTACGCCTTCTCGACTCAGGATCGATTGAGCGTGCTTTAGTTCCAACTCTGGGTGCTCTACTAGGTAAAGATCTGCTGCGGGGTTGGATAGATCGATAAGAGCTTCGAACGTCATTGCCGACGCACCCATTTCGTTGTGGTTCAGGGGATGTGAAGCAGCAAATTTTGAACGTCCGGCCTTTCTCAACGTTTCAAACTGATCCTTTGATAAATCCCACAACCCGAAAGCTGCGCGACGTAACATAGGTGTGAACGAGTTGATTTCGTCGAGCAAGTGACGGTTTTGGAGAAGTAGCTCATGAGATCGAACTACCTTTGCACCTAGGAACGATCCAATGTTGGTTAGATTGTGTGCCTCAGCAGAATCAAGCTTTACCTTTTCTTCTACTGGAGTACTAGGGTTTACCAATGCGGCAAGTCTTATCTGAGGTAAGTCAGAGTTAGCAGCTATACCAAGAACATCGTGTGGGGTTTGTTCGTTGCGAGCAACAGCAACTTTGCAACAGTCTGAACCTTTCAGGAATCTATCCTGAAGAGTGTTCGGATTGCTATGAAGTCGAAGTGCAATGTGTTGAATAGTTCGAGAATTATCGTTGATGAGCTGGTCAAGTACGGAAACGTCCGTCATGGTCGAGCTTGCAAGAACTTCTCGGCGTTGGGTTTGCTCGCTGTTCGCGAGAATCCGCTGCACCTCCATCGGAAGATGGAGCAGCGGTAAAAAGGTGCTGTCCATAATATTCCTTTCGGTTGTGTGGGTGAACGCTGTACACCGTTGGTGCAGTTCTGGTAGAGAGAAAGCGAACCATTGAAGCAAAATATGAGGAAGAAGATCTCATAGATAAACATTTCAGCAAATATCTCATAACTTACTATTATTATTGGTAGGGTTTTGCCCACCGTGTTAGATATCTGTGGAAAGCTTTTCTGATGCGTGCATAAGCTGGGCAAGATTCCCTTGCCACGAAGGAGCTAGAATTGCCGCAGTATGCCAGGCAGAAGATCCTTGGTCGAGTTCCGCTATCGCTGCAAGCATTGCTTCCATGTAGGTACTCCCTAAACGTAGAAGAGTTTCAAGTGGTTGCAGCGTTTCGAGGATCCTTCTTGGATACAATTTTGCAACCTTTAGCTCTGCGATGCTTTCGAGTTTGTCACCGAGCATGTTGATTACTGGCCAAGGGTCCTCGAGTGCGTCTACATGCCGAATACCTGCGAGCTGAACTAGAGTAATGATTGCTTCGAGATTGTCACGTGCTTCGAGTTGTAGCATCGCATAGGAAATTATGGGGTTGAATATTTTCCGTACGTGTAGTTCAGCATTTTGCATTTGTGCTTGATTGCTTCCTACTAAAGTTACGACTGCGTCTGCTAATAATGTTGCTAGATAGCTGTCTGGGACACGCCCCCCAAGATGACTTATGTACTCCAATCCGTTCGAAACTGTAGATCTGCTAGATACCAGTATTGAAATTTCTCCACTCTCGTGGGAGCTCAACGCTTCGACTAGCACTCGGTCTTTCCATGCATGTAGATGCCCTAGTGCCCAACGTCGTTGCTGATTAGAAATAGAGTTTCTAGATCCGAAATCGACAAGTATAGCCTGAAGTTGAACGTAGTCACCCCTAACGAGGTCATTTGAATATTTGTCAACCCAACCGGCAAAAGCTTCTTGTACTTGTACGTAACTACCACATGCTGCTAATGAAGCATGAACGAATCCTAGTGCGTGTTTAGGAGAGGATTCAAGAACCGCTTCATGTACTAGTGGGTCAGAGCCGAGCAACCCAGCTAGTTGCTTTGATGCCCGAACTGTGGTCGGGTCGGAGGTTATCGCTAGACGAGCACCAGCTTTTGCCTTGAGTGTTCTTGATATACCTTGTCGTTGAAGTGCCAGGATCGCAAGGTCCCAACCCCCTGCATTGATGATGGACTCTACGGTTGAATCTGTTGTGCGGGGGTTGCTGACGAGAGCGCTAACGATGTTATAATTGTTTGCGTCACCCTCTGCGACAATGTCGAGTAAACCGGGTTCTGCTGCTGGGTTTGATGCATAACTCGCACGGACTTCGGTATCTTCATGCGACGCGGCTTGGTGTTGTAGGTGTATTGGGAGCTCTTGACGGCATGCTAGTTTCCGATGTGTTTGCAGGTCTCCTGCTTCCCATGCTAACTCAATGACGTCAGCCCTTAGTGGGTTGTCTACGGTGGCTGCAAGACCTGCGAAGTTTGGAAGAGCATTGGTCATGTACTTTATGGTGCGGGATTTGCAAATTATGACCGTTGGCTCTTCGATGCAGAAAAGTATGAACGATATATTGCAGGTGTCGTGTTTGGATGCCTTGTGTCTTTGTGAGTATCGTTCGGGTCTATCTGTCTAAGATGCTGTCGTCACCTAAATTTTCTCAGGCACGCACATGGAAATGCAACGCTGCATATTCCTTTACATGTGTTCTTCACAATAACAGGTGAACTGACGTAAGAACAATGTTGCTATGGTAGAGCATTGCGGCCCCAGTAGGGTTAGTTCAGTACCATAAAGTATATGTTTCATGCCGATCCCTTTGCGTACCTTTCTGTAGGACCGATAGCTAGGATAAAGATATTGCTTTCTGTTCGTCGAGATGAAATCGAGCATGGTCCTGAGTCTTTCGTCTGTACGATTTGTCGACTTCGTTGGCTAGAAGCACTAGAAGTTTTAGATTCGAAATCGACCGATCACGCTCGTGTCAAATCTATCAGTATGTTGTGGTTGGATGAGCATATAATAGCAACTGAATGTGGTTCCTGTGAAGGGTGCAGGGTGGAACTTGACTCAGCAGCACGTGCTGCAGTCTTAGCCGAATCGAAAATTGATGTGCAGATCGGTCTAGGCCCTGTTCATAATGGAAAAGTATGTAAAGGCGGTTGTAAAGCCTGTCGTAACTGGGCTGGACTCATGCGTGTGGCAGAAGTTCAACTAAGTAAAGCTGGTTTCTCATCTCAGCGGTGGCTGTACGCCCACAGGTCATAGGCCCATTCACGCTGATAGGGCATTCTACCACAGAATAGTTCAAGTGACTGTACTTGAGGGCACCTTTATTCGTTTACGGCAAGATAATTATTGCGAACAGTAAGAGGCAACGATTGTTGAGTGTATGACAACCAATCTCCATTTCACCAGCTCGACATGTAAGCAACCCGGTTGTGCAACGTATGACACAGTTGGTCTCACAGGTCTATGCGTTTATCATATTGATATAATTTCTGGTTCCTTCAAAAGAAAGCCTTCTCAGAGCGTAACCGTAACAAGTTGCTGATACCTGCACAATATAACTCATCCCTTATGTGCCGTTCTGTCTAGAAGATGGACTATAGGCCATGACACCGAAATAAGTGTTTTTCCGCCTGGTGTAATGGCAGCACGGGAGTCTCTGGAACTCTTGGTCTAGGTTCGACCCCTGGGGCGGAAGCAAGTTGAGGCGAAGAAAGAAGTGGGGATCTTAGAGACAGAGGGTGGGGACTAGTTCAGAAGAGCTGGTGTCCCTGGCGAGGGTCGAACTCGCGGCCTTATGCTCCGGAGGCATACGCTCTATCCACTGAGCTACAGAGACTTACAGAAACTATTGTGGGAAGATCAGATAGAAGAGCACACCCGTATTCCCTATGGGTTAGGTTATCAAGAGCCTTTGAGGCATTCAACCAGCATCTTGACACAAGACCGTTGCGCGCCCATTGTAGAAAAATAAAAGGAGATAGATTATGGCTAAAAATCAAACCTGTGGTGTTTGCAAGAAGTCTGGCGCGAAAGACTGCTCGGCATGCAAGGGATCAGGGTATGCCTTAGCAGCTACCTGCGCGTGGTGCAACGGTTATGGTGCGCTTTGCGCAGAGGATGCATCACCTCACTGATCAGTCACTCTGAGAGCGCAAGAAGACCCTGACTAAAAATTATTCTATAATGATACCGATAAAACAAGACAACCAACAAGGAATATATGACAAATTCACAGCAAAGTCAGCATGATCCCGTTCGCCGTCATACCCCTGCTGAGATACGAGCAGCTAAGTATGCGAACCGACCTCCTGCACCTCAGGTCGTCTTCATTCAGCCTCCTCTACACGATGGAGGGTATGACTATCAGCAATCTAATGAAAAACGTAGTCAGGCAAAGATGAAAACAGTAGGTTTGCGTATGACTAAACCAGCCGCTGAGGCAGCTCGTCGTTCGAACCTAGATGAATCACAGATCCGTGCAGTGCTGGAGACCCCTAACGATGTAGAACCTGACCGTGACAACCCGAATCGTACACGCTTCACAAAAGGTTCGGTCATCGTGGTTACCGGTAAAGATGGTGTAGTCATAGGAATCTACAAGCGTTGAAGATAATGCGTGAATAATTTACACGGAAACTTGGGATAGTATCGCTTAGAGAGTAAAATGCTTCATGAAGCAAAGTACTGCTAACATTATCTTTTTCTGGACCATCCTCAACATGTCGGAAATAGTCGAAGGTGCTGAGGTCAAGCAAAGTGCCGACCGAGAACATAGAAGTGTAGCGAACGCTGAGGTAGTAGAGTTCTTGGATACTAGCAGCAGTGAAGTAGTGGCTTATATTGCTGCGATGAACTTCCCCGAAATCGAATCATCAGACGAGGTATGCCCTAGATACGGTCTACCTTTACACTTGGGTCACACTGAGCATGTACGCTACCTACGATGGTTACGTGACGCAATTCTTTTGTCACGAGCTGGTGTCAGACCAGCGCCATCCCACAAAGTCGAGGGGGACAAGTCGTACACTTCAATAGTTGGTGCATTCATAGACGCTGAGGAACTCTCGGGTGAAATTCGCAAACCTGCGACTATGGAGAGTGGTAATGAAGATAATTGGGGCAGTCTCGATGAGAACGGATTCATGTTTGAACCATTGCGCAGAGAGCCACTCGTACTTCTCGGTTTAGAGCTACCCGACGAAGGTGACATAGTGATTCCGAACCTTCCGGTAGGTCCAAGATGGGTTGCGGTGTCAGCTCAAACGGCAGGTATTGCATGCCACCACAGACGATTTGTTGGCGTTGCAATAAACTTACATAAAGAGGGGAGAAGAAGAGTTAGAGAACTGGCTAGTTTTTGTGATAGTGAACTCGTCGGCGGGCATAATTGCGTAGGGATTGGCGGCGTAGACGAAGACGCGATAGGAGCATATATGCTTACTGTCAAGGCTCTCGGATTGAACTCTCTTCATTCAATACATTTGCTGGAAGAAGGTTGTTATCCTTTAGACGTTGAAGAACAAAATTTGGAAAGATTAGGAACTCTTGACCTTCACGACAAATATGTAACTGATACCCTTCTGAGTTACCCGGAATTGTCTGGGTCCAGATGGTCTCTGTTCATCTTCGGTGGCAATTGTGATTGATCTGATCTAAGCCGTAATTAGGGCTGAGATGTAGGCATGGATTGATTGTGTACTATTGACGAGTACTGCGAATTCTTTGAACCGTCTTCTCAAAAAGCGGCAATCTAGAATCATCATAAAATGGGTCGCTTGCAGTTCCTCGAATCATATCCGCTATTTCAGGGTCGGTTTGATGCAGTTTGTTGAAGGCTATCTGACCAAGGCGTTGTTGTTCCATGGAAATTACTGTACACTAACCTACTGTGAATGCAGGTATCTTGCTGTATCACAGCTAGTAGCGACCATATGAACGATGCTAGCAACCACTCATGTTACTACTGGTGCGGCTATGTCGTTCGCTTTCAGCCCAACTTATACTGGGGCTATTGCTGCGTTTGTTGCTGGAACCGCGTCCCATCTTATTCTCGATTCCGTACCACATTGGGGAGGTGTTAGTGACGAAGCATTCATAAAGGTAGCTAGAGTTGATGGTATCGCCCTCCTAACGTTCTCAGGTATGTTTCTTCTACTCGTAGTTGATAGCCTTACGGTCGGGAGAGCCATGACTACAGCGGCGGCTATGTTCGGAGCACTACTTTTTGACCTAGATAAACCTGTTCGCCACTTCTTCAATGTAGAGCTCTGGCCGTCGAAGCTCGCTTGGTTTCTATCCCGGATCCAGAGAGAGCACCATAAATTGTGGCCTGTAGATTTCACAACAGGCCTGACTTCAGCCTTGATTGCTCTATATTTCACTTCTTTCGCAGGCTAAAATCAAAAAGGCCCCTTTCTAGATACTTGCAACATAAAAGACATGCAAAAAAATATAAATATCGTAGTACAAAGTATACAGTAATAAAGAAAGAATATATGATTTGTTTTTTCTGCTTTACACGCGACACTACCGTTCATCATTCACTGCTGCTCTTCTTGCCACGTACTCTGCCTTTGAGAAAGTTGAGTAGAGGCTTGACGCAATGAATTCAGGTACGACAACCTCTAACCCAAAGCCACGAAAGCTTTCGTCGATGGCTCGTAAAGTACTGGATCAAGTATCAGATATAGAGCAGAGTGATGTTATTGAACTGACAAACACGAAACTCGGAGATATCATGATGATATCACATTACAGTGTTTCTCGAGCAATTTCAGAGTTCGAGCGTACTGGTTATGTTGCGATTACATGGGGTTCCACGAACCCTCTCCATGGTCAGCCTTTAGGCCGCCAATTGAAAGTTCTTCAACCGAAACAATCAAACTGACTTCAGGTTGTTTTTGTCGCGTTACTATCTCATGTTAGAGTGTCGAGGTGAGTAAACGCTCTGCGAGAACGCGAGTAACTCGTGCGTCGGATGCAACGTATTCGTCTTGTTGTTCCGGAGTGAGCAGATGCACTGCGGTCCGGTCTACCTCAATGGGCGAGAGCCCATGATGTCGAGCAAGTGGCTTCAACGACCATTGAATACCTATATCCGTTGCGTGTTTTTGAAGAGCGTACGCTATGTCAAGATGTGCATGTGGTACGGCAGTATGGTTAGACCATACTCCGTGGTATCCACCGCGGTGACCTGGGAGGGGCTCGTACTTCGGCCAAATATTTTCCGCAGGAGAAACAGTAAGCCCAAGTTCTATTCCGAGAAATTTAGCACGAGAAATAATGAATGGAAGATCAAAGACCGCACCGTTCCATGTGGCGACCACACCCACAGGTAGGTTGCGTATATACCGATCGAGAGAAAGCAAAAGAGATTTTTCGTCGCCTCTGAACACAATCTCACCATCACGAGTAGAGACAGCAACATTGACGATTGAAGTCGTTGTCGGATCTAGCCCTCGAGGGGTTGAGTCATGCATGGGTGTTGTGTCAGTTTCTATGTCAAGTCCGTAAATCCCTATCCACATGGCGTCTTTCCAATCATATAATCGTTTGTAGGCACTTAGAGGGCCTAACAGTAACTTCAACTAAGTTCAGGCTTGAAAAGATTACGGTCACAAGCTAACGCGGTGATGCACGCAACCAATGGATAAACTGAATTATCTTATACTTCGCTGGTTTGTGAAGGAAATCTCTTGTTCGAGATCGATACAGACAATATATAACTACCTTGGGAAGTCTTCACAGGGGACGAAAGCGTGAAGTCCTGTGAAGAGATGCTCTATAGGTCGTTGATTCCTTTCCATCGTCCTATTCCGATTGAGTGCGGAGGGTGCCAATATTATAAACTCAAAAGATGGAGAGAAAGCAAAACTTATCGTTAGAAAAAATCTTATTCGGTTAGAATTCTTGAACATGTAGGCGAGCCTGGATTGGTTGTGCAGACCAATGCTACAGCTTCAGAAAGGTTGCGGACACCCTTCAGTTCCAAGCTGCGGGTAGTTTCTCGTCCGTTCAAAACTGCTTCTGCTTCGGCGTATTGTTCCAAGGGGACGAGAAACAAGTCAACTGATGCAAGTGAGGGGGATTGCGCCTTTACTGAAACTGAACCTACTGGTAAAATCTCCCCAGTTGATGTTATGGTGCCCGTTGCTGCAACTTTCAAGCCGTCAAGGAATTCCGGATCGTTCTGTGAGAGCGTCGCAAGAGCCCATCCGAGTCCGGATGATGTTCCAGTGACGCGGCCTGCTGTGTGAACCTCCGGTGGATCAAGATCCCATCCCGTCAGTGACCTTGCTGCTAACACTGCGTTCCAGCGGGCTTCATCCTGCCCGACCCCTAAGCCACTGTCAGCAAAAACATCAACCATCATATAAGGTAGTCGTATGTACCACCAATTTTTCACTGTTTCTGCGTTGTTCTTGTTCCAACGAACAGTCACAGCAATGACGTTGAGGGCTTCTTGATCAGAGCTCTGAAACTCCATTGAAATACCAGGTACAGCCATTTTTTCGACAGGTGCTGGCAGCCACACTGTGACGAAAAGCATGAACAAGCTGAAATATGCAACTAGCCTCGCTTCTCTGGAATGCTTTAGTTGGGCTCGCACTGCGGAAACAAATTCAGTGAGATCCTTTAGCATCTCCTGTATCGTTCAGGGTCGAATCCATTCGTCACATCTCGTGATCGAAAAATGTTACATTCTTTCCTTTCCTCCGATAGTAGCTGTCACCCTGGGGTTACGGTAACAAGTGACTTTGCCGGATTCGTGTACGGTGTTGCTATTTCAGTACAGTTACGGATGTGGAATATGTTGAAAATCGTTTACGAACGGAAGAGAATCAGTCATCGCCTGAAACAATTACTTCTGAGAACCATTCGAGCCCACAACGATGTCGGATGTGCGGCGGATTGATTGAAAAGGACCCAAACTCTTCTTTGTTCCGCGATCTGCTTGGGGGCTGGCTATGCTCTGAAGCGCCAGATGACGCTGTTGAGAGACATCATCGTATATGATTCAGAGGACTTTTCGAAGATAAAGTGGGATAATACAACCACACTCAGTCTACTGAGTAAATGTCATTCTGCAAAGTAATGTTAGATGTAGAGTTCCATATTGAAGATGTTTCATGAAGCCATACAAATGACCTAGATACTGAAGTTGAAAATGTTCTTTGTGACAACGGGTGACCCGGAATTGGAAACAGTCATCATAACACTCAATCCGTCCATACGACAACGATCAATGACTCGATTCGTACATGAACCCCAGTCCGTGGACTGCTCCGATGGAAGACCGGCATATACCGGCGTAAAAACTGGTGTGTTTACTGTGCCGGTTGTGACTCCCGTAAGAAGGAGAACGCCATTTGGGAGCTCTGGTTGAGAACAATTCGGTCCGACTGGCGTTTCTGCACGAGTGAGATGTCCGGTGTTTGTGTCAACCGACCATCTAACAAGCTTCACTTCCCCGTCGCCGTCGTTATCGGTAAACAAGGTAAGTGACGATGGTGAGATGTCGACGAGAGGGCTGTCAAGGTTCCATGGGTCGCAGTGTGTCGCTGCTGTTATGTCGTCGTCTAGGCGGTCCATCGCAATAATAATGTTGGATTGTACACCAGTACCTACCTGCTGCAAAGCGACTTGGCCGAGTTGACCGACCCATCGTGCTGCTACAGCTATAAGTGCCGCTGAAAGAAGAGCGACAATGGTAAGCTCGACTAACGTATAGGCCTTTGATCGTCGGCGAGAACCGCGATCATGGACCTGCGAGTTCGTCGCTGAGTTGGACAACGCGTTTTCACGTTGAAACCTACGACGTAACGAAAACAAGTATATCATGAGGTTATCACCTGTGCGTAAACGATGATTGTTGTAGCTCCGCTAGAAACATTGAAACCTGTAGCTCCTCTACTCAAGCCGTCAAGACTGGAAACCTCGACTTCAAGAACTCCTAGGTTGTTCGATGTCAGAGTCACGTTGGACTGCTGCGTGTTCCCCACTCCGGATATCTTCAACGCATTGTTCATCGGGGTGATGGTTACGCTACGCCCAGCAACAGCGCTTCCAACATGATCAAAAAGCTTGAACCTAATATTGGATGTCTCGCCTTCGCTGACTCGACCTTCTACAACAACACTTCCTATACCTCGAATGACCCTCACTGGTAGAAACTCGACAACTTGACCAGAGGAAGATAGGCTAACCAAATAGCGAGTGGGAGTTGTAGAGTATGGAACTCGAACGTCAACAATAGATCGACCATCGCGACCGGTTGGTGTAGCTCTGGCAATGATCCCGTCGTTAGATAGGGCTGAGAGTACAGCACCAGGTACAGGTTTGTTGTTGGAGTCGTAAGCTACAAGTTCCGCACGTACTGATTCTCCTTGGGCGACAAGGACCTCTGAAACCGTGATACGGCTCACAGTTTGCGTTACTCGCACAGGGAAGATGCCCGTGGACCCACCACCTGAGAGTTGTACAAGATGAACACCAGAGATTGTTTGATCCGCCGCAGTAACTCCGATATTGGCTACCCCATTGGAATTTGTCGTACCTTGACTAAAGGTAAGTCCGTTGGTTGTGCTTGTAGCAGATACAATTACACCCGCTACGGGAATCCCGCTCCCGTCGACGATGGTAACAGGTACAGTGTCTGCGGATCCCTGAGCTATTGTGAGAAGGTTTGCGTTAGCTCGGAAAGGTTTAGGTTCAACCTGTAGGTTGAGTTGCTCTTCAACTCCCTCGATGGCGACATTCAACACGTATGACCCTGCTGCTGCTCGTGAAGTTGCAACTACAGTAACTGTGCACCCTCCTTGGGAGTCCGTTTCGCACCCTCTCGATGTTGCGTATACGTCGCTGGTTCTCGCCCCACCGGTACGTGTTGCCCATACTGCTACGCCTACGGAGGTGCGAGGTGAGCCTGCGCGGTCCACGACATTGAAGTTGATCTCTGTAGTTGTACCCTGGTCAAAAAGAACCGGGTCAGGCATCTGTGCTGAAAGCACTATAGAACCTGCACGCGGTGTAACGGAAACGCGAACGGTTCCGTCACCTCCACTGGTCTGGATACTGAATGATGTGATGCCTGCAGGTGTGTTTGTGACCGACAGCGGGATGGTTGCCCAACCGTCGGCTCCTGTTGTGGATGTTTGCGCCGTGATTCCTACAGGTAGACCTACTGGGGTGAGAGTGACGCCAGAAAGAGGGGACCCATTAGTGCCAATGACGAGAACGTTCACAGAACCTTGAGAACCTTGCGTGATTCTGACCGGTTCAGCTCGAAGAGAGTGTGGCGCGTTCGTTGGTGCGAATGTTACGTGAACGGAACGGTTTCCTGACCCGTTTGCGAGCGAGAACATGGCTCGGCGTTGCGTGTTACCGGATGGTGCGTAGAAACGGAGTTGAGCTGTAGCTGTGCCTGATGATTCCGAAACGACTACATCACCAACACTAAGTGCGGTTTCCACGATAGTTGGTTGGTTCTCAATGATTACTTCGTCGAGTCGTACAAGTGTTCCTGAAGGAAGAGATGTGACTGTTATGACTGTTGGGCCGTCAGCCGATTTCCAGTCGTAGTCACTCGAGGACAACGAAAACGATGTTGCTGATCCAGGAGTAACTTCTACCGCTGCGACCCGAAAACCGTTTGTGCGGGGCGATGTGAGGACGGGAGCTGCTTGCGCACCGCTGTTGCAATGTGGTGCCGAGCTCGAGCAGGTCCCGTTAGGTCCCAGATCGCTGTTGCGTGGGAAAGCCCAGAGGGGGTGAAAGTCGTTTCCACCTGATGCGGGTAGTCCACCAGAAGTTGTCCAGAGTAGTTCGTAGCGGGTCGGGGTAGAGTTGAGGGTGATTGAGGAACCGGTAAATGTTTCAACTGAGGATGCAATGTCTGCACGGCCTATTGTTGCCGGAGTTCCCCAAGTCCAGCCCGTGCAGGTACCTCCTTCAATCCAGGAAGAACCACTCCAACGAAAAGTACCATTTTGTGCTGAGCATGTACCGTCGGGATGATCGATATACAGTTTGACCGGAACGTTGACAGGTACAGCAAGCTGTAACCAAGACCTGGTTGCATCAGGGTTGTAGCTGTCAATTACAATTTGATCTGGTTGATCGTCATTACAGAAGGGTACAGTACGCGTTGCAAGGCCATCATGGAAGCGCGCCCAGACACACGCAGATCCAAGATGCGGGTTCGTAGATGTCTCACCAGCACCATTGCGGGCCAGAAGAGTGACTGCAGCTTCACTTCTAGGCCTGAGAAGTACTGATGTTCGGGCTACATCATCTTGTCTGAGCTGAATTTCAGTCATAGCGCTCACTGCGTCTAAGGAAACCCCGTCAACTGAGAGCGCTCCGTATGGGCCTAGAGCAAGAACACATCCGTCGGTTGTTGTACCACATAGTTCGAGCGGAGCGCTCAGCCATGCGCTGCCATTGATTACCTGAGCTGCTCCTGCGGCGGGTTTCCCGGATGTAGTGTCTACCAGATAGAGGTCTCCGGTGTAATCCAACCCTTGCATGTCAACACGGAGAACGCCCCACCCTTCACGCCAGTTCGGTGTTGGGGCCTCGATCTTCTTCGATGACGTGAATGTAGTGCCTGCCCAATCCGTCGATGCAACGACCTCTACCCAATCAATAGTCTCCTCTGAATCGTCGTTGGACCCTCCTGTACTGACAGACCAGTTCACTATCAGCTGACGTTTGAACAATGTTGGGCAGGATGTTCGTGGATCATCACAATCTTCTGATTCAGGGCGTGTAAATGTACCGTTTGTGATTGAACCATAAGTTGAATTCGACGCCTGTTCGACGAGTCGGTCAAGAGTGGCTACGACTGCTCGATCTGCTTTCTGAGTGTTAGATGTAAGTTGCCCTCGCACAACAGCAAGTGTAACAACTGTAGCGAATAAGGCTATAATTCCTAGCGCAAGAGTGAGTTCCGTAAGGGAGAAACCTCGCCTATTTTGCAGATGAGATCGGCGTCGATTCGTGCGTTCATGGCGATCACGGACACGGTCACGAAGGTGAGAAAGTTTCAAAAGCACCTGACCCTCCGGTCCCCTCGAGTTGCGCGGTCCCGACGTGGGGCAACGTTGATTGTGACCGTGCTCTTGGGGCTCGTGGCGGCAAGCATCACCCTTGTCATCGTGCGAACTGCGCTCGATGACGCACGGGTGACAGCTTCTCGCCGTGCGTATGATCTCGCGTATGGTTCCGCACAACAGCTCGCAAGTGAAGTAGCGAGGGCTTTGAATGCGAACCCAGCTTCTCTTGTTCTGAATGTTTCAGAGAATGAACCGGATAGAATATGTGCTGCGGTCTTGACAAACGGTGAACCGACTGTCGTCAGCTCCGGCTCTCCCTGGCCTTCCGCATGTGGAACGACCTGGTCATACGCAACATCAAGCTCTCGCTCTTCAGTTTGGGTTGAACTCCCGGGGCTAGATGCATCAAACCTGACGATTAGAGCAATATCTGAGGTTGCTGGCACAAGAGCTGGTATCGAGATGCAGTTCAGACCAGGATCAACCCATCCTTCTGTATTCAGCGAAGCTGGTTTCGATCTCTCTGAGCTCACTGGCGGGAGTTCTACATCCGAATTAGAAGGTCTGATATACTCGCGAGGCTCAGTAAATATTCCAAGTTCAGGTGTTGAGTTCGAGAACGCAGTGATTGCCTCAGAGGCAATGGTGACTGGAGCAACACCTGCAAACATTTCACGTTACGCAGGGTCATCTGTTGGTGATGGAATTGGCCCGGTTCGTGATCTATTGTCGAACCCTTTGGTTCCAGGCTCACTTCGCGGGAAGCACGGAGCATTGGCTAAGTTAGCCTGCCCTGAAGGGGTCCATGCAGTTACGGAGGCAGGATCGAGCCATCTTTGCTTGAAGGCAGGGGCAACTCTTCTAAATGCCTCTTCGCAATCAGTGCAGGCGCCTAACAACGTTGCCGCATGGCTTCTAATGCCAGGCAAGTCGTCTGAGAATTCCATCGATGTGTATTTGAAGACAGCAGTTGGTGACCTGGCAGACTCATGCTCTTCAGCAACCCCTAATTGTTCATTAGCCGGATTAGCTGAGGAAACGCTCGGTCATCCTTCTCGACTGGAATCATGGACGCTTCTTGGTTCATTTGAGTTGCCGTCATCAGGGTTGATCTATACTGACACGGCTACGCATTTGAGTTTGTGCGGGTCTGGCTTTTCAACTTCTAACGGAACATGCGATGCTTACCGGACCACTACACCTGGACTGACGCTAACCCATGATCTTACACTTGTTGTGGGAAGTTCCTCGGACCCTGCTGATCTTTATCTTACTGGTCCAATTAGTTCACCTTCATCAGATCTAGGGCTAGCTGTATCCGGGGATTTGATTCTACCTTATTGGTCAAGAGCTGTGCGTGGGAACATGACAATCGACGCTGACATCATGGTCCTCGGTCGCAGCACCGAATCGATATTCCGTACTTTACCCTCTCAAGGAATTGGATCGGAGAATCGTGGCGGGAACCTCACGATACAGGGAAGCTTTGCTTTGACACGAGCTGATCTGAATTTCAGTTTGTTTGAAAATCACAGGACCAAGACATTACATCGCCGTACGTCATCTCCTTGGTGGTCGCTTGACAACAGCTGGAAACTAGATAAGGTTCGACGCCTCACCTCTTCAGAGCTAGCCGCACCAGCACAGTTCCGGTAATATTGCTCGAACTCCATGAAATGTTTGTATGATTTTGATTCCAAGCCCCCGGCGTCGGTCGTCAGGGAGTGCCCTCAGGTAGTGCTCTCTGCACAGTGATTATCATGACCAGTCACGAGGGTAAAGATCCTGAATGTTCTCCGATCAACATTGAGAGCTCAGCGCAAACAAACTCAGAGATCGAACTCAACGTAATCGAACACGTAATGGCAAGAGAATCAATCCGTAAAGGAATTCACCACGGGGCAGGGAATGCCGATCAGCCCTCCGCGAAACGATCAGACCTTATTGAACAAGTTATGCGTATGACATATGACGACCGTATCGTCATACCTTTTCTAGATGCAGTAGCTCGTTCGACGGAGATACTCAGCGCGACAGGCAGACTTCTCGCTTCGCCACCTTCCCCGTTTCCACTAGGTACACCACTTGCTGTGTGGGTGGAACCGAGTACTGAACTCGAGACGCACTGGCGGTCATTGCTTCCAACCCGCGAGCGATCGATGTGGAACGACTTGGAATTCTATCGTTCTATAGTGGGTGCTGCTGTTTGCGAGGCTGGAAAAGACTTTTGCTGCCCTTACGAGGAACTTGAGCACCTTAGACTAACAGTGTCAAATGGGCTCTATAATCACGGCGAAAACTGAACATCAGCTAGAATCAAGTATAAGAGTCGGTGGAGTAATAAGATTGGATCAGACGGATAACAGTTCTCTAGATGTCACGCATGTTTTGCGGTTTAGGGAATAGAAAAATGCGTAATATAACAGATATCTGGTGCATGTTATAGTTCCGGAATTTTCACTGCACGAAGTCAGTTCTAGAGATTTGATGATGGGTGATTGGAAACTCTCACAGTGAAGTGAGCTGTGGGCCAAGTCACGGGCCGATGCTGATAGGACAGAAGGCCACTTGGTCAGGAGAGGAACAACATGCAGCACGATCGTCACGACGACTTCGATATCAGCGTTCTAACAGAAGCACCAGCAAAGGACTTGTCTACTGTGACAGCCGTCCTTTCAGCAGCCACGAACGATGTCGCTCTCCTAAACTTTGGTGATGGTGAGCAGGGTACGATGCCTATAACTGAATTCTACCCGAACCGGAGATGGGAAGTTGGCGCAACCTACCACCTTCTCCGCCTCGGGCAACAGACACGCCCTACACTTTCTGCTTCCCGCCCAGAGCTGATAACATTACTACTAGATGGTCTTTCCCCTGAGGTACTCAACGGATCGGTACGAGTTATGGGTGTTGTACGCCAAGTGGGTATAAGGTCGAAGATTGCCGTTGCAGCAACAGAAGATGGGATAGACCCTATTGCGGCGTGTGTTGGCCCATCTGCAGGACGGGTCAGACGTCTAAGCGAAATGTTGAATGGCGAGCGGGTTGACGTGGTAGCGTGGAACCCAAACCCCGAAGTGTTTATCAAAAATGCCCTCGGTACGACTGTTCGTAGTCTAGAAATAAGCGGCCCTCGTGCAAATATCATAGTTCCTGCGCACCAATATCAAGCAGCAGTAGGTGGTGGCGGGCTAAACGCTGCACTTGCCTCACGGTTGACGGGAGTGCTGCTGTCAGTCAACTCCGGCTGATGCGAACTACACCCGCGAGGAGTATGTGAGATGATACGAGGTTTTCAGGACTCGACACGCATGATACCAAGAGGGCGTAAGATATTTCTTCAGGGCCAAATTCGAAGAGGATACAGTCTCATCGAATCAATTGTGGTATTCGGTCTCGTTGCCCTCATATCTGCTTCTTCATTTATCATACTAAATGATAGGACATCTGGTGCGGAACCTGCCAGAGCCCGAGCTTCACTGATCCATCTGCTCAAACTCCAGTCTGCCACTGCTGGCGCTCCAAATGCTGATGGGGAAGCTTTGAGTGAGTTAGATCCAGGCAGGGAGTACTTGAATGGGCTCTCAACGAACCCTGCGATCGTGTCCGTTTTGGTTGATTCAGGAACGAAGCTTGCAGCTGCAGCCTACGATGGAGCAGATTGCTGGATGCTTGTAAAAGACTTCGCTGCAACGACGACGACGACACGAGAAATTTGGCTTGTCGAAAAGCAAAGCGCGTCTTGCAGCGCGTCGAGAGCTATCCAAGTTGGAATACCTGATCAGAGCGGTCTGACAGGGCAGACTAGTGACCGCCCACGAATAATCTGATAAGATTCGTCCTAGAAGACTTTTTGATGTGCATAAGATAGCCACCGTCGGATTGTGGCCGAGTTGACTACAGTGAGCACCGTCAACGACCATGAACACGGTTGCATCCGACATTGAACGTGCCCTCGCTCTTCTGGTCGTTGACAAAAATATCCTTGACCCGGAACGAGCTTGGGAACTTGTACAGCAAAGCAGGTCAGAGAACCGGTCAGTGCTCGGTCTATTCCTAGCAGCAATTCCTGATCATGTGATTGCTAAAGCGTTGGCCGACGAGCTAGGTATACGTTACTACGACCTCTACGCTACTGTAGCAGACTATCATTTTGACTCCAATGTACTAGATCGTGCTGACCAAGAAGTGTTACGACAGTTCTCAGCACTTCCTTTGGTTGACAAAAATGGGCGTGTTGTTGTTGCAGTCACGAATCCAAATGACCCGGAGCTGATTGATTACCTACGCGCTCGATTTGGACAGTTCCAACTGGTTCTCTCGACGAAAACACAAGTTCAGAACCGGTTGGCATACTATGCAACAGAAGTTGCATCTCTAAACAACGTTTCATCAACATCGCAGGAACAGCAGAAGACACCTGGTCTAACACCTAACGTCTCTTTGACTTCAGCAAAATCTCCAATGCAAGAATGGTTGGATTCTGTCCTGGGACGCGCCGTGGCTGAAGGCGCATCGGATGTTCACTTCATGTTCAACCCCGACAAATCCATGTTGATGCGCTTCCGTGTCGACGGTATCCTACGACAACAACGTGTACCTGCCAACATCCGGCCGATTGAGATAATTGGGGCGATCATGTCCCGCTGCGGAATGGACATGGCCAACCTTCGTGAACCACAAGATGGAACATTCGGGTTCCAGGCCGCTGGCCGTGAGATCGATGGGCGAGTTGCAATGCTTCCACAGGAACATGGCCCGACATTGGTTGTACGTCTTCTAGATAGCCAGAATATGCGAACCCGACTCGATGACATGGGTTTCGCACCTGTACACCTCGAGCAAATGCGAGCAGCTGCAAGCCGAGCCCAGGGAATGTTGATCGTTTGTGGCCCTACAGGTGCGGGAAAGTCAACAACTTTGTATGGACTTGTGCGTGAACAAGATTCAACTACAAAAGCTGTTTTCACAGTCGAGAACCCTGTTGAGTACCGCCTGCCGTTCATTGGGCAGACTGAGATCCGTCACGGGTTGGGGGAAAAGTCTCTCACATTCGCCCGAGCTCTACGGTCTATCCTACGGCTTGACCCTGATGTGATCCTCGTCGGAGAAATCCGCGACCAGGAAACTGCAGAGGTAGCCCTCCAAGCATCACTTACTGGTCACCTAGTACTCACAACGCTTCACGCCAACTCATCCATGTCAGCCTTCTCCCGTCTGGTAAACATGGGTCTCCCTAGATACCTAGTCTCAGAGGCGGCAACACTGATTGCGTCACAGCGTCTTGTGCGGCGTCTGCACGATTGTGCGCGTTGGGGTGAACCCACACCCGCAGATAGAGCTGTTCTCAAACGCCTCGGATTCCCTGAAGGTGTTGAACGGATCAACCGTCCCGAGGGATGCCCTGGTTGTAACGGAACTGGGTTCCGTGGGCGTGTTGCCGTCGCAGAGGTTCTATCGCCCGATCCGGTTCTCCGCCAAATGTTTACCGAATCAGCATCAATTGAGGAACTCAACGCCGAAGCTGAAAGGCAAGGGTTTGTAACTCTCGCGATGGATGGTGTCCGACACCTGTCAAATGGGACAACCTCAATTGACGAGCTCCGTCGCGTACTCCTCTCCGGGGGTGATTGATGCAGAACCCGTTGCGGCGTAAAGGATCTATTACGGTCCTTACGCCTGGAGCACGATTTTTCAATTACACTGCTGTCACCGCTGCTGGTGTACGTCACCGCGGAAAAATGCAGGCGCCTACTAGTCAGGTTGTGTCCGAGGCCCTACAGCAAGACGGATGGATTCCTCTTAGTATTGAAGAGGTGACCACCGGGGGTGTGAACACAGACGTTGGCGCTCTCGTGGCTATCAAGCCTGTTGTATTGTCAACGCGCACGACAGCGACGTTCGCCCGACAACTTGCTGAACTACTCAAGGCGGGCGTACCGCTACCTCGTGCTCTTGAAGCTTTGGGTGCCGAGGGTAGCGAGAACATAATGAAGGTGACAACCACTCTTGTCGAGCTCGTGAGCGCAGGTGTTCCTTTGTCGAAAGCTCTCGAAACCTTCCCTAAAGCGTTCGACGACATCTTCCGCTCCTATGTGGAGGCAGGTGAGCAGGCGGGTACGCTCGCTATCTCGATGGCTCGTTTAGCAAAAACGCTTGAGAGACGGGCTGAGTTGCAGCTAAAAATCCAAGCAGTAACCGCTTATCCGAAAATGGTCTCAGGTGCAATCTTAGGTATCGTAACACTTATTCTCATCTACATGGTTCCGATGTACGCGAAGATCTATGCATCGTTCGGGCAGGAACTCCCAGCTGCAACAAGAGCTCTTCAATCTTTCACAGCGAAGTTCCCGCCTTTGACATTCACATCGAACTTCCCTGTCCCTCCAATAATGGACGGTAAAACCTCGATCGTTGATATCATGTTGATTATCATTTTCGCAGTCTTGGTAATCGGTGGCTCGTGGTTGAGAAACCGGCAAAAGGGTATCTCACCGAAGAAATTCAAACAGGTTATAAAGTATGCTATCGTGGCATATGTATCACTGTTTGCATACGATTTTCAGATCAATGTGATATCTACAGTGTTGTGGGTGGTGCTCTACGGGGGAATCACGACATTCATAGCACTTGTCGATTCAGGGAAGATTGACGAAAAGTATGCGGTAATACTCGACAAGGTGAAGTTCAAGTTGCCAATCTTTGGTGCGTTGAACTATCAGACGACACTTTACCGTTGGACATCAGTTCTGGCGGGAGCGCTCGAAGCAGGCGTACCTCTAGATAACGCTTTGGATCTCGCAGCACGAACTACAGGCTCTCGTTGGCATCTCGCCGCATCGAAACAGATCAGAGCTTCGTTGCGCAATGGACTCCCTTTGTCGGAATCAATGAACAACTACAAAGATCTCTTTCCGCCAAGCGTCAGGACCATGGTCTCTACCGGTGAGCAAGCTGGTGAGCTCTTTACCATGATTGACAACATCTCTCGCGCAATTGACGGAGAGATTGACACTATTGTCTCAGGTTTGGCAGCAAAAATCGAAGTTGCGCTACTTGTAACCATGGGTGTTGTTGTCGGAGGACTTCTAGTTGTTCTCTACCTCCCTATCTTGCAACTATCAGTGAAAGCCGGTGAAGGTATGGGTGCCTTCTAATGGAAAGACGAGAACATCCATATATTACTAGCGAGTTGTTACTCGACACACTCCTCGAACGCGAAGTTGTTGAAAAGAACGAACTAGTAACGCTGCTTGGAGAAGAACGTCACCACCTTTCACTTGCAGGTCTTGAACGCGCGCTCGCCCGTGAGGCCCGCATAGGTGAGGAGCAACTTGCACGGCTAAAAGGTGAAATTGCAGGCCTTCCACACATATCAACTGTAGAGGAACGCACAAAACCTCTTATAGATGCTTCTTCTTCGAGGGCACTAGGTGCTGTTGCTCTCGATCGTCCACGTCTATCAGTGGCAATGGTCGAAGATCAACCTGCTCACCTACAACGCTTGACCGATTTACTCGGCACTGACGACTATGACATAGTCCTCTGCACTGTAACGCAGTACGCTGAATTACATAGAGGATGTTACGAAAATGCTAAGATCGTCGAAGCGGCCCATACAGAGAGCATACTTGAAATATTCGACGAATGTATCAGAGTACGGGGATCCGACGTTCACATATCTGTTGGACTAGCTCCGGTCATACGTGTTGACGGGTCACTCACTGCTATGGAACGGAAACCTGTTGATGCTGAATGGATGCGAAATCAGGTTCACCAACTTATAGGACCTGAGGCGTTTACTAGAGTTGAAAACCACTATGACTTCGATATGGCTCTACCTTTCGGTGCTGCACGCTTTCGTGTGAACGTCGGTGCAGACAACCGTGGTCTGACAATATCAGCTCGTAAGTTACCTACGAAGATCCCAACACCTGTTGAACTAGGACTTCCTCAAGCGGTTCAAGATTTCATTCATCTAGACAGAGGGTTGGTTCTGGTAACAGGTCCGACAGGTTCGGGTAAATCAACGACACTAGCAGCTCTGTTAGCGGAAATCGCAGTAAAGCATCCTAAGCATCTGATCACCTTGGAAGACCCAATCGAATTCAATCTTCCACGGGGTAAATCGGTTGTAAACCAACGACAACTTGGCGGCAGTTTCACAAGCTTCGCTTCGGCACTACGCCAAGCGCTGCGCCAAGACCCTGATGTCATCCTTGTTGGTGAGATGCGTGACCTAGAGACAATACGTACAGCGGTCCAGGCCGCAGAGACTGGCCACTTGGTATTCGCCACCCTACACACTTACGACGCAGCTTCGACAGTTGCCCGTATAGTGTCATCGTTCCCTGCTGAAGAACAGGACCAGGTTAGAGCTCAGCTCGCAGCAATCATCAAAGGCATTGTATCTCAGACGCTTCTTCCGCACCGTTCCGGCACCGGCCGGGTCGCCGCTTACGAGATCTTAGTGTCGACCCCTGCAATTGCGAACAACCTCCGAAAGACAGATGGCCACTTGAGCCTACGTCAGTCACTTGAATCAGGCTCGAAGGACGGCATGCAAACTATGGACATGGCACTATCTTCTCTTGTTCAGCGGGGTATCGTCCACGAGGAAGACGCAGCTTCAAAAGCCGTTGACCTTGATAACTTCACAAAACTCACACGAGGTAATTGATAAATCTTATCCTTGGAAAAGGCAACAAGGTCAAAAATCACTAACTTACGGGTTTAGTGCTATATGTACTCCAGTACCTTCTACAGTTTTGAACCATCGTTACTCCGAATAATAGAATTTGCAAGGGTGTCTTTATGCAAACTCATAGTCGAACCTATCAAATATTCCTGTAGCCTGATGTTGGACTTTTAGGCTTCCACTGCTCTCCCTCCGTGCGTGTTTCACGCAAGACCGCACAGATAAGTAACGTGAGCGAGAACATCGAAGACAACGCAGCATCCGAGAACGCTGTCGAGAGCGAAAACCGCCTCAGGCAACTCGTACCAGTTGACCAGACGTCACGGAAGCGAGTGCTGGCATCCCTGTTGCGAGCACTCAACTCCGATAACAGGAACTGAGAGTAGGGGCGACAGATGAAGAAAATGGTAGGGGTAGACGTAGGCGCTACAGAAGTTCGTGCTGTAGAAGTGGCAGGTGTTGACAGTAACTCACTTGCAATTGTTACACGTGTAGGCATAGCTCCGACACCTGAAGGCGCTATCGTCGGGGGAAGAATAAAAAATCCACAGGCGGTTGCAACGGCCATGGTAAAAGCACTGAAGCGAGCTGGTCTTCCTTCTTACGGGTTTGTGCTAAACATGTCGAGCCCTGATGTCGCAATGACCACTATGACATTGCCTGCAGCGATTCGGCGTGACGAACGAGAGAATGCAATTCGTGCACTTGGTAGACCTCTATCGGCAAACCTACCACTCGATGACAGCATTATCACAAGTCAACTTCTCTCTGCTGCGGAAACAGCTGAAGGTTTCGAAGTGCACACCGTCGCAGTTGCAGCAGCTCTAAAAAGCGAAATCGACATTATTCAGAGTATGTGCAAGATGGCGCGCTGTACACCGAGAGCGATCGACTTCGGTGGAGTGGCCCTTATCAGAGCTCTTACCCGGTCCCAGAATACTTCGAACGAAGTCGCAACCGTCGTAGACATCGGAGCGACAAAGACCTCAGTTGCAACACGAGTTGGACCACATGTACGCTCACTTAGAGTCACTGCTGGCGGAGGTGCTGAACTTACACGGTCTCTACTCAGCTCCAACGGAGGCGACTTCGAAGCCGCAGAGCGTGCAAAGTTCAATATGAAACTACCTGGATCGGCTAGAAAAATAGCTTCGTCTTATGCTGATGACGAATATCGTGGGGACAGCGACCCATCAGTGCAATCACTTATCTCCGCAACAGATGTTCTAGTGGACACAATCGCTCAGTCAATCGAACTAGATGCCGCAAACCATGGAACATACACACAGGGTGTATTCCTCACTGGAGGAACTGCTCTACTCCGAGGATTCAAAGAACGACTTCAGCAACGCGTCGGCGTTCCTGTAGTTGTTGGGCGACCATGGGCGGACATCGAGCGATCGAAACGTAACGTGGAGATGTTCGTCGACGGTCGACCGGACCCTCGCTTGTTATTCCGTCTCTCAACCGCAGTAGGTCTTGCACTCTGGAAGGAACCAATGTGAGCACACAAGATAACAAACCAGAGAACGTAACACCTCGCGTGCAGCGGCCAAGAATTCAACCTCGTCTGGGACGTTCAGGAGGTGCTAACACCGATCAAGCAGCCCCTAATCGCCGTCAAATAGCAGTAACGTCCTTCGACTTGCTCAATGGGGCTTATACAACCGCTTCACGTGGTCGTATGGCTTCTATTATAATGTTGTCTATCATTTTGTTCGTACTACTCGGTTTGGGCCTCAACGGGCTTCGAAGCAGCCTAAATTTAGCGAACGTGAACTCTGAGATCGCTTCATTGAAGGAACGTCAGCGTGACGCAACAGCTCGATTCTCAGCTTCAACAGGTCTTCCTGAAGGTGTCAGCGAGAAGCAGCTTATTGCTAGATTCCAAACATTGACAAACGAATACGAGAAAGTGAGCGTTCAGAGCGTTGACGTATTCGGACTCTACAACCGGTTGGTTGACGATAATGTGATAATCACAGCCTTGAGCGGGGATATAACCGAGCTCCCTACTGACGGTGAGAAAGCATCAACCAACGCAGTTGACAAGGCTCTCTTCGACGGGGTTACAGAGGTCGGTGAAAACGAAGTACTCATCAAGATAACAGTGACTGCAACATCAGACTCACCAGCGAAACTCACAGGGTGGGCTCAGCAGGTACGAGACCGAGGTGTTTTCAGAAACCTCGTTGTTGTACGAAGTGCTAATATCTACACACTTACTGGGCTGTTAGTTCAGGACGAAGCTCCTATCTCAATCACGAACTCTTTTGCAGGGTTGGGACTCCCAGTTGCTGTCGGTGCCAAGCCCGTGAAGAGCAGCGAAGAACAAGAGAACGCTGGGACTACAGCAGGTACAGGTAGGGAAAACAATACTCAGAACCAGGGAGGAAATAACTAATGAATAACATTGACATTGGTAAACTTCTCCGTATCATTGATCGACGAATCCTAATTATGATAATTGTAGGAATAGTGGGAATTGTAGGTGTTCAGCGGTTCTTCGTAGCATCAACTTCGAGTTCATTGGTTTCTGCTACCGCTGAACGTGTAGAACTCCAGAATACAACTGAATCCCTCGAGACCCGTGTTGATGAGATACTTTCAGATGGTACAATTAGTATCGACGCGATAGTTACAAGAATCGGTTCGATGGAGACAACCCTTCCTACAGAAATTGATGACCTAGAGTTTTCCGCAGAGATCTATCGTCTTGCAGAACAAGGTGTTCTAATCGAGAACATTGCTATTGCTGACACACCAGAGCAAAAGCCAGGTGGTGTGCGCTATGTGCTCTACCAGGTGAGCGGAAAGAGCCCTTTTGGTTCACTATCTCAATTCGTCAGCCGTCTCGGCGTGACCGGGACGTATGTCACCACCGTTACCGACATCTCGATCTCTCAAGATACGAGATCATCAAGTGTAGCTAACACAGAAACAAGACCTCTTGCATCAGGGGATAACAATACGAAGTTCATTGTTACTCTCATGGTTTGGTTCGACGACACAGAACGTTTGATCATCGGAGCTGAAACTGATGCGGATACATCAGATGCTGCAGCAGGTCAGGAAGCTGGACAGGCTCAGGGTACCGGAACAGGCCAACAACAGGGAGCACCGCAAGGCGGGAACAACGGTACTTCTGGGACAGGGAATCAAGGAAATAGTGCAAATGGCAACGCCACAGTCAACAACGGCACAGCCAACAACGGCACAGCCAACAACGGCACAGCCAACAACGGCACAGCCAACAACGGCACAGCCAACAACGGCACAGCCAACAACGGCACAGCCAACAACGGCACAACGGGAACTGGAACAAACCCTCCTAACTAACAGATCTGTAATGACTAGGCCCTTTTCATTGTTTATGAAGAGGGCCTAGTATTTTCCTATTCGCAACCAAAAACATGCTAAGAGTATAGTAATAGGGTTGGTAGGGACCTTGTTGGCCTCAACGGTAGGGGACATCAACTCCCATCCACCGAAAGGTAAACATCTATGTCTACAACAGACTGGGACATCATTCCCAACGAACCAGCAGACTGGTTCGAAGAAGCTGACGTCGTTTCGACTAAAGCTCCGATAAAGGGTGCCCTGTCGCTTTCGGCTAGGGTACTGGACACGCTTAGAGCGTCGTTGGCTTCTCTTGATGGAGCCCGACCTGAGCAAGCCGTTCAATTGATCGAGCGTCTACTGAAATCGAATCGTGCAATGCGCAAGCTGGACACAACCATACAGCAGACATACGCAGGAATATTCGAAGTACTCCTCCATGAATGTAGTGTTACTGAAAGTGGATTCATCCACCTCGATGCACTGCCTATTGCGCAGGAATACAACGACGATGTGCGTATCGAGCTTGGCGTAATTGCTTCACGTGCAAAGTCAGGGAACATACCCGTAGACCCGCATGCAGCATGGCAAGGAATCGTGGAATCAGTACAACGAAACCACACTCGAACCAGCGCTGAGAAGCTAATCATGGCGATCGACGAGAAGCTCACAGTTGCAGAACTGATGGAACGCTTCAAGAAGATCGAGCCACCTACGACTAAGAAGGCAGTAGTTCGTAAAGGCGCAGTAAAAACCGCCAAGTCAATTGCAACGGAATTCCGTGCTTCAACCGCAGGTCAACTTCAACTCCGATTCAGTTCGGGGATGCCAACACTTGACAAGGGTTACACCAACCCAGGTGAGACATCAGGCTTCATTGCCCCGGGACAGTTCGTAGTTGTAATGGGTCCTACAGGTACTGGTAAGACATCGTTCGCGAATACGGTCACACCGTCGTTCGGACTAGACCTGGTAAATTACGGATTGCCTGATGCAAAACAAGTACTCTTCCATACGGAAGAAGAAAGCATCGACAAATTGCGTGGTTTCCGCATGGATGTTGGGCAGAAGTTCCATCATCTTGCAGGTAACCTCGTGGTCGATGCTATCGGTACTTCCCGTCGTCGTATGGCTGAAACGCTTTACGATCTAGTAATCGAAGCTGATGAACGTTCGCGTTCAACGAAGAGACCAATTGCCGAATTCTTACCCTACATCGTGCAGCTCGACTACATCCAGTCGATCTCAGAAGCTGGTGAGGACGAAGTAAGAGCGTCTGCTATCACTGCGGAATTTCTCCTACGAGGTGTCTCTGCATGGAACCCTGACGAACTTGCAAAGTTCTCTGGAGTAGATTTCCGTGATTACTCAGGTACTGCCTGGCCAAATGGAATGGAACAGCATCGTGTAGCGGTCATCGCATACGCACAGCTTGTCAAGGTCTCAGATGAGACTCTATTTTACAAGTCCGGTAAGAAGGGTATTCAGATGTCTGACTTTGCCGTACTCGACGACAAAGACCAACCTTACTGGGATGTCCGAGAGAACGATATGCGTCTCTTCGGAAAGAACCAGATGCGCGGTTCCGGTGTGATTGCTAACAACGCTCACGCTATTGTCATCCTCCACCGCTCTGTTCCTTATAAGAACCCAGCATACCGCGGAGATGACGACTTGATGCACCTGACCGATACGAGAGCTAGAATCCTGTTCGACAAGTCGCGTGCAGGATCCCAGTTGCCGTACGCACCAATGAGGTTCGATGTCCAAGCTTCAGGCTTCCGAGCTCAGTACTTTGACGAGTTAGCCGAACGCGCGATTGCAGAAGGTAAGTTGTCAAACTACGACCCTTCGTGTCGCACAGAATGGGGTGACCCGATCATCCCACGCAGAAAGCGTCTCAGCCCTATTGAGGGTTTCCGCTACTAACGCATACAAAACAGCCCGTACTCATTGAGTGCGGGCTGTTCTTGCTTTTCTAAGCTTACAAAATACTTGCACGATTATCATGCCCGTGCTGTTTTGATGGACTAAGGACGAGCCCAAGTTTCGGTAGCATGAATTTGCAGCGAAACGAAGCGGCGAACTCGTCGGTCGCGCCATGGTGCATGACTGACACGCAATGTGAAACCTCGCTCCCATTCACCTCTGCTGGCTACTCCTCCTAGTTCATTCGCCCAGGGTCTGCGTGCTGGTAGAGCAAAACGGATGACATTCATATCTCCTTGCTTTTCAATTGTGAGTCCAATTGATGCACCACGAGTTCTAATAGAGTCAAAATCTGGGTCGCTGCCTAGGAGCTCTTTTACGAGAGGGCCTACATCAGATAGACCGAGCAAGGCGTTCATCTCAACGTTCAGATCTAGACGTCCTTTGCGTGAGTCGGTTTGCGCAGCACTTCGAAGTAGGCGGCGAACATCAACTGCGTCCAAACCAACCTCGCCGTCAGAGAAGCGGTCCCATAGCTCAATACAACGGGTCCAGTAGTCCTCTAGACGAGATGCTAGCTGCGAGTCTGCCGATGCGAGGCGCAGGAGGTCAACCTCTACAGCTGCTCCCAAGCGTACACCACAAGCTGCGACGAGGTCACGTTCGATTTGGTTTGTACAGACAATTGCGGCTGCGAGGGCTGGTACGGTGCGTGTTGAGATGAGTGTCGTTGTCATATGAGATATCTCTCCGGGGGCAGCAGAAAATGCTAACGGTGGGGGTGTGATGTAGCCCACATTTGTTTGCGAAGATGATTTTGAGGAAGCGAGAGGGCGGCCTGAGAGTTATGGCGAATAAGCCAAAAAAGTGAAGGTATAGGCTCTTTGTAGGTATAAACTTTGGTCACGACCATGTGCCTGGCTCTTCAAGGAACAGATATTATTCTCTAGCATGTTACTTATGAAGGGTGATGTTGCTGCGGAGAAAAGCGTTTGAGAACATCTAGCAAATAGTGTACTCAGTATCAATATGAAAATCAGTTTCGAAGCTCTCTGAGCAGGTCTAGTATCTCAGATCGTGAGATAGACCCTGTTTTTCGACCTCGTTCCGCGCCTCGCTCGAGAAGTAGAATCGTAGGGAACACATCAATACGGTAACGATCTGCGAGGTGGGGGAGTTCGTTACAGTCGACTATCATCATATCCTCAATACTTTCGCTGATGGATATTTCGGCGAAAATGGAACGTATCATCCTGTCTACGCCACACCAGGGTGCCGTGAATAGAGCTAGACAAGATGCTGCCGAGCTTAGCAACTCTTCTTGGGAAGTACCATCGAATTTGTCCGAGTCTGACGGCGACTCTCCACCATTAGTTGTCTCTTCGACAATCAAATTATCTGGTATTCTACTAACGCTTGGCATTTCGTCAGGGGGAGTAAAACTTCCCGGAGAGTCTAAGTCTGGCATGTAATCTACTGTGCGCTGGTATACGCACACGTCATCGTTCTTTTCACGGATTGTATAACGTGAAATGAGCGTCAGCGTGCACCATCGCACTATCTCGTCACAATTATAGTTATGAACAATCTCGTCTCAAACTCAGGTATGGATGACGCTCGCCCGTTGGTTGTTGTAATAGACAGCAATAACATTATGCATAGAGCTCATCATGCCCTAAGCCGTAGCGGTCTGTCACGGGGAGACGGTCAACCGGTTTGGGCAATGCACGGCGCGGCAACAACAATAGCTAAAGTGATAGATCGGACGCAACCACAAGCTCTCGTTGTTGCTGTCGACGCGCCGGGAGGGTGCGCTTACCGAAGAGGCATACATCCAGCGTATAAAGCGAATAGAGGTGCCCCAGCTGGAGAACTACTCCCACAACTTGCAGAATTCCCCTTGCTATTGCATACCGCTGGGTTATCAGTTGGGATGTATAGCGGCTGGGAAGCTGATGACATTATGGCTTCAGTTGCTTACTGGGCTGAAATGAATGGGTGGCGTTGCCAAGTAATCACCTCTGACAGAGACGCTTACCAACTGTTGAGTAATTCCGTATCTATTCGTAAACCAAATCTAGAACCATTTGAAATGCAAGATCTTTTTGTAAAACATGGTGTTTCCCCTAGACAATACCTCGAACTTGCAGCTATGCGGGGAGAACCAGGGGACAATATTGATGGAGTTCCCGGAGTGGGGGAGAAAACTGCTGCAAAACTCCTGCAGGCAGCAGGCTCAATCGACGAAATCCTAAGGAACCCTGAAAGGTGGCACTCAGTCAGCCCTCGAGGTGTTGATGCAGTCATGCAACACCGCGATATTGTCACGAGGAACCTAAAGGTAGCAGAGCTCCGTAAGGATCTACCTGTAGATCTTTTCGTCAAGCGGGGACACCTACCAGTCTCTTCAGCAGATCTTGCCGATGCATTCACTCGTGCCGGGCTTCCTGCAGCAGCACGGTCTCTATCAGATGCAAACGAGAGGCTTTCTCGTCCTTTCTAACTCTGAACGATAAATTCATTCAAACAGCTTGGGATATCTTGTAAATAAAAGAAAAACAGCCCCAGCTTATACTGGGGCTGTTCTATTTCTTGATGTTAGATCGTTACTAGCGACCTAACACGACGCGAGAAGCGCTTGTCGAGTAGTTCGACATTGGGGAGTCTTTTGCCAGGTTGACGTGATTCTCCGAGGCGGTTCAACCACTCTCGAATCATCACCTGTGCTTGACAATCATCAGCGTTGTACTTTAGCAAACGATCACGATAGCCATCGCGGACGTTTTCGTCCTCGGCGTTGATTGCTTGTCTGTACCAGGCTATTGAGTTGGCTCCACCTGGATCTGAGTCGCGCCAAGAGAAGCGTACCCATTTGGCAATGTCCTTGAGCGTGACGCTCTCGGTTGGCCAGATGAGTTGCTGAGTCACTACCGGATACAGATCAATCCACTCCTTCGAATCGAGAAAGGCGCGAACCTCTTCGACTGTTGGTATTCCATGTGCGCCTGCGTGGCGCTCAGCGAGACCAATGAAAGCCGAATCCTCGTGCTTGGTGTAGTGATACGCGCGGTACCCCCACTTGTTGGACTTCGCCTTGTCCTTCCAGCCCATGATATGAGCCCAGAACTCTGCGAAAACCTTCGCTTCGCCTTCAGGTGTGTTGCTCCAGTCAACGAATGCGTTGTACTCCGAACGGAGTTTCCAGTCTTCGCCTTCCTTCTTGCGTCCAACAGTGCGGACGCCGATCAGGTAGACGAGACCATCGCAATCTTCGATGTCGACATCTTGTTCGATTGTGCTCGGGAGAAGATCGACGTAAGAAACACCTCGTTGAAGGTGAACCTTTCCGACTTTTGTCACACGAGCTTGGTCGATGGAACCAGCGAGATTCCAGACACCGTTGTTGCTGTACAAAGCTGTTGCTTTGTCCAACTTTGCAATGTCACCAGCTGTTCGAACGGCAAGAGTTTCGAGTTTAGCAGCAGGTACCTTCATCAATTCGGATGCTGGTGTATCTGCGTCTATTTCGGTCGCCTTTTCGATGGCTGCAGTTACATCGACACCAAGGTCGACGAGGCTTGCAGTTCGCCAGTCAAGACGCGCTAGTTGATCGACACGTGTCACACCTGCGCTATAGTGCGCTTTTGCTCTTTTCGGCGTGATGCCGGGTAACAAAGTGATGTGATCGAGGTCGAGCTTCAGCTCGTCACGACATACAGTTCGGAAAGCGCAGTCCGTACATTCGGATTTCCATTCCGGACCAGTGAGTGCTTCACCGTTTTTTGCGGCGTTTGCGATTTCGACCCGACGTTCAAACTCATGGTCATAAATTGCCATGGAGTTTGTACGACCAAGTGATTCGTGAAGGTAGATATCGGCGTGCAGGTCATGCCAGACGATAACGCCTTCACGACCGATGATGCCGCCAATTGGTTCAGTGGGTGCATATCCGAGTTCCTCGAGCATGCGATGGTAGTGAGCTAACTGCATTGCGTCAGACTTCTGTGGAACGCCTACACCGAGGTTTGTCGGTACTGCGTTGTCACGTCCAGGTTTCGCAAGTGAGCTTGCCTGTAATGGCTTAGCTTTCGAGCTACCTTCGAGACTACGATGATCCTTCACATCTACGGGAACCCAGACTGGTTTTCCGTTTCGTGCGCGAGCACGAACAAGAGCGTCAGGTTCACCAGTGCGGTGGCTTGTAAACATCTGGGGAAGGCGTGCGTTCCAGATGACCTGGACCGAACCCGGATTTTCCATCACCTCGAGGGTGAGTTTCTCACGGTTCTTCTTTGATTGTTCACTGCGATCACACGCAGGAATAACCTTGAACTTGGTGTTACCAAGAGCGGCAAGCCATTGCTCACCAACTTCGATTTCACGCAAAACACCTGCTTCCATGCGCTGTGCGGCGCCGGAGGTGGGTAGCTCGAGCTCGACATCTGCATAAGCAGAGTCGTGACTCTTTCGCACTTTCTCCGGGCATGACTTCGCGTCGTAGCCACCGAGAACATAGCGTTTTCTTGACATGTGTCCCTCCTAACAAGGGTTGATGAGTTGCGGCAGAGCCGCTGATAGAATCGACTGTCATCGCTAGATGTTCCCGGACAACCGTTATAGGCTCTCGTCCTATTTATAAATTCGGGCGGTCTCGCAATGAGGTTTCAGGCGCCTACACCAGGCCAGCGGACCGTTTGCATCATGACCTGGATGGTTTCTTCGCCCACTGCTGACGGTTCGGTCTTGCTTGTGAACCTACCGCAAGGTGCATCTGTGCATGCGACATTCAGTGACACTGGAGAAGAACGCGACATTACGGCTTGGGCAGCTGACCTGATCTTGATTGGTTTAGCAATGAGAAGTACACGTGCCGGGTGGGGTGACTCAATCGAAGTTGACAAAATCCAAGTAGCTAGCGTTGAGCTAATCGGGGCGGATGACTTCGATGTTGTTTTCGCTCACCCACCAAGTGGTGTTACGGCAACATATGGCTGGTTTGACGGTGCCGAGCTATTGGCAGAAGGTATTTCGGAGCAACTAACAGCCGCAGTTGCCGCAGACATCGCAGAGGTTCCTGGCGATGCATCTGGAATAGAATCGAGCATCGCGATCGAAGAAAGCTCTTCTGAAGAGTATGTTGAGTTTCCAGTAGACAATGCAGAGGAAAGAAACTAGAGATTCTGCGCTCTCTGATATTGACAAGAGATACTAGACGGCTGCCGTTCATAGCTTCATCAGCACGGTTCATTGTATGAGCGGTGGAAATTTCAAAAAGATCCCGGAGCATCTCCTTGTAGGGTTGAATGTACGCCAATATGATGCCGTCATTACTCTTGATGGACCAGTGCTCGTTGTAGCGGGACCAGGCTCAGGGAAGACACGTGTTCTGACGCACAGGGTCGCTGCGATGATTGCCACGGAGAGAGCGAAACCATGGGAGATCATGGCGGTAACTTTCACGAACAAAGCTGCTGCTGAGATGCGCGAACGAATCAAAGTTCTCGTAGGTGAAGATGCTGACAATATTTGGGTCGCAACCTTTCATGCTACCTGTGCACGTCTTCTGAGAACAAACCACGAAGCCGCAAAACTCCCAGCGAACTTTACTATCCTGGACGCGGATGACGCGCAGAGAGTTCTACGAAATGTGTTAGTCGATCTCGATCTTCCTGCAGAATCCTCTGAGGTACGTGAGATTTCCCATGTCATCTCTCGAGCTAGGAACAACAACATTTCAGCCGATGAACTTGAACGCGACTTTCCACGCGATTCGCATGCTTCGGAACCGTACCGACTCTATAGCAAGCGCTTGCATGAGATGGGCGCTGTCGATTTTGACGAACTATTGATTCGTACTGCAACCTTGCTGGAAGAGAACCCAGAAGTTGCTGAGAGATACCGTCTTCGTTTCAAATATATTTTAGTAGATGAGTATCAGGACACAAACCCTGTACAGTATAAGCTAACTAGATTACTGACTAATAGTAACGGCAACATTTGCGTAGTAGGCGATTTTGACCAGTCAATTTATGCTTGGCGTGGAGCAACCCCTGAGGTTATGGCTGGTTTTACCGCAGACTACCCTTCGGCAACTGTAGTAAAATTAGAGGAGAACTACAGGTCTACCGAACAAATTGTCGCTGTTTGCAGGTCGATTATAGAACCTAACCCAGCCGTTCACCGACCAAAGCTATTTACAAATAATGGTTCAGGTGACGAGGTACGTCTAATTGCCTGCCTAGATGACAGGGATGAGGCGAGAACAGTGGTGCGGGAGTTGGCGAATTTACCTGCTGGTTCGAACGCTGCGATCTTGCTTCGCACGAACGCGCAGTCACGACCGTTCGAAGAAGAACTCGCAGCAGTACGTGTTCCCTACAGTGTAGTAGGAGCGCTGCGCTTCTATGACCGTTCAGAGGTGAGGGACGCTCTATCTTGGATGAAGATTGCCATCAATGGACGCGACGTGATCGCGTTCAACCGTGCAGCGTCGACGCCACGACGAGGATTAGGCGATACAACTTTGGAACTAATCGTGCAACTTAGTCGTGAACGCGAGATTTCGGTTGTAGAAGCAGCACGCGAACTTATTGAATCAAAAAGTCTCCCGACCCGAGCGATAGGTCCAGTTTCGGGATTTTTGGACGGAATAGACAAAGTGCGGGAGGCGGCAACTTCATTTGGGCCTGCGGCTGCACTCCGTGTTCTTTATGACAATATTGGCCTTCGAGAGCATTTTTTGAAGGATAAGGAAGATGGGCAGTCAAGAGTAGAGAACATAGAAGCGCTCTACGCCGGCGCCGAGGCATACTCAATAGAAGAACCTGATGTTGCTACCGCTGCGTTCCTAGAAAATGCCGCATTGGTTGCCGCAGCAGATTCCGAAGTAGAGACGTCGCGACGCGTACTTATAATGACTGCCCATGCATCAAAAGGAAAAGAATTCGATTGGGTATACGTTGCTGGGGTAGAAGACATCTACTTCCCAATGACAAGACCTGGTACAATAGGTAACGAATCCGAAGAACGTCGTCTTCTCTTTGTTGCGTGTTCGCGTGCACGAAAGCGGTTGACACTATCCTACTGTGAGCAACGTTTACGCTATGGAAAAGTTTCCGAAACTAGTGTATCCCCTTTCCTCGATAGTTTACCTGTGAGCGTGTCTAGGATCATAACTCCTTCAAGACAACACGGCGTACGTCAAGGTCAAAGTATTAGAGGGCAGCAACGCCCTTGGAACTCAAAGGAATTCAGCGTGAATCCACCTCGTGGGGTGCAACCAACAAAGCCTACACGCCGTAATGTCGGAAACAGATTGACACCATCGCAAGTTTCTACTGGGGTAAGGGTTATGCATAGCACATTCGGTGAGGGAACGGTTGTATGCTTACATGAGGGCTCAGATCCCACGGTAGAGATAAACTTTTCAGCTGGTAGCAGAACACTTGCACTTTCGCTTGCTCCACTTGAGTTGCTATAAACTTTTACTTTCTCCTTTTTCGGGAGAGTAAAAGACAACAGAAACAATAGCTAGAATACGAATATTGTTGCGTTTAGAGGTCATGCTATGACTGTAATTGTAAGCAGATCGTTGGGGACCTGACCGTGCGAACTGTACATCGGCTCCGGGGCTTAGGCCACCGGGGCCGATTTCTTTATTTAGTGGATGAACCGATGTATGCGGTCACCATTATGACTGGTGATGACTCTAAATGCAAAGAATTGCGAATGTAGTATATTTAGCGACAAAGAAGACGACGAGAAAGCGATGCGAATCTCAGTAGGCCGGCCGCATCCTCGCTACCAGCTGGCGCGCTCAAAGCGTAACCTGAACGACGTAGAGAACCATTCGCTATGCTACCACCATCCACATTACGATTTTCAATCGTGATGTCAAATCGATCCGCATCAAGCTCTATGTTCAATGAGACTTGACTACCGTTTGAGCTCTGTACGATACGAGTCACCCGGGACCAAGGGAAGGAGACAATAAGAGAAACACCAGATCGGTCTAGTTCGAACACTGAAAGCATGTCTGGTGTAGCAATAAACGCTGAGAAGATGTCATCGGGCCGGATAATGTAACCTAGAACTGGGTGAGTGCGCCCATCTGCTAGTTGGTCGTACCGACATCCGACCGATCCTGCAACACCTTCTAAGATAGCAGGGATTTGCGCAAATGATGTCAGATTTGAAAGCAAATTGGAATTGACGTGCGAGTCAGATTCTGCGACAACAACAATCATGAGAACTACGGTGCGGTTGGGTAACCAGACCGCAACAACCCGTTTTGAGCGCAAAAGTACAGAATTCAGTCTGCGCTTGGACTAGGTTCGTACGCAACGACGGTGTAATAAGCAACGAGGTAATCCTTACCTCACTCATCCTCCCCGGTGCGCGCCGGGAGAAAGGACACACCTAATGAATGGCGCACCTGCTACCATCGTAGGAAATACAGTCAGCGAACCGGAACTTCGTTTCACCGCTGCTGGAGTACCATGGGTGACATTTGATGTCGCCGTCAACGATGTACGTACATCCCGTAACGGAGAACGTACAGAGAAGACACATTATGTCCGCTGCAAGTTGTGGCGTGACGCAGCTGAAAACCTTGTCGAGACAGTCGGCAAAGGAACCCGAGTTATTGTTTTGGGCAAATGGGTCCAGGAATCTTGGGAAGACCAGAGCGGTAACAAGCGCCGTGACTGGGCTGTAGAAGTTGACGAAGTTGGACCATCGGTCCGCTGGGCCACCGCAAAGGTGACTAAGACAGCTCGTGCCGTGAACGGCAATGGCTCAGCAGGTTACTCAGCACCTGCAAGCTCTAACGGTGGTGACTTCGGCTCAGATGCTGGATTCGCTGCTGCGGCTGAAGAGGAAAACCCTTTCCTGTAAGCCTATAAGACCCCCGACGTTATAGTCGGGGGTCTTTTTTCTTATCAATCAACTAGTAAAACTTTCTGACTATACCAAGTGAAAACTCCAAGTGTCAATATTTCGTTCAAAATGCGAAACGAATAGATAAAGCTTCAATTCTTGTTTGACCTGTGAGAGTTTGGGAACCGGTTGCGCCATCAGTGATAGCATGCACGGTCAACATTATGAACACATACACACCCCGCCGGTCACATGCCGGTGAACGATCAACACGGGTGTACAGAACAGGCATTCGTAAACAAACAGATCTTCGTCGTCGTACCGGTGACTTTGCAGTCATCGGAGATATACACGGCTGTTGGTTTACTCTACTCAATCTCATCGAGCATCTTGGTGGGAAGGACGGAGTGGCACCAGAAGGTCTAACACTCGTCAGCGTAGGCGATCTCCACGACAAAGGTGGAACAGTTGGCATAGAAAACATCGAAGGACCTTCAAGTTCTGGTGCTGTCAACGTTTTACGATGGGCTCTGCGCGAGCACGATTCAGGTCGTCTAGAAGTAGTTGACTCGAACCATGGTCGCAGTCTTGTCCGTCGCATAACGGAAGGCACACCAGCGCGTCTTGACAGGAACCGCAGTGTTGAAGTCACGCTTGCAGACATTCAGGCCCAAGTCGACAGTGATGATATCCTTCTGAAAGTGAAGGATTTCCTATCGAACCGGCCGCCCTTTCTGCGTCTTAGTGCTGGCCCTACAGGTGAGCTCGTTGTAGCCCATGCTGCTGCAACGGAGAGACTACTGAACGCTGACATCCTACGACGAGGCGAATACGACTACCATCTGTACACAGAAGAGGATTTCCGCTGGACCGGTCAACAAACAGTTGTAACCGGTCACGTAACAGTCCCGCACCCGACCCGTATCATTCAAGCGCCTGTCAGCGGAATTCCCGCAGGCGATGTGCTAAGAATCGATACTGGCGTAGACGAAGGTGGCGGCCTTACCGCTTACCTCCCGCATCTTGACAATTTTGTCATAGTGCCAACAGATCCTCGCGATCTAAGGAAGTAGACCTTCCTCATTTCGATCCAGGCCCCTCCAATAGGAGGGGCCTGGTATATTTATACCAACTTTTTCGAAAAGTGTTGAAACTTCCCATATAAGTGGACAATCAAAGGATGTAAGTCAGATGACGATAGTGAGGTTTTGCGGACAGTGAACAGCATGCCCGCACACCCATCGATGAGAGGTTTGAGTAGTCGCCAACGTAGACAGGTGTTCCAGCACTTGGAAGCAAGCGAATCCGCATCACACCTAGTAAGGATTTCTGAGCTCGATCAGCTGCGAAATCTTCTCTCAGATGAGATAGCCAAGGAGAGGGATCCAGTTAGGGGTGAAGGCGGAAATCTAGGCCTTGCCCTCGCAATACTCGCCGAGATCTCACATAGGACACTTGGCTACCGTCCTCACCCTGGACAGATCGCAGTTGCGGCTGCCCTGTGTGAGGGCCATCTCGTAGAGTACCCAACTGGTGAAGGCAAAACTCTAGCTGCTGCTTTCGCTGCTGTGTGGCTATCCGGCGTTCATACTATTGCTCATATTGCAACAGCAAACGACTATCTCGCAGAGGTCGGGCAGAAAACCATGCGTCCGTTGTATGATGCAATCGGATTTACCTCAGCAGTTGTGGTTGAAAGCGCGCCATCTAAAGAAAGACGTGAAGCTCATAAACAACGTATAGTCTACGGAACTCTTACAACGTTTGCAACAGACTTCCTAGCAGACCAGCTGATCACCCGTATTGACAATCTGCTCGAACCACGTTTTGCGGCAATAATCATCGATGAGGCAGACGCTCTACTCGTTGACAATGCCACTACACCTATGCTTCTTGTAGGCACGAGCAGAATACCAGTGAAACTCGACAAATATATAAAGACCGCAAATTCTATGAAAATTGGGGTCCACTACAATGTAGATGAAGGTCGCCGATCCTTGTGGTTGACTAACGAAGGAATGAAAGCCGCTGAGGATAGCCTTGGAATCACAAACCTTTACGATCATCCTTCGCATGTGCAATGGCTACATGCTGCATTGTCAGTTGCGGGGGGTGAAACTAATGCATGCCGCATATACAAGGAAGGCACTCATTACCTGGTGAAGTCCGGATCATTACATATCATCGATCAGCAAGGCCGCGCATTTGAGAACCGAAGGTTCACTGGAGGTCTACATCCAGCCCTTGAAGCGCATCTAGGTTTGAGTCCATCTAAAATCCCTGTTCCAGTTGCACGAACCACGACCAGAAGCTTCGTTAGACTCTACAAGCATGTTTGTGGTACAGCAGGTACGCTAGCGAGCGACGAGACAGAGTTACAGTCTGTATACGGGAAAAATGTACTTGTTGTTGGTCCAAACGTGCCATCAAGGAGAATTGACCACCCAGACAGGGTTTACGCTACAATTTCTGCAAAACATAAGGCGATTGTGGCAGAGGTAATTCGAAAGTACAAAAACAGGCAGCCTGTTCTCGTCGGTACGTCAACAGTTTCTGACGCAGAGGCAATTTCGTCCATGTTGCATGATGCGGGTGTAGCACACAATCTTCTCACAGCTCGTGACCATGGGGCAGAAGCAGAACTTATTTCTGAGGCCGGCTCTGCAGGTTCTGTGACTGTCACAGCGAAGCGCGCTGGCCGCGGGGTTGACATCATTCTCGGGGGATCAAATGGGGAATCGCGCGAAGAAGTAGTTAGCAGAGGTGGCTTGGCGGTCATCGCAGCTGAAAGATTTGACTCACGTCGGGCTGATATGCAACTACGCGGGCGATGTGCCCGGCAGGGTGACCCAGGTGAGAGTATGACCTTTGTATCCTGTGAGGATGACTTGGTGAGGATCTTTGCCGGAACCAAGCTTGACGGAGTTCTGCGGAACGTACCGATGAGCGACGACCACGAAGATCTGCGGGTACCTGGTCTAGGAGCGATGATTGAACGGGCCCAGAACCAGGTAGAACAGATGAACGCTGACATTCGGAAATCGATGCTGCCAACAGATGACATTCGTTCAACTCACACAAACCGCTTCTACATGTGGCGGAGGGAACTTCTCCATGATCGCGACATCCTTGCAATAATTCATGAAATATATGAGGAGAATATCCCCAAAGGGCGCAGATTCCAGCGAAAGGCCAAGGATAACCCTGAATCGCTGGGTTCATTTTGGCCAGTGGGGCGACCTCTTCCGATCCCAACTGAGGGTGAATGCTTCGTGGAGATGCTTGCGCGTCATGCGTGGGAAGATCTATGCCTACGTATGGCGCCAAATAGTGCTATGGGAAACGATGCTGTAGCGGTTGCGACGAGTGACGCTCTGGTATCTGCGATTCTTGAGATAGCTGATTCTGAATGGTCTTCGTATCTGACAGCCGTATCAGCAATTGAGAACAGCAGCGAAAGCAGCTCTGCTTCGATAGAGTCATCAATAGAGGTTGCGTATAGAGACTTCCGGAATCTGATGGTGGAACGTGTTTTGCAGGTCGTCTGGCGTGCAGGTTTCACCGTGTCACATCAGACCACCAATACAGATCCTGACTCACCTTTGACCGCTTCACCTGAACATCCTTACTCTGAGACCAAGCTTGTAGAGTGAGTTTTCGCAAGGCAATTTACGGTTTGTGCGTATGATCAATCACAGTAATTATGCAAAATATACAGTACGACCCCCGGTTGGGTGGGCGTGCCTAGTAAGAGCAGAGTGCCACAGTTATTGACATGCCAGTAATGTACGGAAAACCCGCCGAACACGCATCAGGTCTCGCCCGCCAAGCCGTGTTCAAACTCCTTTGTTGGGCAGTATGTGCCTTTTTTTGTGGCATTCTTCTGTTCTTGGTTTATTCGTCAAAGGAAAACGGACTTCGAGTTCCCGCTCTTGTTGCTGGCGTTGTTGGAATTCTAGCATCATCATTCCAGGTTAGATCAGCAAGGGTAAACTTCATGCGTGCATATGCAGGTGTGATAGCCGAGCAAACGGTAGCAAAAGTACTACGACGTTGTGAGGTTGATGCGGTTGTGAATGGTGCTTTGCTACACAGGGGGGACGCTGACCATGTGGTTTTCGGGCCTGCGTTTGCAGTCATCGAAACGAAGCACGGTCGAGGGAATGTTACGTTACGATCTGACGGTATGCGTGTTGGCCAGAAGCTGCTTCCTAGGGATCCGATCGCACAGGTACTAGCGCAAGCAGATGTTCTTGAATCGATTATCGGTCGTAGACCATCGCCTGTTGTTTGCGTCTCAGGAATGACTGGAAAGCCGTTTCAGGCTCGTAGTGTGTGGGTTACTTCTCCAAGAGATCTTCCTAAAACACTGAAGTCTCTTCCCAATGTTTTCGGCTCAAACGAGGCTAATCGTTTAGCTGTGGATCTCCACTCCGCGAGCGAAAAGAACAAAGTCCGCTCTTGATAGATTCCAAATGTAGATCTGAACTAATATTGTAAAATGATGTGAAGTAGAAAATATAAATTTTTTGTTAGTTTATCACAAAAAAATCACAAAAAGGTAACGAATTTGTCATCTTTAGATTTGTAAAGACCGGGAGTAGATCCAACTCGATACCAGTTCAACCGTGTCTTCGAATTTGCCTTCATTATTCGTGACCAAATCAAAACCTTTATATTCGTCAAGAGCTGTCTCGCTAGGGTGAACAAGTGATAATGGGTCTGGGATGAGTCCGTCACGTGAAGCTAGGCGCTCTGCTTGAATTTCTGGAGAGACCTCAAGCCTGATAACCATAAATCCTACAGACTGAGGCCCTTCGATTTCATTAGGGAAACGTCCGTCGGTGTAGAAAAGATTCTTTCCGGTTGATGCGAAATTCAACCCATTTACGACAGCTTTCGAAACCCAGTAGTCGTCTTGTTCGGCACGCCTGACCTCTGTGCCCCAGAATTGAAGCACCCGCCTCATACCTGCTGTTCTCGTCATCGAGGTCGCTCCAGGTGTTTCTGCGAGAGCGTACGATAGCAGAGATACGAATTCATCAAAGACGTCGGAGTCATTGACACGGAGAATCTCTCTGGCCTCATTAGCAGATCTATCATGGATGAGCATGATTGCCTGGTTGACTTCCTCTTTCAGAGGTTGAGCAAATGACATATGAACAACAGGTTCAAGCTTCAGAGCTGAAACGACACCAAGGGCTACACTATCCTTGCCTGATGCGAGTTTTCCACTGAAACCGAGCATGAGAACTTCGCGGTTTACGATTCGCCCGGCAGCAATTGAAGCTGTCTCCTCGTCAACACCAAACGAGAGAGCTGACTTGATTATATCAGATCGGGTTAGCATGCACTAAACAGTGCGTGCATGGTCAATCCGCGCAGTATTCTCACCTGGAACGGGAAGCAAAAGAATCTTACGTAAGGTTCTGAAAATACTTGCATCGTATGAAGTTGCACTCACTGTATTAGATACTCCTTCTCGCGAAGGGGCGCTGGTTCACCGCAAGGTATACCGGTGAACCCGGTCTACTTGCTTAGGCATCTATCCGGCCAGGGATGAAAAATCCTGTCCTGTCAAACTCGTCTCCACGATGCTCCGGTTGCGTACCTCCGTCGCTTCCGTACAACGACCTAACCTGTCGTTCGAGCCCGTCCGTGTTGAGATGCATGGTGCGGCCGGTTCCCTCATCGGACCGCCCACTTGACAGTGATACCCTCCCTACGCCGCTCAGCGGTGAACCAGCGCCCCTATCCCTCACAGGAAGGGGCGCTACTTTTTTTTCAAATGTATTTGCTTTTGACCTGTTGATTAGTTTCCCAGACCAGGTGGTGTTATAATACCGAATATGAAAAACTTTCAGGAATAGGATGGAACAGTAAGTAACTGTGAGAATAGATGTGGGGCTACTAGAATGAATTGTTCGAAAGAAGCGAACTAGCAGAACTGAAAACTAAATAAAAGAAATTAGTCTACGATTCCTAGGAGTAGACGAGCCTCCTCAGTACGATCGCCCCGTTGTTCAACTGAACTTGGGATAGCGACTTTTTGCTCAGACACATGAGATAAAGTTATTTCGTCAATAAGCATCTCACCTTCGCCGATGAAAAGTATCTTCAATTGAAATTCTGAGGGTTGTTCTATCATTATTCTGTCCAGCCCTGTCAAAGAGCTACCGACGTCAATCATGGAGGGGCTGATAGATGGGGCTTCAGAAGCCAACTTTCCAGCTAGAAGATACATCTTGGTCATCTCGCCTGTTCTGCGTTGAGCGAGAAGGGTTGCGAGGGCTTCACGATCAACATCCCAACCACCCCCTTGCTTTGGTATGAGAACTCGAGCAATGTCCCGGAGATCGCAATAGATCTTTGAACTATTACCAGTGAGCCCAATCAATGGCGAATTTATGTTTGAAGTAAGAGGAAGTGCTTCTTCCCAGTTGCCCTGAGAGCCAGTCTCTCGTTTGGTGCTTCGTTGCCAAAGATTCACTCCGTCACTGATAAGGTCTACTAAATATAGTGATCCGGTTATGCTGATACTATAGGAACACCCAGCACGAAGATCTAAATAGCCCTGAGCGTAAGTGTAGGCATCTCCGTTGTCGCGTTGAAACAGCTTCTGTTCAACAATGTTTGGCGAGGAGAGAAAACTGTTCAATGTAGATAGGATCTCCTCGTTTGCTGAAGGGAGTGATTTTATTTCCATTGATGTATTGGCTCTATTTGAGCTAATTAGCATCACTGAACCAGCAAGCACAGAAATAAACGAAACTACTACAGCGAGAAGCATCGGTTTAGATTTGTATACTGGAGGTTTAGCCATCAGATGTTCTTCCTGTCTTGGTTCACACAGTTTTTCAAGGTCTCTTCTCCGAGTGGAGTGCAGAGAAGCGTACGAACGTCTTTTCTAAGCAGAAGTGGGTGTGGAACGTGCGGGTATGCGATGCCTAGGTCACGTTTACAACTATCTGCGGCCCGACCAGGAAGTCTTTCACACCAAGAGGCAACTTCTTGAGCTGCTGCCGCAACTTCCTTATTGAAAGCCTCTGGTAGAACCTCTGGGTATGGATATGGAATTTCGTGTGCCCAAATATATATCTTCTCTAATGCGCGTTTAGAGAAGACGAAAGCCGCTCCGTGAGCGCAACCGTCGAGCATGCCTGGCAATTCCGGTTGAAACCAATTCGCACAGACAAGCGGCATCTCATCAGGAGCATCCAATCTGTTACGAGATGGGAAACGTCCAGTAGCAGGCTCATACATATCCATCATGACACCTTCACCGCATTGCGCTCTTCCCTCAGGGGTTCGTAACAAAGAGCAATAGTTCGATGACTCAGGTCCGTCATTTGTGAGAATCCAGGCAGCATGACCGACCCCATGGGTGCAGTAATGCAACATGTTTGTATCAGTTGATGACTCGCATGCAACCACGAGTCGGGCGAACTCCGCAGGTGTGGGATTTGTCGCAGCAAACGCGTCGATCATGCCGTGGATGAACCCTGCTTCGCAAGAAGGGTGGTCATGGCTAGCTAGAGCTAGAGCAATGTCTCCGCCAGCAGCCTTGAGGATTGTGTCACCAACTATGTGGGAAGGTTCATGGCAGGGGAGTCCGAGTAGCGGATGTTCAAGAATGAGTGCGGAGAGAGCTGTAGCCAGAGCTTGGGTTTCAAGACGAACACCAGCAGTAGTGAAGATGCCAAGGAGACATTTGCCAACGGCTGGGTCGGAGTACCCGTCTTGGGTTTCGTTTGCCGGCACACATTTGAGTAGGCGATCACGCCATATTGCTACTTGCTCATCTGATGCATCTGGGGCGTCTACGGATCGAACAGGTGGGGCTGCAAGCATCTGACGAGCTTCAGACCAGCCGCCAGATGCCGCTTGATAATCACTACGCTGAGATATAACAGTAGTGAGGCCCGCAGCAACTGCTACAAAAGCCAAAAGAGATGCGAGCAGTTTACGTTTCATACACTATACCTGTCCAGTTATAGGACTTTATGGCAACGGTTCTCAGGTGTTAGCAGGTAGGTCGTGATCGAAGAACGATGGTTGACTTGATTCGATTACAGATGAAGTTAGGTTTGGTGCTTTTAGGCCAAGATGAACCCAAGCTGCATCAGTAGCCATCCGACCTCGAGGGGTACGTGAGAGCAAACCCGATCGCATGAGATGCGGCTCGTATACCTCTTCGATAGTGGCAGGCGCTTCGCCGACAGCTGCAGCAAGTGTGTTTACACCTACAGGACCGCCTCTAAATTGAGAGATAAGGGTTAGTAGTATCTCGCGACCGAGCTCGTCAAGACCTAGTTCGTCGACTCCAAATGCGTCGAGTGCCTTGACGGCAACGGAACTGTCAATTTGATCAAAGTTGTATACCTGTGCCCAGTCTCGAACACGTCGAAGCCAGCGGTTCGCGACTCGTGGGGTGCCTCGAGACCGCCCAGCAATAATTTCTGCAGCGTCAGTGTCTAGATCTAAGTCTAGAAGACTCGATGATCGACAGACTATCGAAGTTAGTGCATCATTGTCGTATAGCTTCACACGTCCATGAAATCCGAATCGATCTCGTAGGGGTGCTGAGAGAGCACCTGATTGCGTAGTTGCTCCAACTAGAACGAAAGGGGTGAGGTTGATGCGCAATGTTCGGCTTTTGACTCCTTCCCCAACGATGAAGTCGAGCACCCCATCTTCAAGCGCTGAGTAAAGCATTTCTTCAGCTGCAACCGGGAGGGCGTGGATCTCGTCGACAAACACAACAGATGGAACACTCAAGCTAGATAACAAGGATGCAACATCTCCTGATTTACCCAGAGCTGGCGCGGATGTAGTTATCAGAGGGATACCTAATTCATGTGCGATAACCCCAGCTAAAGTAGTCTTACCTAATCCTGGTGGGCCAGAAAGTAGAATATGGTCACAAAGCTGCTGCCGGCCTTTTGCAGCTTCGATAAGAATATTGAGGTCGCGCACTAGATCTGGTTGCCCACCGAAGTCAGTAAATGATGTAGGGCGTAGTGCATCAGTTGTCATCGTTGATCCCTTCGAAGGTGACTCAATGCTGCTGTGAGGCGTTCTTCTTCGTCTAGTTCAGGGTTTGTAGTTGCTACGGCTTTCATTGCTTCAGGCAAGTCAAAACCAAGTGAGACTAGAATGGTGGCTATCTCATGCTCGACGCCGATCTCCTCGGCTGCGCCTGAAATTAGGCCATCAGGAAGTTTAGTATCGTTTGCAATACGATCAGCAATTTTCGGACCAACTCCCTTTACTTTGCCAAGCAAAGAGGAGTCCTTGTGGCGTACTGCGTTGATGATAGCTTCAATACCTGATTCACGTATAACTGAAAGAGCGGAATTGGGTCCAACTCCAGTAACTTTACACAAAGCTTCAAATGCAACCCGCTCCTCATCTGTGCCAAATGCAAAAAGGGTAATCGAATCCTCGCGAACGATTGTGCAAACATGTAGCCGCACCTCAGTTCCTTCTGAAAGTGGATGTGGTGTACTGACGACATAACCAACGCCGGTAGGTGTCATGACTATCCGACCCGTGGCCGTCCCTTGAAGAAATCCAATCATAGAACTCATCGTTCCTCTTGAGGTGTAATCCGCACGCTCATGGACCCGGACGTATGAACATCTAGGTGCTGGTTTGGTAGAAGTTTACAATGCAGGGGGTCAGGGTGTGCAGAGGTTTGGGTAGGAGGCACGATGATCTATGTGACCCACTTGAAACAGACCCCCGGCCAACCAATTGACTCCGCGGGTAATATCAGAGGTATGGAATCAAGCGTAAAAGCAACGCAAAATGGTATACAGGGAACGATAATTGAATCGACAGGACTCTCCCATGGAATTCTCAATGGTCCGTGGGTGAACGCTTTTTGGGTATTGACCGAGAACCGGATCCGGTCTAAGTCAAATTTCCGTCGGAGCAACAGTTCTTTAGCATGGAGAGCAAACCAGGAGTTCGAAACATCTTTAGCTTTGTCGCTTCGTGCTGCTAGGCCTTTGACATGGCCAGTGGTCGACGCTGATATACCTTTGAATGAGCGACCCAAGTTTATTGCGGTGACATTTGCTAAGTCGACAATTGATGCAGGGAACCACTCAAAGAGCGTACTTGATGCTGCCGAAGGGGTAATTTATGTGAACGATGCGCAAGTGGCCGCGAGCTGCGCAGTTGCAGAACGAGGCCTTTCAGATCCGTACCTTCTTATAGGGATTGCAGAACTTCCCCCACGTTCAAACATTCAGGATATAGCTACAGCTGGATCAGTACTACTAAGTGACATGTCAACAATTATTGTAAGGCGCAGCAATAAAAGTATCAGGTAGTCGTTGCCCTTCTTGGCTGGGGTACCCAACACTCGTCACAAGCTGCTACGACACCACCTTTTGCTCCGCGACGTAGTTTACCTAGTTGACCGCACACAGAACAGCGAGCTGGACGCTGACCAGTTTCAAGATCGTACTCAAGTCGCCTGTTTTCGTCTTGTAGTACGGTCCAAGCAGAGTTCAATACCGCTGATCGGCGTTGCATTTCGTCCCTGACCTCAGTTGATGCGCCTGCGTGACGATCAGGGTGAGAAGAACGAATTTTCAGCAACCAAGCCTTCCGAATCGTGTCCAAAGGTGCGTCAAAAGGAACACCGAGTGCTTGATAGTGGCTCTGGGAATCTATTTGAGGAGAAATCTCATGGTCCACGCTCATATTTGAATATAGTGAGGTGTGGTGGTGTGAACGCCCGAGATGCTTCTTTGCATTGGAAAAGGTTGTAGAATTTGGTGAGATGCGCACAGTTCGTAAAATGCCAAGAGCCATAGAGTTCAACATGGGTAAGTTTGCATCCGTAGTTATCAAGCGAACTTATTCAAGGTCAACTCGTTTGGTAAAGGTTGCAGCGTCAGCCTTCGACTCGTCACCTGTCAGCCCCGCTGTGATTTCAGGTAAGTTGATAGACCGAGTTTTGAAGGAACGCGATATTCGTGCTAAACAACACCCCACCTGGGCTTCCATTGAATCTCGTCGAACCATTCAAGGTTCCGAATCGAAAATATTCATTAGTGAGGACCTAACAATCGCTGATGTAGAGACACAGCGACAAATCGCGAAATCATTGACTCCTGACCCTTGGTGGTTCCCTGTAGCTATGACATTGCAACGCTTCTCCTTGCGGACCCCAGTATACCAAACAGTTCACGCAAGTCAGAGACTTTTTCGCGGATGGGATGACAGAGCTACCTATGACCTTGGAAGCTATTTGTGTTCGCAGATAGCCGATCAACTCGACCATCTCGCGGAAACAGCTCATGGATGGCCTAGCGGGGAAGAGTACCCAACATATGAGGATTGGACTAAAATTCTGCGGGAAAAGGCTTCGAATTTGCGTAGATACGGAGGAACAAAGCAATCTGAAGAAGCTATTTCTCATTGGTATCAACTTGCAACAAACGCTGAGAGCAACCCTGAAGTAGTAATACTGGCCGATAAGGAGAGCGACCAATTAGAAGCAGAAAACCGTGAAGCAGCGAAACAAGCAATGCACTGGGTTGCTGAGAACATAGAAATACTTTGGGATTGAACGCTGAGAGTTGTGATTTTCCAAGATCGGATGTACCTTTATGCTAAACCAGGGAAATTTAGATACTCCGCAACCCGGGTCCGATGGTGATCCCAGTTCCGCCCCGAGCTCGCGAGGCAGCATCTCTAGCCCTAGCATCGGCAGCTTCATTTCTAGGGTGACCACTATGACCTCGAACCCAGACAAAGCTCACGTTACGACCAACTAAGAGATCCAAGGTTGCTTCGATTAGTTCTTTGTTTGCCACGGGCGAACCCGAAGAAGTAACCCAACCATTCCTCCGCCAGTTATGAGACCATTGAGTAACAGCACTTATCGCATATTTTGAGTCACATTCAAGTACGATTGGGCGTTCTACTCCAACGGTGGCGAGAAGCGCTCGCTGAACAGCGGTTAGCTCACCAAGATTGTTTGTTCCATGCGGAAATCCGCCAGAAAGCCAGTTCTGATCGTTTACATACCAACACCAGCCAGTGGGTCCAGGATTACCAAGCGCCGATCCATCAGTTGAAATAACTAGGGGTGAGATTGAAAAGGAAATCGAGGGGCTTTCAAATACTGCGGTCATAACTTAGACAGTTGTGGCGATACTTGCTTGACTAGTTCGAAAACATATTTGCATATATCCAGCGGGACAGTTACAAAGATACGCACACAGTAAACGATATGAGAAACGCTGTTGGAAGATTCGCAGCCCGTTGGGGGATGCTGCTTTTCGGTATAATAGTCGGTAGTGGCATATTGTTGCTCTTGTTCTCACTTTTCGTTGGTAACAACTTCGAGGTACCAGACAAGAACCAGCCAGCGGTCATAAGCTCAGAAGGACGATACACTATAGGCAACTCTCCAAAATCTTGTCCTAATGACATAAATACGTGTGTCAAGATTTCGGTTCCTGCTAATGAGACCGTGACAATCGATAACGTCGTCGAAGCTATTGGGGTATCAGCTATCTCAGGAGATTCTCCGCTGGCTCTTAGGAGAATCAACAGTGGATGGGAAATTGTCCTTGCGTCATCAAGCTCAACCCTCCTAATCACAGCTAGCGACTCGATATGGGTACTTTCAGTATCATGACGGCATGGATTATGAATAATTTGGCCTGGTATGGCTCGCAAATGACGAGTATCCTTATTGCGTCAATAAAAGCTTTCAAAACAGTTTGTTCTGTACATCGTGCTCCGATGGACCTGTATAACATCTGGACATTTTGTCAGGGTGTAATGAACCTCTCGCATATAAAAAGAATGGGGGTTAGAGAATGAATAAGAAAGAAACATATTCACCAAAAAGGGGAAAAATGGTAAAGTCAAATAGGTTTCACCTGAAACTCGCTTCTGCTTGCGCATCTCTGTTTCTCGCTCTCTCTCCTGTATCTGCTAACGCTGTTGAGTTGGCTGCGTCAGGTGCCCCATACGGGTATGGGAGTGGTTATAAGAATGTATTGCAAGGGAAGGATGCTTTTCAGCGCATTTTCAAGGTCGGTTCGACAACAATACCAGTGTACTCGACTTCATTCAAAGGAAGCGTTCCATCAGATCCAGCATTGAAGTTTCAGGCTACATCACGCGCGAAGAGCAACTTGGATAATATATCCAAGGGATCGGATGTTGCTGCTCGCTCAGGTTCAATCGGATCACCGCTCAATGATGCAAACAGTGAAGCAGTAGCAGTGCAGCTAGCGCTTTGGCGTCTATTTGAGGGTACCGACATCAAGTCTGTTGGTCAGATAAATCTGCCGATTTTGGAACGAGCCGAAGAACTGATCGAGAAGGCATCTGCGGTGAACACTCCAGAGCGTGTTGTAGCCGTTGATATCAAATTAGTTCAAGAGAGAATTGACAGAGGTATACGTGTATCAGTTTCACTATCAGCTAGTGGCCAGCCACTTTCAGGTGAGTACGTAACAGTAAAAGCTGGCGAGATTTCGCTACGGGTGCTTACGAATGACGCCGGGGTCGGGCTAGTGAAGCTCCCTGAGTTCAATTCATCAACTCAGCTTTCAGCATCGTTCAACTGGTCTCTACCTGCAGGTTCGATCCTGACACCACCAGCAGGTGCGCCGGTTATAACAGCAAAAGCAGCAACTATAATTTCAAAGACATCGTCGAAGATTTCTGGTTCAAAGGCCTCAGGAACCACCACAAATCCTACTGCTACGGTTACGAAGTCGCCGACAGAAAGGCCTACACCTTCGCCTAAACCAAGCCCTTCAGAGTCAGATACGTCGTTGCCTTCACCTTCTCCAAGTGAGCCGATGTTGTCCGACGATTTTGAAGATCCAGCTGCTGAAGTAATTGATGTAGTGATAGATGAGGATAACCCTTCAGACGGGAACAAGAACACACCTAGTTGGCTGCCGCTCGCTGGAGTTGGTGCGCTATTCCTTATTGCTCTAGGTGTAGCTCGTCAGCGGCTAAACAAGTAAAAAGTTATTCAATTAGTTCAACGTTGAGAAAAGGGAAAGACCCCAGACCTAGGTCTGGGGTCTTCTTGTTGTTCGTGTTATGGGTAGTTGAACTACTCGGTTGCGTCGATCTCAGCTTGGAGTTGTTTTAGCCTTTCCGGGTTGCACCTACTAGCTGTTGCGTCCCAGCGTGGTGTTGGGTCATAGCCGGGTACAATTGCGCTGTACCAGCAAGCTCCATTGATTACAGAAGCTATAACCACCATATTCTTGCCTGTAACTGCGGAAACTCCTGATGGGAGTACCGCGCCACGGTATGTACCATTCGCTTGGTAAAACCCTTGCGCAGTGTTGAGAGCGTTTTGCAGTGCAGTAGTAGCGATCTGTGTAGCTTCTTGATCAGGTGCAAGTGGCGTTGCCGCCATAGGGTTAGCGCCTGACAATATGTCTAGCATAGATCCGCTAACGTTACCACTGAAGACGGCTAAACCAAGAGCTACGGCAGCTCCGATCACTCCCATCCTTCGACGGGCGTGAACGTTGACAGAACGTTCTGGCGAAATCGCATTCTCCTGATTCTCAGGACTACTAGTTGTAACGATTGGAGTTTCTGTGTTGAAGATCTCTGGGGCAGAACTTTTATGAAAAACAGGTTCTTGGATTGGCTCTGAAACTTGCTGTTCAACTGGACGGACTGGATCTGTAACAACTGAAGAAATGTGGTCTGTGTCGGGATTCTGACCCTTAGCGTGCTCGAAGTACCCATAGGTGGTCGATGCTAAAACGTCAAACGATTTCGGTGGATTTACCACAGCGACTGCCTCCGAATCGGTGACAGGCTTCTTCATGACCTCATCGAGGTCGGTCTTTTCATGATAACCAAAGAGTTCGGCTTCACGTAGGTCTACGCTCATTGCGCTCCTGACTGTTGGGCCCAGTGGGCTTGGATGTATTATTGTAGGACTATAAGCGCGCATCTCTGCGAGCAGAGGGGGTTATCAGGTCCGAGAAGCATTCCATCTGTAAATATTTCAGAGTATTCTAACAACCTTTTGAATTGACGTTCCCGCCTCAGGTTGCGTCTTGAAATCGTCTGGAAGCAGAGGGTATTAGGTTGTGCGAACTACCGTAGTAGGCCTTTTTGTCATATTCGACGATGATTGAGGTGCGGATAATGAGGGCGTGCGAGCGTGCCGTAAAAGGTGAGCCTGGTAACGATAGACAAGGTGAAAGAAAAGCCGGTATATCGATTACAACTTGAAAAGGTGTCTTCATTGACTAGCCCTGAGAAATTTGACCTAAGTGAGGCCGACTTGGGCCTTTGTGGTGACGATGAGCTAATTCATTTCGCTGCATTGATTGCAGATGAGCAACGCCGTCGCGCCCTTGAACGAGGTGACCTTCCCGAACTGATCGATGATGCGTTCGACAAAGGCTTTGGTTCTGGCAACAAGGTCGGAGAACCTTGGGTTCGTGATGGTATTCTCGTAGCCCCTGGCGGCAAGTTCGAAAAGTCTCCAATGTCTCACCGTTGCACGTTCGTCAGAGTTGCGGATGATTGGGTATGGGAGAGTTCCCAGAAAATCCACGACGAGATCCGGCACCTTCCAGGGGTTGGATCGTCGATGCGGTCGATCACTTTACTGAGCATGAACGAAGGAGACAAAGTTGACGTTCTTACTTCAAGAACAAGATCAGGGGTTCACGAACTTCTTGAAGTTCGAAGTTTCGTTTACCACAACGGTGAACTGAGCATGACTACGTCACGAACGGTTCGATCGTCCGGGCATCGTTGAAAGCTAAATCCGCATAATGAAGGTTTTGACTAAGTAAGAAAGTCTTCGGGAGGCACCAAATATTCAGAACGTATATTCTATACACACAGACTAACATTCCTGGTTTTATAAGAGTCTGAGAGTGCTTTCGTGAATATGCGGAGAAAGATGAAGTAGTAGCGTGATAGTTTAGCGAATAGCTTTATGAGTCGGATATCTCACCTTTTCGTCATGACCCAACCCTTGCCCGTTTATCTCATCTCTGCACGGTATTTGAGGTGAACCTGAACGGACGACAGATTGCCATCTTGGCTTTGCTTGGCCTTTTCGGACTTCTTGCGATTGCGCCAGTTCTGATGTTTGGAAAAGGTTCACAGACATCCGTTGACGATGCCGCATACCAAGCGCTGAAGATCTATTCGCGTTCACAGTTAGGTGATCGGAGCGCTGACGCCGCAGCAATTGAGGTGTACCCAACGCTCACAAGACATGTCGAAAATGGGAAGGAATACTTCACCAGGCTCGGGGTTGACGAAATCTGTTGGGAGTTAGACCTCAACACCTCGAGCGAACCGTATACGACGGATAAATCACGATGCGACAAGGGGTGAAAAGATGTCAATACTTCCCAGAGATCTCGCTGACCTGCAAAATCATTACCAATCGCTGGTAGAAGGGGTCTCCGCAGGCTCACTAAGTTATGAAGATGCCATTGAGGCGCTTTCACATATTGCAGCCACGGACGCAGTTGGAGTTGTCTGGCGTTTAGATATCAGCGGAAACTTCCTCGCAGGAGCTGTAGGGGTAGAACCACTCCTCACCGACCCGCAGCGATTCGTTGAACGAACAAGCCCAGGGCCCTGGAATTCTACAACTTCAAATATAAGCGGGCAGCAGGGCGGAGGTTTGTATGGTGATGTACAGTCAACTATGCAGACAAATGACTACCAGAATCAGTCAGGATACGGTTCCGGTCAGGTAAACGATAATCAATATACGCCCAATCCGTATGGCACCCCGGGATATCAGAATACCAATCAAAATCAGAGCGGAATAGATACTAAACCAAAGAAAAGAATCGTTAGACTCCCTGTAATCCCGAACTTCAATGGGGGAGTTGTAGAATCATTGAAACGCTACAGAACGGTCATAGTTGTCGGAGTAGCAATCGCTGGTGCGGTTTTCATATGGTCAGGTACATCTCCTTCAACTCCAACGACTGCGCTACCAATCGCAGAACCTACATCGTCTCCTCAGGTGAACTCATCGCAAGATGGATCACAGGTCACAAACGAAGATGATACACAGTCTAGGTCAAGAGAGGATCTACTTGATTTGACAAACTCTATGCTCGCCCAACTGGGAACAGGGACAGCTGACGCCGCACCCACCGTTGTAAGCGACCCGGGTAATGGAAACAAAGCTCTTCTACGTCGCGCGCAGTTCTCAGGGTACGTAAATGTGGGGCTATCAGTAAAAGCTGTTTCACTTGCCTCGTCAACAGCAAGTACAGCAACAGTGAAGGTATCACTTGTGAACGCTGCGGGCGAGGTTCTAGCAAAAGGAACAGTCGATATCATAAAAGGTGAGAGCGGATGGTCGCTCAAGAGTTGGCCGGTACTGGGATGAATCGTCGCTATGGGTTCTCGCTGGTTGAGCTAATCGCAGGTTTAGTCTTCATCGGGATAGTGGCGGGGTTGGTCTCACTCGGTGGTTTCAACGTTGGTAAAAGCGCCCAGCAGCGGGCTGGTGTTGTTACGTTGATTAGCGCGCAGGCAGAGGGTCAGCGCGTTGCTATGAGAAACCCGCTTACAGTGCAGAGTGAAACCTTGCAGTCTTTTCCCGAGACCGAAGACATGGTCGACTCGTTGTCAGTAACGGGGATTATCTTCACATCTAGTGCATCTGATGGAAGTTCCACAGTATCGGTCAAAGTCCTCGATTCGACATCGGCTGTGTACGCAGTATTCGCAGGAGAAAAGTGTCTTTATAACTATGACCAACTCGACGGCGTGGACGGGTGGGCATATTCGCTAGGTACTTGCAATGCTACTTCTCTAAGCGGCGCTTTGCTAGAAAACCTAAGCTCATCCTCATCCGACCCGACTTTAGTGGACGTTGTATGATGAATTCAAACTCCAGAAGACTAGATCTGAGAAACATAGCTGAGGATGCCGTGCGTCCCACGTCAATTCGCTCACCGTTGAAGTTCAGGAATGTCGCTTACGTTGTTCCAGGCGTTTTCAAGAGGGAGGAGCTTCGATGAGTGACCCGAATCTCGGTTGGGTTGAGCCTTCAAGGCGAGAAATACGCAAAGCACAGCGTCTTGCTGCACGCAGGGCCGCGGCTTTAGACCGCGTAGAACGCAGTATACAGCAGAAAGAAGCACGAACTGAGCTTGCACAATCATACAAACGTCTGAAAGATGAACAAAGACGGCTCAGAGAAGCGCGCGCTGTCGCAAAAACTGAGGAAAAACTGATCCGTAAGCAGATGAAGGAAGAACGAGAGAACGCAGCAATGCTGGGCGCAGCTCTAGCTCGAGCCGCCGCTGAACGCCAAGCCATAGACGATATCCTCGCAGGTAAAATCTCATCGTCAGATGTATACGTTGAATATGAATCTGTACTTTCTGAGGTGAACGCTGCGAAAGCAAAGTTGCAATCAGCTAAAGCTGAGACAAAAGAGGTGAAACGCCGCTCTAAGCTTGCGCGTAAACGAGACAGGCTCGCACGAAAAGCTGTCGATATCCTAGCAGTAGCAGAGATGGACAAAGCGATTCTTGCAGCAGATATCGACGACGTTGTACCAGCCCAAGAACAATCATTGGAGTCAACCAGTACTAATAGAGATCAAGCAGTAACTATACAATCTCCCTCAAGCATCGCTGTAGCCACTACCGGTGACGACGCTAAAACACATACTATTGAACCAATCATCACTCCTGCCGTGAAAGTATCAGATCAGATATCTGATTCTTCAAAATACCCAGAGAACAGCGTTTCACCTGTCCTCCCTAAAGGTATAACTGATCTAGGTGTAGATTCAGCCCCTTCAAAGAACACGGTAGAGTCGTCCAATTCACTGCCTGTTGAGACCGAATCTGCGGTGCAGGAATCCGGTGAGCTGAACGTACATATAACGGAGACGGATGTCGAAACTCATACTGTCAACATAGACATAATGTCAGAGCAAAAATTTGAAATTTCTGGCTTCCAGGACCAAGCTAAGCATGGTGACCCTGTGGATTTGTTCGAAAAAGGCGAACTTCCAGTAGAGATGTCTGATCAGAATTACCCTGATCGGAATCAGGAGAACAGCCCTGAAGTAATTGAAATACCATTGACTGGTAATCCGACGCGCTCGTGGGGCTGGTCAGGGGATGTAAAAGTTTCATATACCGATACAGAGTTCGTCGAACCAGACTTCGACGACGAGATATCAACTACGAAACCAGATGCTAAGGCCCTCCAAGACAAAATAGCAGCGTTTTCATCGGGCGATAGACGATCAGAGATTGGTCACGAGATATCTCAATCTGAGGTTGAGATCAATACTGGTGAAGTCGAAGACAGCATGATTGGTTCTGAGTTGACACCTAACACCACCATTCTTTCAAAAAGGGATCAGCGTAAGCTAGCACGCATTGAAAAACGAGCAGCGCGAGCAGCCGCACGGAGCGAACGCCGCGAAGAGCACCGTATAGCTAGAGAAGCTTCCCGTTTAGCACGCGATAAGGTCAAGTCCGAGAAGATTGAAGTAAAGAACGCAAGACGCGCAAAATCATCAGAAGAACGCGAAAAGAAGAAGACTGCAAGTGCCGCGTTACGAGCATCAGCTCTGCTAGTAAAACAGCAGTCTAGGGAAGCCGCAAATAGCGAGAAAGACCGCGTACGCTCTGAGCAGGCTAAACATAAGGAGGCCATCCGCGCAGAGAGGCATCTCCTGAAAGAGAAGGGTCTTTCAGAGAAAGATCCTACTCTGAAAGATAAGCGAATTGCCAAGCTAGCTAAAGCTGAGGAGAAGAAGCAACGAGCCGAAACCAACTCTGCTGCCCGAGAAAAGGATCAATTCGGAAAGGGAAGAAAATCAGAAGATAGTCTTTCACAGAGTAACTCTCACGAAGGTCAAATAACTAACGAAATCGAAACAGCGACCAGTTCTGACAATCTAAATGTAAATGAGTCCTCCTATAACGCTTCTTCAATAATTGTTTCGATAGAACAGACCGGTTCTCTCACTAACGGTAATCAGATTTCGTCCACTGATGAAGACCGGAATGAGAGTCTGTTGGATTCGCCAGATACTGATTCAGTTACAAGATCTTCAAAGCGTAAGGCGTCCAAAAATGCACGAGCTGCAGAACGTGCTTTACGAATCGAAGCAAGGTCGCTTGCTCGTCGAAATCGTGAAGAAGAGAAGTTGTCGAAACGAACTCTTCAAGCAGCAGAAAAAGCAGCTCAACGAGAAGAACGTGAGGCGGCGCGTAAGCTCAAGAGAGACGAGATCGCCGAAGCAAGACAGGCGAAAGCTGAAGAACGCAACGCATTGAAGCAAGCGAAAATAGATGAACGTAATGCCAAGAAACTGGCGAAGCAATCTGACCATGGATCCATGAACAGCACAGAGACATCCGACCAGCAAGGATACGATAGTGTTGGCTCGGGTGATTCTACAAAGTCTGATGTAGATATGGATGCAGTAACACGCCAGGAAATCAGACGTCTATCAAAAGAACGTCGCGCAGAAGAAAAGCGCAGACGTAAAGAAGCAAAGAATCTGTTGAAGGGGATGAATGAGAAGGTTACTCCATCTGGCAATGACGCTGTAAATGACTTTGCAGAGCTCGAATCAGATCAGGACGTGAATAGTGACGTAAAGTCGAAACCATCAAATCCTTCTTCACAAGAAGACAACGCAAAGCTTCTACGAAAAGCCGAACGGGTTGCTGGCCGAGCAGCTGTAAAAGCTGCAAAGCGAGATGCGAAGGCTGCTCGAGCGGCATCCGCACGGGCAGACAAGGCCGCGAGAAAAGAGGCTAAGCTTGAACGAATTCTGTTGAAGAAAGCAGAACAAGACAAGCGCCGAAACGAGATTGAGAGTTCGAGACAACAACGTCGCGCTGATAAGATTGCTGCACGCGAAGAGGCGAAGGAATCTAGGGCTTCAAAGCGCATGGATGGTACTTCGCGACGTGATAACCGCAAACAGCGTCTACAGACAAGCGAAGAACTTCTTTCACCTAGATCTGAATCATCAATCATTGAATCAAAAGATTTTATTTCAGGTGAGCCTTCAACTACCAATGTCAGTGAGACCAAGCCAGATGGTATTCCTAGCAGTGAATCGGATTTTGATTCGCGCTTCGTAGGGGGTAAGAGTGATAAGGTAACGTTAGATGGGGAGACGGTCACCAACACAGGCGATTCATCTGGTTGGTCCTTCAAAGGTAAACAGAATGAGATCCGAAATGCTGGCACCGAGCAGGAGATAGCAAACGTCGATGAAGTCAAGTCCGAAGAATCAAACTTGAAGGCAGCTGCACGAACCGAGTTCGACATAGAGGCCGCAGGTGGGATTACTCACTCTGACTCACAGTTGGTAGATAGTACAGCAGATTTCAGCGGAGTTGATACTGTCCGTGACGGTATAGCTGCAAAGACAAAAGGTCGTGGTTTGCGCCGTTGGGTTAGCTGGATTGTCAAGAAGGAGGAGGCTGAAGAGACCGAAAAACTCAGCAAGGAGACCAGTTCCGAGGCCCGTCGTGCTGCAAAAGAAGAGGCTGCTGCTCGGAAGGAGGCAGAAAAGAGAGCTGGAGTACTTCAAAAACAGGAAGCGCTTGACGCAGCTTTCGAGGCAAAGCAACTTAGGAAGCTCGAGCGTGTGCGTGAGAAGGCCGAACGTAACCGTGCGAAGGATGAGCAAAAGCGTACTGATCATGCAGAACGAACCTCTGCAAAAGCTCGCGCTGATGAGATTAGACGTAACTCAAAAATCCGTCATGAGATCGAGGAGCGCGAACGTCGTGAGGAGCGAGAGCAACTCAAGGCAGACAAGAATATCGACGGATTACGCAACCCTCAAAGGAATGCTGTTGGCATGCCTGCAGATGAATTGGTTTTCGACGAGTCGAGCTTGAATAACATTTCATCCGATATTGGTAGCGAAGTTGTAGAGGGTGGTAGATCCTTCTTCGGGTCGCTACGAGATCGTTCAGAGTCCCGTCGGCGTTTACGCAGAGAAATTCTCGAGGCAAGAAATGACAATTCATCACGTGAGGGTGACGACGGTGCAGTTCTCAGCAAGGAAGAACGTCGCGTACTACGTCAACAGTTGAAAGAAGAACGTAAACGAATCTCTGATACAAGGAAGTCACGTGAAGAAGGCGAGAAGCAAGAACGGCGGGATAGGCGTAATGCCGAGAAGTCTGACCGTCGGGCGGTTGAAGCTTCTAACAAAGCTGCTGGCGCAGAACGTGAACGGCTCGTACGTTCTTTCAAGAACACACGGTCAGAGGAGAAGGCCCGTAAAAAGGAAGCAGCTGATAACACCAAGGCTGAACAGCGACGTATAAAAGAGTTGAGAAAGGCTGAGGTTGCGCAGAAGCGCGCCGATGAGAAGGCCGCGAAAAATTCCGTTGCGCAGGATAAGAAGTACCGTAAGGAAGTTCGCCGCCAGCAAAAGAAGAAGGTCAACCAGCAGAGAAGTCTTCTTCGCGAAGAGACGAAGATCGCACGCCGAGCGCGTAGAATCGACCTACCAGATATTGCTATTTCTCGTGATGAGCCAGCCCTTGGGCCGGCTTACAACTGGGATGCTGAATCAGGTATGTACAATGCAGTAGGCGCGGGTAACGATATAGACCCAGTTGCCTTCGACCTGCCGGAACCGCTTCCTCGCCGCTAACCTATCTTGAAATTCGGCTTTTAGGTCCAAACATAAATGATAGGCAATTTTGCATAAATGCATGTTTGTGCGATTGACGCTCTCCATGATTGTATTGTAAACAGTAGTCTGTTTCGCACGTTATTCGTAGGGATTTGACCTTGGGTACTGCGCTGCAACTGTGCTGTATGTCGAAACCATCGACGCCGTCCACCACCGGCGTCGAGCCGGTCCTTCATACAGGAGATATCCCATGAACAAGCGTGTATTCGCTGCGATCGCTGTAACAGCTTTCGCAACCTTCGGCATCGCTACCTCTGCATACGCTGATCAGTGTCCGACAACCGCTTCTTGCGGTGCGACGATGCCTACAATTCCAGTTATCCAGAACCCGTTGGCGACAACTACGTCGACAACGTCAACGTCTGCCAAGGCACCTACAACTTCCACCCCATCAACTACCTCAACTACGTCAGCAACTGCAACCTCGACGACCTCGAGCGTGTCGGCCTCACCATCGACATCTGTTGCAACAGTGCCTGTTCTCACAGCGGTGGCTATTACACCAACCGTACCTTTGAACACAAGCACTTTGCCGACGCCGACCATTCCGGTACCTACGTTGCAGGCACCTACAGCAGTGACATCTTCGTCTACCGCTGCGGTGAAGACACCGGTTCTTCCGGTACCTTCGATGAGCTGGGGTGACAACGCCAACGGTGCTGGCACGAATGGTTCACCTGCTACGGTGACACCAAGCTATCCGGCTGTAGGCGGTAACTCCTCAGTCGGTTCATCCAAGGGATCTGCAAATGCTCCTGTCGCTGCCGCTCCTCAAGCAGCAGCACCTCAAGCATCAGCTCCTCAGGCGGTAACGCCTGAGTTCCCTACCGGTGATACTAACAGTTTGCCTTGGGGAACGATCCTATTCGTTACACTTGGCGGATTGATCGGTATGGTAGGTCGCAGTGCATGGGACCGTGCTGGTTCCAAGCTTGCTGCAACTCGTAGCTGAACGCTCTTCAGAGCCCAGTCGAAAGACTAAACTTGCCAGCGGGCGTGACTTCTGTCACGCCCGCTGCTTCTTTTCAACTTGTTCTTTTCACTTTCTGAACGATTATGATTCTGTCTTATAGAATTTCGGCTGCTAGTGTTGCGAGCTCACTGCGCTCACCTTTTGTGAGAGTGACATGACCGAACAGTTCTTGGCCTGAGAATCGGTCAACGAGTACAGATAGAGCATTTGTTTCTGCTCCTGCATATGCATTGTCAATTTGTGAAGTGTCACCTAGCATCACAAGTTTAGAACCTTCACCGATGCGGGTCAATATTGTTTTCAGTGTGAGAGGAGCCTCGAGGTTCTGCGCTTCGTCCGTAAGGACTAGGTTCCTCTGTAGCGAACGGCCACGTAAGAAGGTCACTGGTTGCATTGTGAGCTTGCCTTGGGCTACCCAACTGTCTAAGTTTCTCGCTGCTTGCGCGTGGGTTACGCGATCACCCAAAGCTACCATCGTGTCTACAAGGGACTCGAACCATGGGCCAATTTTTTCTTCAACTGTGCCTGGTAGATAGCCAATATCTTGATGACCTACAGCGTAAATAGGTCTTATAATAGTCAAACGATCATATCGTGCGGTAGAGGGTTCAAAGACCTGCGCTAGTGCTGCGGCCAATGCGGTTATGGTTTTTCCGGTGCCAGCAGAACCACTTAGACCTACAAGCGGAATATCTGTATCCATCAGCAGGTCGAGAGCGAATGCTTGTTCTTTCGACCGAGATTGAAGACCCCAAGGTTGATGACGATTCACATGCACTATCTTATCTTTCAATCTTCGACCTAGACCGGATTGCTTCCCTGCTTTCAATACGAGGAACTCGTTTGGCATTACGATATCTGCATCTTCCCCAAGAGATTCGAGTGACAACCATCGTTCGCTATGGAAACGATCAAGGTCTTCAGGGTGCATTTCAAGCTCATGCCAACCAGGGCGTTCTTCGGTTGCTCGCCTACGTCCGCGAACCCAATCAGTTGTCTTCAGACCTAGCGATGCTGCTTTGATACGCATATTTACGTCTATAGAAACCAGCGTCACATCCCTTCCGTCTGCTTTCAAACCAAGAGCTGCCCCAAGAATCCTGTTGTCGTTCTTATCGATGGATAATCCTAGATTCTTGATCGCATCAGTAAGAACTCCGTTGATAACAATTTGGACAGATCCACCGTGAGGTAGGAGTACACCCTCGGTAAGATCGCCTCCTGCCTGGATCCGTAGAGCTTCGAGATGGCGAACTACGCTGCGAGCTGATCGTCCAAGATCGTCGAGACGAGATTTTTGTCCGTCAAGCTCCTCGATAACTGTTAGGGGGATAACCACATCGTCACCCTCGAAATGAAGTATTGATTCTGGATCTGCTAAGAGAACACATGTATCGATGACAACTAGTCTACCTTCAACTTGGTCAACTACAGACATTCGTTTCTTGTGCTTTGAAGGTGCTGATTTCCTACTGTCAACTGAATGATCTCTCTGTGATTTACCCTGATCTAGTTGATCCTGTGTGGACATAAAACCCCCTTTTTACATGTTATGATATGTTGAACTGTGTCCGTTCGGCTTGAAGCGTCAGTGAGCAGAGTGTACGCGCACAACAGGGCAACAACTACCTCCAAGCACATATAGGGTCACGTACCCGCCATGTGAACTATTATTTGGACAATATACTATCCGTAATACGAGCAACAACTAAAATGATTTCCTCTATGTAAACATGAGGATGGTCCAGCGAAACACTAGCAACCGTTTGAAGGTAGTACTTTCTTACAGGTCCACGAATCCCATCCTGAATCCGCCCAAATTGCTTGTGCCATCTCTACGTTCGAGGACATATCAAGACGTACCTTATCCCAAAAGTAACAAGTAGAAGACTTTTGTAGAGGTTGAGTCTGAAGATCAGGGATGGCTTATCAGCTAGCGCGAAATATTTAGCGTACATAAATCACGCCACCACCATGAAAAGCTTCTTTGACTCAATCTTCTCTACAGCTGTGTACTTCATTGGTCGTTCTGTGATGGAGAGTGGGTCTAGCCCATGACCCCTAATAAACACTATCTTGATAGGGATTTTTGACTGTAGGTTGTGCGGAACCTTGGAATTGCAGATAGTTGGCGGGTAAGTGGTGTAATAATGACCAGTCTTATTCGTTATGTTTGTACAATCGGTACCGAAGTGTTCGTAGTCTTGCATGAAAATGACTGTTAGTTGGTAATTGCGGAAGGCACGAAAAATGTTGATGTTTAGTTTTAGGTACGAAATACAGGTTATGAAATATGTTACGCCGACGGCGAATGGCGTTTCAGCGCTTCCAGGAGATAACGCCCAGTGTGTGACGTTGATACAACTGATACGCTCTCAGGCGTGCCTTGTGCGACGATTGACCCTCCTTTTGGTCCGCCTTCTGGTCCTAAATCAATTACCCAATCAGCGGTCCTAATAACATCAAGATTGTGCTCGATTACGATAACTGTGTTCCCTGAGTCGACGAGACGTTGAAGAACCTTTACAAGTTTTGCAACGTCATCGAAATGGAGCCCTGTCGTAGGCTCATCGAGGATGTAAACTGTTTTACCTGTGGCTCTTTTATGAAGCTCTGAGGTAAGTTTGACTCGCTGAGCTTCACCCCCTGAGAGGGTTGTTGCAGATTGTCCTAGGGTTATGTACCCTAGTCCCACATCGGCGAGTGTTGTAAGATGCCTTTTGATGGTAGGAATTGCATCGAAGAAAGTTGCACCTTCGTCGACTGTCATTGAAAGAACATCAGAGATCGATTTCTCCTTGTATGTTATATCCAGAGTTTCTCGATTGTACCGTGCACCGGCACATGTGTCGCAAGGAACATACACGTCTGGTAGAAAGTTCATTTCCACCCTGGTAGTGCCGTCTCCTGCACAGGATTCGCACCGCCCGCCTTTTACATTGAACGAGAACCGTCCAGGACCGTATCCACGCACTCGTGAAGCTTCTGTTGATGCGAACAGATTCCGCACATGATCAAAGACGCCTGTGTAAGTGGCAGGGTTGGATCTTGGTGTCCGTCCGATGGGTGACTGATCTACGACCACTAGTTTGTCGACGTTTTCGAGTCCATCAATACGTTTATGCTTTGCAACAAATCCATATGATCCGTTCAGCTTCTTAGCTAAACCTGCTGCGAGTATGTCATTGACTAGCGTGGATTTTCCAGATCCTGAAACGCCGGTAACTACAGTCAGCGTTCCAAGAGGGAATGTAACATCAAGGTTGTCAAGATTGTTTGCTGTTGCCCCAATAACAGAGAGATTTGACCCATCACCTATCCGACGATTCAGCGGAGTTGGGATTCTCACCCTACCTGACAAATAATTGGCAGTAACTGACGACTTGTTTAGAAGTAACCCTTGCGGTGTACCACTGTAAACAACTTTGCCTCCATTACGCCCTGCTGCTGGTCCTATCTCGACCACCCAATCAGCAAGTTCTATGGTTTCTTCATCATGTTCTACAACGATAAGGGTGTTTCCGAGATCCCGCAGTTTTATAAGTGTTTCCAGAAGCCGTCGGTTATCGCGTTGGTGTAGGCCAATAGAAGGTTCGTCGAGAACATAGAGTACTCCAGTGAGTCCGGAACCGATTTGAGTGGCGAGACGTATCCTTTGCGCTTCTCCTCCAGATAATGATGCTGCTGCGCGGTCAAGTGTGAGGTAACCAAGGCCAACCTCTTTTAGGAACCCTAAACGTGCCAGAATTTCCTTACGGACCGGGGCACCAATCAGCTCAGATTTCCCTGTGAGTATCAATGAAGCAAAAAAAGAGTGGGCATTATCAACTGTCATGGCTGCTAACTCGGATATATTTTTCTTACCAATGAGTACTGAGAGTGCTTCCTCTTTGAGGCGTGTGCCATTGCATGTTTCACATGTTTTTTGCTGGAGGTATTGCGTCCAACGAGTATTCTCTTCGTTTGATTGTTTCCAGCGTCGGCGGACCCAGGGAACAACTCCCTCGAACCTGGTTTGGTACGGTCTGCTAGACCCTCCCCAAGCATCATAAGTTACGCGCACTAAAATATTCTCGTCACCATCGAATATTGCTTCACGTGCCGCATGCGGAAGGTTCATGAAAGGTGTAGTCATGTTTCCGCCGTGATAGGCGACAGCGGCAGCTAGAAGAGATCTGAAATGGCTGTCTGCAACTGTTCCCGTCCAAGGAGCGACAGCTCCGTTCTGTAATGAAAGTATTTCATCGGGTACAATTAGTTCACGTGAGACTTCTAGCGAGGCACCGAGTCCGTCACATGCGTTGCAAGCGCCGTACGGACTGTTGAAGGAGAACGAACGAGGTTCTAGGGCTTCACGCGAGCTACCACAGCTTATGCACGCTAGAAGACTCGAGAATAGTTGTTCCTCTTCGGTAGTGAGAATGATCGCGTAGCCTCCAGATTGTTGAAAAGATGTTTCAACGGATTCAACGAGGCGACTCCTACGTTCTTGCTCTGCAGTCATCCTGTCGATAACGACATCAATACGGTGAGACTTGTTTTTCGATAATGCTGGAACTTCTCCGAGTCGATACATTGTACCATCTACTCGCACACGGGTGAAACCTTTTTTTGTAAGATCGTCCCAAACTTGCTCGAAGGTACCTTTACGGTCCCTTACGATAGGTGCGATAACGGTGATGGGTTGTCCCGCAAAACGTTCTATTACCTGGTCAGCTACCTCCCCAGGATTCGACACGGTTAGGGGGAGGTGGCAGATTGTGCACTGCGCGGTTCCAGCACGAGAATAGAGTAGTCGCAGGTGATCCCAGATTTCCGTGACCGTTCCTACAGTCGAGCGGGGGTTATGACTTGTACTCTTTTGGTCAATGCTTACCGCCGGTGAGAGTCCGTCTATACGGTCAACATCAGGCTTGTCTACTTGGCCGAGGAACTGCCGAGCGTATGCAGATAGGGATTCAACATAGCGTCGTTGACCTTCGGCAAAAATGGTATCAAAAGCGAGTGAGCTCTTACCTGACCCTGATACTCCGCAAAAAACCACCAGAGAGTCCTTTGGGATGTCAAGATCCACGTCCTGCAGGTTGTGTACGCGTGCTCCGTGTACTGATATAGTGCCGCGAGAGATGGGAGAGATGTCCGTTTTGCGATGATCGTGATCAGCCGAATCTGAGACTGAAACGCTTTTGCCAACTTTAGATAGGGACGTGCTGTTTGCGCCTTGTTTCAGGTTTTTAGTTACCTGACGAGAGAAAGTTCTAGATGGTTCTTTCTCTGATCTGCTCATATTATGTACAGTACGAATATGTCTATGTTGCGCCCGTCAGTATCAGCGACCCTCAACGCCCGCACACATTTTGGGGCAGGTTCGGTGGCACTAGGAGAATGCGGTATAGACATTGGGACGAACGATAAAGAAGATGTTCGATATACCTCTCATACACCAGTTGGAAATAGTCGGGTCGGTTTTCATCGCGGCAATCCTTGGAGCCTTTATTGGGCTAGAACGAGAACGTGCTGATAAACCTGCAGGTTTGCGGACGATGGCATTGATCGCTTCTGCTGCTGCACTAGTTGTCGCCTTAGGAGAACATGTCAACCAGCTTTCCCCTGGGATAGGTGACCCGACTCGAGCCCTGCACGGTGTAATCACTGGTATCGGGTTCCTGGGTGCGGGAACTATTGCTGTAGGGTCTGGTATGCGCCAAGGTGGTGTTACTACAGCTGCAACCGTTTTCGTTACAGCTGCAGTAGGAATAACCGTAGGTATGGGAGCTCCTGTTTCAGCGGTCCTTGCAACACTTCTTGTTCTTGGAGCTCTTCGTATGGGGGGTGTGCTCGAGAAGGTTGGATTGAGACCTCGTCGTGATCCCAGCGAACGAAACAACGATCTGAGTGAAGAGGAATAAGCAAATAGCGAACTACGATTGGTAATCTCAAATAAAACAAAGGTAACCAAATGGTTGCCTTTGTTTTTCAGTTTACCGTCTCACTGTGCCTATAGCATCAACAGGTGATTCGGGTGGGGTGCCGGAACCATCTCTCCTTGAATGCTGTACAAGAATGTTGACAGGAACACCTGATTTGTCAGATCCGATAACGGGTGCATCACCAATCCAGACGTGTGCCAGATAGCTTTCGCTCTTGCGGAAGGTGTAACAACGCACTCCAGATCCACCTCTACCTTTTATTGGGTACTCAGACACCGGTGTGATTTTTAGAGATCCATTATTGGAGACGGTTACAAGAAGTGGGTCAGTCCCTTTTGTAACCCCTAAAGCTAAAACTTCATCATCATCAGCAAGACGTATGCCTGTTACACCACCGGCAGTGTTGCCTTGGGGACGCACAGCTTTCGCAGGTGTTCGGAGAAGTTGAGCCTTCTTAGTGACTAAAACCAGATCTGTTTTGTCCGCTTCCTCATCTGGTAGTTCGATAGCCCCGACAACGACATCATCATCCTTTAGGCCTATGATGGCTCCGCCGGTCCGTTGCGGATATGCAGTAGAACTCACTCTCTTCAAAATACCATTCTTGCTGACGAGTGAGAGGACTCCCTTCAGCGATATGAGTGCAACAACAGTTTCGCCTGGTTTCATGTCGAGAACGTCGGATGCTGGTGCTCCTACGCCCCGACCTTCGGCTGCCGGAATGTCCGCAACAAGTATGCGTAGCAGTCGCCCAAAACTTGTAACGATTCCGATAGATGACCCACTCGATGTACATACTTGATCTACGACAACTTGATGCCTTGCAGGTTTCGAAGGAATGGGACCAATGTGACGCGCAAGCATGGTAGAGGTGGAAAGTGTAACGACACATGGCTCATCTAGAACTGGTTCTGTGGCTGTTACTATAACAGCGTCTGCTGCAAGTAGTGTTGATCGTCTTGGAGTGCCATAGGCTGCAGCAACTTCAGCTAGTTCGTTACCGACCATCTCGTTCATGAGTTTCTGCGATGATAGAAGTTTCGTGAGCTCGCCGATTTGAGACTTCAATTCTTTCAATTCGTTTTTCAGTTTGTTCACTTCCAAGCTCGTTAGACGACGCAAGGTCATCTCTAGGATAGCGTTTGCTTGGATTTCGCTCAGAGAAAATGCCTTCATCAGTTTGATTCGCGCTGTATCAGTATCTTTTGATGATTTGATCAGAGCAACTACTTCGTCAATGGAGGCTAAAGCCAAAACGAGACCCTCGACGATATGTGCGCGAGCTTCCGCTTTTGCCTTGCGGTGCTCGCTTCGTCGACGTACAACTTCGAGACGGTGCCCTAGAAACTCGCGGCAGAGTTCGACTACTCCTAGTGTACGAGGTTGACCGTCAACTAGGGCAACATTGTTTGCGGAGAAGGACTCTTCCAATGGAGTTAGTCTGTGCAACTCATCTAAAACAGCAGCGGGGGAGAAGCCAGATTTGCACTCGATGACTAGTCGAAGACCGGTTTTACGATCGGTTAGGTCTTTTACATCAGCGACTCCGTTCAAGCGCTTCTGATTGGAAAGTTCCTTGATCTTCGCAATAACCTTCTCGGGACCGACGTTGTAAGGTAGCTCCGTGACGATAATTCCTTTTCGACGGGCTGAGATATCTTCGACTCTTGACTTGGCTCTAATTCTGAACTGACCTCGACCTGTAGCCATAGCCTCTTTGATGCCCTCGGATCCTATGATCAGCCCGCCTGTAGGAAAGTCAGGTCCTGGGATGTGCGTCATCAATGTCTCGAGATCAATCTTCGGATTATCCAACATAGCTCGTAGACCGCTTACGACCTCGACAAGGTTATGTGGTGCCATATTGGTCGCCATACCAACTGCAATACCTGTAGAACCATTGACCAAGAGATTCGGGATTCGTGATGGGAGTACATCAGGCTCACGTTCAGTCTGGTCGTAGTTTGGAATCAACTCGACAGTGTCCTCTGCCAACTCTTCGACCATTGAAAATGATGCAGTGCTCATTCGGCATTCTGTGTATCGCATGGCAGCAGGACCATCATCGGGTGAGCCGAAATTTCCGTGACCATCTACCAGCATCAATTGCATTGACCATGGTTGAGCCATACGGACTAGAGCCTCATAAATTGAGCTGTCACCATGGGGGTGGTATTTACCCATCACATCGCCGACGACTCGTGCACATTTCTTGTGAGGCGTAGCTGGTTTGATTCCTTGTTCATAAAGAGAGTACAGAACCCGGCGGTGAACCGGCTTCAGTCCGTCACGGACGTCCGGAAGTGCACGGGCAACGATCACTGACATTGAGTACTCTAGGAAACTGTTCTCGAGCTCTGCCACAACATCAGTATCTAGAATCTGTTCTAGTGATATACTCTGGTCTTTGTTCGGAATTGTTCCAAGACTGTTGTCAGGATTCTTCTGTCCACGTTTACTCATGTTTTATCTTCCTCCAGTACAAGCATCGTTCGTGGAGACATCTGGCCCGCTTTCATTTGGTCTACGAAGAGCAACAAAATATGTAACACAACCTGTTATAACGATAATGACCAGCGTGGCGAATAAACCAGCAAAATACGCAACAAGACCACCTATAAATAGTCCTACAAGCTCTGAGCGGAGATACGAGCTCGGTATTTTCGCCCCACAACAATGCGCAGTTCCTTGAGTAGCCAACCATCCTGCGATAGGGATGTTCTCAAAAACCGTAAGTTGGCGGCCACATACACAGAAACTACGCCCACGCAAGGTTTTGCGTTTCGGAACTCGCTCAAAAACAACGCAGTAAAAACTCGCAAACATAGCACCAAAGAGCGCGCCGAAAGCTGCAGGCAACAAGTCGGCAACCACAATGACGGTGGTATACATGAGTGAGTTCATTGCTGATACCGTGCGGGAATTGAGCATTTAGCCACATGGTCTTGACTAGCCCTCAGGACGTAAAATCTTCTAACAGCACCATTGAATCTGTGAACAAACCTATTTCCCCTCTAGATCCTGAAGATGCTGAGTGGAACAAAGAAAACTCTGTTACAAATGAGGATGAGTGCTGCAATAGCAGTAGCGCAGTAGGAACAAGAAATCGGAATCCGGAGCCTTCGCCTACAATGTTCAGCGATGCGAACGAATTGGAAGAAAAGGATGAACAGAATCAACTGGCTGGTAACGATGAGAAGACAGGGGACAAGTCAAAACCAGTTGGTCGACGTATCCTAAGCCGGAAAAGCAAACTAGTTTTGCTAGCCTTTACGACTTTCATGCTCAGCATGCTTCCCTTCCAGGAGAGCTCCCATGTTCTAGTACAGCCAGGACCTCTGTTCGGTGTCGAGCTCACATCTTTAGGAGGTTCACAGCCTGTCGTTGCGGCAGACACATGGTCTTTCACAACGATATCCGTGAAGCGTTTGAACTGGCTCGAACTAACTTTGGAGCAGATTAGAAATCCCGATGATGTCTTCCCTAGTGCTGGTACGTCAAGCCAGCCTGCTGCTACTTCACAGATGGCTGCAGCAAAAATGACTGCTGCTGCAGTTGCTGATTACTTGTTATACAACCTCAGCACCCCTACCTCATGGGTGATAACGTCACTCTTGAAAGATGCTCCTGCTGCAGACTACGGACTGTTAGTCAACGACAGAATCACTGCTGCGAATGGTGAACAGATCAATTCAGTAGGCGAACTCCGGAAGATTCTAGACGCTGGCTCTGTGCGACTGAAGATCCTCCGGGGTAGAGAAAGCATAGAAGTAGTTGTTGACGTTTCTGACCGGGGGGTTTTAGGTGTAGAGTTGGCCCCGGTCGGACTTCCGCAGCGTATCGACCCGGATTCAATCCGAACAGAAGACGTTGGTGGGGGATCTGCAGGTCTTATGTTTACATTGGCCTTGCTTGATAGCAACAGCGACGGTGATCTGAGTGGTGGAAGCAAAATTGCGGGGACAGGGACGATAAACCCCGACGGGACGGTAGGGCCAATAGTGGGCGCATCATATAAGTTCATTGCTGCGGAGGCTGCTGGTGTCGAAGTATTCTTTGTCCCTTCCACGTTACGCAGCCAATTACCAAAGACAAGCAAAGTTGAAATCGTCGCCGTTGACGATGTAGTGGACGCAGTGCGCTGGCTGTGCGAACATGGTGGAAGTTCACCAGAGCTCTGCAGAAAATAGCGCAGCTCCGTATAGATGCGTGCGAAGTTCGGAACTTCCTGAACGGTAGCCGGTTATCGACCCGTCCGATTATCCGGCCGCGGTCATGAGAATGGACAATGGAGAATCGTGGCTACGACACTACTCGGTCTAGAAATAGACGGCGATCGCGTCACCTTGGTCGAGGTGTCAGGCGGTCTCGCAGTATCAACAAGAACAGTTTCCCATCAGGATCTCGAGTCTGCTATCGAACTAGCTCTTGCTGGTTATAAACAGAAGAGGACTGATCTACCGATACGTGTTGTACTCGGGTCTCCCGGGGTGAACATGCGCCGGATTGATGTGACCGCCGCTCTTCTATCAAGAGCAGCGTTCGAAGATGTCGCATTTTCTGCTTTACCGGTTCCTCGTGAGACGAACTCATCAGCTGGTATGTTTTTCCAACCAAACGATCTACAAGGTGATATCGTAACAGCTGGAGTAGCTGTTATCGCACCATCGCTACAAGTTGATAAAGCATATAAGTCGCTAGGTAGGCGTAACACTGAACTCGTCGCACCACCTACAGTTTTCTCAGGTTTAGATGGGATCTGGTTAGGCATCAGACACCGAACAGCTGACGTGACACTTGTGGCCGACGGACGACCAGTTGCTTACCGTCAACTTCGAACTGGAGGTCTAGATGCAGTAGCGAGCGCGCTCGGGGATGGTGCTGCAGGATATGGGAGATTGAACACCGCCTTGCACCACTCCGGGATGACCGACCATATAGCTGAAGCAGAACTTAGCAGATACCTAAACGCACTAGCTGCGGAATTCAGACAAACATGCGACTATTGGGCCCGTAGTGGTGAAAGTGTTCCATCTACAGTCGCACCGTATGGTGCTGGTGCTACATCTTTAGGGCTGGAGAAGGTTCTCAACGACCAAGGCTTTGCTGTTGGAATGCACCCTGAGGTAGAGCGGCGGTTGGTCTACTTACCTGCAGCGGACAGGATGAGCGCAGTTGCCGGGTTCTTAGCTGCAGTTACCTCTGGTTCAGATATGCCACAAGTTGCATTCGTCAATCCACATGCGATAGCGCTAGCTGAAGAGACATCACGTCGTGATCGCCGTGCTCGGAGGGTTCTGACAGCAGCGGTCGGTGCGGGAGTAATTGCTCTCGTCGGGGGGATTCCTTACTTGTCAAGTCAGCTTAGCCTACGAGACGCTAGAGCTGACCTAGTTTCAGCTCAGTCTGACTTCAACCAAAGTTCTACAGGGTATATCAAATTACAGGACACTAAGAACCGTCTCAACGCATCAGAGAGCGTGCTTTCTGTACAACCATTCTGGTCTGGGGCGCTTTCTGTTACTTTCGCGACCATGCCGTTACGTGCCGAGATCAGAGACCTGAGCGCGGTAGTAATTGACGGTCAGATCCGTGTTCGTACAACAGCTGAACTCAATGGAGGCTCTTACGCAGATCTATCGAACTGGCTTGAAAAGCTTCGTGGCACAGCAAATATCACCGCTGCATGGAGCGAGAGCTTCTCTGACCGTGACGGTAGAGCTGTATTCGAGGTGTCTTTCAATCTTGCTAAACCAGAAGCAGTCACTGAACCGAACCCTGCAATAGCTGAAGACAATGAAACAGGCACTTCTGATAAGACTGCACCTACGCAGGCAGGCGCAGACAGTATAAACGGGGGAGTTTCGACCACAGAACCTTCTTTGTCTACCTCAGGAGCTTCCGGTAACTCGGAACCTGTAGCGGCAGGATCAACAACATCCCAGGCTACACAAAATAAAGAGGGAACTCAATGAAGAAGGGAAAGACACCAGGCATGAGAGCGGCCAATAGTCGAGTTTCAAGGTCCATGTCAAACGACGATGTGGTAGGAAACGCCAAGAAGGATGGGAAAGGCCCAAAGAAACATAAGAGGAACCTTAGCTCACTCAAATCCTTTGCGGTCCCGGGTCTCGCGATCATTCTACTCGTCGTTGTGACGCTTGACTTCACTTCATCTAGGTTGAAGCCTGTCCGCGATGAGGTTACAAGAACTAACCAGCAGGTAGAGATGATACGTAAACAAGCAATTCAAGGTCAAGCAGTGCTTGCAAATCCTGCAGTTACAGACGCTGAGAACGCAGCCGCTCGGGAGAAGATGCCAAGTGACCCAGAACTCTCCGAGGTGATTGCTCAAATCAACAAACTTGCCAGGGATAGCAAGCTCACATGGACAGCTGGTGCTCCTTCAGCATCCCCAATAACAGACCCGAACCTGCCAGCAACTATTCGAGCCTGGTCAATGGGTACTACGTTCACTGGTTCAATCACGGGCATGTACCGATTCCTCGACAAGCTCAACACTCTTGATCGGGTAGTTACAGTGGAGACGCTGTCGTTGCAGCAGTCAAGTGGCATATACACGGCTTCGGCTGTACTCCGATTCTATGCGCTAGGAGAATGACATGAGCGAGAAACTAGGCGACATATTCAACGACAGTCATGAACTAGATAACATAATGAACAAAGACAACACATACAATTTTGGAGCTGAGGACAACGTCGCTGATCTTCGAACTCCCGGAACGGATCTCGAACAGCGTCGTTCCGCAGATCTTCAAGGTACTGTAAACCTTTCACTCACCCTTTTCATCGACCTTGATCCAGAGCTAATTGCTGTCGATGCTTTGGCAACCTTACCACTTGAGCAATGCAGGGCGTGGAACGCAATAGTTTTTGCTAGAAACGGTAATCAGGTCGAAGTAGCAATGGCTGATCCTTCCGACCTAGTTGTACTTGACAACCTTCGTCTTTCACTCTCAGGTTTTGACGCAACAGTATGGGCCGCTGATCCGGCTCGAATCGACTCAGCCCTCAATACTTGGAAACGTAAGGTCACCGAACGAGCACAGTCTGAAACAGCCCGTGAAATTGCAGGCGAAGTCGGCGTTGATGTGCGAACGATCGAAGCGAACGATGACGGACGCATGGCGCAGCTCGTGAACCAGATTCTAGAAGAAGCCATCGGAGAGGGCGCCTCTGACATTCACATAGAACCAGGCTACGACGACCTAAACGTCAGGTTCCGAGTCGACGGCGTACTCCACAACGCACACAACTACCCGGTTGGAATTGCAGCCGGGGTCGTAAACCGCATCAAAGTGCTTGGTCAGATGGATATTGGCGAGCGCCGCCTTCCGCAAGATGGACGATTCCAGCGTCTACTGTCTGGCCGGCTAGTGGATTGCCGTGTAGTAACTATCCCTACTTCTTGGGGCCCCGAGGGTGCTGTTCTTCGCTTATTCGACCAGTCACGTGGGTTACAGCAACTCGCATCTCTGGGATTTCACCAACACATCCTTGATCCGTTCATGGAGTCCCTCTCTGCACCACATGGGCTCATCATTGTAACAGGTCCGACTGGTTCTGGTAAGACAACTACTCTTTACTCGTCGCTAGGTTTGGTTTCTAGAGAGGATCGTAAGACACTGTCAGTAGAGGACCCGGTTGAAGTGCGTATCCCTGGTGTTTCTCAGGTGCAGGTCAACGAGAAAGCTGGTCTAACATTCGCCTCAGCTCTTAGAAGTTTTCTTCGAGCGGACCCAGATGTAATGCTTGTTGGTGAGATTCGTGATGGCGAAACAGCTGCACTCGCAGCTCAGGCTGCCTTGACTGGTCACTTAGTACTTTCGACATTGCATACAAATGAGGCTGCTGGTGCTCCAACCCGTCTCGCTGACCTTGGTCTAGCAGGATATGTTGTCGCTTCGGCGCTTAGGGCCGTACTAGCTCAAAGACTTCTACGTCGTTTGTGTCAGTCTTGTCGCATCCCCGTGGCACCTGATATGGAGATAGTCGAACGACGAGGTGGATGGCCTCTAGGTATTGACGTACCCGAACAAGTCTGGACCGCGAACCTCAATGGCTGCCGAAACTGCGGCAAGACAGGGTATAAAGGAAGACTTGTCTCAGGTGAACTACTTGTTGTAAACGATTCCATTGCTCAGGCGATTACGAATCAAGTTTCCTCAGGTGAACTCGCCCGACTTGCGCGTGAGAGCGGTTCAGTCCCTCTAAGCAGCGACGCACTCTTGTTCGTTGCTTCTGGTGAAACAAGTCTTGATGAGATAGTGCGGGCAGGTTTCTGATGGCAGCAAAAGAAAACAGGACTAAGCGCTCTGCACGTGCGGACGCTGTAGCGGCTCGTCGAGCCTGGGAGCAACCAGTTGCGGCGGGGGAGGGTAATGATAATCCTTCTCGTAAAGGTCTACGGGAACGTTTCGCACGACGCAGGCTTCGCTCACAAGAGGTACTATGGGTTTTGGAACGCTTGTCAACAACAGAGTCAGCTGGTATGCCGTTGTACCGATCACTCGGAGCGTTAGCTCGCATGCAACGTGGAACGCTGATAGGTAAACGACTTTCAGAGCTTCAGGATATGATGGGGGAGGGGCGTACATTAGCAACCGCTATGAGCACCCGTAGCGACGAGTGGGGTACACTAACCATTGCGCTCATCTCCGCAGGTGAAGCATCAGGAAGTCTCGAAGACTCTTTGCGACGCGCTGTAGAGCAAATGGATTCACGTCTTCGCCTAAGGCGAAAGATTCGATCTGCTATGTTCTACCCTTCGTCAGTTCTCGGGATCACTGTATTACTTATTGGTATTCTTTTGCTCTTTGTAGTTCCAAGGTTCGAAAAGATCTACGCCGAGTTGGGCTCTAATCTACCTGCTGTGACGAAAGTTGTTCTTGGTCTTGCGAATCAAGCTCCTTTGGTTGCGGTATTCAGCTTCCTCGCAGTAATCGCCGCTGTTATTAGTGTACGCCGCCTACGCTCTACCGACCAAGGTAGGTTCCGTTTCGATCAGGCAAGACTACGCATTCCATATATCGGTACTCTTCTCGAGAAGGCTGCGACCGCTCGTGTTGCTTCAACATTCTCAGCTCTTCTCTCTGCGGGGGTGCCCCTCCTCGAGAGCTTGACCTATGCAGGTGAAGCGGTCGGGTTGAGAACACACGAAGTTGCACTCGAGCAAACGCGTCAGCGTGTTTCTGATGGCGTAACTCTGGCGACAGCGTTAGAGGAGACTGGGCGTTTCCCAGAGCTCATGATCCAGCTGATAACAGTCGGCCAAGAAACCGGCGCTTTGCCGTCAATGATGGGTAAATATTCTGAGGCTGCAGCAGAGGAGCTCGCTGACTCAGCGGACACACTCACTTCTTTGATCGAACCCCTCATGATGGTTGTCATCGGTGGCGTTGTTGGTATTTTCCTTGTTGCCCTCTACCTTCCTGTTATTGAACTCGGAGGAGCGATCGGGCAGTAGACGCCCGTTGATGCTCCTACTACAGTATATACATATATGAACTTTCCTGGTCACAAACTTTCCTCCTTTTTCATATCGAAGCCGCTGGTGGGCTGCGTGCGAAAACGGCAAGTCTGTGGACCGTCGACATCGAGCAACCGGCCACCAATGGCCAGAGAACAAGGAGACGACAATGCTCTTCAATACTAACCGCGGAAAGCGCGGCTTCACTATCACAGAAATCCTAATCGCTGTACTGCTCGTACTTATCTTGAGTGCCATTGCTGTACCGCGTCTTCTGGGTAATCAGCGCCAAGCTGATGATACAAGCGCAAAAGCACAGTTGCGGACTGCAGGCGAGGTTGCACGAAACTTGATGTACGAAGCTGGTGGAAACTTTTCCACCGCTAAAGTCGACGGCGTAGGCGTAGGTCTATCAAGAATCGCAAAAGATGAACCCAACATCGAATTTGTTGCAAGTACCACTGCGTCAGAGGTGAAAGGTAACCGTCGTTCAGTTTCAGTCAATGTACCGGCGAATCAATACTGGATCGCCGCGTCAGTGGGTGGTGCCGATGGAACGAACGTAAATTGCTGGTATGTACTTCTTGATTCAACAGGTGGGGACAAGTTCGCTGTTCAGCAGACTTCCCCTACGGGCTGCAAGGCTAGCGATTTGAGTTCCACGTCAACTGCTTGGGTCCCATTCGACTTCCCTCCACGCCCATAATCACAACGTACGGGTTGGAGGACCAACAATGGAACAAAAACAGAAATGGCCTACGCCTGACGTAGCCGCTGATAGCGTAACTCCTGAGATTCTGGCTAAACTTGCTAGAGAAGCAGGTTTCGTCGTCATAGACGACCCTAAACATCCGGTTGACCCGGTAGCTGCGCGACTTGTTCCAAGCGATTTGCCGGTAGTAGGTGTAGCTGTTGCTGGGGATGTACTCGGCGTGGCTGTTGGACACCTGCCGTCACCTGCCGAGTTTCGTCTCCTCGAGCAGTTGACCGGTATGGCAGTCACTATATCTATCGCAGTTGGTCCTGCATGGTCTGCGTTGAAAGATGCAGCAGCAGGGTCTGATGAGGCGCCAAGAAATGTTGGCCCAGCTCTCATCGAAGCTATCAGAATAAAAGCATCCGACGTCCACCTTTCTGTAGGAGCTCCTCCAATCCTGCGTGTGAATGGTGAACTAACCCCTCTGGAACAATGGCCAGCACTTTCTGCTGCTGATCTCGAACACACAGCTCGTTGGGTAGCAGGGGCAGATTTCACTGATGGCGCTTCAGACGTAGACTGCGCTGTAACCTACGGCGGTGCGAGGTGGCGCGTCAGCCTCTACAGGCAACGACAATCACTTGCACTTGCGCTACGAAGGATTCCAGGTAATCCACCAAGGATCGAAGATCTCGGCCTACCTGCCGCTGTAACAAAATTCAGCTCCCTAACACATGGTTTAGTTCTATTCTGTGGACCGACAGGTTCAGGAAAGTCGACGTCTCTAGCAGCGCTTGTGGACAGAATCAACAGAACCCGGGCTGCACACATTCTCACCCTTGAGGACCCTGTCGAATATGTGCACTCTAGTGCGCGGTCAATGGTTCATCAGAGAGAAGTAGGAGTTGACGTGGCAGACTTCGCATCAGGCTTACGCGCAGCTCTGCGACAAGATCCAGATGTACTCCTTGTTGGTGAGTTACGAGACCTGGAAACGATCAGCACAGCGCTCTCCGCAGCTGAGACAGGTCACCTTGTGCTTGCAACTGTCCACGCTTCATCAGCTGCTGGTGCTGTTTCACGAATTGTTGACACCTTCCCAGCGAATCAGCAAGGCCAGATAAAAGCACAACTCGCAGCGTCACTACAAGGCGTAGTTGCACAGAAGCTGCTGCCAGCACGAGATGGTCGAAAGCTCGCAACCGAGGTTCTTATAGCAACGAACGCTGTACGAAATATGATACGTGAAGGTAAACTTCATGAGATTGGCAGTGTACTTGACAACAGTGCCGAAGCGGGTATGTGCTCTATGGACAGGTCTTTGGCAATGTTGACAACTACAGGGCGAATCACAAGAGAAACCGCTATGGAACATGTTCAGAATCTTGCTGACTATGAAGAGTACCTACGTAAGACATCGATTCCGGGTTTCTCTGAAACACTTGACCCACTCGATCCTCTCAACGAATTCGACCCAAGTAATCCTCCCTCAAGCAGGACGTTGTCATGATACGTCGACCTGCTCGAGCAACCTCGCGCGGGTTTACCGTGATTGAGTTCGTAATTGCCTCAACCCTCACTTTGGCGTTGATTACAACTGTCTCAGTAGCAACTTCCTCATTGCAACGATCTATGGCAAAGAATCGCCTAAAAGCAGAGGTAGCAGTTGCTGCAGCTAACGTCTTCGAACAATCTAGAGCTTTCAACTGCGGAGCAGCTGTGAACCCTTCACAACTTTCAGATCCTCTACTTGATTCCACTACTCGGATAGCGTCAGTATGCAAGGACAGAATTTTCTCGGCCACATCAGATGCTCGCGGCGATGTAGATTGGCAGTTTCGAGCGATGTCCACTGATACGCTGATTGAGGGAAAGTACTCGACCACATGGCGTCAGGCAAGTGTTGGTCCAGACAGTTGCGTTGATACGACAAATGCTTCGGCAGGAGAACTTCTACAACCTTCACTTCTTGTGCGAAGAGTTGACTTCAGTTGGAAAATCTTCGGTACCGATCAGGTCGTATCATACGAAGATGTAGAATCGTACCCATCTCTGCGTGATATTTACAATGAAGGACTTGGGGGAATCATAGTCCGAGTACCTCTAACAGGATCGAACAGCTCCTCATTTGTAACGCTCCTGAAAGTAGGGGATCCAGCAAGTTCCTCTATCAAGCGTCGAGTTTTGCCGTGTAAGCCAACTATTCCTGGTCAACCTGCTTCGATTTCTTCGACCTCTGTATGGTTCCCGTACCTTCCTTACGGGGAGTACACGGTGACATTGGCGGGCACAGCTTCAGTCCAGACAGTTGTAATCTCAAAAGTGAGCCCACTCGTCCAAGTTGGTCTAGGGGGTGCGTAATGAATAACATTGCAGCGATATTTACTTCAAGTAAAGCACATCTCCGTTGGTATATTGAGAGCATTACGAACAGGCGACGACGCCGAGCATTCACTATTACTGAGATACTTATTGCTGCGACGCTGTCGCTAGTCTTTGCTTCTCTTGTCGCTCAAGTACTTGCTACTGGCGTGAGAAACACAGGTGACACACTTGCTCGGATGGAAGCTGACACACGATCTCGTGAGGTGTTCCGAACTGTGACTGCATCTCTCCGTGGTGCGCAACCTTTAGGTAATTGTCTAGACCCCAAAGGCGCGACGGACATCAACGATTGTCTACTCGTAGGCCCTGCAGCAAATTCCACTGCTGTCGTGCTAGCAAAACCTGATGAAATAGTTTTCAACGCTTATACGAACAAATCTGGAGAGGGGATCAGAAAGTCGCCTGATAGACTAAGGGTTTGGTATGACAAGGATAGTGGGCTCGTAACTGTTTCCCGTTGGGCGTCGCCTGCGGGTTCATCTTATATTGCACCTCCTAGTGAGTGGTTATCAGGAACGGTA